>ERZ1026872.398-NODE-398-length-12900-cov-12.114441_pt1 | contig 12900 bp, 10 predicted proteins | sample MGYA00380166_ERZ1026872 | MGnify/ENA primary metagenome ERZ1026872 (study PRJEB33269, sample SAMEA4719802) | human gut metagenome | biome: human-associated habitat; feature: organic feature; material: feces | place: Cameroon | collected 2013-10 ... | reverse complement strand
TTATCTCAATACTCCGGCTGGTTTGGCAACAGATTAAATCAGCAGACTACAGGAGAAGGAGCGGTGCGTACTGACACTCAAATCGGTACTCCTTGTATGCTAAATCTGGCCCCACGTCAAACTCGGGACACGCCTTCCCGCTGAAATTCGCCTGATTCTTCTCTGCTATTGCGCAGAAATAATACGTGGCGTGATAAACACCACCAGTTCACGTCGTTCATTATCCTTACCGTCACGGCGAAAAAGATGGCCCAACAACGGGATATCCCCAAGAAAAGGCACGCTATCGCTGGCGTTTTTATTCTTTTGGGAAAAAATACCGCCTAGCGCCAGCGTCTCACCGCTTTTTACTTCCACCTGCGTTTCAATCTCCTGCTTATCAATCGCAAGGACTTCGCCATCCGCCTGTTGTAGGACCTGGCCCGGCATGTTTTCGCTGATGTGCAGCTTCAGCCGCACGCGACCGTTCTGTAACACCGTTGGCGTCACCTCCATGCCCAGCACCGCCTCTTTAAATTCCACTGACGTCGCGCCGCTTTCCCCACTCGACACCTGATACGGAATTTCGCTCCCCTGCTTGATGCTGGCAGGCTGGAGGTGCGAGGCGAGCAGACGCGGGCTGGCGATAATATCCACCTTCTGTTTCTGCTCCAACGCAGAAAGCTCCAGCTCAAGCAGACGACCATTAATGCGCCCAATGTTGAACCCGGCGCGCGTGGTGGCGTCAGCCACCGAAAGATTGCTGCTTAGCGTGGTGATTTTACCTGCGCCAACGGTGCCTTCCGCATCGGCAAGACTCCACTTCACGCCCAGCTCACGCAGGCTGGTTTCATTAATGGTGACAATATGCGCCGCCAGCTCAACCTGACCGACGGGGATATCCATCTCTTTCGCCCACGCGCTGAACGCCGGCAGATGTTCACTATCGTCACGGACAATCAGGCGGTTGGTGCGTTTGTCGACGGTCAGCGTCCCACGCGCACTCAGGAGTTTGCCTCCGGACTTTGCCAGCTCAGCGGCATCGGCATAGTGCAACACGATGCTACTGTGGCTCAGCGGCAGCGTTTGCTGACGCCGCGTTTGTTCCGCCTGCGCTCGTGCCTGCTTCTCTTCACGCCAGCGCTGCGAATAAACGTAGATCACGCTTCCTTCCTGAGTCATCACCAGCCCGCTGCTGGTGATGACCGTCTGTAGCGCCTGTTTCCACGGCAGATTACGCAACTGAAGCGAGAGCGTGCCCTGTACGTCAGGAGCTATCACCAGGTTTTTCTGTTCAAGGTCGGCCAGGCTTTGCAGCACCTGTGCCACCGGCACGTCGTCCACCACCAGCGTGACGTTTTTCGCCGGGCTCAGCAGCGGCAGAAGCAGCAGTATCAGCAGACTTATCCTTTTCATGATGGCTCGTTCCTTCTCTTTTCCATTGCCAGCGCTGCGGCTCGCAGCCCGTTCCAACGTCTACCGTCAGCTCATCCGGCGTGATTTCCGTTACACGCCACCCGGTCTTCAGTAGGGTGTCGTTTTCCAGACGTTGCCATGTCTCATCATCGCGCTGGACGATGCCCATCGTTCGTCCCCCCGCTTCAATCGTTCCACCAAAGTGCCAGAGATTGAGCTGCGCGCTGTGGCATGGATCGTCGACCGGTGCGAAAGGGTCACGCAGGCCGCATAGCAGTGGAAGCGCAAGTAGAATGCCCAGTGGGATGTTAAGGTTCATGGTCATGCACCAGTCGAACGGTAAAGCGCAACGTGCCGTTTTCCCCAGCCAGAGCAAACGCCGCCACCTGCATATCGCGCTCCGCCAGCAGTGAAAAGGTGTCAGCAACCAGCGGCCAGGGCGTATCGAGCACCAGCTCCCCTCCCTTGTCTGAAGGCTGCCAGCTCACCAGTCTGGCCCCGGCCCGCTGGAACGCCGCCGGAGAGAACGCGACGGAGGGAGGGACGGGCGACTCCACGCCTGCCTGCTGCCGAGGCAGAGACATTAGCCGATGCCAGCCCGCCACATACAGCGCATGCTGCCGCTGGCGGGCTTCCCTTTCCTTCTCGAGCGTCAGGCTGATCTGCGTCATCCTGTAAAAACACAGTCCGATGCCCACCAACACTGCCATTATCCCGGCGATACGCAGCGCGTTCAGCATTGAGACCGCTCGCCAGCCATCAGGGAGTCGCATGCGCTATCTCCTCATTAAGCTGATAGCGCACCAGCCAGCGCCCGGTACTATCACGCTGAATTTTTCCCGGCTTCGCGGGCTGAAAACCGGGCACGGTCTCCAGGCGATGTTCAAGCTCCGTCAGGGCAGGAAAACGCGTCAGCGTTGCCGAGAGCGACAGCGTGCGGTCGCGATAATCCAGTTCATTCAGCCACGCCTGAGCAGGTATGCCCTCTGCCAACGTCGTGAGGCGAGCGGACCACGCCTGTGTTGCTTGTCGGCGAGCGTGCTTTTGTGCGTTTAGCGCCTGCTGCTTTGCCCGCTCAGCTTGCGCACGTTCGCGCAACGCCAGCTGCTGAGCTATCTGCCGCTCCGCAGCAATATGCATAGCATTCACCGTCCGCACGGCTTGCCCGTTTAACCAGCAGAACAGCACCACAGCCGCGCCACACAGCCAGCATGCCACCACGCCCGCCCCCCAGCGACGAAGCTGCCGATAAAATCGCACCCGTCGCCACGGTAGAAAATTAACGGCCTGGTTCATCACATCACCGCCCCCATCGCCAGCCCGATCGCCACCGCAAACGCGTCGCCGCCGGCAGGCAACGGCGGCTGCTTTTGCGTGACGGCACTCCAGGGGTCAAAGTAAGGGTATTGCGTTTCCTCAGCCGTGCAGCACACCAGGCGAGGCGTGGTCATCTCGAGGTGTTCGCCCAGCATGGCGGCTTCATGCAGCGCACAGCTTCCCCATCGCTCCCCGCTGGCCCACAGCCACTGCCCGTCGCTGCGCCAGAGCAGCACGGTATCCGCTTCCGTTTGCAGCGGCATAAAAGATCGCAGCGCACAGGCATCCGGCGTAATCGCCGTCACCTGAAGACGCAGGCGGCGCGCCAGATGCTGTAATCGCGCGACGTCACGCTGCTGCGCGGCGGTGACGTTCCAGCATCCCTGCGGCTCCGCCAGATGGTAATCAAAGCACAGCGCCTGCGCGGGCATCTCCAGTTGCTGAGACATCGCGCTGGCAATCCACTGGTTTTGCTCATTTTCTCGCAATGCGATCGCCGCACGAGGCAGGCTTTTTTGTAACGTTCTATTGGCAGGAAACGCGATACTTACCGCATGCCGCCAGGGAAGTTCACGGCGCCATGGCGAGAGGGCGGCGAGCAGCGCATCGTCATCGGAGGAAGCCAGCGGCAGTTGCCACCAGCGGCGCAACGACCAGCCCTGACGGGCGCGCTGGAGAGCAACGATAAAAATATTATCTTGCTGAATATGCAGACCCATTTGCCAACAGTTGAAAGCCATTTCACGATTATCCTTACGTCACCGCAGGGTGACGGCTATATCAATGAATCAGGCTTGCCTTTATACTACCGCGCGTTTGTTTATAAACTGCCCAAATGACACTCAATGGGAAATCTCCGGTGAAGTTCGTAAAGTATTTATTCATCCTTGCAGTCTGTTGCATTCTGCTGGGAGCAGGCTCGATTTATGGCCTCTACAAATATATTGAGCCGCAGCTGCCAGACGTCGCTACGCTCAGAGACGTGCGCCTGCAGGTGCCCATGCAGGTCTATAGCGCAGACGGCGAGCTCATCGCACAGTACGGCGAAAAACGCCGTATTCCGATGACCCTTAGCCAGATCCCGCCGCAGATGGTGAAGGCATTCATTGCCACCGAAGATAGCCGCTTCTACGAGCACCACGGGATTGACCCGATTGGTATCTTCCGTGCGGCCAGCGTCGCGCTGGTGAACGGCCACGCCTCTCAGGGGGCCAGTACCATTACTCAGCAGCTGGCGCGTAACTTCTTCCTTAGCCCTGAAAAGACACTGATGCGTAAAATTAAGGAAGCGTTCCTGGCTATTCGCATCGAGCAGTTGCTGAGCAAAGATGAAATTCTCGAGCTGTATCTGAACAAGATCTACCTCGGCTACCGCGCTTACGGCGTGGGGGCGGCGGCGCAGGTTTACTTCGGTAAGCCAGCCGACCAGTTGAGCCTCAGTGAAATGGCGGTGATTGCCGGTCTGCCGAAAGCGCCGTCTACCTTTAACCCGCTTTACTCGCTGGACCGCGCCACTGCGCGCCGCAACGTGGTGCTGTCGCGTATGCTGAGTGAAGGCTATATCACTCAGGCGCAGTACGATCAGGCGCGCAGCGAAGCCATTGACGCCAACTATCACGCGCCGGAAATCGCCTTCTCCGCGCCGTATCTCACCGAGATGGTGCGTCAGGATATGGTGAAACAATACGGCGAACAGGCCTATGAAGACGGCTACCGTGTTTACACCACCATCACGCGCAAAAATCAGCAGGCGGCCCAGCAGGCGCTGCGTAATAACGTGATGGATTACGATATGCGCCACGGCTACCGCGGCCCGGCCAACGTGCTGTGGAAAGCGGGTGAAGCGCCCTGGGACAGTAAAAAAATTCGTGCCTCGCTGCGTCCGCTGCCGTCTTACGGCCCGCTGTTGCCCGCCGTGGTGACATCCGCGAATCCGCAGGAAGCGACGGTGGAACTGGCCGACGGTACCTCGGTGTCAATAAGCATGGAAGGTATGCGCTGGGCGCGTCCTTATCGTTCCGACACCGCGCAGGGCCCAACCCCGCGTAAGGTGACCGACGTGGTACAGGCTGGGCAGCAAATTTGGGTCCGTCAGAACGGCGACAGCTGGTGGCTGGCACAGGTACCGGACGTCAATTCCGCGCTGGTGTCGATTAACCCGAAAAATGGCGCCATCATCGCGCTGGTGGGCGGCTTCGACTTCAACCAGAGCAAGTTCAACCGTGCGACTCAGGCGCTGCGTCAGGTTGGTTCCAACATCAAGCCCTTCCTCTACACCGCCGCGATGGATAAAGGCTTAACGCTGGCCAGTATGCTCAACGACGTGCCTATCTCCCGTTGGGATGCCGGCGCCGGTTCTGACTGGCAGCCGAAAAACTCCCCGGCAGAATACGCGGGCCCTATTCGCCTGCGTCAGGGTCTGGGGCAGTCGAAGAACGTAGTGATGGTGCGCGCGATGCGAGCGATGGGCGTGGATTATGCGGCAGAATATCTGCAGCGTTTTGGCTTCCCGGCGGAAAACATCGTGCATACCGAATCGCTGGCCTTAGGTTCCGCCTCGTTCACGCCGCTACAGGTCGCGCGTGGCTACGCGGTGATGGCGAACGGCGGCTTCCTGGTTGACCCTTATTACATCAGCAAAATTGAAAACGACCAGGGCGGCGTGCTGTTTGAAGCGAAGCCGAAAATTGCCTGTGCCGAGTGCAACCTGCCGGTAATCTACGGTGATACGCCGAAGTCGAACGTGCTGGAGAATCAGGACGTGGAAGACGTCGCCATCTCGCAGACCCCGCAAAACGCCACCGTTCCAATGCCGGAACTGGAGCAGGCAAACCAGCAGTTAGTGGCTCAGAGCGGCGGCCAGGAGTATGCGCCGCACGTGATTAACACCCCGCTGGCGTTCCTGATTAAGAGCGCGCTGAATACCAACATCTTCGGCGAGCCGGGCTGGCAGGGTACCGGCTGGCGCGCAGGCCGCGACCTGGGTCGTCACGATATCGGCGGTAAGACCGGGACCACCAACAGTTCGAAAGATGCCTGGTTCTCCGGCTACGGGCCGGATGTGGTCACCTCAGTGTGGATTGGCTTTGACGATCATCGCCGCGATCTGGGGCGCACAACCGCCTCTGGCGCGATCAAAGATCAGATTTCCGGTTACGAAGGCGGCGCGAAGAGCGCGCAGCCAGCCTGGGATGCGTTTATGAAACAGGTGCTGGCGGGCGTGCCGGAACAGCCGCTGACGCCGCCGCCGGGCGTGGTGACGGTCAACATCGACCGCAGCACCGGGCAGCTTGCCAACGGTGGCAGCAGCCGCCAGGAGTACTTCATTGACGGAACGCAGCCGACACAACAGGCGGTTCACGAGGTGGGGACTGAAGTGATTGATAACGGGGAAACCCACGAGTTGTTCTGATGCCGTGGCGGAATTTCCGCTGTCAATCAGACGAATAAAAAAGGCGCCGCTGGCGCCTTTTTTATGACAATCTGCCCTGGGCCTTCAGCCACTCTCGTAGCAGGAACAGCGCGCTGACGTTACGCGCTTCGTTAAAGTCAGGATCGTCGAGCAGATCCATCAGGTTAGCCAGCGGCCAGCGTACCTGCGGCAGCGGTTCCGGCTCATCACCCGGCAGCGATTCTGGATACAGATTTTCCGCCACCACGATGTTCATTTTGCTGGAGAAGTAAGATGGCGCCATGCTCAGTTTTTTCAGAAACGTTAGCTCATGCGCGCCAAAACCCACCTCTTCTTTCAGCTCACGGTTTGCCGCCTGCATCACCGTTTCGCCTGGGTCAATCAGCCCTTTGGAAAAGCCCAGCTCGTAGGATTCGGTACCCACCGCGTATTCACGAATCAGAATAATATGGTCGTCGACAATCGGCACAATCATGACCGCTTCACGTGAGGACGGTTTCATACGTTCATAAACGCGACGAACGCCGTTGCTGAATTCCAGGTCAACGCTTTCCACATTAAACAGGCGAGATTGCGCCACGGTTTCAACATGCAGGATGGTAGGTTTCTGTAATGATTTGCTCATTGGGCCGGGTCTTTGCAGTGGTGACTTTTATCATTGTGCGATAGCGATGAGGTTCCGGCAATGTATAAAGCGTTTTATTTACATCATTGTAACCTTTATCCACCCATCTCTCATTTCTGGATAAATGTCAAGAGCTTGAATTGCAATTGAGAATTTACTGATACTCGTCAGAGGATGGGTTTGTTATGCTTACGTTTTGCGAGAGTCTATAAACTCTTTATAGTACCTCTGTAATACGTGCCGATGGTTTATAAGAAAAGCGGGCGACTCAAGAGACCTCTAAGAAAAAGTATGATGGGAAAAGCATGGGCACATTGATGATCTTTACCGTAGCGATACTGATCTGCGCCGTGCTGGTCGGTTGGCTCTTGCGTAAAAGAACAAAACGCCTTCAATTACCGTGGCTGCACCTTTTTCCGGGCGCAACCACGCGGAAACTGACCGATGAAGAGCGCCAGGGCGTTGAAAACTATCTGGGCGATCTGAACCGCGATTTGCAGGTTCCGGCGTCCGGCTCAACGATCGCGCCTACGGCGCTGACGCTCAATGCGCAAAGCGGGACCGTGTTCACGCTGACTCGCGCGATCACGCGCTACGGTATTACCACCGACGACCCGAATAAATGGCGCTATTTCCTCGACTCCGTGGAAGTACACCTGCCGCCGTTCTGGGAACAACATATTACCGATGAAAACAGCATTGAGCTTATCGTCACCGACGATATGCCACTGGTCATCGGGCTCAACGGCCATTCACTTAAGTCCTACTCGCAAGAGAGCCATAATTTCGCGCTGGAGTCGACCACATCAACGCAAGCCTCGATTCGTGGTGAAGAAAGCGAACAAATTGAACTGCTTAACATTCGCCAGGAAACCCATGAGGAACACGCGCTAAGCCGCCCCGACGGGCTGCGCGAAGCGCTGCTCATTGCCGCGGCGTTTTTGCTGTTTTACTGTAGCCTGATTGCCCCGTCGGTGTTTACCCCGTGGGTACTGGGCGGTGCAGTGCTGCTGCTCGCGGGCGGGCTATGGGGACTGTTTGCTCCTCCCACCAAATCCTCTCTGCGCGAGATCCACTGCCTGCGCGGCACCCCTAAGCGTTGGGGCCTGTTTGGCGAAAACGATCAGGAACAGATCAACAACATCTCACTCGGCATTATCGACCTCATCTACCCACGTCACTGGCAGCCTTTTGTGGCACAGGATCTGGGGCAGAAAACGGATATCGATATCTACCTCGACCGACACGTTGTCCGTCAGGGGCGTTTCCTCTCGCTGCATGATGAAGTCAAAAACTTTCCTCTACAGCACTGGCTGCGCAGCGCAGTCATCGCTGGCGGCGCGTTGCTGGTGGCGATCATGATGTGGGTGAGCGTGCCGCTGAATATGCCGTTTAAGTTTACGATTTCATGGCTGAAAGGCGCGCAAACCGTAGAAGCCAAAGACGTTCGCCAGTTGACGCAGGCAGGCGTACGCGTAGGCGACACGCTGCAACTGAGCGGCATCGGGATGTGCAACATTCACTCACCCGGTACGTGGACGGCACAGGAAAGTTCGCCATTCCTGCCATTCGACTGCTCGCAGATTATCTGGAACGATGCGCCGCGTCTGCCGCTGCCTGAATCCGAAACCGTCAGTAAAGCCACCGCGCTGGTACAAGCGGTCAATCGTCAACTGCATCCTTCTGCGGACGATGATTCCCGCGTCAGCCCCGCGCTGCGTTCCGCCATTCAGAAATCCGGGATGGTCCTGCTGGATGACTTCGCCGATATTGTGCTGAAAACGAAAGATCTGTGCTCAGCGGCCGACGACTGCGTGCGGCTGAAGAATGCGCTGGTCAACCTTGGCAACACCCGCGACTGGGATGCGTTGGTGAAGCGCGCCAACTCCGGTAAGCTCGACGGCGTTAACGTCCTGCTGCGCCCGGTCAGCGCCGAATCGCTGGATAATCTGGTAGAGACCTCCACCGCGCCGTTTATCCTGCGCGAAACCGCACGCGCGGCGCAGGCGCTCAATAGCCCGGCACCGGGTGGCTTCCTCATTACCAGCGATGAAGGTAGCGACTTTGTGACCCAGCCGTACCCAACCACCAGCCTGTATGACTATCCAGCCCGCGAGCAGTGGAACGAGTTCCAGCGTCTGGCGGGTATGCTGATGCACACCCCGTTCCACGCCGAAGGTATCGTGACGAATCTCTATACCGATGCCAACGGCACCCAGCACATCAACCTGCACCGCATGCCGGACAGCAGCGGGTTGTGGCACTATATGGCCACCACGCTGCTGATGCTGGCGATGATTGTCTGCACAATTTACAACGGCATTCAGGCGCTGCGCCGCTACCATCGCCATCGGGAACGTCTGACCGAAATCCAGAAATACTACGAAAGCTGCATCAATCCGGTTCTGCTTTCGTCACCGGATGACTTTAAGTCCGATTTTCCGACCCACTAGCCGCCTCACCCGTCGCGACAGAGTTATGTTACTCTGTCGCGCATTTCTTCCGTCTGGAGACTCAGCATGCATTTCGACATCGCCTGGCAAGAGGTTGATACCGTACTTCTGGACATGGACGGCACGCTCCTCGACCTCGCCTTCGACAGCTATTTCTGGCAAAAGCTGGTACCGGAAACCTACGGCGCTAAGCATGGCATCAGCGTACAGGCGGCGCAGGAAGCCATCCGCCAGGAGTACCACGCGGTGCAACATACGCTAAACTGGTACTGTCTGGACTACTGGAGCGAGCGGCTGGGTCTGGATATCTGCTCGATGACCAGCGAGCAGGGGCCGCGCGCGGTGCTGCGTGATGATACCGTCCCCTTCCTGAATGCGCTGAAAGCCAGCGGCAAACGCCGTATCTTGCTGACTAACGCACATCCACACAACCTGGCGGTGAAGCTGGAACACACGGGTCTCGACGCACACCTTGATTTATTACTTTCCACCCATACATTTGGTTATCCGAAAGAGGATCAGCGGTTATGGCAGGCTGTGGCGGAAAAGACGGGACTGAAAGCCGAACGCACGCTGTTCATCGACGATAGCGAGGCGATTCTGGATGCCGCCGCACGCTTTGGGATTCGCTATTGCCTCGGCGTCACTAACCCCGATTCGGGCATGGCGGAAAAAGCGTATCTGCGTCATCCCGCACTTAACGATTACCGTCGTCTGATCCCCTCACTGCACGTGAAGGAGTGACCATGAAAGAGAAGCCCACTGACGGCGTCAGGCTGGATAAGTGGCTCTGGGCCGCGCGTTTTTATAAGACCCGCGCCCTGGCACGCGAAATGATTGAAGGCGGTAAAGTTCACTATAACGGGCAGCGTTCCAAGCCCAGTAAAGTTGTCGAACTGAACGCCCAATTGACGCTACGTCAGGGAAATGACGAACGCACCGTAGTGGTGAAAGCCATTACCGAGCAGCGCCGCCCCGCGACGGAGGCCGTCACCCTGTATGAAGAGACGGCGGAAAGTATCGAAAAGCGCGAAAAAGTCGCTCTGGCGCGCAAGCTAAATGCGCTGACCATGCCGCATCCGGACAGAAGGCCGGATAAAAAAGAGCGGCGCGACCTGATGAGATTTAAATACGGCGACAGTGAATAACTGCCACCCCAAGAGAGAAAATTATGACTCAACACGATCAATTACATCGCTATCTGTTTGAAAACTATGCCGTACGTGGCGAACTGGTCACCGTATCCGAAACGCTCGAACAGATTCTGGCAGGCCACAACTACCCGCAGCCGGTGAAAAACGTGCTGTCGGAGCTGCTGGTTGCCACCAGCCTGCTGACCGCGACGCTGAAGTTTGAAGGTGATATTACCGTTCAGCTGCAGGGCGATGGCCCGATGACGCTGGCGGTGATTAACGGTAACAACCACCAGCAGCTGCGCGGCGTAGCCCGTGTACAGGGTGAGATCCCAGCGGATGCCGATCTGAAAACACTGATCGGCAACGGCTATCTGGTGATTACCATTACCCCAGCCGAAGGTGAACGTTATCAGGGCGTGGTCGGTCTGGAAGGCGATACGCTGGCGGCATGCCTGGAAGATTACTTCCAGCGTTCCGAACAGCTGCCTACTCGTCTGATTATCCGTACCGGTGAGTCTGAGGGTAAACCAGCCGCAGGCGGTATGTTATTGCAGGTGATGCCCGCGCAGAACGCCCAGGCGGACGATTTCGACCATCTGGCGGCGCTGACCGACACCATCAAGGCCGAAGAGCTGTTCACGCTGCCGGCCAACGATGTGCTGTGGCGTTTGTACCACGAAGAAGAGGTGACGCTGTACGACCCGCAGGGCGTAGAGTTCAAGTGCACCTGTTCTCGCGAACGCTGTGCAGGCGCGCTGAAAACGCTGCCGGATGAAGAGATCAACAGCATTCTGGAAGAAGAAGGCGAGATCGATATGCACTGCGACTACTGCGGTAGCCACTACGTGTTTAACGCGATGGATATCTCCGAGATTCGTAATAACGCTTCTCCGGCGGATCCGCAGGTGCATTAATTCTGCCGTTCGGGACGTAGGCCTGATGCGCGTAGCGCTATCAGGCCTACTCTGATCGAATAAGTTTAGCGCCGATACTCCAGCACCACCGTTTCATCCCCCAGCGTCATATCCTGCCACGCTTTCGGCTTCGCGCCCACTTTGCCCTCTTCCGCCGCCCGTAGCAGCTTCTCTTTATTCACCCCCGCAGGCAGCGTTGCGCTGGCTTTAAACTCCCAGCCTTTTGCCCCCTGACCAAACACCAGCACGGTGCGATCGCCAAACGCGTACAGGACCTGTTCCGGCTGGCCGTCACCGTTAAGATCCTGACTGACCAGCACGCAGCTATCGACGTCGCTGCAGGATTCCACCAGATAGCGGCGTTCTATAATCGCAGCCCACAGCGCGGCGTCCGGTGACTGGCTGCCAGGCGCCACGACGACGTTTTTCGCCAGCATCGGCGGCGTCAGTTTTTCTGTCGGAGTGAGATCGCCATTGAGCAGCCGCGTCAGTTGCCTCTGTCGCCTGGCGTCCTGGGTAAATTCCGGATCTTTTTGCAGTATAAGCAGCGCTTCACGCCCCGGTTTACCGCTGTGTGAAAGCATATACAGACTGACCTGATCGGCGTTAATTTTGCCCTCATGATAGCGCGCCATATGGCTATTCACGCTAATGCGCCAGCTGTCGAGAACCGGCGTATAGAGCAGTACCAGCAGCGCCAGCGCCAGTAGCGAGACCACCAGATGCACCTGGCCCATCAGTGGCGAAGGATCTTCCCGGCGGCGCAGCAGACTCAGCACATAGCCCAGCGACCAGACCAGCAAGACCACCACCACCAGCGTGCCGTGCAGGCGCTCCGACGTCCAGCCGTACTGCCCGATTCTCATCCACAGCGCCCAACCGGCAATCGCCGCATACACCGGCGTAAGCACCATCGCCGTAATGATGAGATAGCGCAGCGGCCGTGGATAGCTCAATTGCGACTGCTGCGGCTGCCAAACCATCGCCGTCAGCAACAGCTGACTCAGCGCTAAGGTGATCAGCAGCAGCGCGGCGGACACGCGCTGCGAAATCACCGTCAGCCCGGTAAACGCCAACGTCACGAGGAACAGAATAGCCAGCAGCGAAACTAACGGCAGCAGGCCAGTAGCAAGCAGCGTCAGCAGCTTATGAATGGCGCTCACCAGCCGCACGTTCTGCCGCGCCAGAATCACCGTCAGCGCCGTTACCAGGCCAATAACGAGGTAAATAAACCATTCCGTCTCAAAGAACAGATGAGAGAAGAAGGTAATATTCGCCAGCTCAAACAGCCCGCTCCACAGCAGGAAGATGAGCCAGACCAGACCATTAGCGACGCCAATCAGCAGCAGCGTCAGCGCGTTCTGCCACTGTTGGTCATAGAAATGCACATAGCGATAGCTTCCCGGATGGGGGTGGAGCTGAAACTGTATCCACGGCAAAATCATCAGCGCCATCAACAGTAAACACCAACCATAACGGAACAGGGCATCGTACTGCCGCCATGAATCATCGCCGTTGAGGTTGCTTTTCAGCCATCCGCACATGGCGAGGACGACCGCCAGAATAACGGCCAGCCAGCCCCACAGCGCGCGCTGGCGAAACGAGATGACGCTAAACAGCAGCACAGAAGATAATGCCAGGCTGCCGG
>ERZ1026872.388-NODE-388-length-13073-cov-21.016669_pt1 | contig 13073 bp, 10 predicted proteins | sample MGYA00380166_ERZ1026872 | MGnify/ENA primary metagenome ERZ1026872 (study PRJEB33269, sample SAMEA4719802) | human gut metagenome | biome: human-associated habitat; feature: organic feature; material: feces | place: Cameroon | collected 2013-10 ... | reverse complement strand
AGCGTCAGATGTGTATAAGAGACAGTATTAAAAGTGATATTATCCTGTGGAATGTGTACAATTACCCGTTCAAATTCTTTTTTGAACTCCATATCTTGTGTAATGTCCCTCAAATCCGCATAGTACATCGGGCATTCGCCTTTCAACGACACATATATAAGAATAACTGGGATGCGATTCTGGTAAATGGTAGATCCCCGGTGCTGGGTAAAAAGAGTGAGCGGATTTTCCTCCGCTCATTTTTCTTTTGACCTGCATACTTCCGGGAGGTTTTCTGACCACGGCATCAGCTCTTCCAGAAAATCTGTGGTTTTATCATCCATGTGCGGAATCATTGTTTCCAGCACATGTTTGAAATAGTAGTAGGGACGCAGTCCGTTCGCGCGGGTTGTTTCCGCGATGCTGTACAGAATCCCACTGGCTTCCGCTCCGTTCTTTGTAGCCGAGATCTGCCAGTTCTTTTTCCCGACACAGAACTTTTTGATGCTCCTCTCCGCATCATTGTTGTCCAGCGGCACTTCTCCGTTCTCAAGGAAGGTCCGAAGATACGGCTCCTGATTCAGACTGTAGTTCAGCGCCCTGCCGGTATCCGAGGAGGGATCCGTTTTCGGCATCTGTTCCTTTACCCACACGAAATAAGCCTCCACCAGAGGCTTTACGTGGTCCTGACGGTTCTTTTTCCGTTCTTCCGGACTCATGTCTTTATACAGGTTATCCACATGATATATGGCGGAAATGTACTTTTCGCCTTTTACGCAGAGAACCCTGTGCGGATTGTCCGGCTTCAGGGATTTCCTCAGCTCCGCGTATTTGCGCTTCGCGTGGGTCCAGCACCCCGCCACCTTCAGATCTCCTCCGCACTCTTTTTCCAGTGCGTGGTATACCTGATATCCGTCGGTTACCAGTATCCCACAGTAGCCTTTCAGGAAGTTCCGGGGATTCTCCGTTTTCCTTGTGGGACTGTACTGGTAAAGATAAACCGGAGGGCTTCCATGCTCCGGGCCAGTGTGATACACCCACATGTAATCCTTGGTTCCGGAGGACTTTCCGTTCTGAACCACGACAAAAGGAGTTTCATCGCAGTGTACCAGTCTGCTTTCCAGAAGCTTCTGATGCATCCGGTCATACAGAAGGGAAAAATACCGTTCGCTCACTCGGATCATCCACGTCGCCAGAACCTCACGGGAAAGCACCGCTCCGTTTCTTGCGAATTCCTGTGCGCAGCGGTTTAACGGAACCGCGTTGATATATTTGCTGTTCATGACAACGGAAATCAGGGACGGAGTCGCAATGCTACCTTTGAAAAGTCTCTGTGGCCGTTCTGCTTTTACAATCGTTCTGTCTTTCCCCTTATAGACATGGACATGGTTGATCACCTGCTGCATATGTGCAGGGGTGTATTCCAGAAGCGGACGCATCTTTTCCGCGGGAAGTTCGGTATAACCGTCCGGGAACAGCACGGTCAGAACCTCCTCGGAAAGCGTGCAGTCCTGATCCACCGACGGAACAGACTGCAGGTCACGTTCCATTTTTCCCTTACTGCGGTGGGGCGAATGGCGTACGATTACCGTCTCCGCCTCCGGTTCGGCAGCGGGCCCGTTCTCTGTCAGCTGTTCCGCTTCGTTCAGAACCAGTGTCATGGTATCAAAGTCCAGACTGTACTGACCGTCCGTCTGTTTTACCTTTTCTGTCTTCCGGCCAAACCGGTTCTGGACCAGAACCGCAAGGTTCTCCTGCAGGGCTTCGATCTGGCGGGCCTGCCTCTCATTCTGCTCCGTGATCTTCCGGTTCTGCTCCATAATCGTATCCAGCGCAGAGGACATCTGCAGATACAGCTGTACAAGCATCTCCTTCGGAAGCTGATTCAGTTGTTCCTGATTCCATGGGTTCATGCCTCCACCTTATATGGCAGAAGCACTGATTTCAAGATGTTTTTCGGGATTTCGGAAGCTTGTGGACAGACCGCTTTCCGGATGTGGACAGCTTCTCTTCAGAGCCGGTCCGGTGTGAATTTCCGGATCGTTTTTTCGACGGAAAAGCCCTCCAGAAGAAGGGAAAGTGTCTCCTTCGAGAGCTCTCTGCTTCCTCCTCATGGCGCGGCCACTGGAAATGTCCGATCGCGATCCTCTTGTAGAGAAGAAGGAACCCGTCGCCCTCATAGACAAGGCCTTTGATCCGGTCGGTCCGTCTCCCGCAGAACAGGTACAGTGTGTTTTCCTCGAACGGATTCCGTCCCAGGTCTTCCCGGATGACAGCGGCCAGTCCATCGATTCCCAGCCGGAGATCGGTGTAACCAGTCCGGATATAAATATGCTAGAAGCAGTCGGTTTCCTTAAGCATGACGCACCGCCTCCAGAACAGAAGAAATCAGTTCCGTGGGAGCAGTCTCCCCGATGCTGATCACGCAGTCCCGCAGGGTAATGGTAATCTGCGGGAGGAAGCTGTTCTGTACGGCAGGCTTCCCGGCAGGAAGATCAGCCGCAGGGAATTCCATTTCCACCAGTCTGGGACCGGAAGATTCCAGCATGGCATCGCGGATTCTCCGGAGATAATAATAGTAGGTGTTCGAATTGATCCCGTTCTGTTCACACCATTCTTTTATGGTAAGTCCGCTGGCTTTCTGCGCACAGATGGCCGCATTCCATTTTTCCAGACGCTCCTGTGGTGTGATCCCCTTCATGCCATTCCTCCGTGACAGTCTGCTGTAAACTCGAATACAGCGGACTAAAGTTTACAGTATTGTCTCAGAATTCTGTTACAGCGGAAAGGCACCGGGGATCTACCATTTACCAATGGACTCTGCCAGAAGCCGGACACAGGCATACACGGTCGGGATTTGCATAGCAGCTTTCTCATCCACCTGCTCCCCGACATTGGGGCGGCCAAACACAAAGGTCTGCCCGAAATCTCAGACGTTATCCGTGACCTGCGGCAGACCTTCCTTTGGCTGTTCTGTTTTTCGTATCTTCCATATATTTCTTAACAGTGCTATAACATAGACATATTTTTGCCCAGGAGGACAAAACATGCTGTCAATCAATCAGCTTATGAAATATTTGAGAAATCATCACCAGATTTCTGTTAAAAGCAATCAAGCTCAACCACTACGAAACATTGGCTACTATCATGGATACAAAGGATACCGCTTCATCCGAACGCCAAACCAACGTATTCCTTTTTCATCGCTTGATGAGGTCATAGCGTTAAATAAATTTGATATGCAGTTGAAGACTTTGATTTACCCCAAAGTAATGTTCATTGAAAACGCACTGAAAAGTTATGTGATTGAAGCCGTGCTTCAAGATAGCAAATCAGAAAATCTCGATGTTGTTTTCAATAAATCCATTACTGCTTATCAGTCCTACGCTCCTGGAAGCCAACAGTACCACAAGCAATATACAAAGCGGATGACACTCAAAGGAAAAATCAATAATGCACTTTTGCGTGATTACTCAAATCAGAAGCAAACTGTCAACCATTTCTTTGATACTGACCGTCCAATTCCTATTTGGGCTGTTTTTGAATCACTGACGTTGGGAGAATTTGGAACTTTTTTCGCCTGCTCAAATGCAAATGTCAAATTAAAGACTTCGAACATCCTTCACTTGCCAAGCAATCTGGATTCAGATGGAAAAATCACCGAATACATGATTTACGCTGTCAAGGATTTACGAAATGCTGTTGCACATAACAACACCATCTTTGATACTCGTTTTCAGACAAGTACAATAAACAAACGCCTTATTTCGCTTCTTGAAACAGAAGTAGGCATTACAGGTCTTGACTTCAAATATATTGACGCCTACATAATCTTGATTACTTATATATTACGTAAGATGGGAGAGACCAAAACGGCCTGTAAGCAATTTGTGAGTTCCTTTATTGATTGCACAGACTTATTAAGAGCTCAGATTTCGCCCAACATTTGCAATCAGATTTTGGGAACTCAGCAGCGCGCACACTTAAACCAGCTTCAAAATTTCATTAGCAATTCTTAGAACCTCTTGCATAATTTCTCCCCGTGTGGTATATCATAGCTATGAATTGCGGTGGTCGTCTTCGGACAACACCTTGAAAGAGCCTGATGCGTCGGGTTCTTTTTTCTTTTGTCTTTTTATTGTTTTTCCAGTTCCGGCAGACCGGCAAGGCTGGTACCGAGGGACGCAACGCCTGCCACAATCGCTGCGCAGCCACTCTTCCAGTTCCTTTTCTTTGGCTTTTGCTACTTTCCTAGCAGCTGTGTTTTTCTCTACTGGATTATTCTCCGTGTAATGCTCGTAGATCAGATCCAGCAGATTTTCCACCGGCGGATAATACTCCGGCTCCGTTTTCTTAATGTACTCCTCCAGCATTTCTTTCAATTTTTCTATAGTGCTACCATCCTCCCCAACTGAGATTCACATTCCCAGTTACGACACATATTAAGACTTTTGCACATAGCAGCCTATTTTTTGCGGCTTTGCGGATGCCCCATCTTCTCCTTCACTTCATCCGGCACATCAATCAAGCCGAACCGATAGAACATCCCGTAGATGTAAGTCACGCCCCGGATGTCACCCAGCGCTTTCTATAATGGGTCAGTTTTCAAGACAAAAATATAAGATTTTTATAATGAACTGATATCCATGATTATGGGAGAGTGGATAACTCCCGTGTTACTGGTGATCATGCTACATCTCTGGCTGCCTCATAGAGCATTGCGGGATAATATACCGAAGCAAGTGTTACATTTCCGATTGCTGAATGGCATCGCTCAAAGTTGTAGTTGTGGATGTAGTTGCTAATGGCGGCTCTGGCTTCCTTGATGTGTAAATGGTAGATCCCCGGTGCCTTTCCGCTGTAACAGGATTCTGAGACAATACTGTAAACTTCAGTACACTGTATTCGTGTTTACAGCAGACTGTTACGGAGGGATGGCATGAAGGGGATAACACCACAGGAGCGTCTGGAGAAATGGAATGCGGCCATCTGTGCGCAGAAAGCCAGCGGACTTACCATAAAAGAATGGTGTGAACAGAACGGGATCAATTCGAACACCTACTATTATTATCTCCGGAGAATCCGCGATGCCATGCTGGAATCTTCCGGCACCCTGTCCTTACACCTCCATGCATCCTGAAAATGCTTCAGGCTCTCTGAGGGATTATTTTTCTACCACAAAAGCATCCTTGTATGAGCATTCTTCCAAATTGAGATGCTTTTCTCCGATAAAAATAATCCCTGACTGAAAATTCTGCCGAATAAAGATGCTTTCCATCACCATAAAGTAATCCCTGTACGAATATTTTTCAAATCAGGATTACTCCATCACCGAAAAGTAATCCCTGTACGAATATTTTCCAGATCAGGATTACTCCATTACCGAAAAGTAATCCCTGTACGAGTATTCTTCCAAATCAGGATTACTCCATCGCTGAAAAGTAATCTCTGGCAGAATGTTCTGCCAAATAAAGATGCATCCTATCGCAACATGGCCATGCAAAGATGCATCCCGTCCCATCGGAAGCCGGTTCTCCACGACCTCGATCCGTTCAAGGTTTCCGGTCCATATACATTCAGGAGAACCACAGCGTTTTCACGCTCCGATTCTCCTGATCACGACTAAAACCCATATATCATTCATCAACAAAATCAAAGGGAAGCTCTACGCTCTCCGAATCACGCTGATGAAAGGACGCATTCCCGCCTTCTTCCACAACCACATTTCCCGGCTCACGGACAGGATTCTTGTTCTCTCCCGGTTGTACTGTCGTTCCCGGAGTGCCTGTACCTGAAGTGCTTCCGGAGCCCCCGGTAACTCCTGTACTACCAGCTCCGGTGCTTCCAGAAGCCACAGTATTTCCAGTACCCCCGGTATTTTCAACCGATGAAGCATTTCCGGCGACCAAACCATTCCCAACAGCCGCAGCATTTCCGACGACCAAACCATTCCCAGCAACCGCAGTATTTCCGGCAGCCGAACCACTCCCGGCACCCGAAGCATTTCCGGCACTCCCAGCACCCGCGGAATTATCAGCACCAGCCTTCTTACTCGCTGCCGCACTTTCTCCGGTCATGATCGGAAGTCCTACACTCTCCGCGTCACTGTCACTCTCGCCAGAAAACTTATTCTCCGCTTTCCGGTCTTCCGGAATCTTCTCCCAGCCTTCCGCCGTCTCCTTTGAGGTCGTCCCCTTTACCGCTACTGCTGATGAAGCCGTCCCCTCCGAAGCACTCTCCTTTAAGGCATCCTCCGATGAGCTCCCATCTCCCGGAATGGTCTCCGACCAGATTTCTTCCTCCTGGATGGTCTCCGGTGTGCTACTTCGATTCCAAAGAGCCGCTACCAAAATCACCACAAGAACAGCTGCTGCAAGAAGCAATACCGGAAGGGCAGGCATCTTCCTCTCCGCCCCTTTCCGGAAGCCTTCCTCCCGATGGCTTCCCTTCCGAAAATCGGAACGTCCCTCTCGGGAACCTTTCTCCCGGAAACCTTCCTCCCGGGAACCTTCCTCCCGGGAACCCGGTCTTCGTCCGGTCTCCCGGCCATCTGCCGCCGTATTTCTCTTGTTCCGTTCCTTCATTTACAGGGCCTCTCCTCGCAAACGCTTCACTACGCTTCGCTGCGACCAACTTCGCTGCAATCAACTGCGATCAACTCCGCTTCACTTCGCTCTGCTGCAATCTACAATCAACTCCGACCAACTTCGCCACTCCGCTCCGCTTCGCCGCGACCAACTTCGCTGCAATCTACAATCAACCACGACCAGCTCCGCTCCGCTTCACCACGGCCAACTTCGCCGCGACCACCTTCACTTCACTTCATAAATTCGCAGCCACTCAAGGTCCAGCCACATCCCGCTTGTCAGGCTCTTCCCTGTGATCCTCAGGCTGCAGGGGCTTCCGGATTCTGCCATATAGGAGACCGCTCCGATCTTGAAATCGGTGCTCTCCGGGAGGCAGCCGTACCAGCCGGTCTGGGAGGTCTGAATGCCCCATTCGCCGGAGCCTTTCACGGAATAGACAAAGCGGTATTTCTTTCCGGCCTCCAGGAGATTCTGTCCGTCCGCCGTCTTCAGCTGACTGAGAGAATACGATCTTCCTCCGCCCTCCTTCGAGCCGATTGTCGTCCGCTTCAGGCGAAGAACCTTTCCATACCGGGCATACGCGTCCTCGGCCACGCTTGCAGACATGCTGCCGTCCGAATTATAGGAGGAGCCGGCTCCGGCAGCGGCCGGATTCAGCTCGGCAACCAGAACGTCCTCCGCCTCGGTGCCCTCATTGAAGACCGTCCCGTCCTCAACCGATACCACACGGCGCAGGTTGGCCTCGCCGCCAACCGACGTGCCCTTCAGCGTTACATTGGTTCCGGAATAGTTCCAGAACGAATCCTCCAGATTGCAATGATCAATTGTAATCTCGTCCGCAAGAGCGGCCGCATTCTGGGTGATGATTCCGATTCCAGCCTGACTGTTGTTCCGGAAGGTGCAATTCGAAATCGTAATTTTACTGCACTTTCCTGCATCATTCGGCTCAATATCGATACCCATCATCGGAGCTTTTCCATTGGAGGGCGTATCCGTGAAGCTGCTCGCCTCCACCCTCACCCGGTTTGCACTGACAATCGACATGTTGTTCCGCAGATTTTCCGAGGAGACGCAGTTCGAAATCACAACATTGGTGGAAGGAACCTTATTCGGAGTCTCTCCGACATAAATTCCATCTCCCCAGCAGTGGGACACCTTCACATTCCGGATCTCGACGTTGTCAGAGCCGTAAATGCCAATGCCCATTCCGCCCTCGCCGTCCGTGTCGGTCGTCTGGCGTCTCTTAAGATCTCCCTCAATCCAGCCGCCGATCACCTTCACGTTGCTGACGTCGCGAATGCAGATGAGGTTATAATTCTTCTCCGTCGAACCGATTCCGTGAAGCTTTGCCCCGTCCTGCATGATCAGCGTCATCCCGCCGAGCAGCGGAAGGCTGACGGTAGGGTAAATACGATAATTGCCCTGCGGAAGGAACAGCACCGAGATTCCCGAACTCTTCATCTTCTCAACCGTATCACGCAGAACCTCCGAGCTGTCGCCAACCTCCGGCTCTTCGTTCTGACCGCCGCCGGCCTCTCCGTACAGCTGCGGAATCACGAAGAAATCCACCCCCTCCGGAATGTCCTCTCCCACAACGCAGGCAAGACAGGTCTGCAAAACATTCCCGTCCGCATCGTAGGCCTTGATCCAGGAAGCGCCCTCCTTTAGAAAGCGGACCCTTCCCTCCTCGCTCACCGAAACATACTGCGGCAGCGAGCTCTCCCAGCGAGCCACCGTGCCCGCAGAAGCAAGCTTCATGTCATAAAAATCACCCGGAACGCCGGACAGCTTGTTTTCGCCCGTTGTCGCATGGCTGATCGTGCTGCTCCTGTCAAAATAACGCTCGGCCTTATCGCTGTAAATCACCAGCGCACGCATCAGATTCTGCAGGGCTTCCGGTTCCCCCTCTCCCTTCAGCGTGTCGTATGCGTAGCTCATCGCGCTGTAGGAAAGCTTCCAGTCAGAGGTTCCCTCTGCATTCTGAACCGAAACCGTATAAGCCGTATTCAGCTCGTTCGCCTTCCGGTCCGAAATCTCAACATAAAACAAATTCTTCGAGCCGGTCTTCACAGGCTGCAAAAGCACGCCACTCGTCTCATTCCGGAACGTGTATTCGCCGATGTCATGCCTTTCCTCCAGACGAAAATAATGGCGAAGAAGGGTCTGCGACCGCAGAACCAGACTGCTGCCGTAATAAGAAAGCCCCGGCATGCTGCCGGCTGTTGTTTTGACATAGGTCTGAATGTCCCCCGCTGCAATCGAAGAGACGTCGGTATCCGAAAGTCCTGCGTTCGCCGGCTTGCCCGTATTCCGGTTAAAATAAGCCTGCGCATACGCGCCATAATTCTCCAGCGCCTGCAGAAGGGCCTTCTCCTTGTCGGAAATCCCGGACTGCGAGAGGCGGTTGTCCGCATACTGCTTCACAGAATAGGTGCGAAGCTGCGTGGTCTCCGCATCCGCCTGCACCACGGAGGCATGAATGTCCGAGGTCATCTGACTGGCAGCCACCTCGCAGGTATACTCGTATACCGTCACATTTTGCCCCGTCGAAGGATAGGTCAGCGTCATTTTCTCCCCGGAAGAAGCCGCCTTCTTCTGCTCTCTCCCGTCCACCTCGAAGCAGACAAAGGTGTCCGGATCCTGCTGCACCTCCTTCGGCATCTCGATGTAATACTGAACACCGATGTTGCCCGTAAGGCTCAGACGATTAGCGCAGAGGCTGATCGCATCCTTCTCCTTCCCGGAGTAATCCGTATCCGAAAGCTTCAGCTCCTCCTCCGAGAACAGCTCCCGCGTGTCTGCATCATAACCATAGGAAATTCCATTCACCGTAAAAGCATGCGATGCATCCGTATAATCCGCGCAGCCAGCCAGGAAAAGACGATCCGGATACCCGGCAGCGCCCTCATCGCAATTCGTCACATCGATCAGATAGTTCTTCCCATCCTCCATGTGTGCCAGATTCCACTTGTGTCCGCCGCCGTTCATCTGACCGGTCACCGATGCAATCTCAATCTCCGCGCTCGAAAACGTTGTCAGCTCACACAGATACTGAAATGCCTCCGCGTAGCCCTCGCAGACAACCTTGGTCTCCGGATCCCCATCAAACACATACAGCAGATTCCACGGACCGCGGTCATCGGTCTCCGACGGACTGCCGGACGACGCGGCCGCATCGTTATAATCCACAAGATCACAGATCTCATTCAGATAGTACTTCAGCTTCCCGTAATCTGACTGGTCACCTGCCGCCTCGACAATGCTCCTTGCCTTGTCCGCCGCCTTCTGTCCGGCCCCGGTTTTCGCCACATCAATCGTATACGGATCTTTCCCGCGGAACTTATACTCCACCCGCAGCGAAACCTGAATGCTGTCCTTGAAAAACTTCATTCCAGTCTGGTTATACGCATAGCGAAAGCTTCCGTAAGCGATGCCACCGTCCGTCCAGTAGGTCTCATACGGGAAATCCGCCATGAGCGCATCGCGAACCAGCTCATAATCCACACTGACCTTCGCCTTCAGTGCCTCTGCACCCTTTTGCGCATCCGCCGCCGTCGCATCGCCGCCTGACAAAGTAACCCCGAGCTCTTCCCAGGTGAACATCTGTCCATCCGTATAACCATCCACCAGAGCAGAGATCGGAATCTGGAAATTCGCATCCTCCCGCGCTCCGCCGGCAAGAGCCGGAAGAGCCTTCGCGATCTCATCATAGACAGCCCGCTCCCTCTCCGGCAGGCTGTTCCTCCGGCTATAGGTCTCATCGCCAAACGAATATACCGATGCTCCGTCCCCTGTCTGGAACAGCGAGCTCAGATACTCCTCGTAAGCCTGGTCACAATCCTCCTCCGTGCGATCCGCATCCGAATCGATCACCTCCGGATCCAAGGTGCCTTCGGTATATGAGTCGGTGGAATCTTCGTTCATCTCGGATTCCACGCCGTTTCCGGCATTCCTGTCTGTTTCTGCAGCTTCCTCTTCTGCCTCTTCCGAAGCCTCCTCCACTGCAGATGTCAACGCACCTTCCTGTGCCGCGCGCACCGGAACTGCCGGAAGCAAGGATGCAGCCATGACTGCAACTCCAAATCTACGATATATGTTATGCATCTTCTGCCTTTTCAATGGACCTACTCCCTCATAACAATTGCTGATCGTTACTGCGCTTCTGCAGAGACATCTGCTGTCATATCCTGTGTCTCAGATTCGGCCTCTGGCTCCGAGCCTGTCTCTTTCTCCGTCTGCGTCTCTGTATTGTTCTCCGAGGTGAGGTCTTTCGCTAGTCCAGTGTCATTATTTTCTACACCGCTGACACTCTTGTCTTCCACCTCGTCCGCATTTTCTGAATCAGCCGCTCCTGCCCCCACAGCCTGAGTTTCTGAAACTGTCTCCGACTCAGAATTTTCTACCGAATTGCTTCCCATTAAATCGCTCTGCGGCCGAATCGGAAGCTCATCCTCAGAAAGAAGCAGAACTTCAATTACATTGGAAACAGCCGTGTTGCCGGTCGAGCTGGTGGCAACCGCTCTGTAATATACTGTCTGATCTTCCAAAGGTGCTGGAGAATTCGTATATGTATAGAAAGGCCCGTTTTCTCCTGCAATATCCGAAAATGTGGATCCATCTGAAGAAGACTGCCACTGAATGGATATTGAATTTTCTGTAGAGGCTTCTAAAGTGAAGTTACTTCCCTCTGCAATTATTTTTTCCTCTTTCCCTGTATCTATATCACAGGAAATATTAATACTCGGATTTATACTTTTCAAAATTCTCACGGTTCCGGGTTCCGACGTCTCCTGCCTTCCTCTCTGGTCCGTCACAACACATCTGAACTGATAGCCGTCCCATCCCCCGTCCGGTACAATCTCCAGTCTGGCACTCTTTCCGACCTCGTACTTCATCCACTCAGTTGATGCCGAGCTACTTCTCCACCACCACTGATATGTCAGTCCTGTCCCTTCTGCTTTTATTTCAAAAACTGCAGTCTCACCTGAGATCGCCTGTACATCCATCGGCTCTTCTGTTATAACAGGACCCATCTTCACCGTTCCGGGTTCCGACGTCTCCTGTCTTCCTCTCTGATCCGTCACAACACATCTGAACTGATAGCCGTCCCATCCCCCGTCCGGTACAATCTCCAGTCTGGCACTCTTTCCGACCTCGTACTTCATCCACTCAGTTGATGCCGAGCTACTTCTCCACCACCACTGATATGTCAGTCCTGTCCCTTCTGCTTTTATTTCAAAAGCTGCAGTCTTACCTGAGATCGCCTGTACATCCATCGGCTCTTCTGTTATGACTAGGCTCTCTGTTTGGAAGTCAGTTCTAAAAGTTACTCCATTTTCTATCTGCATCGCATACACATTTTGAGAATATATACATAAAACCAGGAAAACGGATGCTATGCTAGTTAAGAATTTCTTAAACATCTCTATCATTCCTTTTGTACCCTTCAAACTTAAAGTTTTCCAAAATCTATGTCGTTGTAATTCTTTTCTTCCGTTCCTTTGCAAGCAAGACAATAGCCGAAAATATCGTGCAGCAGATTAATGTAAACCAAAACGCTCCCACGCCATCCTCACGTATCTTCTTAAACTGTGTGATTCCGGCTAATGCATAACCCCATATAAAGAAGAAACACATATGCGCGTAATAGAATAGCGTGCTTGCTTTCCTCGCGACCATAGCCAAACTACTGCTTCCTTTAAAAGCAACTGCGAAACTCAGAATCCAAGGAATCGAAACAAATGCCGGTATACTCGTAGTAGAATACTCGACACCTGATATTACTGAAGCAGCAATAATCCCAACTACGATCACCACACCAAACTTCCGATATTTTTTAAAATCCTCCTGCCTATCGTATACTAATATGCCTAGCAACAAGTATGCAGGTGCTGTGAAAGCTCTTCCGTTGCCGATTGTCCATAAGATAAACTTAAAACCTGATAATTTATTTATCGCAAAGGCTATCAAAAAGAACAACAATGCCCACAGCCAGACCTTCTTACCAGTGACACGCCCTTTCAGGTGTTTCAACACTGTCAGGCCAAATATCATAGCCAGAAGATACCACAGTGGCCATGAATAGAACTGTTCCCCTACCAGTATGTACTTTCTAACCGCGTCAAATAATACCTTGAAAATGCTTCTGCCAGACAGCAAATCACATATCCACCCATAAAAGGCTAGTGGCAGATAAATCAGAGACAATTCGTGGTACAAATGTAAAAACTTTTTTCTCTGAAGCACAAAAATATTTGCTTTTTTGCTTTCTAAATCCATTCTGAATGCGAATCCAGAAAAGCAGAAAAAAAACGGCACGGCTAGAGATTCAAAGTAATATATCAAGGATATTATACATGGATTGTTGATACCATTTCCCAGCCCTGTGTGTATTGCCACAACACATGTTGCTGCAAGGAATTTTATCCAATCAGCAACATAATATTGTTCTGTCTGTCTGTCTGTCTGTCTGTCTGTCTGTCTGTCTGTCTGTCTGTCTGTCTGTCT
>ERZ1026872.381-NODE-381-length-13247-cov-4.404260_pt1 | contig 13247 bp, 11 predicted proteins | sample MGYA00380166_ERZ1026872 | MGnify/ENA primary metagenome ERZ1026872 (study PRJEB33269, sample SAMEA4719802) | human gut metagenome | biome: human-associated habitat; feature: organic feature; material: feces | place: Cameroon | collected 2013-10 ... | reverse complement strand
ACACCAACTTCACAATCCGGCCCGGCGACCGCTCTAATTTTCCAAATATCAATTTCTCTCGCTATATCCGCAAAGCCGCCGAACCGGCAATCCCGGCACACACTTCACTGCACTCCTTAGTCTTCACCCAGCATCGCGGTCAGTTCGTCCATCGCCGTGGCAATCTCCATCTCGATTTCCCGCAGGTTGGTGAGAATCTCCTGTGTCGATGGATATTCCACCGGAACGTACTCCACTTCCTTGTATTTGTTGATGGACAGGTCGTAGTCGTTCTCCACGATATCCTCTTTCGGCACCATGAAGCTCTGCTCCGTCCGCTTCCGCTCCATCTCCCCATCCAAGTGATGGAACCGCCGGATGATATCCGGAATATCGTTCTCCTCAATCGGACTCCGCTTGTCATCCAGACTGAGGCCATCGTTTTGCATGTCGTAGAACCAGACGCGATCCGTTCCGCCGGCTTCGGTTTTGGTAAAAATAAGAATCGCCGTAGATACGCCCGCGTACGGTTTGAATACGCCGGAAGGCATGGAGATTACGGCTTCCAGACGGTTGTTCTCCACGATTTCCTTTCGGATGGACTTGTGCGCCTTCGAAGAACCGAACAGCACCCCGTCCGGAACGATGCAGGCACAGCGACCGCCGATTTTCAGCATGCGAAGGAACAGGGTCACAAAAAGAAGCTCCGTCTTCTTCGTCTTGCAGATTTTCAGCAGATCCGGCGAGACGATATCGTAATCCAAGCTTCCCTTGAACGGCGGATTCGCCAGGACCAATGAATACTTGTTTTTGTCCTCATTCTGATCCGACAGACTGTCTTTATATTCGATGCACGGGTTGTCAATCCCGTGAGCCATCATGTTCATGGCACCGATACGGAGCATGGTTCGGTCCATGTCGTAGCCGTGGAACATGTGATTCAAATAGTGCTCTTTATTCTCCTTATCGAAAAGAACTTCCCGCTTTCGCTCCTCGTCTTCCATCAGATATTCGCTGGCTGCGATGAGGAATCCCGAAGTTCCGCAGGCCGGGTCGCAGATGATTTCATCCGGCTTCGGCTGCATCAATTCCACCATCATTTTGATGATATGGCGCGGTGTACGGAACTGTCCGTTTCTTCCGGCCGTGTTTAATTTGGACAGAAGGTACTCGTACACGTCCCCTCGAACATCCTCCTTATCCAGCTTTGTTTCCTTCATCATCCGGAACAAATCGCTGAGCTTCTCCACGACTTTAGAGAGAAGCAGCGGCGTCGGAATCATGAAGATCGCATCGCTCATGTACTTTGAATACGCGCTCTCCCGGTCGCTGTGAAGATTGATGATAAACGGGAACACCTCATTTTTCACCACGTCGAACATCTTCTCTGCCGGGAAATCCTGAAATACGGACCACTTCAGCTGCTTTCCGTCTACCGTCCGGCCCTCCACTTCCACTTCATCCTTGAAGATGCTTTCGTGGGAAATTCCCAGCATCATGGCCTCCATGCTGCCCTTATTATCCGCCTCATCCAGATCGTGGATGAACATCAGATAGGTAATCTGTTCAATCACCGTCAGCGGGTTCACGATTCCCCCCGCCGCAAAATCATCCCACAGGCTGTCAATCCGATTTTTCAGTTCTCCGGTTATCATTTTTTCCTCCATTATCCTCTCAGCGCTTCATCCAGTTCGTCCACATTTGCCACGAACTCAAACAGTTCCATCTCCTCCTCCGGCAGGAATTCCTTCTCCACCATTTGGCGAAAGGTGCCGCGAAGGGGTTCGTAATATCCGTTGATGTTGTACAGAAATGCCCGTTTCTCCGTCCGGCCCAGTCTCTTGAGGGTCAGCACTTCCGTAATTTCCTCCAGGGTTCCGATGCCTCCCGGCATGGCGATAAAAGCATCCCCAAGTTCAATCATCCGACTCTTCCGGGTGGACATGGAGTGCACCACTTCCAAGGTGTGAAGCCCTTCATGCCCCTGCTCACAGTGCAGCAGGAAATCCGGAATGATGCCGATGACCTTTCCACCGTTCTCCAGCACGGTATCTGCAATGATTCCCATCAAGCCGATATTGCCGCCGCCGTACACCAGCGTGTGCCCGTTCCCGGCAATCCAGAGCCCCAGTGCCTCCGCCGCTTTCTTGTAATCCGGATCCGACCCCATGCTGGATCCGCAGTATACCGTTACATTCATCTATTTCTCCCTCTTCTTTCCGCTTGCATAAAGTCCCTACCATTATACCAATCCGACGCTGAAATTCAAATGCCCCCAGGAAGGTCTTTGTACTATTTTGAATAAAGCCCTTAACTTTTTTGGGGTACGTGCTATAATAAAAATAGTTCGGTAAGAGTTCTCTACCGACAGTTTTTATATTATTTTTGTGAAATCCAAAATCGGATTGACAACAAAGAGGTGAATAAAGATGAAAAAAGAAGTTCTAGAGCTTCGGGAAAAGATGAAAGCCAATGGTGTGGATGTTTATTACGTACCATCCGGCGACTATCACAGTTCCGAGTATGTAAACGATTTCTTTAAAGCTCGTGAATTCATGAGCGGACTGACCGGAGAATCCGGTGAGCTCATCGTCGATGACGAAGGTGCTTATCTTTGGACCGACGGCAGATATTTCCTCCAGGCAGAGCGTCAGCTGGCCGGCAGTGAAATCGAGCTGATGAGAATGGCAGAGCCGGGCGTTCCGACTGTTGAAGAATTCCTGATTGACCTGGCCAAGAAAAAAGGCGGCTATACGCTGGGGTTTGACGGCAAAGTTGTTCCGGGATATTACGGTGAAGAGCTTCAGTCGAAGCTGGGTGAACTGGGCGTTACCATTAAATGGGATAAAGACCTGGTAGGTGAAGTATGGACTTCCCGTCCGCAGATTCAGCCATCGGAAATCTACGAACTGCCGCTGACCACTACCGGCAAGACCGCAACCGAAAAGATTGCAGATGTTCGGAAGGCCATGGCCGAAAAGAATGCGGATTACCTGCTGGTTACCGATTTGATGGAAAACGCATGGCTCCTGAACATGAGAGGCAGTGATATCGATTATACACCGGTATTCTTCTCCTTCATCCTGCTTTCCAAGGATTCTGTGAACTTGTACGTAATGGACGGTGCGGTAAAGGATTCCCTGCCGGAAGACCTGTCCTTCGTTACCGTGAAAGGATATGATGAAATCGAACAGGACGTTGCCGCTCTGGATGCATCCAAGACATTGTGGCTGGATTCCGGTTCCGCGAACTACGCTCTGTGCCTGAGAATTCCGGAAGGCATGAAGACGGTGGATGAAGCTACTCCAATCGCTATGATGAAGGCCGTTAAGAATGAGACCGAAATCAAGAGCTCCCTCAACGCGCATAAGAAGGATGCGGTTGCAATGGTGAAATTCATCAAGTGGATTAAGGATGTTGCTGCAAAGACACCGCATCAGACCGAGCTCAGTGCGGCAGAACAGCTGCGGAAGTTCCGTGCCGAAGAGGATGGCTTCTTCGATCTGTCCTTTGAGACCATTGCCGGATACGGACCAAACGGTTCCGTCATCCACTACGCACCGACACCGGAAACCGATGCCGAAATCCTGCCGGAAGGCTTCCTGCTTCTGGACTCCGGTGGTCATTACACAGACGGTACCACGGATATTACCCGTACCATCGCCGTTGGACCGCTGACTCAGGAAATGATTGATGACTATACCTATGTTCTCAAGGCTCATCTGGCAATGCACAATGCCGTGTTGACTCCGGGAATGAACGGAATCGACTTGGATGCCATCACCCGTGCACCGATGAGAGCGGTAGGTCTGGACTTTAAGCACGGTCTGTCCCACGGTGTGGGTCACCTGCTCAGTGTCCACGAAGGTCCGAATATCCTTCGCCGTGTACCGACTCCGATTACCATTTGTCCGGGCATGATTATGTCCAACGAGCCGGGCGTATACATCGATAACCAGTTCGGTGTTCGTATTGAGAACGAAGTTCTGATGAAGGACGACGGTAAAGGAAACACCATTAACGAGCCAATCACCTTCGTACCGTACGAAAGAGAAGCCATTAACCCGGCTCTGCTCACCGATGAAGAGCTGGCATGGGTCAACAACTACCATAAGATGGTTCGTGAAGTACTGCTTCCACGTGTGGATGGTGACCTGGCAGAATTCGTCAAGGCACAGACCGAAGAGATTACCAAATAAAGTAACCAAATTATAAGGAGACATAGAGATGAAGTATACAAACACAGACAAAGCACCTGCTGCAATCGGCCCGTACTCTCAGGCAGTCACTGCCGGCGGATTCCTGTTCATTTCCGGACAGACTCCGTTCAGCCCGGAAACCGGTGAAACCATCGGTACCGATGTTGCGGGACAGGCGGAGCAGGCATGCAAGAACATCGGAGAAATTCTGAAGGCCAACGATTTGACCTTCGAAGATGTGGTAAAGACCACCTGCTTTATCACCGATATGGCAGACTTCGGTGCATTCAATGAAGTCTATGCGAAGTATTTCGTGTCCAAGCCGGCCAGATCCTGCGTTGCGGTAAAAGAACTTCCGAAGAGCATCCTTTGCGAAATCGAAGTAATCGCCGCTGCGAAGTAGGTAAGTGCATTCATTCGATAAACGACACTTGTATAAACGGGAGCGAACCAAAATTCATGGTTCGCTCCCGCTTTGTTTTTGGTTTTTCACTTTTTATGATTTTTAATCCCGAAATTCTATAGCTATAGTTTTTTTATCGCATGTTTTAGTCCTTTTTGTTCCAACGATATTGAATTCCTGTTATTTTTTGCTAGGATGAAGCCATGAAATTTCAGAAAAAACAACGAGCGCTCATATCTCTTAACAATATGATTTCACAGACTTCCCATAAGGATTGACAGAAATTATATTTAAAACTACAATAGGAGCAAGAAAATGACTAACCACAAAAAATGCAAAAGCTATAAAGAACTAACTTTTACCGATGATTTTCTATTCTGTAACATCTTACAGAACAATCCGGACATTTGTAAAGAACTGGTGGAACTCTTGCTAGACCGAAAAGTTGGCAAAGTTATATTCAGTGAGACCCAGAAATCTATTGATCTTGCCTTAGATCAAAAGGGGGTTCGCCTAGACGTATACTTTGAGGATGACTTGAACACTGCGTACAATATCGAAATGCAGACCACCAATACCAGGGATTTACCGAAGCGAAGTCGCTATTATCAAGGTACCATTGATTTAAATATGATGAGTGCCGGTGCCACCTATGATAAGCTGAAGCAGAGCTATATTATTTTTATCAATACCTTTGATTTATTTGGGAAAGGCTTTCCGAAATATACTTTTGAAAATGTCTGTCGGGAATCATCGGATATTCACCTGGATGACGGTACTGTGAAAGTGTTTATCAATGCAAAAAGCACGCTTCCCGATATGCCTCATGAGTTGCAAAGCTTCCTCCGATATCTTTGCGGAAACGTCCCGGAAACACCGCTCACCGACCGAATCCAAAATGAGGTCGTTAAATCTAGAAATAATGTAGGATGGGAGAGGGTTTATATGTTATTGGAAGAAAAGTACAAAGCCTACTTCGAAGAAGGTCAATTAGAAGGTCAATTAGATAAGGTTCTGGAGTTGTTTGAAGCCGGACACCTCTCTTTGGAAGTTGCACTCCGTGAAACCGGCGCCACTTCAGAAAAAGAGTTGAAACAGCTAATTCAAGAACGAAAAATGTCAGAAAAATAATAGAATAAGCCAAAGACGAGTTGGTTGCATTCAGTTTGAGTGCTTGGATTTTGAAACCAAGCACTTTACTTTTTCTTAGGCGCTCTGCTGCTGCTACACGTACCGCAGAATCTCCACCCAGATTCGCCCCTTCTTGGACTCCCCGCCGATTTCCTGTAGCACCGCCTTTCCTTTTCCCCGAAGCACGATTACCGCCCCCTCATCAATCCGCTGGTCGATTTTCGTGCACTCCATGTGATCCACCGAAACGATTCCGCTTCGAATCCCCTTCACCGCATCGGACCGGGAAACCTTGAACGCCGTGGACACCACGTTATCCAGCCGCAGGCTTGGGAGCGTATCCCGGATGACCTGCACCCGCCGCTCCGGAACCGCCAGCTCCCCGATGGGTCTCACTTCTGCTTTGGCATCGGTTCTTCCCACAGAGCGATATTCCTGCTCCAGAAACGCGCTGATGTCCGGACGGACAATCAGGTCCGCCCCCTTCTCGTCCACCAGAATGTCGCCAATCATTCGCCGCTCAATTCCAAGCCCCAGCACGGAGCCCAGATAATCCCGATGGCTCAGCTTTCGGTCACTGCCGCCGGTCTCCACGTGAATCACTTGCAGGAATTCCTCCATGCCCAGCACATCCTCCAGCGTCTCCCCATAATCCTTCGGGGCGATAATCAGAATGCGCCGTTCTGCGTCTTCATATCCCCCATAAAACCAGAATCGAAGATCCGAGTGTCCCCGGCACTCCTCTCGAGCCAGGGCCTGCTGGTGCAAATCCAGAAAATCCGTATTCGTTATATAGAAGCCTTCCTCTGCCTGGCGGATTCGGTCCGCAATCCGAGACTTCAGCAATTTACTATCATCCATTTCATCGGTCACCTTTCGCACGTTGTATTTGTTTTTTTATTGTATCGAGTAACCGTTGCATATGCAAGAACCCGCTTTCGAAACTTGAAAATTTTTCATTTTTCGAAACCGGCTTTCGGCGGCACGAATACATCCAAAAAACACCCGTCACTACTTTGTTTTCTATTGTCAAACGCCGCCCCCGGTGAGATAATAAACATATATTCTTTATTATATTTATGCAGTCACTGCAGAAAGGGGCCCGATATGAACGAACACCCGGTGAACGAACCGTACAAACCCAACGCAAGGGAAACAAGGATTCAGATTATTAAGTTCGCCCTGTTCTCCGCATCGGCGGGAATTATTGAAACCGCCGCTTTTACGGTACTGGACATGGTGACCCCTTGGAAATACTGGCCCTGCTACCTGATTGCCCTGGTACTCTCGGTGCTGTGGAACTTCACGCTGAACCGAGAATTCACCTTTAAATCCGCGAATAATGTGTCCAAAGCCATGATGCAGATTCTTCTGTTCTACTGCGTCTTCACGCCTCTCTCCACCTGGTGGGGCAATGTGCTGACGGAAAAAGCCGGCTGGAACAGCTACGCCGTCCTTTTTCTCACCATGGCCACGAACCTTATTTCTGAATATATTTACGATCGATTTGTGGTATACCGGAACAGCATGAATACGAACCGGCGGGCACAACGCGAAGAGGAAAGGAGCGAATTAAAATGACAAATTGTGGAATCAGCAGATGGGACTCCCCGGATAAAATTAATGCCGCATTGAAGGCATTGACCGAAGAACCGATCTGGGAGGTGGATGACGACTATTACGAAAACACCATTCTCAAATATTACGATGAGAAGTGCACCAATTCCAAAGCCATCTACGAAGAAGCGAAGGAATACATCCCGGGAGGCGTGCAGCACAATCTGGCCTTCAACAAACCGTTCCCGGTAGCCTTCCGGAAAGCCGAAGGGGCCTACCTCTACGACGAGGACGGTAATAAGTACCTGGACTTCCTTCAGGCCGGCGGCCCAACCATTCTGGGAAGCAACTATCCGGTCATTCGGAACGCGGTCATCGAGCTGCTCAACGAATGCGGCCCGGTCACCGGACTCCTGCACAAATCCGAACTTCTTTTGGCCAAAGAGATTCACAAGCACATGCCGGGCGTGGAGATGTTCCGGATGCTTGGCAGCGGCACAGAATCCGTCATGGCCTCCCTGCGAATCGCCCGCATCGCTACCGGAAACAAGCGCATCATTAAAGAAGGCGGCGATTACCACGGCTGGAGCGATCAGATGGTCTACGGCACGAAGATTCCGGGCTCCCGCGGACTGCTGGAATCCCACGGAATTCCGAGACGCCTCTACTCCCTCACCGACGAGGTTCGTCCGAATGACCTGAACATGCTGGAGAGCATGTTGAAGCTGAACAAGTTCCGCGGCGGCACCGCAGCGGTCATCATCGAGCCGTGTGGTCCGGAAAGCGGCACCCGTCCGGTTTCCAAGGAATACAACAAAGGCGTTCGCTATCTCTGCGACAAGTACGGCGCCCTGCTGATTTTCGACGAAGTGGTCACCGGCTTCCGCACCTCCATCGGCGGCGCCCAGGGCTATTTCGACGTCACACCGGACCTCACCATCTTCGGCAAAGTCGTTGCCGGCGGTTATCCGGGAGCCGGCGGCGTCGGCGGAAAAAAAGAATACGCCGGGCTGATGGCGGCCGGCGTTGCCAGCGGAAAACATCGGGCATACGTGGGCGGAACCCTGGCGGCTGCGCCGATTTCCGCGCTGGCAGGCTACACCTGCATCAAGGAAATTGAACGCACCAACGCGTGTGAGATTGCCGGAAAAGCGGGAGATAAGCTGACCGACGGAATCAAGTCCCTGATTCAGCAGTATCGCCTTCCGTTCGTGGCATACAACCAGGGCAGCATCTGCCACCTGGAATGCACCGGGGCCATGAGCTTCGACTTCTCCTCCTTCAACATCCTGAAATCCGCCGTCGGACTTCTGCGGAACAAGGAAATGATGTACGAACGGAAGGATTCCATGGAGCGGATGGGCGCTGCCTATATGGCCAACGGTCTGGTGACTTTAGCCGGAAGCCGGCTCTACACCTCCATGGCTACCACCGACGAAGTCATCGACGATGCACTGAACCGCTTTGAAGAGGTATTTAAGCACGTGGTTCCTACGGACAAGGGATTGCTGTAAGAAAGAAGAAACGCTATGAAAGAATATATTCTCGCCCACGATATCGGCACCGGCTCCGATAAAGCAGTACTGGTGGATTTTTCCGGCAAGATTATCGCCGCCGCCACCCGGGCCACTCTGTTCAACATGACCATGATTCACACCCGGGAGCACATCATGCGGGCCATGTACGAGGGCATCGGATACAACCTGCGGTGGATTCTGGAGAACTACCGGCAGGATTACGGTTTCCGGTGCGACAATTTCCGCATCATCGGCGGCGTTTCTCTGGACAAAGGCTGGATGCAGATCATCGCGGATATTACGGGAAAACATTTTGCGGTGGTGAAGGATCCGCGGAATGCGGGTGCCGTGGGTGCCGCCATGATTCCGTTAATCGGTCTGGGCGTCATTCCGTCCTTTGCGGCAGCGAAGGAATTCGTGCCCATCGAACGGGAATACCACCCGAACCCGGAAAACGCCGCCATCTACAACAAGCTGTTCCAAGATTACAAGAACGTCTACCATTCGCTGGAAAAAGCCTACCGCCAAGCGAACTCCGCCCGCTTTGAAGGGACGGATCAGGAATAACGGAAAGGAGCACAGACAAACCTTATGACACTCCACGCAGTGAAACAGAATATAATTGAATACGGAAGAAAATTTGCGGGCATTGGTTTCTCCCTGGGAGACACCCCTCGGATTCTGGTGCAGCAGAACCATCGGGTCTTCGGAACGGAACCGGGTGCGGACTTTGCCGATCTTCAGGTAAAAGAAATTTGCGACATCACCGGCACTTCCGACTCGGCCAAAGGCGCACTGATTGCCTCCCCTTACGAAGCCATGGTGGTGGCAAAAACAGAATATACCGCCATGTGCATCCGGGATGGTCTGAGCATTCCGGCCGTGCTGGACGATATGGCCATGATTATCGGAAGCCGAGTTTCCATCGTTCCGGAGGATCGCCTCAGCCTGGCCAAAGCCCTGAGAAAATCCCCGGCCGTTCTCACCACGGAAGACAATCTGATGGTCTGCGGGCGAAACCTATACGAGGTGTTCACCGGACTCCTGATTCTGGAGAAGAACGCCGGTATCTTTGTGGATGCGGATTTTCTCGGCGGTGCTCATCCGGTGTGCCCGCTGATGGGAAAACTGGAGCATAAAATCTATCTGAAAAAGTATTCTCAGAAAGAGATGGAACGGCAGGACCGGCTGGAACAGCAGGCTCCTGCGGAAATACCGGAAGAAATTCTGCAAGACGCGGCATCGGATTACGCGGAGATGGATTTGCCGAAAAAAGACCGGTCACCGGAAGAACAGAAGTGCCGGGAGCAGGTGGTGGAATACGGTATCCGATTGTTGGATTCCGGACTGGTCCAGGGCACCTGGGGAAACCTTTCCCTTCGGCTGGACGATGAATGGATGCTGTGCACCCCATCCGGAATGGACTACCGGGGACTGACTCCGGAGGATATCGTAAAGGTGAACCTGGAAACCTTGGCCTATGAGGGTGCGCTCAAGCCTACTTCGGAAAAGGACTTCCACGCCGGAATCTATCGGAACCGGCCGGACGTGAATGCCGTCATCCACACCCATGCGCGGTACGCCTGCGTCTATGCCGCCTGCGGACTTTCTTTTACCACCAGCAGCGGCGATGCCATCGAATGCGCCGCCTACGGACCTTCCGGCACCGGTCTGCTTTCCCGAAATGTGCAGAATGCCATCGGGGAGAACCGCGGCTGCCTGATGAAGAACCACGGCATGGTGGCGGTGGGTTCAGACCTGGACGATGCCTTCCACACGGCCATGAGCATCGAAAATGCCGCCAAAGCACGCATCGAACAATTCTGGGCAGAATAACAAAAACCTGCACCGGTCAGCAATAGCTTGCTGTCCGGTGCAGGTTTTTGGATTTTCACTTTATATATACGGTTGGATCACCCACATCGTAATCTTTATATTCATCCGGTAAAACTTGCTCAACAATCAAGTTTTCATCCTCTCGTCCATTTCCGTCGATTCGGCACGGCTTTGGATTCGACGATTCTCATAGCCACCTGTTTCGTGTTTCCGCTGGAGATGCCGGCCCCCGTGTTGGGGTGCTTCACCGAATAGATCTGATCGAAGGAGAATAGGCTAATCAGCATGATGGCCGCCAGCAGAAGAGCCTTTCGGTTCACCTTCTTCAGGAGGTTGTCCAGCAGCGGCGCAATGAGATAGACGATGGCCAGTCCCCCCAGGCCAAATACCAGGAGTCCTTCCGCGCAAATTCTTCCGTCTATATTCATGAAATATCCGCTGTAGTCCCACCATTTCTGGCCGTATTTCGTCTCCAGGACCCAGGCCGTGCCGTATTCCACGATACCGCAGACCACCACCGTCAGGGTGAACTGCACCACCGGCTTCTCCCGAAAACGCTTCAGCAGAATCAACACCAGAAGGCTTCCCACACCGTAGATTGGAAGCCATGGTCCGTGCAGCACGCCGCGGTTGACGAAGACCCCGTCTTCCACCAAATGCAGGCTCACTTCCCAGCACCAGCCCACAAAGGACATCATGAAGAAGATCATAATTAAGCTCAGCAAGGAATAGCTCCGAGTCGGCAGCATGGTGAACCGAGGCGTAAATTGGAAATTGCCGAAGAACGGTCCCAGTCTGCCGGGATACACCACCCCGTCCAGAATCGCTTGACCGTATCCCAACTGATACTGTATCGCCTTATTCCGTTCGTACTCCTCCAGCTTTCGGGATGGAAGGAGTTCAACGCCGAACCACTTCGCAATGAATCCGCTCACCCCCGTGGGCTCCGGAACGGCGTTCTTCTCATTTTCTTCAATCCGGCTCACCAGATACGGATACTTCTCTCGCAGTATCTCCTTCGGAGCCGGACAGTACAAGTATTCGTCCATCAGGTTTTCGGTACCGGAGATGCAGGCGCCCTTGGAAACTTCCCGGATTTTTGCGTAATACTCTCCGTAGAACGCCGCTTTATACGGGTTGGAAAAGAAGATGCCGGACAATCCGATGGTGAAAATGTCCAGAGCATCCCAGCCCAGGAAGCTCATGTCCGCCTTGAACAGCTCCCACTTGTGACCCTGCATCATTTTTCGAGACAGGGTGATGACCTCATTGGCTTTCATGGTGGGATTTTCCGCCAGAATATACGGCACCAGCGCATAGGAATACCGCTTAATCACTCCGCCCACGACGGTCAATGTCCACAGGAAACGGTACAGTGACTGCACGAACATGGTCCAGGCGATTTTCGGCCAGGACCGGGTCTCCAGCGGATAGAACAATCGCTGAATCGTGACCTTTTCATATACCCGGCCCTCCAGTACCATACGCCGCATCACCACGCGGTAGGTTTCTTTGATGAACAGCCAAATAAACAGGTACACCGCCACGCTCCCCAGAATCATCAGAGAAATAGAGACGGTTCGGGAACCGGAAAGACTGAGCAGTGCCTCTGCTACGGCGAATCGAAAACCGCCGGCGGAATAGGAATTCGCAATGCCGGAAAAAACACCGTTGGAACGGCCCAGGTACCGGCTGTGATCGTTCTTTACGAGATCTTCTTTCTGTTCCCGGATTTCCTTCCGGACCTGATCTCCTTCTCCGTTGGCAATCCGATCTACCGTCTCTTTGAAATCCGAATTCACCACAATCGTTTCGTACAGCTGCCCAATGGAAGTGTATTCAATATTGTCCATATGGTAGCGGATGGTGGACATACCGTATTCCACCCCGCAAAAGCTGGCGAAGAGACAGATGACCAGCACCATAAGATAGTGCTTTTTCAGATTTTCCTTCGCCCGTCGTTTTAACTCTTTACGCATAGAACTCCCTATTTATCTTCAACCTGCAAACCGTACGTTCAGCACCATCACTTCGCTGTTGCTCAGAAGCCGAAGCGGCGGTCCGTAGACCCCCACGCCGGAGGTCACCGCCCCGGTGGCCGTGCCCAGCTTCTCCACGCCCCAGTAATTCTCCCATACAAAGGACCGCATGATGGTCAGCGGGAAGAACTGCCCCGCATGGGTATGACCTGCCATCAGCAAATCCACCCCCGTATCCTTGTAATCCTTCAAGTGCTCCGGTTCGTGATTCAGCACCAGCACGGGCTTGTTTTTGTCCACCGTCTGCATCAAGTTCTGAAGGGACTCCCGTCGGTTATTCCGGTATCCGGTCTTCTCCCCGTCCAGCCGACCCACCAGCTCTATTTTTCCATCCACCGAAATCACCTGATCCTGAAGCATGGTGATTCCCGCCTTCGCCATCATCCGGTCGATGCGCGGATCCCGCGTGGGATTGGCATCGGTTTGAGTGGTGAAACCACCCACCAGCTTCTCCGACACATCGTGATTTCCGTACACACCGTACGTTCCGTAACGGCTTCGGATTCCTTTCAGAACCTTCGCCACCTCCTCCGGCTTGTGAATGGCTTCATATTCGTTATCGTAACTGTCTCTTATACACATCTGA
>ERZ1026872.380-NODE-380-length-13247-cov-5.203381_pt1 | contig 13247 bp, 9 predicted proteins | sample MGYA00380166_ERZ1026872 | MGnify/ENA primary metagenome ERZ1026872 (study PRJEB33269, sample SAMEA4719802) | human gut metagenome | biome: human-associated habitat; feature: organic feature; material: feces | place: Cameroon | collected 2013-10 ... | reverse complement strand
CCGGGCCGAGCCTCCGGCGACCCGGCCGTGGTGCTTCACTGCCCGCAAAGCCTTATTCCTTCGTCCGGAAGCACCACGCCTATCGGATCGGTCCGAGCCTCCGGCGAGCCGGCCGTGGTGCTTCACTGCCCGCAAATCCTTATTTCTTCGTTCGGAAGCACCACGCCTATCGTCCGGGCCGAGCCTCCGGCGAGCCGGCCGTGGTGCTTCACCGTCCACAAAGCCTTATTCCTTCGTCCGGAAGCACCACGCCTATCGGCCGGTCCGAGCCTCCGGCGACCCGGCCGTGGTGCTTCACCGTCCACAAAGCCTTATTTCTTCGTCCGGAAGCACCACGCCTATCGGCCGGTCCGCCGGCGCCTCAGTTGGCGTCGCCCTCCCGGCAAAGCCTTAACTCTTCGTCGGACCACGCCAAGCTGGCCCGGAATTTCCCGGTCCGCCGGCGCCTCTATTGGCGTCGCCCTCCTCGCAAAGCCTTAATTCTCCATCGGGCCACGCCAACCTGACCCGGATTTTCCCGGTCCGCCGGCGCCTCAGTTGGCGTCGCCCTCCCCGCAAAGCCTTAATTCCTCGTCGGGCCACGCCAACCTGGTCCGGATTTTCCCGGTCCGCCGGCGCCTTTGTTGGCGTCGCCCTCCCGGCAAAGCCTTAACTCTTCGTCGTGCCACGCCAACCTGGCCCGGATTTTCCCGGTCCGCCGGCGCCTTTGTTGGCGTCGCCCTCCTCGCAAAACATTAATTTTTCGTCGGGCCACGCCAACTAGGCCCGGAATTTCCCGGTCCGCCGGCGCCTTTGTTGGCGTCGCCCTCCTCGCAAAACCTTAATTCTTCGTCGGGCCACGCCAACCTGGCCCGGAATGTCCCGGTCCGCCGGCGCCCTTGTTGGCGTCGCCCTCCCCGCAAAGCCTGAACTCTTCGCCGGGCCACGCCAACCAGGTCCGGATTTTCCCGGTCCGCCGGCGTCTCTGTTGGCGTCGCCCTCCCCGCAAAACCTTAACTCTTCGTCGGGCCACGCCAACCAGGCCCGGATTTTCCCGGCCGAGCCTCCGGCAACCTGGGCTTTACTTTTCCTATAAGATGAGAATGCGACGAACATATATAATATAATAAGATATCAAACTAACAGTTACTTGACATAAAATGTGGGGAATGAATTCGAAAAAAATACAAAAGAGGAATTTGTCGTACGCTGATTGTGGTAATGATGGTGAGCAGGATGGACGGCATGTGTCCCATTATGCGGGAAAATCAAGCCGATACAAGATAATTCCTGCAGGACAGAGATTCTGGGTTCGCGGTCAGAAAGTAAAAGGCGTCCGCAATAAGGGAGTAAAGTTCGTTATAAAGAATAAAAAAATACAAATAATTCGAATTTCTAAGAAGGGAACCTTGGCATCGACCCTCGTGAAAAGGAAAGGTACGAAGGGACTGAAGAAAGGCGACCTGGTTTCTGTGGTAAAGAAAGGCGGGAAGGGAGCCCATATTCAGATTTATGCCGGGAAAGAACCGAAGACCGGAAAAATGCTTTGGTATCAGGTGAACAACGGCAGCATTTGCGACAAAAACGGGTACCTGAAGCTGTCCCGCATGCTGCGAACTGTGAACGGTCAGTACAACGGAAATCCGCGCATCGCCATGATTCTCCGCATCAAGGGCCTGAACTATACGGAGAAATTTAAAGTGACCACATCTCACGGCAGCCACGGAACGATTGCCGGATCCCGCTGGGTAAAGTGGGGCAAGGATACGGAGTTCGCCGTGACGCCGGAAGAGGGATATGAAATCGCCCGTGCGACGGTGAACGGCAAAGCCATCGAATTCGACCCTTCCGCTGATTCGGTTACGGTAAAAAATGTTCGTAAAACCAGCCGCGTCCGGGTGGAATTCCGGGAAGCGCCGCCGACAGAGGTCCCGGATGAGACGGTGGAACAGACTCCGGAAGGAGGAAATTTAAATCCGGAGGAGAAGGAGTAAGAGATTAAGGGGAGAATGAAGAAGAGGATACTCTATTACGATAATATTCGGTAATTTGAGGCAAAGTCCGGGGGAAAGAAGGGAGCCCTTGCAAAGTACACGCTGAATCGGTACATTCAGTTTGCTTTAATGGAAGTATTCGTAAACACATTGTATTTAACCGTGCCTTCTGGTGCATGAAACTGTTTTTATTGGGCGGTGTAATCTGTTGTGTGAACAAGAAGTACGAAGTTTCGATAGCGATACGCTCAGCTGTGCATGTTGCTGTACGGATACCGGGAAAGCCTGGATGGAATGCGGCTGATAATCGTGTATGTCGTGTCGCTGGCGGTATGTGTTGCTGCCGGATATTTTGTGAATGAGCTTTTGAATAAGGGCAGTTCGAAGATTTCCGCAAAGGCGTTTCAAGTATTGAAAATGGAATAGGATGATGGAAGAGGTGAGTCTGTTCGGCTCACCTCTTTTCTGTGTGCCCGGGTGCCGGCACGGTTTGCGTACGGCTACCCCCGCACTTCCATCCCGGCCTTCACGATGCGGAGCAGCCGCACCGCCGCGCGGAAGCAATTCTTTTCCGCATCGCGGATGGCCGAATCCAGGGATTCAATGCGGTCCACCAGGGGCATCATCCCGGAAATTCCGAAATCGTACAGCGCCTCGGCGCCGTCCTCGATGCTTCCCGCCAGGGCGAAGCAAGGTATTTGGTGGGTTTTGCAGTGCGCCGCCACGCCGGCCACCACTTTGCCGTAGGCCGATTGGAAATCCATGCGCCCCTCACCGGTGATGACCAGGTCCGCGGATTCCAGGCAGGCATCGAATTCCAGAAGCTTCAATACCGTCTCGATGCCGGAGGAAATTTCGCTGCGGGTAAAAGCAAGCAGTCCGGCGCCGAGACCCCCGGCCGCCCCGGAACCCGGCGCGTGGCGGATGGATTTGTTGGGGAGGGCGGATTCTACGCAGTCAATGTAGTGGGCCATGGCTTGATCCATGTCGGCCAGCCGCTCTGCCGGAATACCTTTCTGGGGTCCGTACACGTACACCGCGCCTTCCGGTCCAAGGAGAGGGTTTTTCACGTCGCTCATGACGGTGATGGGAATCCGGGAAACGGAGGGGCCCAGCCGGGAGACATCCACCGCCGCAATCCTCTGCATGGATGCGGGCACCGGATCTAGTGGCATGCCGTTTTCGTCCCGGAACACGGCGCCAAGGGCGGCGGCCATGCCCATCCCACCGTCGCTGGTTGCGCTGCCGCCCAGGCCCAGGTAGATATGCCGACAGCCCTGAGAGATGGCATCCAGAATCATCTCGCCGGTGCCGAAGGTGTTGGAATGGAAGACATCCCGCTCCGCCTCGGGCACCAGGGTCAGGCCGGACGCGCCGGCCATATCCATGATGGCGATTTTTGTTTTTGGGAGGGGATGCTCCGACGTTTCCCGTGCAGAAGCGGTGGGTGCGGATGGAACGATGCCGTATCGAGCGGTCACCGGAGTCCCTAAAGGGCCGCGGACCTGCAGGGTGCGGATTTCACCGGGGAGGACGTTCATCAGCGCTTCCGCGGTGCCTTCCCCGCCGTCCGCCAGGGGAAGCTTTTGAACGGCAGCATCCGGGAATACCTCCCGGGCGGCATTTGCCGCGATGTCACAGACCTGAGATGCGGTGAGGGATCCCTTGAAAGAATCCGGCGCGATTACAATTTTCATAAAAAATCCTTTCTGTATGCGGGAACCGGCGAGATGCCCGTTGTCAAGTGTTTTTTTTCTTAATGCCATAGTGAGTGGAAATCTTTCCGCCGATATATTACAATATAAATCAGAAATATTATAGCAAGTCCGAGGGGATTCTGCTATTGGGACGGGAGAGAGATATGAAGAAACAGGCAGATATTTTGACGCAGTATGCGAAAATCGATGAAGCGCACGTGGATGCGCTGCTGCAGGAGGAGCTTCGCCGGAATCGGAAGAAGCTGGTGGTACTGGACGATGATCCGACAGGGGTGCAGACGGTGCACGACGTGTCGGTGTATACCCACTGGACGCCGGAGGATTTGGCGGAGGGTTTTCAAGAGGAAGAGAATCTGTTCTACGTGCTGACCAATTCCAGGGGTTTTACGGAGGCGGAAACGATAAAAGCACACCGGGAGATTGCAGAGGCCACTGACAAGGCGGCAAAGGCGGCCGGTAAAGAATATCTTTTCGTGAGCCGAAGCGACAGTACCCTGCGAGGACATTTTCCGCTGGAAACAGAGATTCTGCGGGAAGAGTATGAGAAGAATACGGGACTTCCGGTAGACGGGGAGATTCTGTGCCCGTTTTTCAAGGAAGGGGGCCGGTTCACCCTGGACAACATCCACTATGTGAAATACGGCGAAGAGCTGGTGCCGGCCAACGAAACGGAGTTCGCCAAGGACCCCACCTTCGGATACGTGTCGGAGACCTTGCCGGAGTACGTGGAGGAGAAGACCGGCGGAAAGTTCCGGAAGGAAGCGGTGACCTGCATCTCCTTGAAAGATTTGCATGAAATGAATTTCGACCGGATTCAGCAGCAGCTGATGGACGTGAAGGATTTTAATAAAGTCGTAGTGAATGCGGTGGATTATCCGGACCTGAAGGTATTCTGCGTTGCGCTGCTTCGGGTCATGGCCGCCGGCAAGAACTTTCTGTTCCGGACGGCGGCATCCCTGGTGCGGGTGCTGGGCGGCATTTCGGAACGGCCGCTTCTGACCCGGGAGGATATGGTACAGAAGGAAACCGCCAACGGCGGAATCATCGTGGTGGGTTCCCACACGGACAAAACCACCCGGCAGCTGAGCCGGCTCCGGGAGCGGGAGGACATTGCGTATATTGAATTGGATGCGACGCTGGTTCGGGACGAGGGAGCCTTTGAACAGGAAGTGGCGCGCTGCCTGGCAGAGGAGGAGCGCTGCATCCGGAACGGGCAGACGGTGTGCTGCTACACCACCCGAGGCCTGATTACAGCGGATACCGGCGACCGGGAGGACGAGCTGCGCCTCTCCGTGCGGATTTCCGATGCGGTGCAGTCTCTGGTGGGACGGCTGTCGGTCACACCGGCCTTCGTCATCGCAAAGGGAGGCATCACTTCCAGCGACGTGGGTACCAAGGCGCTGGCGGTAAAAAAAGCTCGCGTGCTGGGACAGATTCAGCCGGGAATTCCGGTGTGGCAGACCGGAGCGGAAAGCCGTTTCCCGGGAACGCCGTACGTCATCTTCCCGGGAAATGTGGGTGAGGACGGAACTCTGAAAGCCGCGGCGGAAGTGCTTTTAGGGGGAAAATAAAAAGCAATATTTGTTAAATAATAACAAGGTCAAATAATGCGGTTGTGCAATTTAACAAAGTAAAGAAGAGTGCAAAAAAACCTTTAAAAATCAACGTTTTTGTGCTATATTAGAATACAATTTATGATTTAAAATACTGTTGCGAAGTGAGAAAGAAAGAGGTGTACAATGGCAATTGTTCTTCAGGAACCATCCAGAACATTTAGTGAATATCTTCTGATTCCGGGCTACTCCAGCGCGGAAGCAAGACCGGAAAATGTGTCGCTTAAGACTCCGATTACCAAGTTTAAGAAAGGTGAGGAGCCGGCGATTACCATGAATATTCCACTGGTATCTGCAGTAATGCAGGCGGTATCTGACGACCATATGGCCGTAGCTCTGGCAAAGGAAGGCGGCGTTGCGTTTATCTACGGATCCCAGTCCATCGAAAGCCAGGCAAACATGGTACGCAAGGTAAAGAGCTACAAGGCGGGCTTCGTAACCAGCGACTGCAACCTGAAGCCGGATCAGACCCTGAAGGATGTTCTGTACCTGAAGGAAAAAACCGGTCATTCCACCATCGCGATTACCGAGGACGGTACTGCCAACGGTAAGCTGATGGGCATTGTAACCAGCAAGGACTACAGAGTCAGCCGTCTGGATGCGGACACGAAGATTTCCGAGTTCATGACACCGATGGACAAGCTGGTATACGGAAAAGAAGGCATCACCCTGTCCGAGGCGAACGACATCATCTGGGACAACAAGGTGAACCAGCTGCCGATTGTAGACGATGAGATGCACCTCAAGAGTCTGGTGTTCCGTAAGGACTACGATTCTCATAAATCCAACCCGAATGAATTGCTAGATGCCAACAAGAGCTACGTAGTTGGTGCCGGAATCAACACCAGAGACTTTAAGGAAAGAGTTCCTGCACTGGTAGAGGCCGGTGTAGACGTGATGACCATCGACTCTTCTGAAGGTTACTCCGAGTGGCAGGCAATCACCCTCAAGTGGATTCGCGATAATTACGGAGACACCGTTAAGGTGGGTGCCGGAAACGTTGTCGATAAAGAAGGTTTTGACTTCCTGGTAGAGCACGGTGCGGACTTCGTAAAGATCGGTATCGGCGGCGGCTCCATCTGCATCACCAGAGAGCAGAAGGGTATCGGCCGCGGCCAGGCTTCTGCTGTGCTGGAAGTTGCAAAAGCAAGAGACGAATACTATGAGAAGACCGGCATCTACGTTCCAATCTGCTCCGACGGCGGTATCGTTCACGATTACCACATGACTCTGGCTCTGGCAATGGGTGCGGACTTCATCATGCTGGGAAGATATTTTGCTCGTTTCGACGAGTCCCCATCCGCAAGAATCATGGTTAACGGAAACTACATGAAAGAGTACTGGGGCGAAGGTTCCGCAAGAGCCAGAAACTGGCAGAGATACGACTTGGGCGGCGATGCAAAGCTGAAGTTCGAGGAAGGCGTAGATTCCTACGTTCCGTATGCCGGCTCTCTGCATGACAACGTAAAGCTGTCCCTGGACAAGGTGAAATCCACCATGTGCAACTGCGGCGTGCTGAGCATTAAGCAGCTGCAGGCGGAAGCGAAGCTTACTCTGGTATCCGCAACCAGTATCGTTGAGGGCGGCGCTCACGACGTTGTCCTGAAGGACAACAGCGTTGCTACCGTAAGACGATAGTTGAAAAACGAGACGCAGAATGTATAATAACGGTGCATCAGCGTGTTTGCGCTGATGCACTTTTAAGATTAATCGCAAAAGAATGGGAAGAGGTATCAAAATGGCACAGAACAAAATTTTGATTCTGGACTTCGGCGGTCAGTACAACCAGCTGATTGCTCGGCGTGTTCGGGAATGCAATGTGTATTCGGAAGTCCGCGGCTTTGAGAGCACCACTCTGGAAGACATCAAAGCCTTCGATCCAAAGGGTATTATTTTTACCGGCGGACCACAGAGCGCATACGGCGAAGGTGCACCGAGCATCGATGCCGGCGTGTTCGAGCTGGGCGTTCCGATTATGGGAATCTGCTACGGTGCGCAGCTGATGGCATACATGCTGGGTGGCAAAATCGATTCCGCTCCGACCAGTGAATACGGTCGTGCGGACGTGGTAATCGACGATAAGGGCGGCATCCTGAAGAGTGCCGACGATGTGAATGTCTGCTGGATGAGCCATACGGACTACATCAGCCGGCCGCCGGAAGGTTTTGTGGTGACTGCACACACGGATCACTGCCCGGTTGCGGGAATGGAAGACCGGAAGAGAGGATTCTACGGCGTGCAGTTCCATCCGGAAGTGAACCACACCGCACACGGTGCAGAGTTCATCCGGGATTTCGTGCTGGACGTATGCAAATGCGATCAGGATTGGAAGATGAATTTCTTTGCAGAAAAACAGATTGAAGAGCTGCGGGAGAAGATCGGCGACGGAAAGGTGCTGCTGGCACTGTCCGGCGGCGTGGACTCCAGCGTCGTTGCGGGACTCCTGTCCAAGGCAATCGGCAAACAGCTGACCTGCGTTTTCGTGGATCACGGCCTGCTCCGTAAGAACGAGGCGGAAGAGGTTGCTGCCGTGTTCGGACCGGAAGGACCGTTCGATCTTAATTTCATCTGCGTGGATGCGAAACAGCGTTACTACGATAAACTGGCCGGCGTAACCGAACCGGAGCAGAAGAGAAAGATTATCGGTGAGGAGTTCATCCGCGTATTCGAAGAGGAAGCGAAGAAAATCGGCAAGGTGGATTTCCTGGCACAGGGCACCATCTATCCGGACGTGATCGAGTCCGGCCTGGGCAAATCCGCTGTCATCAAGTCTCACCACAACGTGGGCGGACTGCCGGATTACGTGGACTTCAAGGAAATCGTGGAGCCGCTGCGCAGCCTGTTCAAGGACGAGGTTCGCCAGCTGGGCAGAGAAATCGGACTGCCGGATTACATTGTAGACCGGCAGCCGTTCCCGGGTCCGGGTCTGGGAATTCGAATCATCGGGGAGGTTAACGCAGAGAAGGTGAAGATCGTTCAGGATGCGGATGCCATTTACCGGGAAGAAATTGCCAACGCGGGACTGGCCGGAAGCATCAGCCAGTACTATGCGGCGCTGACCAACATGCGCTCCGTCGGCGTTATGGGTGACTTCCGTACTTATGATTACGCTGTGGCACTTCGTGCGGTTCAGACGTCCGACTTCATGACCGCAACCGCCGTGGAAATTCCGTGGAATGTCCTGCAGAAGGTGATGACCCGAATCGTAAACGAGGTGGATCACGTGAACCGGGTATTCTATGATTTGACCAGCAAACCACCGGGGACGATTGAGATGGAATAGCATTAATACAAAAAGGACTGTTGATTTTTCAACGGTCCTTTTCGTGTTTGTGGTATATTATGATGTGTACGGGTACCATCGAAAGGCGTTGCCAGTCGAAATATTGAGAATAATATTAAGAGTTAAAGAGTATGATATGCTTATAAGAGCTGGTTCTCTTAAAAACGGTTACAGGTAGGAGGAGAGATTTATGAAGGACATTAATGTCGGTGAATTGCTGAAGTTTGGTGAACATTTAGCTCTTGAGTGCAAAAAAGCCGAAAGCGGACTTCCAAAATCAGTTTGGGAGACTTATTCGTCTTTCGCGAATACAAGTGGAGGCACTATCCTGCTCGGTATAAAAGAGAACATGTCGGAAGAGGAGTTTGCTAAGCGTTTTACGGTAGGTGGCGTAGAGAATCCTGAGCGCATCATCAGTGATTTCTGGAATACCATTAATAGCGAGAAGGTAAATGTGAACCTACTGGTAGATGATGATGTATATCAAATTGAATACGATGGGAAGATAATTATTGTTATTAATGTACCGCAGGCTAGTTACAAAAGCAAACCAGTATATATAAACGGTAATCTTCTTAAAGGAGCGTATAAGAGAAATCACGAAGGTGATTATCACTGTACCGAGGAAGAAGTTAAAGCAATGTTGCGCGATAGTAATGATTCTGGGAACGATGGTGGCCTTGTCGATGGATATACGATGGGAGACGTAGATGAGGACACCTTGAATGCATATAGAATCGAATACTCTCGCAATAACCCAGATCATGTTTGGAATAATATTGACGATAAGGATTTCCTCCGTAATATCGGCGGATATACAGTAGAACGTGAAACCGGAAAAGAAGGACTTACTATTGCTGGATTGCTTATGTTTGGCAAGGGATTATCTATTCGTGAGAGATTTGATAACATTCGTATGGATTACATCGATGAGACGAATCTTCCGGAAGGAGCTCGGTGGAGTGATAGACTCACATATGATGGCATGTGGGAGAATAATCTGTACAACTTCATGAAGCGAGTAATGCCAAAGCTTGTTAGTAATTTGAAACGCCCGTTTAAGCTAGAAGGAATGACTCGTATAGATGATACTCCAATTCATAAAGCAATGAGAGAAGCTGTGGTGAATCTTATTATTCATGCAGATTATATGATAAATGGTGTATTAAAAATTGTAAAGAAAGAGGATGGGTTTTTGTTTTCTAATCCGGGAAATTTGAAACTTCCTATTCACGATATTTATGAAGGTGGTAATTCTGTTGCACGAAATCCAAGAATACAAACAATGTTTCGTATGATTGGTGCGGGTGATAATATTGGATCTGGATTTCCGACAATTTTATCTGCTTGGGGAAATGAAAATTGGAGGAAACCAGACTTGAGTGAGAATACAGAGCTTCATCTTGTCGAATTGAAATTATGGATGATTTCCATGATGCCGGCAGAGTGCACAACTTATCTTCAGAGTTTAATAGGAATAGATTACGATACTTTGTCAGCACCAGAGCAGGTTGTACTGGCAACAGCGTATTTGGAAAAGGAAGTAAGCAACAATAGGCTACAGTCATTACTGAACCTTAACCCTATTGAGATTGGAAAAGTGTTAGCTCAACTGACACAAAATAAATACTTAATTATGAACTCTAGAGGAAGATGGAGTACTTATTATATCAATAGTGATTATGTTAAAAATCCGGCTCAAATTGATATACCGGCAATAATTGATAAATCAGTTGAGCTAAATGCAACCGACAAACAGATTTTTGATTTTGCTAAGATTAATGGGATGATTACGACGCAACAAGTGGTGGATATTACTCCATCTATAGGTACGACAGCGGGTGCTTCTGTAGCGCTGAATCGACTTATTAAAAAAGGTTTAATGAAGAAGAAACGTCAAGGCAGGCATATTTTCTATACATTGGTCGAGAAATAGATTAAGAAAAGTTGATGTATTAGTTGATGTATTGGGCTTTAAGTTGATGTATTAGTTGATGTATTAAAGGAGGGAGGCAAGCATTGAACGCATTGACCGAAGAGAACACGATGGCACTGCTGGATTCCTTGTATAAACAAGTAGTTGATGGAATACCTAAAGTTAGTAAACCAGTTTCAGAATTAGCATATGATTATACAAAGCGTTATCCAGGCATAGACGTTGCAATAAAGAAGATGCTTAGGAATCAAGTCACAAAATGTACAGTCACTGGAGTAATGACCGGTTTAGGTGGGGCGATAACGCTTCCTGCTGCAATTTCCGCAGACATTGGATCAGTTCTTTATGTTCAACTACGAATGATTGCAGTTACTGCATACATGTCGGGGTATGAGCTTGATAGTGATCAGACGAAAACGTTTGTATATGCATGCTTAGCAGGGGTGTCAATCGACAAAGTACTTGCTGATGCAGGTATAAAATTCTCAATGAAATTTGCAGAATCCATGATTAAAAAAATTCCTGGAGAAGTGTTGACAAAGATTAACAGAGCTGTGGGATTTCGTTTTGTAACAAAGTTTGGTGAAAAAGGTATTATAAATTTAGGTAGGATGATTCCCGCTGTTGGAGGTGTAGTTGGAGGTGGTTTTAATCTGGCAGAAACCAAGCTAATTGCAAATCGAGCATATAAGTCATTTTTTGAAGCTGATATTACAGCATTTGGGGACTGCAAGAAAGAAAGTCAATCTCCGAGGGATGATGGAATCCTGCAAGGTATGCAGGCTGATATGACTGATGAATTTTTTGAGTATGAGTTTCACGGTGAAGAATGATTACTGGGAGATTGTAGAAGCAAATCTACAGGATTGAAGTTTTTCGCGATAATTTTATAATACAGGAAGGAATCGAGATATGAGATTGCAGGATTATAAGAAGTTCATAACAGCGGCTTTTGTAAACAATACAAGAAGAGGATTCGCTGACTGGCGTGACTGCGGCGGTCTTTGCATGGATGTGATTGAAGGTCTGGAAGAAGCCAAAGAAGGGCTTTGTGCCGAGAACAGATATGCGAATCTTTTTGACCTCTGTAACTGGACATATGTAAAGTGGAGCAATACTGATAAAGATGATTCCAACGGTGAAACGCAGGACTTTTGCGCATGTGTTTATGACATATGGGAAACCGTTTACACTGAGGGCGAACAGAGCCTTTCTCATAAACAAATGCTGGATATATTATTGGAGCATTTGGATGGAAGGGTCTTTGATTATATGGAGGATGAAATCTATGATTTTATCCTTAAGCATTTTAAGAGTGAAGATGAGCTTGTAAAGAAGAAACAGTTCCTTTTGAAGGTCATGGATGATTTAAGACGTCAGATTTCCGAAAAGGAGATTCTACAGTATTCGCTTCATGTAAAAGAAGAGTACTATGTAAGAGTTCTGGCTGATCAGAAGAGACCGATACAGGAAATCAGGGAGTTCTTACAATCCAGAGATAGATATACCAATAAAGAACTGTTAGCGCAGATCGAGACAGAATATGGCAATTATGATGAAGCAATCAGACTTTACAGAGAACAGATAGACAGTCGCCCGGATTCTTACTGGTCTGATGGACCAAGAAAAGCCTTGATGGAAATATATAGGATACAAGGTGATACGACAGCTTATAATGTAGAACTTTACAATATGATGACAGCTCATACCGGAGACAAGAAATACTATATGGAATACAAGGCCCTATTCACCGCTGAAGAGTGGAAGGTCAGATGGGAAGAATTACTGGACGAATTCGCAGACGAATTGCCGCTGATCAATCTCTGGTTAAGCATTGAAGACAGATATGACCTGATTATGGATAATGCGGAGCCTGATAATGAATATATTATTGATGTCTATGGAGAGAAACTGTTTGATCTGTATCCGGACAGGTGTCTGAAGGTGCTGGCGAATGCAGCAGACAGTCAGGCACGGATTTCAAAGAACAGGCGCGACTACAAATATATAGCCAGGACTTTGAAGAAGATAGCAGCACATCCGGGAGGCAGAGTGCTTGCGGCTGAACTGGCAGCCAAGTATAGAGCGCAGTATCCGAGAAGAACTGCAATGATAGATGAACTGAAACGGTTTTAAGATTGGGGTGATTAGATTATGGTGGAGATATCAAAGGCGGATTGGAAAATGTTTCGCGAAAGGGTTCCTGAATGGCAGGAGCATTATATGGAGCAATTGACAAAGAAGTATATCGAACTGCTGAGTTCTCCGGGAAATGCGTCTGATCACTTTTGGGAGCTTGAAAAGAGAATCAAAAATGATAAGAAGCATCCGGGCGTGATGCTGGAAATGAAAAAGTCCGAGGCAATATGGGATATTGCCATATTCATAAAGAAGAAGGTCATTACCATAAAAGAGCTGGAAGGATTTAGTCAGGAACTGATTGATTCCGTAACGGAGATACTGAATCGATAGTTGGTAAAATAACTTAAAGAATTTATGGGACTTTACTTGACATGAGCTGATGGTAATGGCGAGAATCTACTGTTTTTATCGAGTTTATGCTGGCTCAAATTGACCAAATTCAAGGATATGAATTTGGTATGCGAACATTATTTGTATATTTTTTAAATAGAATTGCTCGCACCGGTGGCGGGAGTAATGGATTAGGAGTGAAAGAATGGTAGAAGATACTATGTTTTCCGGGGAATCGAAAAATATTGAGTA
>ERZ1026872.379-NODE-379-length-13254-cov-6.128798_pt1 | contig 13254 bp, 11 predicted proteins | sample MGYA00380166_ERZ1026872 | MGnify/ENA primary metagenome ERZ1026872 (study PRJEB33269, sample SAMEA4719802) | human gut metagenome | biome: human-associated habitat; feature: organic feature; material: feces | place: Cameroon | collected 2013-10 ... | reverse complement strand
CATAAAATCAGTAACAATAAAGGGAATGCGAGTTAAATCGGAATAAACAATATTTATTCTTGATACACTAATGCCAAAATAAATAATAAAAGCACCTGTAACAGGTGATGGATTAATCCGCCATAAACATGGATAAATTCCCGACTCATTGCTATTTAGCGAATCGGGAAAAAGCAACAAAACACCTACAAATACACTAAAGGAGCTACAAAAATGCCAACCCCATGTTACATCTCAATTAAAGGACAAACCCAGGGACTGATCACCGATCGCGCGTTTACCGCTGAATCCGTCGGTAACATCTACGTCCAGGGTCACGAAGATGAAATGCTGGTGCAAGAATTCAGCCACAACGTCACCGTTCCAACCGATCCGCAATCCGGTCAGCCAAGCGGCCAGCGTTCTCACAAGCCGTTTATCTTCACCGTGGCGCTGAACAAAGCGGTTCCACTGCTGTACAACGCACTGGCTTCCGGTGAAATGCTGCCAACCACCGAACTGCACTGGTATCGCACGTCAGTGGAAGGTAAGCAGGAGCACTTCTTCACCACCCGCCTGACCGACTCCACCATCGTGGATATCGACTGCACGATGCCACACTGCCAGGACGACACCAAACGTGAGTTCACGCAACTGGTTAAAGTTTCTCTGGCTTACCGCAAAATTGAATGGGAACACGTTTCAGCAGGCACTTCAGGTGCTGATGACTGGCGTGCACCGCTGGAAGCATAAGCAAAAGTCAGCAGCACTCTGTCATCATGACAGAGTGCTGTGTTTGTCCGGGGCCGGAGACAAAAAAACCGTGCCAGCAAAGCGTTACGTTTTACATACGGGAGATGGCGGATGCCGGAAACTTCGGCGGTAGCGTGTCTGAAACGACTGTCCCCCCATTGCCACAGGCACGAACGGGCTGTGGTTCCTTTTTCGCCAATAAATCCAGGACAAGGTTATGTCACAAAATGGCCTGCGTTTTACGCTGGATGTGGACGGATTAATGCCGACGGCAACCGCTGTCGTCAGCTTCACCCTCTACCAGAATCTCTCCACACCCTTTCTGCTCACTGTTGATATTGCCAGCGACCGGGCTGGCCTTACCGCTGTCAGTTTTCTCGAGAAAAACGCCACACTGACCATCTGGCAGGGTAACACCCCACAGCGCTACCTCCACGGCATCATCACCGGGATGGAAACCGGGGAAAACAACGACTGGCAGATGAATTACACCCTGACCCTCTCTCCCCCGCTCTGGCGCTGTGGCCTGCGACAGAACTTCCGCATCTTTCAGCAGCAGGATATCCAGGCTATTTCCACCACCCTGCTCACTGAAAACGGCGTCACCGACTGGGTGCCTTCCTTTTATGAATCCCACCCCCCGCGGGAGTTCTGCGTCCAGTACGGCGAAACTGACCTCGCCTTCCTGACCCGTCTGTGGGCCGAAGAAGGCATTTTCTTCTTTGACTGGTTCCACCCGACCGGTCCCGACCAGAAACTGGTGCTCTGCGATGACGTCGCCGGGGTTTCCACCCTCGGCTCCCTGCCCTTTAACCCGAATACCCGTGAAGTGTCCACGGAATGCATCAGTGAGTTCCACTACCGGGCGCAGGTACGCCCTTCCTCGGTGGAAAACCAGGATTACACCTTCAAAACGCCCGGATGGCCCGGCTACTTCAGCCACCAGGCCACGAACCTCAACGGCCAGCGTACCCAGTATGAAATCTTCGACTATCCGGGACGCTTCAAGGACGAGCAGCACGGTCAGGACTTTGCCCGCTACCTGGCAGACGGCTTCCGCCATGATGCTGAAACCGCTGCCTGCGAGAGCAACTCCCCGAAACTGTGGCCCGGAAAACGCTTCACCCTCACCGGCCACCCTTCATTAACACTGAACCGGGAGTGGCAGGTGACAGGCAGTGTGCTGAAAGGGAAGCAGCCACAGGCACAGCATGGCAATCAGGGGGAAGGCACCACGCTGAGCAACAACGTTGACGTCATCCCGGCTGACCGGACATGGCGCTCCTCCCCGTTGCCCAAACCCTCCGTTGACGGCCCCCAGAGTGCCATTGTTACCGGCCCGGCTGGCGAGGAAATCTTCTGCGATGAGCATGGTCGTGTCCGGGTGCGTTTTCACTGGGACCGCTATTGTCCGGGAAACGAAGACAGCTCCTGCTGGATACGGGTATCGCAGGCGTGGGCCGGTGCCGGATTTGGCAACCTCGCCATTCCGCGCGTGGGCCAGGAAGTGATAGTGGACTTCCTCAACGGCGACCCGGACCAGCCCATCATCATGGGACGCACCTACCACCAGGACAACCGTTCGCCGGGCAGTCTGCCGGGCACCAAAACGCAGATGACCATCCGCTCGAAAACCTACAAAGGCGGTGGATTTAATGAGCTGCGTTTTGAGGATGCGACGGGCCAGGAGCAGGTTTATATCCATGCGCAGAAGAACATGGATACGGAGGTGCTGAACAACCGTACCACTGATGTGAAAGAGGACCACACGGAAACCATCGGTAACAACCAGAAAATCACCGTGGGGCTGGGACAAACGGTTAAGGTGGGTAAGGAGAATGCCGGCGGGCATGACCAGACCGTGGAGGTGGCTCATGACCAGAGTGTCAGCATCAGAAATGACCAGACTCTCGAAGTTACGAACAATCGTACCAAGACGGTGGGTAACGATCAGGACAGTAAGGTGACGGGAAATGATACTGAAGCAGTTGAAAAATCCCAGACGATTACCATCGGTGAGTCGCTTTCCGTTACGGTCACTGATTCCATTGAATTTGTATGCGGGAAAAGTACATTGCGCATGGATAAAGACGGCTACATCACTATCAATGGACATGAGCTATCTCTTGGAACAACAGGCGAGCAGTATTACAAAGCGGATGGTGACATAAATCTACAGGCGAAAACCATTCTGGAGAACTAACCATGCATTCTGACTCTTCAGTTTCACCGTCTACAGACACCGAAGAGAAGTACACAGGGGTATTGGATGAGATCCTGAAACAGGATGATTCCCTGCCTTCTGTCAACCCTCACGATATACTCCTGGGGAGAATTATAAAAATTGATGATTCGGGGATTTTTGTTTCCTTCAATGGCATCGAGATCAAAACCGACTCCCTATGTCCTTTGGGAAAAGATGATGTGGGCAAGACCTGCGCGATACAATTTATCCAGGGAGATTTGAGCAGACCGCTGGTAATGGGACTTATCCATTCAACGATGTCTGTTAAAGCGACTGAAAAAAGAGATACTGCCGACATGCTGGTGACAAGACAGGGAAAACAGGTGGTAATTCAGGCTGATGACGAACTGGTACTTCAGTGTGGCGAGTCCTGCATTGTTATGACGGCGGAAGGTACAGTTTACATTCGGGCACTTTATATCGACAGCCATGCCCAGGCCACGCAGCGATTGCGTGGAGGATCAGTTCAGGTTAACTAGGGGTAAATATGGAAATTATCAATGGTGCCCGACATACCATCGCGGATATTACCACCGTCACAGACAAGACTGGTCGGGAACATATTGTTGTCATAATCAAAGCAACATATCGTATTCCTGCCAACGGTAAAGCCCCTCGCCCCATGCTCCCACCTCAGCCACTGACTACTGAAGACAGTTTCACAGGCGAACCGGGGCTATCAGCGCCATTATATGAAGTGGATTTTATAAAACATAAAGAAAAATGCGATGTATTGTTTAATGCCCAGGCTCACTCCCCGCAGGGGACCCCCGTTACAGAACTGCATGTCACCGCCAAAGTAGGCAAGATGCAAAAAACATTACGGGTAGTTGGCCACCGGCAATGGGAAAGAAAATCACCCAATGTAGTCAGCAAACCAGAACCTTTCTCCGTAATGCCTCTGACCTATGATAATGCTTTTGGCGGTGTTCAGTATTACAGGAGCGGAAATGATGTCCTGCCAGATATTTTTGAGAAAAACCCGATTGGTAAAGGTTATCTCACAAAAAAAGGAGAAGATGTGTCGCAGACACTTCCCAACCTTGAAATTATCAACAAACCACTGGCCCTACCTATTGATAATTATGAACCAATAGCCTTATCTGCTGTAGCCCGTAACTGGATACCGCGTAGACTTTATGCCGGAACCTACGATCAGCGCTGGAAAGACGAGTGCTTTCCTTTGCTGCCGGATGACTTTGATGAGCGTTATTTCCAGTGCGCTCCAGAAGATCAGCAGATTGATTACCCTGTCGGCGGCGAAGAAATTGTTTTACGCAACATGATGGCAGGACGTGCGGAAGTAAATTTTAAACTTCCCAGACTGGATAATATCCCAGTCAAAGTACTTACGTCTGATTATCAGGTTATTCCCCTCCCAGTTGTTGTAGATACTCTTTACTTTGAGCCTGATGAAACGCGTTTCTCCGTTGTCTGGCGTGCCAGTTTGCCAGTAAAACGCCGGGGACAAGGGATTCAAACAATAGCAGTTGGACATGTTTGCAGTAGCTGGTGGGAAGCCAGAGTGGCAGGCTCTTTCGGCTGTAAAAGTTGCTCGGGACAGAAGAGTGAAAACACAGTAGATAAATCGAACACTTCTGCTGATGGAGACTTGATATGACAGCCTTATATGTTACAGCGACAGGAATGTGCTGTGCGGTGGGATATTCAACAACCGCTGCCGTACCAGCTATTCGGGCGGGAATAGACCACTTTAGGGAAACGCAGTTTGTTGATCAGCAGGGAGAACCATTAATCGGGGCGCAGCTTCATGGTATCGATCTCTGGGGAACAGCACGGATGAAGTGGATGTTTCAGAAAGTGCTTGCTGAATGCCTGCCTGTCGATAACAACGCAGATTTTCATGATACGGCTCTTGTTTTAATTACTCCTGAACCGGAAAGGCCTGGGATGGGGGACGGCTGGTCAGATAAGATTTATCGGGACTATACGACACAGTATACTTTTCATCCCAGTTCCTGTGTACTGCCTCTGGGGAAAACTGGCTTAATAGCTGCACTTGCACAGGCATCTGATCTCCTTACCGGAGGTAAAATTCAACAGGTTTTAATTGCCGGAGTGGACAGTTTTTTTAGTTCAGCTGCAATTACACACTATCTGGAGCAGCAACGGCTGTTATCAAGAGATAACAGTGATGGTTTTATTCCCGGAGAAGCAGCCGGAGCCGTTATGGTTACCAGCCCAGGGAACAGGAATAAAGAAGGGCTGGTGATTACGGGTATTGGTCAGCATAATGAAGACGCACATATTTTACAGGATGAACTCCCCAACCGGGGAACGGGCCTGAATAAAGCAATTCGCAAGGCAGTGCTCGATAGCGGCCTCCCCCTGACAGAGACACTATTCCACATAAGTGCAGTCAGCCACGAGTCATTCTATTTCCGGGAAACGGAGCTGGCTGTTTTACGCTCACTGGAACATAAGGTCCCAGACTATCCACATCTGATGTTGACTTCCAGTACAGGGGAAGTGGGCGCGGCTTCGGGTCCATTGATACTGGCATATCTGGCATCCGTTATGTCCCGTAAGGACGGACCAGGAAAAAAAGGGCTGATTCATTTAAGCGGAGATACTGGTCAACGCGCCGCAGCGATTGTGAACTGGCAGGAATCAATCTCCAACATTTAAAGGAATATGGTATGGATACAAACGTTTTTATTAACAGCCGCGAAGCCTGTTCCAGAGCAACAGACGGAAAATCAGCGGGTGCTTTTCCTGATCCCTGCTGGTCTCCCCCACCACCGCCAGCAGGGCCGATAGTCGTACCTTATTCCAACACAGCGTATGCCCGTGATTTACAGAATGGAACAGCTACAGTATTTATCTGTAAGACAATGGTGGCGCAAAAAGATCGCTCTTTTTTTTCCACCAGTCAGGGAAATGAGCCTGCAACTCCAGGACTTCAGAAAGGTATTTCTTCAGGCGTAATAAAAGGAAAAGCCTATTTCAAATCTTGGTCGCCGAATGTGAAGTTTGAAGGACTGGAAGTGACGCGACATGACGATTTAATGACTCATAATCATGGGTCTACTGCAAATACGCCACCAGTTTATTATAAAGACAGTGCAAAAGTTGTAGAAGAGTGTGCAAAACAAATAAGGAAAATGGAAGATCACTGTAAACCCGACGAACATCATCAACGGAAACGTAAGGGTATACCAAAAGGAAAGAATAATGATAAAAGTAACTCCTGGGTTCTTGACCATTGTGGCCCGCTCCTGCTTAAACCGGGATTGGATCAGTTTGATGAATGGCTGAAAGACTGGAATGACATTGACAGTCTACTGGCAAATGCTAAAAAAGAACTAGAAGAAACGGTCATCAATAAGCTGGAAAAAGAGATTGCTGAGTATACTGTTAAAAAAATTGGAAAATTTGCAGCCCGTCGCGCATTGACAGGATGGATACCTATTATAGGTTGGGCAATTACAGCCTATGACGCAGTTAGTACAGCTATAGAGCTTTACGGCACCATTCCTGAAATGAAGAAGGAACTGGAAGATCTAAATAAAATAAAAGAAAAACTCAGTGAGACTATTGGTAAACTTGATAAATATAGAGACAAAATAAAAAATTTCAAAAAACTATCTGAAAAAGAACAAAAAGCACTGGCTAACGAGATGATGACAGAAGCACAGGCCGCTTATGCACTTTCTAACCGTTGCTTACGTGCCAGAAAGTGTATGCTTGTTCCTTTCAACAAAACGAATGCTCTAAAATCCTGGGAAGGGAAAGGATGTTGCCCAGGACAAACCGGGCATCATCTGCTACCGGACACTATGTTCAGAGATCAGAAGGGGTCTGCGGCTGCCAGGGAAGAATGGAACAAAGATCCTTTGCATCGAGATAAGGAAGGAAAACTAAAATACAGAATGCCCCGTAATAAATATCCGACAAGAGAGTGCTGGGGAAAGTATACAGAAGGCAAGGCTCCTACAATTTGTCTGGAAGGCAAAGATAATCATACCGGCACACATGGAGCAATGCATACGGCAACTGCAAAAACAATCGAATTAGGTCATTATGGGAAAGAAATGAGTTATGAAACTGCCAGGGATATAGCAATCAATGAAGTTGCGTTAATGTATGGTTGTGACAAATCATGCCTGAAAGCACAATTGGATAAAGCTTACGGAGATGCCTATACCTGCGGTGATTTAAGTTCAGCCAAAGTGAATGCTGATGCTGGTGATGGCAATTCCAGCAGTGATAATGAAACAGGTCAAGATGAAGTTAACGAAAACTAGGGTGACAAAGTGATTATAGATAAGATGATATGGGAAAGATTTTTCAAGGGTTATGAACCATATGATTGCACTTGTGGTTACGAGCATGGTAGATTCGGTGTTTTATTAATTGAGATAATTGATGAAGAACACGATGAATATGATAATCCGTATTATACACCAAAAAAGAAACTGATTTCATTAGTCATCAACAACCCTCCGGAAAGCCGTGTTTATTCTATGATTCTAAATAAATTCGGCCTTGCAGAAATATCTTCTGGATGGTTGCCATCTCAAGACGAATTTGTAGTAGCCAGTCTATCCCGCCAAATTGTGAGTTATAAAAGAAATGAATATAAAGGAGTAGAGCAAAAAATAGATATTCCTATCCCTGGAGCTAATGATATGTTCTCAGCAATAGCCAGGCTTGTCCGAGTAGGAACCAGTATTTACGCTATAGGTGGTGGTTTTCGGGTATATAAACGTATTAATCATCAGATTTGGCATGAGTACTCACAAAGCATCCCCATTCCGGAGGGGCTTACAGAAAGAAAAGCAGAAGCTTTAACCACAAGTTTCTTTCAAGATATGGCCGGTTTTTCCGAGTCGGATATGTATGCCGTAGGGGGAGTCGGTGACGTTTTTCACTTTAATGGTGAGGAGTGGAGACAAATCGCTTTCCCAACGAATAAACTCCTGTACACAGTTTGCTGTGGTGGTGATGGCTTTGTTTATATCGCAGATTTCGATGGTGCTGTCTGGAAAGGCCGTAATGAACAGTGGGAGAAAATTATCCACGGAGGTATGAGTATGCCTTTCCTGGATATGGCCTGGTATGATGGTCGCCTCTGGTGTGCCAGTGATTATGGTATCTGGGTACTGGAAGAGGGAAAGATGGTCCTTGCCATGTATGCAAAACATAAACCAGTCCCCTCTGAAATTGCTGTTCTGAGCAAACGCATTGATGTTTCACCTGACGGTACAGTAATGATGGTCTGCGGAGCCAGAGGGGCGGCAATTTATGATGGTAATGAATGGAATGTATTGTTTGATTCACTGGAGTTTGAATAATTAATATAATCACGGCTTAATTTTTGACATATTTTGAATCTATCCTGCCTCGTAAGAGTGGTCCGATAAAAAACTGAGTGGGTGGATACGGAACAGTATGCAGCAATACTTTTTCGATGGTAGAAGTCAGTTGCTAACATTTTAAGGAATATTGTATGGATACCAATGTTTTTATTAACAGCCGCGAAGCCTGTTCCAGAGCAACAGACGGTAAATCAGCGGGTGCTTTTCCTGATCCCTGCTGGTCTCCCCCACCACCGCCAACAGGGCCGATAGCGGTAGCCCCCTGACAAGAACACGATTCCATATCAGTGCAGTCAGCCACGAGTCATTCTATTTCCGGGAAACGGGGCTGGCTGTTTTACGTTCACTGGAACATAAGGTCCCAGACTATCCACATCTAATGTTGACTTCCAGTACAGGGGAACTGGGCGCGGTTTCTGGTCCATTGATACTGGCATATCTGGCATCCGTTATGTCCCGTAAGGACGGACCAGGGAAAAAAGGGCTGATTCATTTAAGTGGAGATTCTGGTCAACGCGCCGCAGCGATTGTGAACTGGCAGGAGTTAGCCACTAAAATCTAAAGGATTATTGTATGGATACGAATGTTTATATCAACGGGAGAGAAGCTTGTTCGAAAGCGACAGATGGTAAATCGGCAGGTGCCTTTCCTGATCCCTGCTGGTCTCCCCCGCCACCACCAACAGGACCGATAGTTGTTCCTTATTCCAATACCGCATATGCCCGCAATTTACAAAATGGAACGGCTACTGTCTTTATCTGTAAAACAATGGTGGCGCAGAAAGATCGCTCTTTCTTTTCCACCAGTCAGGGAGACGAGCCAGCAACACCTGGATTTAAGAAAGGGTTTGCTTCCAACGTAATTAATGGGAAAGCCTATTTTAAGTCCTGGTCTCCAAATGTTAAGTTTGAAGGGCTAGAAGTTCCTCGTCATGAAGATCTAATGACACATAATCATGGCTCGACGCAGAATACTCCACCTAATTTTTATATGGACTCAGCGTTCGCAAAAAATAAATGTGCTGAAGATCTAAGGAGTATTAATAAAAAATGCAAACCAGAGCCTAAGCGTTCAGAAAATGATAAAAGTAATGGTACAAGTAAAAATCGAAAGGGAATAGGTCAAAAACTGGAGGATGCAACCAAATTATTGGACGACATTGGAAAAAAAACTGCCTTTTATAAACGAGATCGTACTATTAGCTCGATGGATGGCAACGCCTGGATGGATGATAATTGCCAAGGAATGTGGATTCCTCCAGTGACTGAATTTAAAAAAGAGTATGAAAAGGGCATTCAAGATGCACTTAACAAAATAAAAGAGAAAAAATTCAGAATGCTGATGGATTCTTTTGATGAATTAAAAGAAATTGCAATAGAAAAAGCAGGTGAAGCTGCTGTTGATAAAGTATTTTGGTTTGGAGTTCGCAGTGTAATAAAAGGTGTCGTCGGAATAGCTGGTGTTGAGAGTGGGATTGTACCGGCGGCAATGGCAGGCTGGACGATATATGATATAGCAAGTACAGCAGAGGAACTTGCAGAATTAGCTGGCGAGAAAGGAAAAGCTGCTTATGATGCAGTAATGAGTATAAAAAATATAGATGAAAGAGCAGAAGAAATATTAAAAGACTATAAAAAAAATCCTCACAGGGCACATTCAGACATTATGACACTTTTGGCGTTAGTCAATCCCTGCCTTAGAGCTAGAAAATGCATGCTCGTTCCATATGAGAATACTACAGGTTATGGTTCTAAACCGAAAACAGTAGCACAGGCAAATCATGGACTTGGCTGTTGCCCTGGTCAGACAGGACATCATATATTACCTGATTCAATGGTAGCCAATTCTGGATGTCCTGATTATGATAAAGATAAGGCTATAACAATTTGTCTTGAGGGCTCTAAAAATGGTTTTTTACATGGAAGCCATGGTATGGCCCATAAGAAACTAAGCGAAGCTATCAAATTATATAAGAAGACAACAAGAAGAGAAACAATTCCTTATCAGAAAGCCAAAGAATTAGGTATTGATGCAGTCAGAATGGCCGGGGCAGTACACTGCAGACGTGATTGCTTAGACGCTCAATTAGATGCTTATTATAAAGGGTGTTCAGGTAAAGAATTAAAAGCCTCTGCGGGAACATGATATGCAATATATTATGAGATATGATATTTAAACCTCGAAAATTAAGTTAACAAGGAAATCATCATGCTGATAACTCCAAAAGAATATAAAGCCCACTTTCATCGTTACTATATAATTGGATGTGCCATTCGTAACTCTAATACTTTTGATTTTATTGTGGATCGTTTTTATTCTGATGAAGAGGTAGAACAAGAAGAGGCAGAAAACAGAGACCCTGCATTAAGAGATAAACGAATAGTTTCTTTTCTACGTCATGAGGAACCGGGTAAACAGTGGTCTCACATTGATATGCTAAGGTGGGAGTATTTATATTGCAGCACTGCAAAATATCCATCAGAATATTTCCTAGGAAGCGATCTGGAAGGACAGGTTTATTTTCTGGATAGAAATTCATCTGTAAAGGAAGATAACATCCCCTTATTTCTAGGTGAAAATGGACCAGATAGAGGTGGTATATATAAGTTAAAAAATATTGGTGGCCACCTTTACTTTTGCGGCGGAGCAAGATCAATAGGGAAACGACTAGGTAGAAATAAATGGTTTTCGCATACACATAATATACCGTATGATATAGATAGCATGAAAATTGGGCATGCCGGATTTAATGATATTGATGGTTTTAATGAAAATGATATGTATGCTGTGGGTGGATATGGTGATGTATGGCACTTTGATGGAAATATTTGGTCCCAAATAGTATTCCCTACCAACCAACCTATCCAGACTGTTTGCTGTGGCCATGATGGTTTAGTTTATATTAGTTGTTATGAAGGATTAACTTTTGTTGGTCGCAATAACTCATGGACAAAAATATTCAATGGCGGGATTTCTCTAGGTTTCAGAGACATGGTCTGGTTTGAAGATCGAGTCTGGTGTACCAGTGATTATGGTATCTGGACTATCCATAATAATAAATTGCAAGAACAAGCACTTCCCTCTGAAGTCAGAAGCTGCTCAGGTTATTTACAAGCTAATGATAATATATTACTTGTCGCAGGTATGGGCGGGGCAGCATTTTTAGAAAATAATAAATGGCAGCCCATTTTATTACCATTTGAACTAAGCAAAGAGATAGATAATTAACTATCACTTTAATTATATTTCATAATACAAGGCCAATTTTTTATTTCATTAGGTTTAAGGAAGGCTATATGAATATAAGCACTATAAAACCACTGATACAACAGCATGCAAGAGATGCCGTGTTTTACTGGCAACAAATCAATACAGGATGTTTCTCTCCATTGATTACCACAGAAAAGCACCATCATTTTCATCGCCAATTAAATGCGCATCTTGATGGTTTACGGGCCGCAGATGATGACGGCAGGGACGCCGCATTTAAAAACTATGCGAGATGGAAAACGCAAGGTGAAGCTTTTATTTGCTGGTTGTTGGCTCTGGAAAAAAATGATCAATCGCATATTGATGCATTAAAAAAAATAGCCATTGGGAATGTAGAACAATCAATACTGGGCATGACTGAAGCTGTAGCCTGGCTGCCCAATAACCAAGCCAGATTAATACTTACCCACTGGCGTCAGGAAGCTATACTGGATGAACAAATGCTTGAAGCTTGGTTACGTGCCACAGGAATCGCCGGTATTGTTCCAGAAGAAGACCTGAGCCCATTACTGAGACACACAAATCCACGGATCCGCGCAGCCTGTTGTGAATCTATAGGTAAATTACGTCTGCATATCTACCAGAAATCAATCATTGATATGCTAACAGATAGCATCGTGGATGTTAGAGAGGAAGCGATTCTGGCCCTTGCCTGGCTGTCCCCTCAGGTTGATATTGTTGATGAACTGCATACTCTGCTGGTTTATCATCTTCAGCATGCTCCAACACGGGGTCTGGCAGCACTTCTTATTAAACGGAAACTGGAATATATTGCACGTATAATGGGGTTATGCCTTCACCAGAGAGATCCTCGTTTAGAGCTTATTCTGTCAGCATTGCCTGAGCGATTACGTTTAATCACTCTTGCTTATCATGGCGATCCAATGCAGCTTCCAATTCTTTATAAAGCTATGGAAAATGAAGATACAGCTCGTCTTGCTTTCTGGGCAACTTGCTTTATTTCAGGGCTGGATATGACCATACCAGAACATTATGATTCAACATCAAAATTAACGAAAATAGATGAACAACAATTAAGTTTCAGATCTGATGATCAAGATATTGGTTTAATATGGCCAGATGTCCCCAAAGTTGTTTCAAATTGTCATTCACTAAAATTACCCATGGGTCCTATTGTTCTTGGTAAAGAAATATCAACTACCTATTGCCATAAATTATTGGATACTGGAAACCAAGCCATACGTTTTGCAGCAACCTGGCATTTCGCTAAAAATGATATAACAACTCGCCGTATAGATACTCGGAAACTAAGGAGTGATTCATTGTGAGCATAGAAAAACATTACTTGATCCCTGAACAAGATGCCGAAAAAATAAGTAAGATGCTCAATGAAGGACAGCGTCTGGTTACTTGCTTTTGCGCAAACTGGTGCTCATCCTGCCAGGCATGGGAGAATAAATTCTCTCAGCTGGCTCAAAAATCGCCTAAAGATTGTTTCGTCTGGCTGGATATTGATAAGCACCCTGACATGATTGCCGATATCGATCTTGATATATTACCTGTTATGTTAGTTCAAAATGAAGAGAAGGTTTATTTTCTTGGTACCATAAAACCTGAATTATCCATAGTGGAAAAAATAATACAGAGCGAGAGTTTAATAATGAATGTACAGAAACTGTCTCTTATACACATCTGACGCTGCCG
>ERZ1026872.373-NODE-373-length-13513-cov-42.652251_pt1 | contig 13513 bp, 10 predicted proteins | sample MGYA00380166_ERZ1026872 | MGnify/ENA primary metagenome ERZ1026872 (study PRJEB33269, sample SAMEA4719802) | human gut metagenome | biome: human-associated habitat; feature: organic feature; material: feces | place: Cameroon | collected 2013-10 ... | reverse complement strand
ACAGGGTGGCGAAGAAGTTGTCCGGATCCCCGTTATCACCGGTCCAGCCCATCATCACTGCCTGGTGCTCACCCGCTTTGGCGCGCTTCAGGTACTCGCCCCACTCGTAGGTCACAATCTTGGCCTGTACGCCAATCTTCGCCCAGTCAGCCTGAACCATTTCTGCCATACGGCGTGCGTTCGGGTTGTACGGACGCTGTACCGGCATCGCCCACAGCTCAACGGTGAAGCCTTTATCCTGGCCCGCTTCTTTCAGCAGCGCTTTCGCTTTCTCAGGATCGTAGGAGTAGTCTTTAACGTCGTCGTTATAGCCCCACATGGTTGGTGGGATCAGGTTTTTGGCTGCAACGCCAGCGCCCTGGTAAACCGCCTTGATGATCGCTTCTTTGTTCACCGCGTAGGTCAGCGCCTGACGCACTTTCACGTCATCAAACGGTTTCTTCTCGGTGTTGAAGGAGAGATAGCCCACGTTCAGGCCAGCCTGCTCCAGCAGGTTGATGTTCTTGTCCTGCTTCATGCGGGCGATGTCAGCCGGGTTCGGGTATGGCATAACCTGGCATTCGTTTTTCTGCAGTTTTGCATAACGCACTGACGCATCAGGCGTAATGGAGAAGACCAGACGGTCGATCTGCGGCTTGGTGCCCCAATAGCCTTCGAACGCTTTGTACAGAATACGGGAGTCTTTCTGGTACTGCAGCAGCTGGAATGGACCGGTACCGATTGGGTTCAGGTCGACTTTTTCCGGCGTACCGGCTTTCAGCATGTTGTCCGCGTACTCTTTGGACAGAATTGAGGCGAAGTCCATGGCCAGGTCAGCCAGGAACGGTGCTTCCGGACGCGTCAGCACGAACTGAACGGTATTATCGTCCACTTTTTTCACTTCAGAGATCAGATCCGGCAGACCCATCCCTTCGAAGTATTCATAGCTGCCGCCAGAGACTTTGTGGTACGGGTTCTGAGCGTTTTTCTGACGGTCGAAGGAGAACACAACGTCGTCGGCGTTAAAGTCGCGCGTTGGTTTGAATTCTTTGCTGTCCTGCCACTTCACGCCCTGGCGCAGGTGGAAGGTGTAGGTTTTACCGTCTTCGCTGACGTCCCACTTCTCGGCCAGACCCGGAATCACTTCCGTGGTGCCGGTTTTGAATTCAACCAGACGGTTATAGATCGGTACAGAGCTTGCGTCGTAAGTCGTACCAGAGGTAAAGAGCTGTGGGTTAAAGCCTTCCGGCGAGCCTTCAGAACAGTAAACCAGGGTTTTTGCCTGTACGCTTGCTGCCACGGTCATAGCCACCAGGCTCAGACCAAGCTTCAGCATCCCTGACTTCTTCAAGGAAATACTCATTATTCTGCTCCAATGTGATGTTTTGCTTTGTTGTGTTACGCCGCCAGACCTTTATTTATTTTTTACCCGGTCCGGTCGGAGGTGCCCGAAGGCGTTAAAGGGATGGAGAATCCTTTCAGAAGAGCGTTTGAGTTGCAGCGCAGATCGTCCCTGAAATGCCCCTCATGCCCTACAATCTGTCAACAGAATGTGAAAACGTCAATACAGGTGACGGGGATTTACGCTGAGTGTGAGAAACCGCAAACAAAGATTAAAAAAACCATGTATGCCAGTTTTCAGCAGGGAAATTTATGCTACTCGCTATCCTGCAGCACAAGTATCTTCATATTTCGCAACAATCAGTGATTAACTTTTATTCAGAATGGGTAAATTTTCTTGCAGAATGGTGATTATCTGAGCACTAAATACCGCGAACGTTAAAACGCACAGCGAAAAATGCTGAGGTTATCCATAAGCAACGCGAAAAAAGATCAATCTATATATAAAAAAATACAATGGATTATGTCACAAAATCGTTAACAGGCAGGGAGAAGCGGGCGTAAGGGGCGTTTTGATTACTCTGAAGAGCTAAGGCCATAATGCAAAAAGGGCTAACCTTACGGTTAGCCCTTTTCAGAATGTGGTCGGCGAGAGAGGATTCGAACCTCCGACCCACTGGTCCCAAACCAGTTGCGCTACCAAGCTGCGCTACTCGCCGAATGCGGAGCGCATCTTACTGCTGAGGTGCGCCCCCGTCAATCCCTTATTTTCAAAAAGCCATTCAACTGGCGATATTCTCGCCAGAGCAGCTACTGCGCGGCTTTTGCGCTGTTATCAGGGAGTTTACACCAGTTGTTGTTTTCGTTAATCCCACCGTTCGGTGAGGTGTAGCCGAGACAACCCATAATGGTGTCGTACAGCTCAACGTGACGACGCGGCACCTTCATTTCCGCCTCTTTCTTCAGATGGGCAAACATCTTCGCTTTCTCCGGGTCTTCCAGATACTTATCGGACATCCACACCATCATTGGCACGCGGAACTGCTCCGGTGGTGCCATCTTGCGTGGTGTACCGTGCAGATGTTCGAACTCATTGATAGATTCACCGTGGTCCGCCGCATAGAAGACAATAGCCTTCTTATCGCGAACCTGGTCAATCACCGAATCAATAAAGTGATCCACATACATCACGGAGTTGTCATAAGAGTTAATCAACTGGGCTTTGGTGCAGTCTTTATCCACTCCGACGCACTCCGGCGTCCATTTGGCAAAGCTGCGCGGATAGCGCTGCGTGTAGTTAAAGTGCGAACCTTTGGTATGAAGGATGATCATATGCTTACCATCAGGGTTCCCGTTGAGTGAGAGTTTCATCTCATCAATCAGCAACATGTCATCGACAGGTTTGCCACGGTTGCGCGCCTCTGCGCCAATCTGCTCGCGGTAGGAGATGTTTTGCGCCATGGTGTTGCTGTAGAACCACATCTCACTCTGCATCGCATAGAGGTCGGAGGTAAACCCTAGCTGATGCAGCACCGAGAAGACGTTTTGCTCTTTTAGCGTACGCTGCGGGTTGTCGCTCGCCCCGCCCTCGCGCACAAACATGCAGCGCAGGGAAAGCTTGGTGGCGGTATCACAGGAATAGCCACGATAGGCAATCAGGTTCTTTTCCTGCGCCAGTTTAGGCGTGGTATCACGGTTATAGCCGAGAATGCCCATATGATCCCAGCGTGTGGTCTCTCCGATAATAAAGACGACGTAGGTATCGTCGATATCCTTTGGCGCCACATAGGTAAACTTCTTCGCCGGGTTTATCAGCGACTTATTATCCGAGGACTCATCCACCTGCGCCCACGCATACAGCCCCAGCGCGGAGATCCAGTTAGACGGTAAATAAGAGTTGGCAACCACGCCACCGTAGCTCGGCATATCCACGCCGGAGGTACGCTCATCATTCTTCTGCTTCACCTCCAGCAGACGAATCGGCCCCCAAACCATCAGGCCCGCCAGCAGCACCACGGCGACGCTTCTGAATCGCTTTCCTGGCGTGCGGATCTGGTGAACAAGGGTATAGCGGCAGCGGTTGCTCCAGATGAGCAGCAGCGGCAAGGCGCTGACAGCCACCAGCCAGAGAATAAAGTGCAGCCCCACAACCTCTTTAGAGAGGTCGATATCCGTGGTCATCACCGAGGCAATAATGCCGTAGCCAATCACCACGTTCATAAAAGTCATGTAATAGCTGGCACCCGCCGAGCACAGCACGATAAACGTTGCCAGCACTCGCCACACGCGACGGCCAAACAGGGTAAGAATACGGAATAAAAAGAAGGTGACCAGTACCGCAGCGACCAATTCGACAACCGCTGCAATTCCTTTCCAGACGGTAAAATCATGCGCGTAACCGTCAAACCGACGGAAAAAAACTGCGCCGTTCATAAACAGGCCGATGTACAACGCCAGCAAAAAGCAGAGCTTTTGTTGCGCCATCGATTTAATGTATTTCATGCAAGCTACCCGGAAAAAGGGACAGTACCGCCGCCCACCTCGATTAAAAAGTGGGCAGATTAGACATACGCTCAGGGGATCGTTCAATGAAACGTCTACAGGCGTGGTAAGTAGACCACAGGGAAGCGGAAAAGTGGCAGCAGAGAGTGTGATCAGTACAGTTATTTACAAAAAAGCAAATCCAAAAACAGACAAAATCGCTTTATTTCCAGGTTAAGAAAATAAAAAGGCCGGATTACCGGCCTTTCTCGTCGCGATTATGCATGAACTTCTTTAAAAACTTCACGTTGCGGCTGGCGAATCGTGGTTGACAGCGCCAGCGAGATAATCAGCAAGGCAAATATCACGCAGAAGGTTACGTAGAACCCGCCGAACAGGGAAGCAATCAGCGAGCCGCAGATACTGCCGATCCCGAAGCCCAGATAGATCACGCCGTAGTTTTTCGCCAGATTGTTCAGGCCAAAGAACTCGCTCACCAGTGACGGGAAGACGGTAATGGTGCCGCCGAAGTTAAAGGCCACGCAGGCAATTGCCGCGAAGAAGGTGGCTTCATTCAGCGGAGCGAACAGCAGCGCCGCCATACCGACCAGCGAAACCACCTGCCCAATCGTAATCACGCGGATGCGGGCGATTTTGTCGGACAGAATACCGAGGACCAGACGACCGGAGAGGTTAGCAATGGAGATGACGGTCACCGCGTTGGCCGCCGTGGCTGCATCCAGTTTCACCATCCCCTGCGCGATATCTTTCGCGACGCCGATGACATACAGGCCGCTCATGCAGGCCGTCAGGAACATCACCGCCAGCATCCAGTACTGCGGTTTACGCATGGACTGCGCGAGGGTGAAATCATTCTCCACCACGCCATTCACGGATTTCACTTCCTGCTGCGGCGCATCCTTCATCAGCGTGGCGCCGAACAGAATCATCACCAGCACGATTGCGCCCCAGATCATGAAGGTTTTTTCGAGGCCAACGGACGCCAGCAGATGGGCATCGATAAATTTGAACCCGAGGCTGCCCAAACCATAAGAACCAATGGCAAACGCCGAGATTAAGCCTTTACGTTCCGGGAACCACTTCACGCAGTTTGACAGCGTCAGCAGATAGCCCGCGCCGTCCGCCAGTCCCACCAGCACGCCCGCACTCAGCCAGAGCATCATCAGATTGCTGGAATGCGCGGTCAGGAAAAAGCCCAGTCCCAGCAGGATGCCGGACGCCATGGTCACGCGCTTCACGCCAAAACGCTCCTGCAGCTTGCCCGCGACGGAAGATGAAATCGCCAGACCCAGGCTCAGCAAACCAAAGGAGAACGCGACCTGGCTGACCGGTGCGCCGAGTTTGTCAGAAAGCGCACTGTTAAACAGGCTCCAGGTATAGACCGATCCCAGCGCAAACTGAGTGACGATGGTGCCAAAGAGCGTGAGCCAGCGCGTGCGGTTATAGGTTGATGTGTTCATGGCAGTTGTCCTGCAAGATAAATTGAGGGAATTCGCTGAGGACAACGATAAACAAAACCTCAATATGCCTGGGGTAAAACGGCATGAAATGCAGGCGGAACGGAATGAAATGCCTGGAATCGGGAATGAATGACCTGGCACGGGAATAAAGCGACAGCATGTTAGTATCTGCTATCGCTGTAAAGCCCGTGGTTATTGTATTCGAGATGTTATCGTAACGTTTAAAAAAGTAACAACTCTAGAAATTGGCGCTGACGCCGAGGGTGTATAAAAACTCCTCACCGGTGGTGGTATGCTCCCCCTGAGCCAGCGAGGCATAGGCCGCCATGTGCGTATTAAAGGGAATATCCGTTCCCACGGTGACATCCATCCAGCTGCCGTTTTGGGCAGGAGCTGGCGTTTGTGGCATACCAAACTGCGATTTCCACTGGTTTTCACCAAACTGTTGGTTATAGCTGATCTGCGCCCAGGGCCGGAGATCGCCGTACTGGGTGTTAACGCGCCACCCCAGCGTGCTGACGCTGGCATGCCAGAGCGGGTCCGTAACTGACTGTGTCGACGCGCTATCACCAAACTCGTTGATCATCATGGGAGCCGTGCCGTCGTACCGCCACGCCACCACCGGGCCGGTGGTAATTCGCGCTGAAACGGGAAAATTCCAGCCTACGCTCATCGCCCCCTCTGTCGTGCTGCCAGACGGTATATTCAGAGCAAGACCCGGCGCATTTTGCGAAGACTGAATACGCTCCGCGAGAATATCCTCATAGCGCGGTTGGTGATCCGCGTCCCATGTATAGCGTTCCGCCGTATTATTTTGGGCGTCTGAAACGATATATTCCTGTTGCCAGGCAGACGCTGTATTACAAAAAAACAGGCAGGCTGAAATCCCCACCAGGCCAGACACAGCATGGCGACCACTGATTTTTTTTATCATCTTCAACGCGACCCCAGAGAGAGCCGAATTCGGCGATATTTGTCGTTATTCAGGAAGAGCTTAGAGAGCATATGGCCCTGTATTAACTATTGTCTTTATAGTAAACACGTCAAGCCAGTCAGAACGAAATTTTTGCGAAATCAGTATCAATAAGGGAGATGACGGATGGAACGTTGCGGTTGGGTAAGCCAGGATCAGCTTTATATCGACTATCACGATCGGGAATGGGGCGTGCCGGAAAGGGATGGCAAAAAGCTCTTTGAGATGATCTGCCTGGAGGGCCAGCAGGCGGGGTTATCATGGATTACGGTACTGAAAAAACGCGAAAATTACCGCAGCGCTTTCCACCAGTTCGACCCCGTCGCCGTCGCCGCGATGACCGATGAGGACGTCGAGCGACTGGTGCAGGATGCCGGCATCATCCGCCATCGCGGCAAGATCCAGGCCATCATCGGTAACGCACGCGCTTATCTGGCGATGGAACAAAACGGCGAATCATTTTCAGATTTTGTCTGGACGTTTGTGAATAACGATCCGCAAGTCACGGAGGCGACCACGCTCGCGGAAATTCCGGCCGCCACTCCGGCCTCGGATGCGCTCTCGAAGGCCCTGAAAAAACGCGGCTTTAAGTTTGTCGGCTCCACCATCTGCTACGCCTTTATGCAGGCCTGTGGCCTGGTCAACGACCACGTTACCGGCTGCTTCTGTCATCCGGGAGGCCATCATGATCCGCAAATGGCAAAATGAAAATACCGCGCCGCTGCTGAGCCTGTGGCTGGAAAGTACCACGGAAGCGCATCCGTTCATCGCGCCGAATTACTGGAAAGAGAATGAGGCCATGGTGCGGGACGTTTATCTGCCGTCCGCTGAAACCTGGGTCTGGGAGCAGGACGGCGAACCTTGCGGATTTATCAGCGTGATGCAGTCTCAGTTTGTCGGCGCCCTGTTTGTGGCGCCGTCATGCATCGGGAAAGGCATCGGGCGCGCGCTGCTGAACCATGTTCAACAGCGCTTCCCGCACTTAACCCTGGAGGTGTATCAGAAAAATGTCCGGGCGGTGAATTTCTACCATGCTCAGGGCTTTCGCATTGAAGACAGCGCCTGGCAGGATGACACCCAACACCCGACGTGGATCATGAGCTGGCAGGCGGATCAAACGCCGTTAAGGTAAGCTCGGGACCCGTATATTTCTCGACCCAGGCCAGCGCCGTGTTCCCTGCGCAACCATTCCCCAGCTTCGAGCTGGGGAGATCTTTGGTCAGCACGTTAACCGCCCCGTTTTTACAGATACCGCCTTCGGCGAGCTCAAGGTCAGGCCATGCGCCCTGATGAATGCAGATCACGCCCGGCTTAATCCCGTCGCTCACCACCGCCCCTGCCAGCACCTGTCCACGCGCGTTCCAGACGCGCACCACGTCGCCGTCCGCAATCCCGCGCGCTTGCGCATCAAGGGTATTCAGCGTGATGGGCTCTCGCCCGGCGACCGCATACTGCTCGCGCAGGGAGGTATAGTTAAGCTGGCTGTGCAGACGGTGCGCGGGATGGGCAGATAACACCTGCAGCTGATCCGGCCGGGCGTTGCCGTGCCATTCGTCCGGCTCGAGCCACGTGGGATGCGGCGGGCAGTCAGCATAGCCAAAGCTGGCGATGCGCTCGCTGTAGATCACGATCTTACCGCTCTCGGTTTTCAGCGGGTGGTTCTCCGGATCGCGACGGAAATCGGCAAAACGAACAAACTTCGCGTTCTGTTCGCTCTCCGGCATTTCGACGATCTGGTTCGCCTCCCAGAACTCAGTAAATGGCGGGAGCGTCACGCCCTGCGCCGCGCCGCGCTGCCCGGCAATCTGGTAGAAGGTTTCCAGCCATTCGAGATCGGTTTTTCCCTCGGTAAAACGCTCGCGACCGCCCGCTTCCCACCGCTCGCTCAGTTCAGCAAACACGTCGAAATCATCACGCGCCTCATCGCGCGGGGCCACCACGCGCTTCATCGGGACCATATGCTGGTTGCTGTAGTCGCCGGTCATGGTGAGATCGTTACGCTCAAACGAGGTGGTCGCCGGGAGCACGATATCGGCGTGTTTCGCCGAGGCGGTCCAGAAGCACTCGGAGATCACCACCAGCTCCGGCTTCTGCCAGGCGCGGATCAGGCGGTTGGTATCCTGATGGTGCGTGAAGTTCGACCCGCCCGCCCACCAGACAAATTTAATATCCGGGAAGTGGCGGTCGAGACCATTGTGCTGATAAAAACCGCCCGGATTTTCCAGGGCTTCAACAATACGCGCCACCGGGATTTTATCCACGGCGTCCACGCCGCCCTGCACCGAACCTTGCAGAGACGCCAGCACCGCCGCTTTACGCGTGGGGTTACCGCCGTTGGCAAAGTGATAGGAGAGACCAAAACCGCCGCCCGGCGTACCGATCTGCCCCAGCATCGCGGCGAGGGTCACCAGCATCCAGTGTTTTTGCTCGCCAAACTGCTGGCGCTGCATCCCCCAGCCGGACATCAACATCGTGGTGTTTTTATGGAATAACGCCGCCAGTTCGCGGAGTTTATCCGCAGAAACACCGCAAATGTCAGCCGCCCACTCTGCCGTTTTGGCCACGCCATCCGTTTTACCCGTCAGATAGTCGGCGAATTTATCGAAGCCGGTGGTACAGCGCGTCAGGAATTCGACATCGTGCCAGCCGTTTTCCACCAGGGTATGGGCGATACCCAGCATCATTGCCACGTCGGTGCCCATATGCGGGGCAATCCACTCGGCGCTGTCGCCGAAGAAATCCAGGGTTTCAGAGCGCATCGGGTCAATGCAGATGATGCGCTTGCCGCTTTTGCGCAGCGCGTCGAAATAGCCAATGCCCTGCTCGTCGCTGGCATTCCAGGCAATTTTCAGCGTGTTAAGAGGGTTAGCGCTCCACAGCACCACCACGTCGGTATGTTCCAGCACCAGCGGCCAGCTGGTCTGCTGCTGGTACACCTCGTTCCCGCCCACGACATACGGCATGATCGCCTGCGCTGCACCGGTGGAGTAATCCCCCAGATGACCGGTATAGCCGCCCGCCAGGCTCATATAGCGCTGCAGCAGCGTCGACGCCTTGTGCAGCACCCCGTTAGAGCGCCAGCCGTAGGACCCGGCGAAAATGGACGACGGACCGTAACTGTCGCGAATGCGCTTGTGCTGGGTGTGGATCAGCGCCAGCGCGTCATCCCAGCTCACGCGAACAAACTCATCCTGACCGCGAATGCCCTGCGGCTTGTCAGGTGAGGCGAGAAAACCTTTACGCACCATCGGCCAGCGCACGCGTGTTTTGCTGTGCACCTGATCGCGAACGACGGTCTGTAAAGAGTTGGGATGTTGTGTTGGCAATGCTCCGCGAGACGACAGAACATTTTCGCCATCGGTTTCGACCAGCATCGGCCCCCAGTGGGCGGCGGTCAGAATGGTTTTCGTTGAGGTGCTCAAGCGTGCGCTCCTGGTTGCGTGCAGGTTTTACGGCCTTCTTGCTGAGACCGTTTATGGTTTGTCACAAATTTCAGAGTTATACCCGGAATTTTCTCCGTATCTGGACGTCATAATCAACTGCCACGCTCGCCGTGGCAAAGAATAAAAAGGATTAAGGAAAGAAGATGAAAAAACGCGTACTCGTTATTGCCGCTCTGGTGAGCGGTGCACTGGCTGTTTCTGGCTGCACAACCAACCCTTACACCGGTGAGCGCGAAGCGGGTAAATCCGGCATTGGCGCGGGTATCGGCTCGCTGGTCGGCGCAGGCGTTGGGGCGCTCTCCTCCTCCAAGAAAGACCGCGGCAAAGGCGCGCTGATTGGCGCAGCGGCGGGCGCGGCCCTGGGCGGCGGCGTCGGTTATTACATGGACGTGCAGGAAGCAAAACTGCGCGACAAAATGAAGGGAACCGGCGTGAGCGTGACGCGCAGCGGCGATAACATCATCCTGAATATGCCGAACAATGTGACCTTTGACAGCAGCAGCGCAACGCTGAAACCCGCGGGTGCGAACACCCTTACCGGCGTGGCGATGGTGCTGAAAGAGTACAACAAGACCGCCGTGAACGTGATTGGCTACACCGACAGCACCGGCAGCCAGGATCTGAACATGCGTCTGTCCCAGCAGCGCGCCGATTCCGTGGCCAGCTCGCTGATTACCCAGGGCGTTGAAGCAAACCGCATCCGCACCAGCGGCATGGGCCCTGCCAACCCTATCGCCAGCAACAGCACGGCGGAAGGCAAAGCGCAGAACCGCCGCGTAGAGATTACGTTAAGCCCAATTCAGTAGGTAAAAGCAAAACGGCAACCCCGTTGCCGTTTTTAGTGTTTGCGCCCTCTCCCGTGGGAGAGGGTTGGGGTGAGGGCATCAGGCCGCAACCTCCGGTAAGCGCAGCGCCACCGGGCAAATTACTTGATTCGTCCGATTTTCCCGCTAAGGTATTCTCACTAAATTCAGGGAAATCAGCGATGAGCAAACCAGCCCGGGCCACCATCAGCGACGTGGCGAAAGCCGCCAAAACCGGTAAAACCAGCATTTCGCGCTATCTTAACGGCGAGAAACACCTGCTGTCCGATGCGTTGCTGGCGCGTATTGAACAGGCCATTGCCGATCTCGACTACCGTCCCAGCCTCATGGCGCGCGGGCTCAAACGCGGCCGCACCCGCCTTATCGGGCTGATCATCGCCGATATCACCAACCCCTACTCCGTGAACGTGCTCAGCGGTATCGAAGCCGCCTGTCGCGAGAAAGGCTTTACGCCGCTGGTCTGTAATACCAACAACGAAGTCGACCAGGAGCTGCATTATCTCGACCTGCTGCGCAGCTATCAGGTGGAAGGGATTGTGGTCAACGCGGTAGGCATGCGTGAAGAAGGCTTAAATCGCCTGCAGCAATCCTCCCTGCCCATGGTCCTCATCGACCGTAAAATCCCGGAATTTGCCTGCGATGTGGTCGGGCTGGATAACACCCAGGCCGCCACGACCGCCACCGAACATCTGATTGAACAGGGCTTCGAGGCCATTCTGTTTCTGAGTGAACCGCTGGGGATGGTCAACACCCGACGTGAACGCCTGAGCGCATTTCGCGCCACGCTGGAGCGTTATCCCGGCGTGATCGCCGAAAATGCCGAAACGCCGCTTCACGAAGCCGGGCAGCTCGACAACACCCTGCGTCAGTTCCACACGCGCCATCGCGGAATGCGCAAAGCGGTTATCTCGGCCAACGGGGCGCTGACGCTTCAGGTCGCCCGCTCGCTCAAGCGCATTGGCCTGCACTGGGGCAGCGACATCGGTCTGCTGGGGTTTGATGAACTGGAGTGGGCGGAGCTGGCTGGCGTCGGCATTACTACCCTCAAACAGCCCACCTGGCAGATTGGCTATGCTGCTGTTGAACAAGTCGTTCGTCGTATTGAAGGCACCAGCGATGCCGTTCGCGAGCAGGTCTTCTCCGGCGAGCTGATCGTTCGTGGCTCCACCGCGCGTTAAATTTCCCTTGTGATAGCGATCATAAATTCAACATCCTGACCTTTTCTTTGGAACCGGTTCCATCTAGCGTAATAGTATTGATATGTTGCGATGGAGTCCGAAGATGGGCAGGAAAATTATGGTGGTCACCGCCGCGTACGGTGCGGAACAGGTGCGACAGGCAGGCGGTCAGCGGGCGATGCTTCCCGTTATTGCAGGCGCGGGGGCAGACGGCGTGGAGATCCGCCGGGAACTGTTCAACAGCGAAGAGCTGTTGGCGCTGCCTGCGCTGGGTGAATCCATTGAGCTGCTGGGCCTGCTGGCGTGCTACTCCGCACCCGCCGCCCTGTTTATGCCCGACGGCACCCTCAACCCGGACCTGCCCCGCTATCTTTCTGAAGCCAACACCCTGAACGCCCTGTGGCTGAAGGTTTCCCTCGGCCATTTCCGCGACGCGCAACCTCTGGACGCCCTGCGTACGCTGCTGAATACCAGCGGCATGGCGCTGGTCGTGGAGAACGATCAGACCGACTGCGGACAGCTCGCGCCCATGCAGCGCTTCCAGGCCGCCTGTCGGGAAATGGCGCTCCCCGTCACGCTGACCTTCGATATGGGGAACTGGCTGTGGGTGGGCGACTCCCCTGAAGAGGCCGCGCGTCACCTGGCCCCTGCGGTGAGCTATATCCACGTGAAAGCCGCCGTGCCGCATAAAGATAACTTCCGCGCCGTCGCACCGGACCGCGCCGATGCGCGCTGGCTGGATCTGCTCGGCCAGCTGCCTGCCGATGCCCCGCGCGGTATCGAGTTCCCGCTGGAAGGGGCGGATTTAACCGCCGTTACCCGCCATTACGTCAACCTGCTGCGCGAGGAGTAAACCATGCACAAGACGCTGGATGTCATCACGATCGGCGAGGCCATGGCCATGTTTGTCGCCACCGAAACGGGCGAGCTGAGTGCGGTGGAGCACTTTATCAAACGCGTCGCAGGCGCTGAGCTCAACGTCGCGACCGGCCTGGCGCGTCTCGGCCTGAACGTGGGCTGGGTCAGCCGCGTGGGGGATGACAGCTTTGGCCATTTCGTTCTCGATTCGCTGAAAAAAGAGGGGATTGATGCTGCAGGGGTCACCCTCGACGGACGCTTCCCTACCGGCTTTCAGCTTAAATCCAAGGTCGAAAATGGAACCGATCCCATCGTGGAGTATTTCCGCAAAGGCTCGGCTGCAAGCCACCTTTCTGTCGCGGATTACCACGCCGATTACTTTGCCTCCGCGCGTCATCTTCACCTGAGCGGCGTGGCGGCCGCGCTGTCTGCCAGCTCGTATGAGCTGCTGGATCATGCCGCGACCACTCTGAAAGGCCAGGGGAAAACCATATCGTTCGACCCCAACCTGCGTCCGGTGCTGTGGAAAAGCGAAGCGGAAATGGTGGAGAAACTGAACCGTCTGGCGTTCCGGGCGGACTGGGTTCTGCCAGGCCTGAAAGAAGGGATGATTCTGACCGGCGAAAGCACGCCGGAAGGCATCGCCGACTTCTACCTGAATAAAGGGGTAAAAGCGGTGGTGCTGAAGACCGGTGCCGATGGCGCGTGGTTTAAAACGGCCAACGGCGAGCAGGGCGCGGTCGCGGCAGTGAAGGTCGAGAACGTCGTCGACACCGTCGGCGCAGGTGACGGCTTTGCCGTGGGCGTGATTAGCGCCCTGCTGGAAGGTAAAACGCTGCCGCAGGCCGTCGCGCGAGGCAACAAGATTGGCTCGCTGGCCATTCAGGTGCAGGGCGACAGCGAAGGATTACCAACACGAGCACAGCTCGGCGTTTAAATTCCCTCTCCCTGTGGG
>ERZ1026872.372-NODE-372-length-13546-cov-23.452672_pt1 | contig 13546 bp, 9 predicted proteins | sample MGYA00380166_ERZ1026872 | MGnify/ENA primary metagenome ERZ1026872 (study PRJEB33269, sample SAMEA4719802) | human gut metagenome | biome: human-associated habitat; feature: organic feature; material: feces | place: Cameroon | collected 2013-10 ... | reverse complement strand
ATTTGCGACACGGTTTTACTCCAAGTGGAGGAAGAAAATTGGAAGTGGGAACGGACCAATTTATCATCGAAATGATACATTGAAGTTCAGCAGGTTATTCCGGAGTCAACTGTACCAAAAGGAAGCAGAGCATATTGCATAAGGCGTTTACCGGAGAGTTGACAGAGAAGTGGAGAAAAGAACATGGGAAAGTATTCGGCAGAGGAATAAAAAAATTCAATGAGATTGCAGAAGTTAAGAACAATCTTGTGTTTCCAGAAGATTACCAGGACGATCCGCATATTGCTCCAGATAACATTGAAAAAAAGACAGGACGACTGCTGGAATATAGAACCATAAGAGAAGATGGGGTTAAGAGCCCCAAACATAGATTTAATAAGGGACAGATTATTTATTCCAAAATCCGACCATATCTATCAAAGGTTATAATTGCGCCATTTGATGGCCTGTGTAGTGCGGATATGTATCCAATCGAGACTACGCAGGATACAAAGTATCTTTGGTATTTTATGCTTTCAGAGCAATTTCTGGTCCAAGCAAGTAATTCTGGCTCCAGGTCAGTACTGCCCAAGATCAATCAAAAAGAGCTCGGGAGGATAGAAATTACCGTTTTCCCAAAGGATGAAGAGGAAGAAATTGCTCGTATATTGGATTCTGTCTTTGAAGATTTTAATAATATTGATGATACCGTTCAAAGTATTTTGGAATCTATTGAGTCAACAAAGAAATCTGTATTAGGTCAGGTGTTCAGAGGAAATATAGTTAGTTAATCATATAAGAAGCGACATGTTCGACAGAAATATATTGAGAGAGGCATTGGCCGATTACAAAAGGGATTTTGTTTCAAACCAATGGAAAAATGAAAGCTGTTTCCTGAGTTGAATACATTGTAAGAAATACCACAATGGTATTTGGAAACCTGTTTAATCAAAGGGAGGAATTGGTAATGCCGTTGACACATGTTTGCATGTGGTCCGGACATGGATGGAAAAGAATAACAGCACCCGAAGCAGCTCGCAAATTTCCATGTGGAACATCTGCGAGCAGCGGACTTTTCATGTGCGATATTTGTGGTCAGTATGTTACTTTGGCCAGCGGAAGTATACGTGATCCATATTTCAAGCATTCTTCCGAAGAAAAGTCCAAGGATTGTCCGGAGAGGACACTCGGCAGTAATTATTCCTACGGATTTAATGAGCAGGCACATGATCTTCCGATAAGGCTTCGTGTAAAATCGAATAACAGCTTTGAGCTATCCCTTGGTTTTATGGCATTGCCTCCTTCCATTATTGGGAAAAGAGATGGACGTAAGATTAGTATTCAGGGGAGGGGGAGAAACTTTTGCGTTCAATATTCTCTGGAAAGATTAAACCCTTATTCCATTACGTATCTTTCCCTAGGGGATGAGCCGTGTGACAGCTATAGCATAGGATACCCTTCTGATTTAACGAAAATCAACAACTTCTGGCCAACCACTGTTCAAGGAATTTCTTATGATGGGACACTTTTTGATAAAGATACCGGAAAAAAATTGCCGGAGGATGCTGATGTCAGTGTTGGGCAAATATATTATCTTCTTACCAGAAGAAGCTGGATGCACAACAACTCAGGAATTAATTTAAGGAGAATTTGTCAGAAGAGTGGCAGCTATTTTATGCGTTGGTATGTCTATGAAGTTCAGGCTGTAAGATATGATGAAGATTCTGCCAGATTTTTTCTGGAACTTCACGCAAGGCTTACTGACCATCCGGTAACCTTCTTTCCAGTATGGCCTGAATTCATAGAGTATCCATACAAAGTGCTTCATCAAAGCGATGAGATGTACTTTTACCTTGAAGGAGAAGGAGTTGAGCCGAAGGCTTATCCTTATGCTCCTGTCAGGTCATGGAAAACGAATAATGAAACAGTATCTATACAGCAGATTAAATGCAATGATTGGCAGCAGCTTGTCTCTGCTGGTCGTGTAAAGGTTTTAAAGTATACATATTTATGGAAGAATAAGCTGGAGTTTCCTTTAAAAGAGAAAAAGCTTTTTTCAATAAGCGACGGGGATCAGCAGGAAGTAGAGTCAGGATTATCGGAAGAACTTCCCAAAGATGGCGTTTTATATGTCCAGTGTGAAGTCGATGGTTTTGCAGAAATAAAAGATTCTGACGGTTTTGTATTGATGAGATATTCCCTCCCCACGGGGGTGAGAATTGCAATTGAAAATATCCACTACAATTCCTCGGTAGACGTTTATTGCGGTCTGGATATTGTATGGGCAGCCAGATTCATCAGACCGCAAAATAATACCAAAGATGACGTTTTTTTGATTCAAAGGCTACGCTCTTTTAATAACGATTATATTGTAATTCCACACGCAATTGGTGGAATTGCGGCTAAGCTTAGTGGTCGACCAAGATTAAAACAATGGATTAGCAGTCAAGTCAGGAGCGGCCGCATATCAAGAAAAGCATTGAATTTGCTTAGAGAGGAAGTGAGGGGGAAGCATGGATCAAAGAATTGAAGAAACCTCTGTTTGTGTGGTGATTGAGGATGAAGGTCAGAAATGGCTTCGGCGATTGGCCGATGTAAGAGACAATAAACTGACAAAGTTTTATTTTAATGAAGACTTGCCATGGTATTTTGCGAATAGAAACAGGCTGTATCTTAAGGATGGCCCAGATAGTGTTGGAAATATCGGAGTATGGCATTGGATTGCGACTCCAAGAGACACCGATCCGTCGAAGGACTTTATTGATGCACATTTTGTGGATGAAATTTCTCCAATCGAAATTATTGAATTACATGATATTAATACGCAGAATCAACTGATAGAGGCAATTAAAAGTGGCTTGCCATTGACATATTCAGGAATAGATGCAATTTATTGTGCTCGAGTTGAAAGAAGAAAATATGCGGGTGTTTTATGCCCGGAGAGAGACTTTATGTCAGTCGGAAATTCCTGGATTGTAAAGGATGAGGTTACTTCTCTAGACCTTTATGAGATCTCTTTTGATGATATTCTTTCTACTGAAGGACATAAATTTCTTAGATCCTTAAGAAAGCCTACAGCGAAACAGCGAATTTTTATTAAGTCACCGATGGAGGTTATAAGGAATGTAGTTCTGAGCCGGTCTTCCTGGAACACAACGAAGAGAGCTGGGCTTACTAAAAATGAGTACAAGCATCTGAGAGATTATATTAACGGTTTACCCGATAATGACTTTTATACTGAAATAGCTGAAAAATGTGGCTGTTCTAAGGAAGAAGCCGAAAATTTAGTACGGAAATTTATTGATCAGATAGATACATATTTGGATCAGGACGATATCGAGTCAGGTGTGCTCGAGGCAATGGTGGAAGGACATGACTCTTTAAGGGAAAAATATGAAGCTATCGTAGAACGTCGCTGGAATGGAAAAAATGCGGTTTTACTGAAAGAGGCTGATGAAAAACTGGAACAGGCTTATGCTAAAGTGCAAGAAAAGAATGCAGAATTGGAGAGAACCAATCATGCCTTAAACAAAAGCAAACAGGAATTAGGGGCAATTAAGCAAGAAATAGAAGATAGAAATAGGTTTGCAGATGATATTAATGCCGCTGTTGAAGAGAAGATTGAATGGGCGAAACATAATGCCGCAAAATTTGTTGCGGAAATGGCTTTCTCGCAACAGCCTGCAGCCGCAGTATCTTCAGAACCATCAAAAGAGGTAACTTTTGAATATTTTGTTCAGGGAATTTCTTTGGACGATCATGAGAATGCAGAGGAATCGGATGATTTGAAATCCTGCGCAGGAATATTGTCAGAGGAGCTTGAAGAAGCCGGGGTGGAAGAAAATTATTGCGCTGGGCTTGCATCATTCATGCTTGCTGCGTGGGAAGTTAACATGCCGATTCTTTTAGCGGGGCCGAACGCGGCTGATATTGCGGATGCTTTTTCCATATCCTTGGATGGCAGGACATCGGACCGCATAATTTGTGATAGAACATATAAGCCGATTTCTATTGGGGGAAAAGTCAAGCATGGCAGGGTAATTACAGTAGAAAATTCTCTTCATGGCGATTGGATTGACCACATACCATCCATCCTGAGAAATGGAGACAATAGATTTATCTTTACACATCCGTTTGTAGAAGACCTTTTTGTGGAACCCCATGGGTTGTTCAATTATATGACGCCTGTATTCACAGAAATGTTTATTGGAGGGGTTCCAAGCAGAGAGTTTTACAGCGGCCATTTGGCAAAAGATTATGCCCATCTAAAGAAGAATACGACGTCTAAGCAATATGAGCAATTTTTAAAGGAAATTGGAGGAAGTCATTTTTACATTTCGAGAATACAGGACATTTTGGAGGTTATGAATTCTTTTCCAGGATATAAGCCGGACTGGGATTACTACTATGCGTTGTTCCCTTATGCAACGATTACAGGATTTAAAGATTCTTTAATGGAGCATATGAAGCAAGATAAGAGAATTTCAAAGGACTGTAGGGATGTAGTCAAACAATTTCTTGAGGTATGCTGATGGGAGTATTGGATGAAATTTCAAAATCATTAGGAATTCCGCGAGGCACCGGAGAAAAAATTGATGATTGGCATGAAAGGCTTTCATATAGTGCGGCTGGACGGGTAGCAATTCTGTCTTTGGATGACCAACTTGAGGATGAACCTGTTTCAATTACTCATTTTAAGAGACGAGCACTTAGAGAATTGAAGGCTCTATTTGCTGCGGGTGGTTTATCTGAATTGAATGAAGAGGAAAGTGATGACATTGCAGAAGAGATATATGAGGAATATCTAAAAGCTGGCTATGTATATCATACCCCTAACCGAATTGATAAAGTGCCATATAAGGTTTCAAAGATCGGGAATGTGCTTTTTATGAGAGGTACACAACCGCGAGAACAGGTGAGCATTTCAGGTCTGGGATTTTATAGAAATGTAAAAGACGTTAATACTGGAAAGGATTCTGAATCCCATATTCTGAATTTCAAGGAGATGTTCCATATTCCTACATTAACGTTAGGTCAATGGTATGAAAAAATAACTGCACATCGCAATTGGGAAAACATTAACTTTCAAGGGCAAACGGAATATTTACGCGTTAAGGGATCATTTTCAAGAGGATACTGGAATCAGGAAGCTGATCGAAGTGGAGAAGTCTCTCTTTTACGGACAGGTGAACAAGGGACAGAACTTTATTTTCTGTATCGCTATCAAAATGGTGAAATTGTATGTTCATCTTTACCTGGATGGATGACGCAGGATTACGGCTACAGGCAGGTCGCCTGCGCCATCTTGTATCATGAGGGTACTCTTCCAGCTACGAGATTTTCAAGAGATGGTGCAGTAGAGTATCTGAATATAGGATATTTATTTCCGCCGAGCATACAAAATATGATTATGCTGTACAGCTGGCCGAGTAATATAAAGAGACCTGGAAGTGAATTCAGGAGAATAATGAACAGTGAAATATGTAAAGCAGTGCAAACACAATTAGAACCGTTGGGATATGAGTTTATTGAGGAGAAATTTTAATGTCAGATGGGGCAAATTACATCCATAGGGAACTGCGGCAAGACCTTGAAAATTATATAAAATCTCAATATTTTGGAAAGTCTCCATTACTTATGGATGCTATAGACTCCAGGTTGGATAAAGAGGGTTTACTGTACCAGAAACCTTATATCGAGTCATCCCCGGCGTATGAGAGCGTGGAAAAAGGGATTTCGAAGACGAGTTTGCCTGAATGGTTAAAAACTTTCTTCGAAGAACTTTCAGCGGCCAATCTGGGCGTTTACTCTTCACCCTTTATTCATCAGATGCAGGCACTTCAAGCCTTTTATGAGGGAAAAGATATTTTCGTTTCAACTGGCACTGGTTCGGGTAAAACAGAATGCTTTATGTGGCCTTTGCTGGCAAAATTGGCTATAGAAGCGAAGGAGAGCGAGAGCTGGGATAAGCGCGGCGTGCGAGTTATCATTATGTACCCCATGAACGCGCTCGTTTCAGATCAGGTCAGTAGGTTAAGACGCCTTATTGGAGATACGGATAACAGATTCATAAATATCTTTCGCAAGAACTGTGGCAGCAGAGTGCGCAGACCTCAGTTCGGAATGTATACAGGAAGAACCCCGTACCCTGGCGTTCAGCCAAGTAAGTCACAGGATCGTCAGCTGGTAGAAACACTTTCGAGGATGGTAAATGCTGAGAACGATGAAGAAAAAGAATACCTGACCACATTAACGAAAGAGGGAAGAACTCCAGCAAAGCATGATATGCCTGCTTTTCTCGAACGACTCAGCAATAGTGAGCATATTCCGGATCCGGAAGATGCGGAGCTGGTCACGCGTTATGAGATGCAGCAATTTTGCCCAGATATCTTGATTACAAACTATTCCATGCTGGAATATATGTTACTTCGTCCAAGAGAAAGAAAAATATGGGAGGATACCAAAAGCTGGCTGAACAGCAGCCCTGACAATAAATTGCTGTTTATTATCGATGAAGCTCATATGTACAGGGGATCCTCTGGCGGTGAAGTTGCTTTTCTGATTCGGAGACTGTTCCATAAACTTGGAATAGATCGTGATCGCGTTCAATTTATTCTTACTACAGCCAGCATGCCAGATAAAGATGAAGATGATCGTAAGAGCGTGAGTCAATTTGCTCGTGATCTGACAGCAGCTTCTGATCAGCATAATTTTATCTATCTTACTGGGAAAAGAATAGAACTCGCTGGGTTGGTACGGTATGAAATCTCTTCAGAAAAATTTCTTTCGGTTAATGCAGGGGACTTTGAGGAAGAGGATTCCAAGCTAAATGCTCTTAATAAATTCTGGAGCGGTATAGAGGGCGGCCCGACAAGATTTGACAACGTATCTGATGCTGCGGAATGGATGTACGATCATCTTGTTTCTTACAGACCGTTCTATGAACTCCTTCAAAGGTGCAGAGGAACAGCGTGTTCAATAGATGAATTGGCAGCAGGTATATTTGGTAAGCTGGAAAAGGAAGATGCGTTTAAGGCAGTCAGCGTTTTGCTGGCTATAGCTCCTCTCGCTAAAAGTCGTGATGGAGCAATCCTTTTCCCAGCAAGAATGCATATGCTTTTCAGAGGGATTCGTGGAGTATATGCATGTACAAATCCAAAGTGCAAACATTCTCATTCTGATGGTACTTTGACATTGGGCGAAATATTCCTTTCGGATGGAAAACTTGTATGCCCATATTGCCAAAGTACCGTCTACGAATTGTACAATGACAGAAGATGTGGGGCACTTTTCTATAAAGGGTATGTCTTTGAAGATGCAATTCAACAGGGTGGAAGGACTTATCTTTGGAGATATCCGGGTCAGCTGTTAGATGAAAGAATGAAAGAAATCAATCTGTTCATTCCTCCGGATGATTTCACTCCGCCGGTGCGGCAGGGGAAATATCCGATTAAACCCTGCTACCTCGATATTCAAAGTGGGTTCATCGATTTTCATGATGATTCATGGGATGGCAAGGAAGGAATTCGCAAGCTTTACTATAGTGACTATACTGCGCCGGGGAAACCATCTGTTTTGACGTTTACGGTTTGCCCTCACTGCAGACATCAACTGTCAAGCGCACAGCTGACTTCATTCAGTACAAGAGGAAATCAATCATTCTTTAATCTGATACGCACACAGTTTCAAGTGGAACAGGCTGTTCCGGGAAAAGACAAGGATCTCGAAAAATTCCCGAATCAGGGCAAAAAAGTACTTCTGTTTTCGGATAGCAGGCAAAGAGCAGCTAAGCTTGCCCGCGATATGTCTGACGCTTCTGATATAGAGGCAGTAAGACAGCTCTTTATTCTTGCCATTAATGAAATGGAACATTCAGATGAAGAACGTTCCATGGATTCTTTGTATGATTATTTTTGCCTTGAGGCAGGTTTGCATCATGTTCATATCTTTCATGATCCTGAGCGCGAGAAGTTTGACGAAGACTGCAAAACGGCAGTACAGAAATATCAAAGGAGTAAAAAACGCAATAGAAATTATGCGCCAAGATTTACGACTGATAATACACCCAGCCAAATGCAACAGTATATTATCCGCCTTTACAGCGGTGGATACAATACGCTTTTTGATTCGGCTTCAAGCTGGCTTGAGCCGATAGATGAGGCATTGGAAGACGGTATTGATGATCTGGCAGACCACAAGTTAAACGTTTCAGAAGAAGAATTCAATGAAGTGTTTAATGCCTGGATAATTTCTGTGTGTGATACCGCGACTGCTTTAGGTCATACGATTTCGGATAGTGTCAGATTGCAGGTCAGAGAAAATTATGGTGGTTATGGATTACTTCCAGATTGGGATTTTTCTAAGACTATAAAGGAAATTATGGGGTGGGATAAAAATGCTGAAACAGCCGCCTTATGGAAAACAGAGTTAGGAAAACTATTTCTCGATGTTCAGACCGATACGGGAAGATCCTATGTGGATTTAAGCCGCATTAAGCCTCGTTTTGATCAGAATCATAAGTGGTATCGTTGTGAACAGTGTTCCGAAATAACTGCATTTAAATTAAAAGGCTGCTGTCCCAGTTGCGGTTCTACCAGAATTCATGAACTTACAGAGCAGGACATTGATTCGCTTGCTTTCTGGAGAAAGCCTATAGAAGATGTATTAAACGGAAGTGATATTCATGTAATAGATACAGAAGAACATACTGCACAGCTTTCTCACAAGGATCAGAGGGATGACTTATGGTCAAAGACAGAAAAGTATGAGCTCAGGTTTCAGGATTTGGTTCAGGAAGGAGAAACGCCCGTAGATATTTTGAGCAGTACAACCACCATGGAGGTAGGTATTGATATTGGCTCTCTTGTTGCAGTCGGGCTGCGAAACATTCCGCCAATGCGTGAAAATTATCAGCAGCGCGCAGGACGTGCGGGCCGCCGGGGAACCAGCTTGTCAACGATTGTTACTTTCTGCGAAGATGGGCCTCATGACACGCTGTACTTCAAAGATCCGGTGCCGATGTTCCGGGGTGATCCCAGGAAGCCTTGGATTGATATTGAAAGTGAAAAACTTCTGCAGCGGCATATAAGTATGGTCGCTCTTCAGGAATACCTATCTCAAATTGGTGATAGTTTGGAGCATATTCCGGCAGCAGATTTTCTGGATAATCATCTTGATGATTTTATTCGTTTTTTGGGTCAATATAGACCGGATAAAACGTTGTTACCAGACGGCGCAAAATTTGCATATTCTAATTTCGTTGACGAACTTGAAGAAAAACTCGACAAAATGGATAACTCAAGGCAGGCACATCCAGAATTGTTTGGCGTCGAGGATTCCGGTGAATTGGCCGACAATGCAAAAACTCTATTGGATGCATTATATGAGGATGGAATAATCCCGACATATTCGTTTCCAAAGAATGTTGTAAGCACTTATATAAGCGATTATTACGGAAAAATAAAATATCAGGTTGAGCGGGGGCTAGATATTGCGATAAATGAATATGCTCCTGGAAGAGGCATTGTCGTAGACAAGCAGACATATCAGATCGGAGGATTATTTATACCGGGTAGTGAAAGAAAAAAAGGGAAGGTTGCTTCACCGGCCGAGGCTTTTATGGACGATCCTAATTACATGAAAAACATCCTGAGCTGCCCGGAATGCGGATGGTTTGGCCTTACTACCGATAATGTCAAAAAGTGCCCGTTTTGTGGAAATAGAGGACTTGTGGAAACAAGGCCAATGTTGAAACCGTGGGGATTTGCACCAAAAGATGGAAGAGCAATTCCAAGTGCACAGCTTGACGAAGAGTATACATCGCTTTTGCCTCCACTTTATTCTACATTGCCTGAAAAGGATGAGATGAAGGCAGTTCCAAATTCGGAGCATATCCGTCTGGCTTCACGAACCGATCAGCGGATAATCATGCTGAATAAGGGAAATGCGGATCATGGATTTATGGTATGTAAAGACTGCGGCGCGGCAATGCCGGGGGATGATCCCAGCGTTCTCAATAAGCTTATGCGGCCGTATACGGCAAAGGGACTCCGTGGTAAGTGTCGCCATGTAAATGCTGTGAATGTGAATCTGGGCTTCGATTTTATAACGGACATGCTTATTCTGGAATTTGCTCTGGATGACTCTAAAATTAATACCGAAAGGAAAGAGAATCTTTGGCTTGACAGGGCGGCGCAGTCCCTGGCAGAGGGGTTGCGCCTGGTTGTCAGCAAAGAATTGGATATCGAATTTACAGAACTCGTAACAGGGTATCGCTTAAGAAATAATCCAGAAGGCTCATTTGTTGATGTATATCTTTATGATAACTTGTCAAGTGGAGCAGGATATGCGGTAAGCGTTGCACAGAATATTAATAAATTGCTGAAGGAAGTGGAGAATCTTCTGTCTGGTTGTGATTGCGACAGCGCATGTAATAAATGCTTGAAACACTATCGTAATCAGCATATACATGGATTATTGGATCGATTTGTAGCACTTGATCTTCTGAGATGGGGAATGCATGGGAAAGTTTCAAAACCTCTGAAGATTGAAGAGCAAATGGCGATTTTGCGGCCTTTATATAACATTCTTAATCTTGCTGGATATAGGGTATCAGAGCATGGAGATGAAATAGAAATAACACATAATCAGAATAGAAGAAAATTGATGGTATATCCGGCTATGTGGAGAAGGCCGAAGAAAAATGGAACGGTATATGTAAGCGAAGCACATCTGAAATACGCAAAGCCATATGCTGTAGAGTCCATAAAGGACCAAATGACATCTTTCTGAACTCTCTTACAAAATGGGACTCCGTGTAAAAAACGGAGTCCCATTTCAGCCCTTACAATAATAGAGCGTCTCATACCCATCCGCCCGGAGCAGGATCCCTGGCATCCATTCCGGTGATCGGCCCATCTGTTCACAGATGACATGATAATCAACGCCGGAGCTGCATTCGATGATCAGTTCGTCATGGACGTGGCCGACGATGAAGCAGTGGTGGAGGGTTTTCATGGCATTGCAGAGGATGTCGCGGCTGATGGCCTGGACGATATTTTCGACGAATTTTGGGCCGTAAGATTCGATGCGTTCCCATTTCTTCGTGGAGCCAACGCCCATGTAGGTGATGGATTCTCCGCCGAACTGGTTCTCACCGATCCGGGGCTTCACATAGGCGAGATCCCGGCCGGAAGGGAGGCGAATGAAGAGTATGCCGCTCTTATAATAGAAGAGGTATAATGGCTCCGTAAAATCAGACACTTTTTGAGACGATTTTTAATGAATCTGATATGCTTAGAACACCAATATGGAGGATTCAAAAACATGTCTCGTACAAGAAGAAACTTTAGTGCCAAGTTCAAATCCGATCTCGTTCTCGAAGTTCTGAAGTGAGAAAAGGAACTGAATGTCATTGCTACCGAAAATAACATTCAGCCTAATCTCCTCCGGAATTGGAAGGAGGAATTCCTTGAGAAAGCTTCTGTGGTCTTTGACGACACCCGGGAGGAGAACCTGAAAGAAAAGCTCTTCGAGGAGCGCAAAGAGAAAGCTGCTTACGCAAAGAAGGTCGGTCAGCTCACCATGCAGGTGGACTGGTTGAAAAAAATCTGAGGAGATGCTTGGACCTGACTACGAGAGTAAATTTAGTCCGAAGCCTCCATTCGACGACTGAGAAACCGGGAATTCCGGTCAGCGTAGCCGCCGACCTCTGCGGTATCAACAGATCCAGCATTTACTACAGTGGAAAACCTGTTTCAGATACAGAACTGGAATGCAAGGAGCTCATCGATCACCTGCAAACCGACCATCCGACCTGGGGCGCCAGGCAGATGGCTGCCCAGCTGAAGCTGCGTGGTTATCACATTGGCCGTAAGAAGGCAAGACGGTGGATGACCGAAATGGCCATCAATCCGATTTATCCGAAGCCGAACTTTTCGAAGTGTCTGCAGCGTGCGGCTGTGGTCCCGTATCTGCTTCGGAATGCTGATATAACACGTCCGAATCAGGCGTGGTCCATTGACATCACCTACATCCCGATGAAGCACGGATTCCTGTATCTGACAGCTATCATTGACTGGTACAGCCGTTGTATCGTCGGGTGGGAGCTGGATGATACACTGGATACCAGGGCCTGCATAGAGGCCTGCAGGAAGGCATTCCGCGTGGCCAGGCCAGAGATTTTGAACTCGGATCAAGGCTGTCAGTTCACCAGCCAGGAATACAAAGAGTTCCTCAAGGAGAACCATGTACGCCAGAGCATGGATGGCAAGAGCCGTTGGGCTGACAATATCAAGATCGAGCGCTGGTTCCGGTCCTTCAAGTATGAGGAAGCCTACCTGACGGAGTGGCATAACATCAAGGAAGCCAGAGCCGCCATTAGAAGCTACATCCACAACTACAACTTTGAGCGATGCCATTCAGCAATCGGAAATGTAACACTTGCTTCGGTATATTATCCCGCAATGCTCTATGAGGCAGCCAGAGATGTAGCATGATCACCAGTAACACGGGAGTTATCCACTCTCCCATAATCATGGATATCAGTTCATTATAAAAATCTTATATTTTTGTCTTGAAAACTGACCCATTATACACGCTTTTTGGTGTTGGTGCCGGAAATACCATCATCCGCGTAGATACCGGCAAATTCCCATTCTGGATTTTTCTGTATAAATTCTGTGTAATGCTCAACCTGAGCATCGTAGCTTGTAGCCTGCTCATCGCTGTCAGTACTGACTCTGCAGTACGCTGCGACTCTAAGCTTTGGCTTTGCATCCTGCTGTCTGGCAGTGTTTCCGACCTGCCGTTTTGCAGGGATGACCATAACATTTCCCGTTATTTGACCTCGCTTTCTATCAGGCTGTATAGGTATTCTGCCTGCCTGACCGGATTTTCATAATTCTCTGTAATGTCACCAAGTCGAAAGGCGGTAGGTGGCCTTTTTATGATTGGTGCAATGTAGCGGTCGTTCCGTCCGAGCTGCGTAGAGCGCTTGCTAAGCTCTGCACTGATGGCATCAAAGGATGCCGGATCAATGATGGCCGGGTAGAAGTCATCTCCGAGGTAATGCCTGTTTAGCATCATGCGCTTGGCACCAGAATGGAGTAGGCCAAGCCCGGCTTCCTTTGCAGCATTGGTAAGGGATAGACCGCTTAAATAATTCTTGTAAAGGTCTCGAACCTGAGCGGCAGCAGCTTCATCTATCACCGCCTTGCCATTCTCGATCCGGTAACCGAAGGGTGTGTGTCCCATCAAATCATCTCCTTCAAAATAAGACCACAATGAAGTACAAAGCCAATTTTCTGGCGGCTGTAAACCTCAATGTGATCCACGAATAGTTCAAATAATTCTTCACTGTATTCCAACTGCATTTCCCCACGTTCGCAGAAGTGTAACAGGCGCTCCGTTTCGTATACCTTTGTGGCATTCAGTGATTGGGAGCGATTCAGTGCCTCAATTTCATTGCGATAGTCATTGGCCTGCGATAGAAGAGCATTGTTTCCCTGGGTAATGCAATTTGCGGAGGGTGACGGCCACTGATGCGTTGACCAGCGGCCGCCTGGCG
>ERZ1026872.371-NODE-371-length-13570-cov-7.647429_pt1 | contig 13570 bp, 11 predicted proteins | sample MGYA00380166_ERZ1026872 | MGnify/ENA primary metagenome ERZ1026872 (study PRJEB33269, sample SAMEA4719802) | human gut metagenome | biome: human-associated habitat; feature: organic feature; material: feces | place: Cameroon | collected 2013-10 ... | reverse complement strand
GGTCAACGTAGGTGATCGAGTTATCGTACGAGTTAATCAGCTCCGCTTTGCTGCACTTATCGTCCACGTTCACGCACTCCGGCGTCCACTTCGCAAAGCTGCGCGGGTAGCGCTGAGTGTAGTTAAAGTGCGACCCCTTCGTGTGGATAATAATCAGATGTTTACCATCAACACCGGTGCGCGTCAGCACGTTTTTCATTTCGTCCGCCAGCAGCATGTCATCCACTGCCTTACCACGGTTACGCGGTTCGGCACCGATTTGCTCACGGTAGGCGATGTTATTCGCCATGGTGTTGCTGTAGAACCACAGCTCGCTCTGCATGGCCAGGAGATCGCCGGTAAAGCCTAGCTGATGGAGTACTGCAAACACGTTCTGCTCTTTCAGCGTCCGCTGCGGGTTATCGCTGGCCCCGCCCTGACGGACGAACATACAGCGCAACGAGAGCTTGGTAGCGGTGTCGCAGGAGTAGCCGCGGAACGCCACCAGATTTTTTTCCTTTGCCAGCCCCGGCGTGGTATCTCGCCCATAGCCAAACAGGCTCATATGATCCCAACGGGTCGTTTCGCCGATGACAAACACCAGATAGGTGTCATCAATATCTTTCGGCGCAACATAGGTAAACTTTTTCGCCGGATCGATAAGCTCGTTAGTATCAAGGGACTCATCGACCTGCGTCCAGCCGTACAGGCTCAGCGCAGAAACCCAGTTGCTCGGCAGATAAGAGTTAGCCAGTACGCCGCCATAGCTCGGCATATCCACCTGTGACAGCCGCTCAGTATCTTTCAGATGCGACTCCATCAAGCGAATAGGGCCCCATACCAGCAGTGCCGTCACCAGCACAATACCGACGCCGCGTAAACGCTGCCCCCGCGTCATAAGCTGATAGAGCAGCGTGTCACGCGCCTGGTTAAACCAAATAAACACCAGCGGTACGATGCTGGTCAGCACCAGCCAGGAAATAAAATGCCAGCCCACCACCTCTTTGGAAAGATCGATATCGGTGGTCATAACCGAAGCAATAATGCCATAGCCAATCACGACATTAAGGTTGGTCATGTAGTAGCTGGCACCGGAGGAGATTAGCACAACGGCCGTTGCCAGCACTTTCCACATCCGGCGTCCACCGAGCGACAGCAGGCGCAGTAAAAAGAACGTCACTAGCAGCGTGCCGACCAGCTCAATGACGATAGAAATCCCTTTCTCGACATTAAAGTCCGCAAGGTAGCCGCCAAAACGGCGAACCAACACGGAATAGTTCATAAACCAGCCGATGTACACTGCCAGCAGAAGGCTCAGCTTCTGCTGGGACATCGCTTTGATATATCTCATTCGAAAAACCCTGGAAAAAGGGGAAAAAAAACCAGTTACAAATCACAGAATTAGTAAGCCAGTTAATAATATGCGTCATACCCACCGGGCCGCATTTGCAAGCGCGCTAAGTAGACAACAGGAAAGGGGAAAAGTATTCGCTACGAATGTGATCAGGCCAAATATTTACAAAAATATTTGGCCTGAATCATTTTATTGAGGAGGGCAATACGATTAGGCGTGGGCCTGATGCAACATTTCGGTTCGCGGCTGACGAATGGTGGTGGACAGCGCCAACGAGATAATCAGCAGAGCGAAAATCACGCAGAAGGTCACGTAGAAGCCGCCGAACAGGGAAGCAATCAGCGAACCGCAGATGCTGCCGATACCGAAGCCTAAGTAAATCACGCCGTAGTTTTTCGCCAGATTGTTCAGGCCGAAGAACTCGCTCACCAGCGATGGGAATACGGTGATAGTCCCGCCGAAGTTAAAGGCGACACAGGCGATAGCGGCGAAGAAAGTCACTTCATTGAGCGGAGCGAATAGCAGCGCCGCCATGCCCACCAGCGAGATAATCTGACCGATAGTAATCACGCGAATTCGTGCGATTTTATCGGACAGGATACCCAGCACCAGACGACCGCTGAGGTTAGCAATAGAGATGACGGTGACAGCATTTGCCGCAGTCGCCAAATCCAGATGAACCATACCCTGAGCAATATCTTTCGCTACGCCAATGACATACAGGCCGCTCATGCAGGCGGTCAGGAACATAACTGCCAGCATCCAGTACTGTGGTTTACGCATGGACTCAGCCAGCGTAAAGTCGTTCGCCACCACGCCATTGCTGCTTTTCACTTCCTGATTTGGCGCATCTTTCATCAGCATCGCGCCGAAGACAATCATCACCAGCACAATCGCGCCCCAAATCATAAAGGTATTTTCCAGGCCGACGGTTGCCAGCAGGTGGCTATCGATAAATTTAAATCCGAGGCTACCCAGACCATACGCACCGATAGCAAAGGCGGAAATTAACCCTTTACGTTCCGGGAACCATTTCACGCAGTTGGAGAGCGTGAGCAGATAACCTGCACCGTCCGCCAGGCCAACAATGATCCCTGCGCTGAGCCACAGCATCATCAGGCTGTTCGCATGGGCAGTCAGGAAGAAGCCCACGCCTAACAGGATGCCGGAAGCAATGGTGACATTCTTCACGCCAAAGCGTTCTTGCAGTTTACCGGCAACGGAAGAGGACAGCGCCAGACCCAGGCTTAGCAAACCGAAAGAAAATGCCACCTGGCTGACCGACGCGTCCAGCTTGCTGGACAACGCGCTGTTAAACAGGCTCCAGGTATAAACGGAACCTAAGGCAAACTGAGTAATAATGGTGCCGAGCAATGTCAGCCAGCGGGTGTGATTTTGGGTTGCAGCGTTCATGATGAAGATGCCTTCTTGAATTAACTGCTGCCAACGATAACGAAGTTAACATTTTCGCTGGTTCAAAAAGGCATGAAATGCATTCAGGACGGAATGAAATGCATCAGCGGCGGAATGAATGACATTGAAAAAAATGATTCCGCCGCTGAATATATTGCGTGATTAAAAGCGCGCGCTGACGCCCATGGTATACAGATAGTTTGCACCCGCCGCCATATTATCCGCCTGCGAGAGCGCGGCATAGGCTGCCAGATGTGAATTCAGTAACATATCTGCCCCCACGGTCACATCCACCCAGTTGCCGTCCTGCGTCGTGGTCGGCATTCGGTTCAGGCCAGACTGCGCCTTCCACTGATTCTCGCCAAACTGCTGGTTATAGCTCACCTGCGCCCACGGGCGAATGCCCAGCCACGGGTGCGAATCCACGCGCCAACCTAGGGTGCTTACGCTTGCGTGCCAGAGCGGGTCGGTCTGCGCACCGGCGCTGGCGGTATCGCCAAATTCATTCCACATAAAGCCCGGAGAGCCATCATAATGCCACGTCGCGACTGGCCCAGTGGTTATGCCCTCCGTCAGCGGGAAATTCCAGCCAACGCTCATCGTTTTGGTTGCATCAAGCGGCGTCGAGTCCGGCACATTCATATTCAGCCCCGAGCCAGTTTGCATGGCATCAATACGTTCCGCCAGAATGTCGTTGTACCGCGGTTGGTGATCGCTATCCCATGTATAGCGCTCGGCAGTATTACTTTGTGAGTCAGTCACGATATATTCCTGTTGCCAGGCATTCGCGTGTGGCGATACTAACATCCACACAAAAACCGACGCTGGCGCAGCACATCGCCAAAGGCCATTGCATTTCTTATTATTCATTAAGTGACTCCAGAAAAGAGCCAGTTTTGGCAGTTATTGTTATGTTTTTAGGGATAAAGCGCCCTGTATTAACTATTGTCGCTTTATGAGCGACGTCAAGAGCAGTACAGAGTTTTATTATCAGACATGCGTGAATGACAAAAAGGGAGAAGCACATGCAGCGCTGTGGTTGGGTAAGCCAGGATCCGCTTTATATTGCGTATCACGATAACGAGTGGGGCGTCCCGCAAAGAGACAATCAAAAACTGTTCGAGATGATTTGCCTGGAAGGCCAGCAGGCCGGGCTTTCCTGGATAACCGTGCTGAAAAAGCGCGAAAACTATCGTCGCGCCTTCCACGATTTCGACCCGGTAAAAGTGGCCGCCATGAGCGAAGAGGACGTCGAACGATTGGTACTGGACGCCGGTATCATTCGCCATCGGGGAAAAATTCAGGCCATTATCGGCAACGCCCGCGCCTTCCTGGCGATGGAAGCTCACGGTGAATCCTTTAACGACTTCGTGTGGTCGTTTGTCGATAACGCGCCCATCGTTACTCAGGCGGCGACGCTTGGCGAAATCGCCACCTCAACGCCGGCGTCAGATGCGCTATCAAAAGCGCTGAAAAAACGCGGTTTTAAATTTGTTGGCACCACCATCTGTTATTCCTTTATGCAAGCCTGCGGGCTGGTCAACGATCACGTGACCGTCTGCTTCTGCCATCCTGGAGTTCAGCATGATCAGAAAATGGAACACTGACCAGTTCGATCCCTTGCTCACGCTGTGGCTGGACAGCACCACCTTTGCGCACCCGTTTATCCATGCGCAGTACTGGCAGGAGAGTTTAAGCCTTGTGCGCGATACCTACCTTCCCGCAGCCGAAACCTGGGTGTGGGAAGAGGGGCCTCGCTTACAAGGGTTTATCAGCGTGATGGAGTCGCGTTTTGTCGGCGCGCTGTTCGTTGCCCCGGATGCCATCCATCGGGGAATCGGCCGGGCGCTGCTCGATGTCGTCAAGCAGCGCTTCTCCGACCTCAGTCTTGAGGTGTACCAGAAAAACGGTCGGGCGGTGAATTTCTACCACGCGCAGGGTTTTCGTATTGAAGACAGCGCCTGGCAGGATGAGACCCGACATCCCACGTGGATCATGCGTTGGCAGGCGGATCAAACGCCGTTAGCGTAAGCGCCGGGCCATCATATTTCTCAATCCACGCCAGCGCGGTATTCCCTGCGCAGCCGTTCCCCAGCCGTGAGCTGGGGATGTCTTTCGTCAGCACGTTAACCGCCCCATTCTTACAAATGCCGCCCGCCTCCGGCGCGAAGTCGGGCCACGCCCCTTCGTGCAGGCAGATGACGCCGGGTTTGATGTCTTCACTCACCGCAGCCCCCGCCAGCACCTGGCCACGGGCGTTCCACACGCGCACCAGGTCGCCATCGCGAATCTGCCGCGCCTGCGCATCCTGTGGATGCAGCGTAATCGGCTCGCGCCCGGCCACCGCGTAACGTTCACGCAGGGAAGTATGATTAAGCTGACTGTGCAGGCGGTGCGCCGGATGCGCCGACAACAGCTGTAGCTGCCCAGGCTGCGCGTTACCGTGCCATTCATCCGGTGCCAACCACATTGGGTGCGGCGGACAGTCGGAGTACTGGAAGCTAGCAATACGCTCAGAGTAAATTTCGATTTTCCCGCTCGGCGTTTTCAGCGGGTTAGCCAGCGGATCGGCGCGGAAATCGCTAAAGCGCACAAAGGCGGCATTCTGCGCGTTTTCTGGCATTTCAATCAGTTCATTATCCTGCCAGAAGCGCTCAAACGACGGCAACGTTACCCCCATGGGTGCACCGCGCTGCCCGGCGATGTTGTAGAACGTTTCCAGCCACTGCAAATCATTCTTGCCTTCGGTAAAGCGCGCCCGGCCGCCCGGTTCCCAGCGCTCGCTCAGTTCGGCAAAAACCTCAAAATCGTCTCGCGCTTCATCACGCGGTGCCACCACACGCTTCATCGGTACCAGATGCTGGTTGCTGTAATCTCCGGTCATGGTCAAATCGTTGCGTTCGAACGAGGTCGTCGCCGGCAGCACGATATCGGCATGTCGGGCCGCCGCCGTCCAGTTGCATTCGGATATCACCACCAGCTCGGGCTTCTGCCAGGCGCGAATCAGCCGGTTGGTATCCTGATGATGGGTAAAGTTAGCGCCGCCCGCCCACCAGACAAAGCGGATATCCGGGAAGTGGCGATCCATGCCGTTATGCTGATACGGCGCGCCGGGGTTTTCCAGCGCCTCGACAATACGCGCCACCGGGATTTTATCGACGGCATCAACGCCGCCTTTCACGGTGCCCTGCATCGATGCCAGCACCGCCGCGCGCCGTGTCGGGTTGCCGCCGTTTGCAAAGTGATAAGAGAGGCCAAAGCCACCGCCCGGCGTACCAATCTGGCCCAGCATGGCGGCGAGCGTCACCAGCATCCAGTGCTTCTGTTCGCCAAACTGCTGGCGCTGCATTCCCCAACCGGACATCAACATCGTGGTATTTTTATGAAAAATATCCGCTAGTTCGCGAATTTTATCCGCGCTAACGCCGCAAATCGCTGCCGCCCACTCGGCGGACTTCGCCTCACCGTCTTTTTGACCCAGCAAATAATCGGCAAACGTCGGGAAACCGGTGGTACACCGCGATAAAAACTCGGCATCGTGCCAGTTATTGGTCAAAAGCGTATGGGCGATGCCCAGCATCAGCGCCACGTCCGTGCCCATATGCGGCGCAATCCACTCCATCGATTCACCGAAAAAGGCGACGGTTTCCGATCGCATCGGATCGATGCAGATCAGGCGTTTACCGCTGTGCCGCAGGTGTTCAAAATAGGGCAGCCCCTGCTCGTCGGAAGCATTCCAGGCAATTTTCAGCGTATTCATTGGGTTGGCGCTCCAAAGCACCACCACATCGGTATGTTCGAGCACCATCGGCCAGCTGGTTTGCTGTTGATAGACCTCATTGCCACCGACCACATGCGGCATGATCGCCTGTGCTGCGCCGGTGGAGTAGTCTCCCAGATGGCCGGTGTAGCCGCCAGCCAGGCTCATATAACGCTGCAGCAGCGTCGCCGCCTTATGCAACACTCCGTTGGAACGCCAGCCGTATGATCCGGCAAAAATCGACGCCGGCCCGTAACTTTCGCGAATACGGCGGTGCTGGCGATCGATCAATGCCAGCGCGTCATCCCAACTGACCCGAACAAACTCATCCTGCCCGCGTATGCCCTGCGGACTCTCCGGCGAGGCGAGAAAACCCTTACGTACCATCGGATAACGCACGCGGGTTTTGCTGTGCACCTGGTCGCGTACCACGCTTTGCAGCGAGTTGGTAAACGAAGTCTGTAGCGCACCGCGTGAGGCGAGCACCTGCTCGCCGTCGGTGTCGACAAGAATCGGGCCCCAGTGGGCAGCGGTTAAAACGGTATAGGGAGAAGATGGCGTAGACAAATGAGCGCTCCTGCAGGTGGCGTCGGTTATATATTGCGCCGTTCAATGTTACTTACAAATTTCAGAGAGTTCCCAAGAATTTTCGTCTATTTCGCACGTCATAATGACGCGCCACGGTCGCTGTGGCGAAAAATAAGAACGTCATTAAGGAATTAAGATGAAAAAACGTGTATTTGCGATTGCTGCCATCGTCAGCGGCGCGCTGGCAATCTCAGGCTGTACCACCAACCCTTACACCGGCGAGCGCGAAGCGGGTAAATCCGGCATCGGCGCGGGCATTGGTTCACTGGTCGGCGCAGGTGTCGGCGCCCTTTCGTCGTCGAAGAAAGATCGCGGTAAAGGCGCACTGATTGGCGCGGCAGCAGGCGCTGCGCTCGGCGGCGGCGTGGGTTACTACATGGACGTGCAGGAAGCGAAGCTACGCGAAAAAATGCAGGGGACCGGCGTCAGCGTCACCCGTAACGGTGACAATATCGTGCTGAATATGCCGAACAACGTCACCTTCGACAGCGCTTCCGCCACCCTGAAACCGGCGGGTGCCAACACGCTGGTTGGCGTGGCGATGGTGCTGAAAGAGTACGAGAAAACGGCGGTCAACGTCATCGGCTATACCGACAGCACCGGCAGCCAGCAGCTCAACATGAAGCTGTCTCAGCAGCGCGCCGATTCGGTGGCCAGCTCGCTGATTACCCAGGGCGTAGCCGCTACACGCGTACGCACCTCCGGTATGGGCCCGGCGAACCCTATCGCCAGCAACAGTACCGAAGAGGGTAAAGCGCAGAACCGTCGCGTGGAAATTACCCTAAGCCCGATGCAGTAATGCCATTGCCGGGCGGCCATGCCGCTCGGCAAAATGCTTGATTAGCCAGATTTTCGCGCTAAGGTGTTGTCACTTTCAGGCGAGAGAACACTCATGGCAAAATCAGCGCGACCGACCATCAGCGATGTGGCGAAAGCCGCGAAAACCGGCAAAACCAGCATTTCCCGCTACCTCAATGGCGAAAAGCACCTGCTTTCCGACGCGCTGCTGGCACGTATTGAAGCGGCGATTGCCGAGCTCGACTATCGCCCCAGCCTGATGGCTCGCAGCCTGAAGCGCGGCCGCACCCGCCTGATTGGCCTGATTATCGCCGACATTACCAACCCTTATTCCGTCAACGTGCTCAGCGGTATTGAAGCCGCCTGCCGTGAAAAGGGATTCACCCCGCTGGTGTGTAATACCAATAACGAGGTTAACCAGGAGCTGCATTATCTTGATCTGCTGCGCAGCTACCAGGTCGAGGGGATCGTCGTGAATGCCGTCGGCATGCGTGAAGAAGGGCTACAGCGCCTGCAACAGTCCGCACTGCCCATGGTGCTTATCGACCGTAAAATTCCTGATTTTGCCTGCGACGTCGTCGGGCTGGATAACGCCCAGGCCGCCACCACCGCCACTGAACACCTGATTGAGCAAGGCTTTGAAGCCCTGCTGTTTCTCAGCGAACCGCTGGGCACCGTCAATACCCGCCGCGAACGACTCAGCGCCTTCCGGGCAACGCTGGCCCGCTACCCAGGCGTCGTGGCAGAAAACGCCGAAGTGCCGCTTGCCGAGAACGCACAGTTGGATAACACCCTGCGTCAGTTCCACCAGCAGCACCGCGGCATGCGTAAAGCCGTGATATCCGCCAACGGCGCGCTCACGCTTCAGGTGGCCCGCTCGCTAAAACGCATCGGCCTGAACTGGGGCAGCGATATCGGCCTGCTGGGGTTTGATGAGCTGGAGTGGGCAGAGCTGGCGGGCGTCGGCATTACCACCCTCAAGCAGCCCACCTGGCAAATAGGCTATGCCGCCGTCGAACAGGTCGTGCGCCGCATTGAAGGTGGCGCAGATGCTATTCATGAGCAGGTTTTTTCCGGTGAACTGATCGTTCGCGGATCGACTGCGCGTTAATCTTCCTTCGTGATAGAGATCATAAATTCAACACAGCATGATTTTCTTTGGAACCGATTCCATTTAGCGTATTAGACATAGCGTTAAATTCGGAGTACCTATGCAAAGAAAAATTATGGTGGTGACCGCCGCGTATGGCCATGACGCCGTCCGCGCGGCCGGTGGACAAGGAGCAATGCTGCCGGTCATCGCCGATGCCGGGGCCGACGGCGTTGAAATCCGTCGCGAACTGTTGACCTCCGCCGAGCTTCAATCACTCCCAGCCCTGGCCGCCGCCATCGCCTCATCCAACCTGACCGCCTGCTATTCCGCGCCCGAAGCGCTGTTTATGACCGACGGTACGCTCAACCCCCAGCTTCCGGAATTACTGCGCGAAGCCACAACGCTGCGCGCACAGTGGCTGAAAGTATCGCTCGGCCACTTTAGCCACACATGGCAGCTCAGCACGCTGCGCGACTGGCTGGAGAGCAGCGGCATGAAACTGGTGGTAGAAAACGATCAAACCCCCTGCGGACGGCTGCCGCCAATGCAGCGCTTTAGCGCCGCTTGCCACACCCAGAAGCTGCCAGTGCAGCTCACGTTTGATATGGGTAACTGGCTGTGGGTCGGCGATTCCCCGGAAGCCGCCGCTGAACAGCTGGCGCCGTCAGTCGGCTATATCCACGTCAAGGCCGCGATCGCGCACCGCGACAGCTACCGGGCCGTACCGCCCGATACCGCCGATGCCCGCTGGCTGGCGTTACTGAATCAGTTACCCATCGACGTGCCGCGCGGTATTGAGTTCCCGCTGGAAGGGGACAATCTGACCGCCGTGACGCGCCGCTATGTTGAATTGTTACGTAAGGAGTAAGCGATGAACCCTTCTCTGGATGTCATCACCATCGGCGAAGCGATGGCCATGTTTGTCGCCAGGCAGACCGGCGATTTAGAGGACATTGAACAGTTTATTAAGCGCGTTGCCGGGGCCGAACTTAACGTCGCCACCGGGCTGGCGCGCCTTGGGCTGAAGGTAGGCTGGGTCAGCCGCGTGGGCAACGACAGTTTTGGCCGCTTTGTACTCAATAGTCTGCACAAAGAAGGCATTGATGCCTGCGCCGTGACCGTCGACAGACAGCACGCAACCGGCTTTCAGCTTAAATCCAAAGTCGAAAATGGAACCGATCCCATTGTAGAGTATTTCCGTAAAGGCTCGGCGGCAAGCTACCTGTCGGTTGAGGACTACAACGAAACCTACTTCGCCAGCGCTCGCCATCTGCACCTCAGCGGCGTGGCGGCGGCCCTTTCTGCCAGTTCCTATGCGCTGCTCGACCACGCTGCGCGCACGATGAAGGCTCAGGGTAAGACCCTCTCCTTCGACCCAAATCTGCGCCCGGTGCTATGGAAGAGCGAAGCAGAGATGGTCGAAAAACTCAACCAGCTGGCCTTCCAGGCCGACTGGGTTCTACCGGGATTGAAAGAGGGCATGATCCTGACCGGGAAACAAACCCCGGAAGGTATTGCCGATTTCTATCTCCACCGCGGCGTGAAGGCCGTCGTCATTAAAACCGGCGCCGACGGAGCCTGGTATAAAACCGCCGACGGCGAGCAGGGTCACGTAGCCCCCGTCAAAGTCGCCAACGTGGTTGACACCGTTGGCGCTGGCGACGGTTTTGCCGTTGGCGTGGTCAGCGCGTTGCTCGAGGGGCGCACGCTGCATCAGGCCGTGGCTCGCGGCAACAAAATTGGCGCACTGGCGATTCAGGTTCAGGGCGACAGCGAAGGTTTACCCACCCGTGAAGCGTTAGGCGAATAACGTCACGTTACGATAACAGCCCCCCTGTACCCTACATGCAGCGGCGGCGAAGCGACAATAGAGGCAGGCCTATGAACAGCTCAACAAACGCAGCAAAACGTTGGTGGTACATCATGCCGATCGTGTTTATCACGTACAGCCTGGCGTACCTTGACCGCGCGAACTTCAGTTTCGCCTCCGCAGCCGGAATTACCGAAGATCTCGGCATCACCAAAGGGATCTCTTCCCTGCTGGGCGCCCTCTTCTTCCTCGGCTACTTCTTCTTTCAAATCCCCGGCGCTATCTATGCCGAACGCCGCAGCGTACGCAAACTGATCTTTACCTGCCTGATTTTATGGGGCGTTTGCGCTTCGCTCACCGGCATGGTGACCAACATTCCGGCGCTGGCGGCGATTCGCTTTGTTCTGGGCGTCGTGGAAGCCGCCGTTATGCCCGCAATGCTGATTTACATCAGCAACTGGTTTACCAAATCCGAACGTTCGCGGGCCAACACCTTCCTGATCCTCGGGAACCCCGTCACCGTACTGTGGATGTCGGTGGTGTCAGGCTATCTGATTCAGGCGCTCGGCTGGCGCGAGATGTTTATTATCGAGGGCTTCCCGGCCATTATCTGGGCCTTCTGCTGGTGGGTGCTGGTCAAAGACAAACCATCGCAGGTCGGCTGGCTGAACGCATCGGAAAAAGCGGCACTGCAGGCCCAGCTGGAACAAGAACAACAGGGTATTAAAGCGGTACGCAACTACGGTGAAGCCTTCCGCTCACGCAACGTGGTTCTGCTTTGCATGCAGTACTTTGCCTGGAGCATCGGCGTATATGGTTTTGTACTGTGGCTGCCGTCAATCATCCGCAGCGGCGGCGCAAACCTGGGTATGGTTGAGGTCGGCTGGCTCTCTTCCGTACCTTACCTCGCCGCGACGATAGCGATGATTCTGGTGTCCTGGGCATCCGACAAACTGCAAAATCGTCGACTGTTCGTCTGGCCGCTGCTGCTGATCGCTGGCTTTGCGTTTATTGGCTCCTGGGCCGTTGGCGCAGACCATTTCTGGATCTCTTATAGCCTGCTGGTGATCGCTGGCGCGGCCATGTACGCCCCGTATGGCCCGTTCTTCGCCATCATTCCGGAGATGCTGCCGCGCAACGTCGCGGGGGGCGCGATGGCGCTAATCAACAGCATGGGGGCGCTGGGCTCGTTCTTCGGTTCCTGGTTCGTTGGCTATCTCAACGGTGCCACCGGCAGCCCGTCTGCATCATACATTTTTATGGGGGTGGCGCTTTTCGCCTCAGTATGGCTAACTCTTATTGTTAAGCCTGCTAATCATCAGCCGCTGCCCGTTGGCGCACGCCACGCTTAAACTTTTAACTTACGGAGATTCGCATGAAGCCGTCTATTATTCTCTATAAAGCGCTACCTGACGATTTACAGCATCGCCTGGCAGAACATTTTACGGTCACCCAGGTACCGAACCTGCGCCCGGAAACGGTCGCGCAGCATGCGGAGGCTTTCGCCAACGCGGAAGGTTTGCTGGGCTCTAGCGAAGCCGTCAATACCGCCTTGCTGGAGAAAATGCCCAAGCTTCGCGCAACGTCCACCATCTCCGTGGGTTACGATAACTTTGACGTCGAGGCCCTGAACGCTCGCCGGGTGCTGCTGATGCACACGCCGACGGTGCTGACGGAAACCGTGGCCGATACGCTCATGGCGCTGGTGCTCAGTACCGCCCGCCGCGTGGTTGAAGTGGCGGAGCGCGTGAAGGCCGGCGAGTGGACCAAAAGCATCGGTCCGGACTGGTTTGGCACCGACGTGCATCATAAAACGCTGGGTATTATCGGCATGGGCCGCATCGGCATGGCGCTCGCCCAGCGCGCCCACTTTGGTTTCAACATGCCGATTCTCTACAACGCGCGCCGCCGTCACGAGCAGGCGGAAGAGCGGTTTAACGCCCGCTACTGCGACCTGAACACGCTGCTGGATGAAGCGGATTTTGTCTGCCTGATCCTGCCGCTGACCGACGAAACGTACCACCTGTTCGGCGCCGAGCAGTTTGCGCGCATGAAGTCTTCAGCCATCTTTATCAACGCCGGCCGCGGCCCGGTGGTGGACGAGAAAGCGCTTATCTCCGCGCTGCGTAACGGTGACATTCATGCCGCAGGGCTGGATGTCTTCGAGCAGGAGCCGCTGCCTGCCAGCTCCCCGCTGTTGAAGCTGCCGAACGTTGTTGCGCTGCCGCATATCGGGTCCGCGACGCATGAAACCCGCTACAACATGGCGGCCTGTGCGGTGGATAACCTGATTGATGCGCTGCAAGGGAAGGTAGAGAAGAACTGCGTGAACCCGCAGGTTGCGGGATAAAACAAAACAGCCCGGCGGGTGCCGGGCTGCCATTATGGCTTATTTGGTCGCGTTAACCGCCGCCGTCCACGCCTGGCTAAAGGCCTGATGCTGTGCGGCCAGCGGGCCAATCAGCGCATTGTACTGGCTTGCCTGCTGTGAGGTCGGGAACTGAATGCCGTTGGCCACAAAGCTCACCTGAGTGCCTTGCTGAGCCACAAAATCGCCCACCTGCACCAGTTGCTGTGTGAACACCTGCGCGGCTGGGATCAGCGGCTGCAGCGCGTCGGCCGGGCCGGTAACCACTTTGCTGTAAACCTGGTCGAAGACCGGCTTCAGATCGTCTGCCTGCTTCAGCGCGGCGTGCGCAGCATCTGCCTGCATTTTGGCATTTTGCAGCTGCTGGCTCAGTACGCCCAGCGAACCATTTGCCTGACGCAGCGGCT
>ERZ1026872.368-NODE-368-length-13610-cov-4.355588_pt1 | contig 13610 bp, 27 predicted proteins | sample MGYA00380166_ERZ1026872 | MGnify/ENA primary metagenome ERZ1026872 (study PRJEB33269, sample SAMEA4719802) | human gut metagenome | biome: human-associated habitat; feature: organic feature; material: feces | place: Cameroon | collected 2013-10 ... | reverse complement strand
ATGTTATATTCGATGGATTTATATGTAAAAGAATTATGGGAGGAAAAATAATATGGCAGAGACGCAAGTAGCAGAAAAGAAAGCATTTACGACCTCTTTAAGCGTATGGTCAAATGAAATTACAGGCTTGATCGCAAGGGATTATGAGGCTTGTGGAGTGCAATTTGATGATTATGCAAAAAAATGCGCTATGGAAGCGATGACCAGTATTTACACACTTGTAAAAAATGACAGTAAAACAGATATTAACAATATTGACAAGAGCAATCTGCGGCAGATTGTTGAGAACTGCGCCAGCCTTAAGCTGAACGCGGGCTCCAATCCGAGAGAGTGTTTCTTTCAGCTTAGAAGCGTGAAAGTTGGAAATGACTGGATGAAAGTTGTAGAGATGGGTATTGAGGGTGATGGATATGATGCGTTACTTTCCAATTTCGGTAAAAACGTAAAGCAGGTATACCCGTTCTGGGCTGTTAAGGAAGGTGATATATATGTGGCACCGAAACATCGTGGATTGGAAGTTACCCCGCCGGAGTGGGAGGAGAAAGGTCTGTCAGACAAAGTGGTTCGGGTAGTATATCCGGTAAAGTTGACAGACGGAACCGTAACATACTTGATTGCAGAGCGTGATGGGGTGAAGGTAAATCTTCTGGCTCATGTAAAGCAGAATATGATGAACGCCACATTTGGCATTTGCGCCGACAGATTCAAGGCAACGGAAAAGCAGAAAGAGGAAATCAAGGCGAAGAAAACGGATGTTCTGGATGCTATGAGAGCTTGCAAGACCGTGGATGAAATGTTGGAATGCGAGATCGCCAGACCTTTTATCAGCGGAGCATGGCTGGACACTCCTGAAAGCATGATCCAGCGCAAGATGCGGAACAATGCAATCAGAAAATTTCCGAAGAATTACGACCCGATGGCCCGGCAGGCGCAGCTTGAAATGGACGAGGTGTACCAGGCATCGAAGGCGGAGATCGAAGAGAATGCAAATGTGATTGATTTTGAACCGGAAGAACCAAAAACCGTAACCGAACTGGACGGGCAGCAGGCAATGCCAGAGTTCATGCGGGAGGGATAAGATGAGAGTAATTTCGCAGGATGGAACGATGGATGTTCCGTATGATTATTTTTCATTATCTATTGCTAGTGGAAAATACGAAGATGTAGAAGTGGCATTCATTTATTGCCACAATTTATCATCACCTAACGGCACAAAGTTAGCTAAATATTCATCCAGAGAAAAAGCACTGAAAGTAATGGAATTGTTGAGAGAGACATATATCGGTATGCCTATCGTAATGCAGAATGTTGATGTTTCAGAAGATGTGGCAAAGGAATTTGAAAGATTAAATAAATGCGGTTTTGTGGTGCGAGCTGAAAATCAGCCGTCAAAAGTGGATTTTATCAACAATGCTATCTTTCAGTTCCCGGCAGATGATGAGGTGGAAGTATGAGACTGAAAACCGTAGCAACCGGAAGCTCCGGCAACTGCCATTTGCTTATTGCAGACAGCGGAGAAACACTGATTTTGGACTGCGGAGTTCCGATTAAGGAGATTAAAAAAGGTTTAGGCTGGAACATTAAAAAAGTTGTGGGTGTGTTATGCACCCACCGGCACCTTGATCATAGCAAATCGGCTGTAGAGTTATACAAGACTGGGTTTTATGCAGTTGCGCCATATTTGATATCAAGTAGGTCTGAAAAGTTGAGTTACAAATTAAAAAAATCAAGATTTGATATTAGTTCATTTGCATTAAAAACTGTGGATGGCAAGTGGACTCATACAAACGGTGACGGCTCCGAATGCCCGTGTTACGGTTTTTGGATTCAGCACCCGGAGATGGGAACAATGATTTATGCGACTGACACAGAACTGATTAAGTGGCGGTTCAAAGGCGTGAATCATATTCTCCTGGGAGTCAATTATGACCATGAATTGTTGTCTGGTGACGACGCAAAGAAAAACCATGTAGTCCGAGGGCACATGAGCATTGATACGGCTTGCGAGTTTGTGAAAGCCAATGCGTCACCTGATTTACAGAACGTCGTTATGTGCCATTTGTCGAGCGAAAATGCAGATCCTGATAGTTTTATCAAAAAGATGCGCAGAGTGGTTCCAGCAACGTGTAGCGTGCTTGTAGCGACACCAGGAATGGAACTCCATTTAAGAAATCCGGGTGAATGCCCGTTTTAGGAAGGAATTGTTATGAATAAAGTAATTTTGATGGGCCGTTTAACACGGGATCCGGACGTAAGATATAGCCAAGGAGAAAAGTCCACAGCCGTCGCCAGATATACACTGGCAGTGGATAGAAAATTCAAGAAAGACGGGGACGCATCCGCTGATTTTATCAACTGCATTGCCTTTGGCAAAAATGGAGAGTTTGCTGAGAAGTACCTGAGGCAGGGAACGAAGATTGTAGCGGTAGGACGGATTCAGACTGGAAGCTATACGAACAAGGATGGCCAGAAAGTTTACACCACGGATGTTGTTGTGGAAGAGCATGAATTTGCTGAATCTAAAAAAGCGGCGAATGAAAGTTCTGGAAACTCAAATACTCCACCCAACGCATTCGAGACAGGCAAGGACGGATTCATGAATATTCCGGATGGAATTGATGAAGAAATTCCGTTCGATTAAATGAGGTTTTGGTATGGTAGGAAAAGACAAAAAGCCGGAAGGGTGTGTTCACCCAGATTGTTTCCACTGCACTCTTCATGATTGTATCTGGAACGGCAGGCTCGGGTACGATCCGGTGCGGCAGCAGGCAGAATTAGACCGCAAGAAAGCGAGGGAAAAGAAATGACAGCTTACACCAAGCAGAAAGAGATAATCTACATAAGTGGCCCGATGGAGGGCGTAGAAAACTATGAGGAAAACTTTCGAAGAGCAGAGAACGACCTAACAGAGGCAGGATACAAGGTTGTGAATCCTGCAGAGATTGACGTGGAAGGGATGGACCGGGAAGAGATTCTGGACATAGACCTCAAACTCCTTAGAGAGTGTGACGGCATATGCATGTTAAAAGGCTGGCAGCAGTCCTGCGGAGCGAACCGGGAATATGGGTTTGCACTGGGATACCGCATGGCAATCATGTATGAGGATGTGCTGGAGTGAAGATGGCTCTGCAGGGAGGATAAAAGATGACAAACAGAGAAATGCTTCGCCGGGCACGAGTAGAAAAGCTCACGAGAGAAATATTGAATAGCCAGGAGTATAAAAAGCGCCGGGCCCAGGATGACGAGCAGTATCTTTTACGGGCGTTTGCCTGCTTTACACTTATCAGCTGTGACTATCTGTACAGGCAGTTTAATTGCAAGGCAGCAGGAATCCAGAGGTTTATCAACTTTTTGAAGCCAAGCATGGAATATGTCAAGGATGATCCAGAATACTTCCGCCTGTTGAATCAGGCGTTTGTGGACGAGATCGGGCTGGACGTCATGCGGGGGCTGGGGATGGAGTTCGAAGATGAAAATAAAGTGTGAAATTTACAGAGATTCGATGCAGAATTACAAAAAATATGGGATACCAATGGCGCAGCTTGTGATCGCAGATGTGCCGTACAATGTCGGTTCCAACTTTTACGGAAGCAATCCAATGTGGTACAAGGGGGGCGATAATTCCAACGGAGAAAGCAAGCTCGCAGGAAAAGCGGCGTTCAATTCAGATTTCAATTTCAACCTGTATGAATATTTCCATTTTTGCAGCAGGATGTTGAAAAGAGAGGATAAGAAAAAGCGAGTTAGAGGGCGGAGCAGCGATAGCCCATGCATGATTGTGTTTTGTGCGTTTGAACAATTCCAGACGCTGATAGCGGCAGCAGCCAAGCATGGATTTATTCACTACATACCGCTTGTATTTGTGAAAAACTACAGCCCGCAGGTGCTCAAAGCGAATATGCGTGTGGTAGGGGCAACGGAATACGCCCTGGTATTCTACAGGGACAAGCTTCCCAAATTCAGAAACGGAGCGAAACAGGATGAGGACGGGAAGACGATCAGGGGAACGGGGAAAATGATATTCAACTGGTTTCCTTGGGAAAAGGACGGGAAGGACATTCCTAAGATTCACCCGGCGCAAAAGCCGGTGGCACTCTTAAAAAAGCTGATAGAGATATTTACAGACCCCGGGGATGTTGTGATTGATCCGTGCTGCGGATCAGGATCAACGCTTCGGGCGGCGGCGGAACTTGGAAGAAATGCCTATGGTTTTGAAATTGACCGCACGTTTTATGATCGGGCAAAAAAAGAAATGCTGATATTTGAAAAGGATGAACAGATGAGCATTGAAGATTTTATAAAAAGCAAGGAGGAAACGAAATGAACGAATGTTGCAAAGTGGAAGCAGAACCGAGAAAGAGTATTGCAAGATATGAGCAGGAAACGATGGACTGCTTGGTGGAAACAAGAGATACATTGAGGTCTATCTACATGACAATCACAGGAATTGGAAATGGAAATGGAGAAGATGAGGATAGAGAAGTGCCGGGAAACTTGTTACAAAATGTATTAATAAACAGGGAACTGGCGATGCAAATAAAGGGGATGTCAAAAACAATCAACGAAGAGCTATTCGGGGAGTGAAAAGATGGACATTGAAAAAGAAAAACGGGCAATACAATACCTCCGGTCATTTGAACCGGAGGAAGAACCCTATTATTTGTGCTACAGCGGCGGAAAAGACAGCGACGCCATCAGGATTCTTGCGCAGCTGGCAGGCGTAAAGCACGAATGCAAACATAATCTAACAACGGTGGACGCGCCGGAGACCGTGCGATACGTCCGGGAGACGATCGGAAAAGAAAACATCAACTATCCAAAAGAATCTATGTGGCAGCTGATTGTGAGAAAGAGGATGCCGCCAACCAAAATTGCACGATATTGCTGCGAAGTACTGAAAGAACGCGGAGGAGAAGGACGGCTCAAGATCACGGGAGTTCGGTGGAGCGAGGGAACTGCGAGAAAGAAAAACAGAGGGCTTGTCAACGTTATAGGGAAAGAAAAAACGATGAGGAAAAAGCTGGCGGAAGATAAAGTGAATTTTTTATTAACGCCCAAGGGGGGGTGGTACTAAGCGCAGACAATACAAAAGAAAGAAGATTTGTGGAGTATTGTTACAGAACGACGGAAACGACAATAAATCCGATTGTGGATTGGACAGACAAGGATGTGTGGGAATTTTTACACCATTATGGCTGTGAATCAAATCCACTTTATCAATGCGGAAACAATAGGATTGGCTGTATCGGCTGCCCGTTATCTGGCAGAAAACAAATGAAAGCCGAGCTTGCAAAGTATCCAAAGTATAAAGAGGCTTACATAAGGGCCTTTGACCGTATGCTGGAGAAGAGAAAAGCGGACGGATTACCGACAGAGTGGATCAGCGGCGAACAAGTCATGCGCTGGTGGGTTAGAGATGATCCGAACCAGATAACAATAGACGATTATCTAAAAATGACAGGAGGAATATGATGGAGACAAAAAAGATCGTAGACTACATCGGTTATCCTGCCATGCTGGAACAGCTGGCAGAGGAATGCGCAGAACTCGGGAAGGCAGCGCTGAAACTGGCAAGGATAGTCAGAAAAGAGAATCCGACACCGGTGAAAAAAGAAGAAGCATTGGAAAATCTAAGAGAAGAGTATACAGATGTCGTACAGTGCGCCAGGGAGTTGGGATTAAAAACAGATCTGATAGAGATGCAGGAGAAGAAAGAACGATTTTTTGAAAGGTGGAAGCAACATGTGGCTGGCAGATAGGGCAATCCAAATAGTGGAAAGGGGTAACGAGGATGGCAATTAAGCCTATTTTGTTTAATGGAGAAATGGTGCGGGCGATTCTGGAAGGGAGAAAGACTTGTACAAGGAGAATTTTAAAAGGCGGGATTCCATTTGATGAGAAAGCGGAATATTGGAATGTACTGAAAAAGGGAGAATGGAGCGGTCCTATATGTTCAGAATACTTTATAAAACAATGCTCACCGTATAAGCCGGGAGACATCCTTTATGTTAGAGAAACATGGTGCGGACTTCCGGTCAATGAAGCAGGTCATTTTCGGGGACATCCCATCTACTATTACAGGGCAGATGGAGATCTGCGACCTGAAGGTTGGAGAGGCGCTTGGCACCCATCAATCCACATGCCGAAAGAAGCTGCTCGAATCTGGCTGAAGGTTACGGATGTACGGGTGGAGCGATTGCAGGAGATTACAGAGGACGGAGCAAAGGCAGAAGGCGCGATAGATAACAGAGGATTTATCCACAGTCCTGAGAATGAATATGATCGCATACATACAGCCAGAGAAAATTTTATTGAAATCTGGGACCACACCATTAAAAAGTCCGACTTTGACCGTTATGGGTGGGCTGCAAATCCATGGGTATGGGTGATTGAATTTGAGCGGTGTGAGAAACCGCAGGAGGTGTGAGATGGAGAGATTAACACAAACAAGTGACAAAGGAGGAGTTGCTTTTACTTTTGATTTGACCATATCCTGTGAGCCGAATGAAGCTAAGAAGATTTTGAAAGTAGCTGAGAAATTAAAACAATACGAAGATCTGGAAGAGCAGGGACGGCTCCTGCGGTTGCCGTGCAAAGTGGGAGATACAGTTTATGTAGTCACTTCTCCATTTAATGTGTTTGATGATATTGAATATGATGAGAATATGAAAGACGAAGTCTATGAATCTTATGTTTCTAGTGTATCATTTTATGAAAGCGGAGAACAATATAGAATTTACGCTAAGGCAACAAATCATTTTATAGGAGCATATTTTAGAGAATGCGATTTTGGTAAAACAGTATTCTTCACCAGAGAGGAAGCAGAATCCAAGCTGAAAGAGAGAGAAAAAAATCATGACTTTTAAGGAATTTGTTAGATGGTGCAATGAAAGAGCGTGTGATGGATGCTGGGGACTGAGTGCAGCTATCACTTGCGTTGGAATTATGCATGAGGTTAAAGAAAAACCTTTTTGGAAAAGAGAAAAATATTGGAAAGAGAAATTTGAAGGCTATGTATTGAACCAGATCGTTAATCCGATAGAAAAAATGATAGCAGAAATGGAGGAAAGCCATGACGGAGAATGAAGCGATTGAACAGCTCCAGGGTGAATACCTTGCCACAAACGGGGCAGAAACCCCGGCGAGGGTGCGGTATCACAACGAAGCACTGGACACTGCTATAGCGGCGCTGAACGAGGTACAGGAGTACCACACTACAGGCCGGACACCGAGTATGGTAAAGGCGTTGTAAGTCGCCTATATCAGAGCAAAAAAGCTACTGGATGAATATATCGCTATCGGCACACCGGAGCAGTGCAGAGAGGCGATATATAATCAGATGCGGCTCCCGGTAAATAATCAGGAAGGTGATTCGTATTACTTCCTGACGGGGAACTGTCCTGTATGTGGATTCCAAATGATAGCAAGAGGAAACTACTGTATCAACTGCGGGCAGCGGCTTTCGTACAAGGACGCTTCGACTGCCGAAATTATTAACGACATAATCAGGGCAAAAAATAACAACCCATTTGCCGCTTTTGCAATGAAAACGGGGATTGACCATATTGTTGAAGTGAGCAAAAAAGAGGGCGAGGACGAATGAGCGAAACCGTAACGTGTGCCAGCTGCGTAAACCTTGACAAGGACGGCTGGTGCAAGAAGATAGCGGATTGCCCGAACAGACCCGGCTGGTGGGATGAGTAGCAAGTTACCAGCAAGTTACCGGCAAGTTAAACAAGCCAGTAAACAAGCCGTACACAGGCTGTACACAAGGTTTTACACAAGATTGTCAGCAAGTTAAAAATCGGGCGGTATGTATTTGTAGCATAGAGAGGAGTGATTGCTTGGACTATCAAAAATTTAAACAGGCTAAAGCTGTAGAAAAGAAGAACAAGGAAAAATTTTTGTCTGTAAACCCATACTTGGATGAAAAAAGTGGGATTTACATTTTGACGAGAGAAGATGAAAGCGGATTCCGATACGCATACATAGGTCAGGCAATACACATTCTTACACGACTTGCGCAGCATCTTGTCGGTTATCAGCATATAGACCTTTCATTGAAAAAGCATGGGCTTTATTCAATAGAAAATCCGTATGGATGGACCGTGGATTCCTATTCGTATCCGAATGATACTTTGGATTCTCAAGAGAAGTATTGGATTAAAAAATATGCGGATATGGGTTTTCAGCTTCGAAATAAAACTTCTGGATCCCAGGGAGAAGGAAAGGCACAGATTGATGATTACAGACCGGCGAAGGGATATCGAGAGGGGATACTGCAGGGAAAGAAAAGCCTTGCAAGGGAATTGTCGTCCATTACAGAAAAACACTTGGAAATTCGCTTGAAATCAGAGAAGCAGGGGAATAAAGTTTCTGAAAAGCAGCTCAGAAAATTTATGTATTTGATTGATGAGCAAACATATAAATAAAGAGGGTGTTGTGGATTGATGGTTTATAATTCTAGTAAAGAATCCATTGAGAATGCAAAGAAAAGAATTTTTCGTTCCATGATCGATGCAGGGAAAAGTGTAGAAACCATGGCGCGAGTAATGCATGTGAATGCCGAAGAATTGGATAAAATGTTAATGGAGGAAGAGAAGGCACGAGAAAAGAAAGGTAGAGTTGATGATTCGATTTTAAGGGAGTGGGACGATATTCATGAAAAATACTTGAAATATAGGAGAAAAAATCCCTTAAAGCGTTAGATCAAAAACGGAAGTTGAAATTGATTGGAGCATAAGTATGGGAGAACGCCGTATGTTTACGAGAAAAATAACAGAAAGCGATGCATTTTTAGACATGCCAAGCAGTACGCAGATGCTGTATTTTCATTTGGCAATGAATGCTGACGATGATGGATTCGTGAACAATCCAAAAAAAATTCAGAAAATGTGTGGCGCTGCTGACGACGATTTTAAATTGTTAATAGCCAAGTCGTTTGTTATATTGTTTGACAGCGGAATTGCGGTTATTAAGCATTGGAAGATGCATAACTATATTCAGAGCGACAGGTACAAGCCCAGCGATTACGTAGAAGAAAAGTCTATGCTTGGGATTAAAAAAAATAAAGCCTATACTCTTGATGAAAGTAAGATGGAAATTAGATGTATTCCTGATTCGGTAAAAAAAGAGAAGAAGAGAAAAGAAAGCAAAAAAAATGAAGAGGATATAGAAAAAAGAAAATTGCCATATTATCCAAACGATAGCTTACTAGAGGAGGCTTTTCAAGAGTTTCTTTTGATGAGGAAAAAGATCAAAAGGCCGTTGGCTACAAAGCAGGCATTAACGAGGATGATGAACAAGATACAACGTTTGTCAGGGGGGGACAATGAGCTTGCAGTAAAGATTATAAATCAGTCTACGGACCATTGCTGGCAAGATGTTTATGAATTAAAAAAGGATTCTCCGTACCCGAATAAGCAGGATCAAGGGAAAACCGACTGGAATACCGTATAAGTGGGGTGATTTTTTGACAAGAGAAGAAACTGTAAAAATCATTAGAATTATGTGCGCGAGTTACTCGAATTTCAGGCCAAACGATCTTTCGGAGACGGTGGATGCCTGGGCAATGATTCTATCAGATTATTCCTATAAGGATGTTTCTGTTGCGTTGAAAGCATACATACTTTCCGATGTAAGCGGATTTGCGCCGAGTATTGGGCAACTGGTTTCTAAAATCGGAATGATTCAGAACAAAAAGGAATTGAACGAGATGGAAGCTTGGGCGCTTGTGAGCAATGCCCTCAGAAACGGAACGTATGGTGCCGTGGAAGAGTTTGAGAAGCTTCCGGAAATTGTCCAGAAAGCTGTCGGAAGTCCAGAAAACCTTAGAAACTGGGCGCAAACAGATGTGGGATCAGTAGAAAATGTGATTCAGTCAAATTTTATTAAGACGTACAGGGCGGAGCTGAGCAGAAAATCCAGCATTTCCATTCTGCCAGACAAGCTCCAAAAGTTAATGGATAATTCAGATGGTTCTTCAATAAAAATGCTGGATTAAAAAATGAATTTTGGAATAGTCTGTTGTATAAAGTCATATGCTATTAACGGAGGTTGGCTTATGAGGTTTTCAAAACTGAATAAGCCGGAAGTTGAATGTATCATAGAAAGGTCTAATTTTACAGAAGATGAGGAAAAAATATTTTTGATGCTTTGTAAAGGCAAGAGCCTGGAAGAAATATCAGCGAAAACATTTTTTCCGATATCAACCTTGTGCAGGCGTATAAAGTGCATGAAAGAAAAGATAGGAGATGATAATATGCCGTGTAAAGTTCCGATATGGGAAAAAGCAGCCTTAACCTTGGAGGAAGCTGCTGAGTACAGTAATATAGGGATCAATAAAATCCGAGAAATTTCGAACAGTCCAAGGTGCGATTTCGTAATATTTGTTGGGAAAAAGAGACTGATAAAGAGAAAAGAGTTCGAGAGATATATTTCAGAAAGAACCGAATTGTAGACTTTTAAAGCCTTATGTGATATTATTTTAAATTGCATAAGGCTTTTCTCATAAAGAAAGGAGCGGCGCAAGTATGGGGAAAGACTTAAGAGGAAAAGAGCTTGGAATTGGAATCTCTCAGCAATCAGATGGGCTATACGTTGCCAGATTTACAGATAGGTTCGGACGCAGAAAAACGAAAAGGTTCAAGAAACTGCAGGAATGTAGGAAGTGGATTGCTGACGCAAGCTACATTGACGAACATAGCGATCTGGCAAATGCTTCCGATGTAATCACGGATGCGTGGTATGAATATTGGATTGATATAAAGAGAAAAACTGTACGTCCCAACACAGTAAGAAATTACTCTGAACGTTATGAAAAAAACATTAAGGATGTAATAGGGAAAAAACTTCTCACAGAGATAAAACCTCTGCATTGCCAGAAGATTTTTCTTGATATGGCCGATCAGGGCTATAAGACAACAACTATTTATCAGACGAGAGTCACGCTGTATAACATGCTTGAATTCGCAAAGGAAAATGACATTATTGCAAACAACCCCTGCAAAAAGTCTGTTAAAAGTGATGTCGGGAAACCTTCGGAAAAGAAAGAGGCTCTTTCTATAGAAATACAGAAAAGATTTTTAGAGTTTGCCACCGGACAGAGCTATGAGAATCAGTACAGATTTATTCTCCAGACAGGGGTGCGCACCGGGGAACTGGTTGGGCTAAGGTGGGGTGATGTTGATTTTGAAAACAGGAAGGTCACCATATCGAGGACCATGGAATATAGATACAAGGTTGGAGATTGGAGAACCGGCCCACCGAAGAGTTCATCTGGATATCGCACAATCCCGCTCACGGAGGAGGCAATCAGAATACTGAAATCCCAGAAGGAGAAGAATAAAAAAATCAAAGTCGTCAATATGAAATGGAAAGATCAAGTGTTCCTTTGCAAAAAAGGAGAGCCTGTAAAAAACAGCACATATGATACTGCCCTTTTTAAAATTTGTGATAAGGCCGGAATTAAACGTTTTTCCATGCATGTTTTGAGGCACACATTTGCAACCAGATGTATTGAGGCTGGAATGTTGCCGAAGACGCTTCAAAAAATTCTCGGTCATTCTAATATTGGCATAACAATGAATTTATACGTACACATCACAGAAGACGAAAAATTGAAAGAAATGGATCTCGTGGCAGAGGCTCTAAAAATAGGCTAAAATAATCATTTTTGTACTTTCAGAAAAAAATTGGTACAGTAATTGGTACAGTAAATTTTCCGAATGGCTGAAAGTGCCGTAAAATAAAGGATTTTTAGGAGGAAATATAAAAAATGAAATTAGGTATCGTTGTTAAAAGGCGGTTTTTATAAATCTTCTTATAACGCTACAAAAGCCTGCAAAGCCTTAAAATAAGGCGTTTTTCATTGATTTCAGAAACACGTAACTATTCGTAATTCTTTGTAAAAAAATAAAAATTGGTACAGTAATTGGTACAGTGAAAAGCCTTATGCATATTTAGAATAATCTGAGAAGAAAGTGGGAATTTTCTTCTCTTTTTTTATGCAAAAATTATGCATAAGAAGAGGTGAGTAAAATGTTTTCGGATGAAATACTGGAAAAAATTTTTGCGAGAGAAGAGATGCAGCGCCTTGATTTGCAAACGCAGTCATCTGTCATTCATGCAATAGAGGAAGTCCTGGAGGAGGTAAAAAAAGATGCAGATGCCGTATCAGAATAACATGTATCATCAGATGCCATATGCCCAGCAGCAATATGGAGTGAATTCTTATATCCCATATATGCAGCCAAGGTTTCAACAGCCGGAAGTCCAGGTCCCGCAGCAACCCCCGCAAGCGCAGCAGATGCCGGGAGGATTGAACGGAATGGTCGTACAGACGATTGAAAATGTGACAGCCGATTGCGTTCCCATGGATGGATCAGCAGCCTTCTTCCCGAAGCAGGATTTGTCAGAAATCTACGTCAAAAGCTGGTGCGCAGACGGCACGATAAGGACATTGGTTTTTAAACCTGTAGAAATTACCGGGAATACAAATAAAAATGATTCTGGGCTTCCTGAGAATGCCACAGCCATATTTGAAAAGCGTTTTGATGAACTGTTCGGAAAAATCGAACAGTTGGAACAGACAATAACAAATTCTATGGCAAAGAAACCCGCTTCAGCAACTAAAAAGGCAGGTGAAGCATGATGATGAACCCCATGCAATTAATGCAAATGTTTAAAGGTGGAAATCCTCAACAGTTTATTCAACAGATAATGGGCAACAACCAGATCATGAGTAATCCGATGGCTAAAAATGCAGTAGAGCTTATGCAAAAAGGGGATGCACAGGGGATTGAGCAGATGGCAAGAAACCTGTGTAAAGAAAAAAATCTGAATGCAGATGAAGTAATGCAGCAGATAAAGAGCAAATTTAATCTTTGATGGCATATTAGAGGTTTGTGCACAAAACCTAGGGAACCTCTTTATGAATATATTTTACGGAGGTAAATCTAATATGTTTAATGGCAACAACACACCTTTTACAATGCCGGTAATGCCTGCTAACACAGGCGGTTACGGAAACGGTGGTGCATGGGGAGACGGGGGATGGCTCTGGTTCATAGTCGTCATCTTTGCTATCTTCGGTGGCTGGGGCGGTGGCTTCGGTGGCTTGGGTAACAATGGCGGCGGAGCTATGCAGGGCTATGCTACGCAAGCAGATATTCAGCGTGGATTTGATAATCAGGCGGTTGTATCTAAGCTTGACGGTATCACCAACGGCTTATGTGACGGCTTCTACGCTATGAATAACAGTATGCTCACCGGCTTCAATGGTATTAACACAAATATCATGCAGACCGGTTATGGCATCCAGCAGGCTATCAATGCTGACACGGTAGCTAATATGCAGAATACCAACGCTTTACAGTCACAACTTTCTCAGTGCTTAAATAAATTCAAAAAAGCCATTTTGAATTTGTTTACTTTTAATGTAAACGCAGTAGGTACTTACGCATAGTGATATGCGTTGGCAATCGGGTGAATTGCTGGGAAATCTAAGTTCGCATTTACTTTCGCATAAAACTGATGTATAATTAGTATATAAATTGCGGAGGTAAACAACATGTTTTATGTATATGAATGGTATATTAAAGGAACAGGAG
>ERZ1026872.367-NODE-367-length-13616-cov-5.618243_pt1 | contig 13616 bp, 10 predicted proteins | sample MGYA00380166_ERZ1026872 | MGnify/ENA primary metagenome ERZ1026872 (study PRJEB33269, sample SAMEA4719802) | human gut metagenome | biome: human-associated habitat; feature: organic feature; material: feces | place: Cameroon | collected 2013-10 ... | reverse complement strand
ATAAAGAATCTTGCAACCGGAACTATTGCCACGATAATTGCACATGCATTATCGGCAACATTGCCAGGTAGTATAACCATCGGGGCATTAGGAACTTTGGCATCGGATCTCAAGTCGGCAGCAGAAAGATATGCTCCGAATAGTGCTTATTTCTCGTATGCAGTAAAAAAGTACTCATATAAAAAGAATACCGCGATAGATAAATATTACAAACATGCCGGATCGTATTATGTTAAAAAGGACTGTACGGGACATTCGGAAAAAGCAAATTTCTATGAGTACAATTACATTCAATAAAGTGCTTGATAATAAGTATTAGAAAGTGGGTATCAAATATGATAAAAATCAAAAAGGCAACCCTTTTATTATCTGTTTGTTTAACGGCAGCATTATGGCTCATGGACAGCAAGTATGGGGAAGGGATTCTCTTCCGCGGAACGGAACCGTTCCGATTCGGTACAACCCCGTCGTACACGTTTCATTCAATTGTCGAAAAGCTGTTAGTTCTAACCGTGTTCAATTGCGGGATGCTCTTGCTTTCGTTTCTGACCAAAAAGAAAGACGGGGTATTCGGTAATGACCGGCGAATGCTGCAATTGGTGGCGATTCTGGATCTGTTCCTGGTAATTGTACTGGTCTATGCCGGGGTTCGAAGCGCAGGAGGAATTTACACCGTGAATGATGCCGGAAAGGCGGAATACCTGACAAGCTATTGGATGGCAGTGGCGCCGTGTGGAATTGCCGCAGCGGTGCAGGTGCTGTTGAATGTGTGTGGTTTGCGTTCTGCAGAGAAATAAAGGGAAGAAAATAATGACGTCCGGTTTGGGTACCGGGCGTCATTTGAGTTTGTCAATAAGCATCTTGCGAGCACGTTGAATTCGCTTGTATACCGCGCCGTCGGAAATCTGGAGGAAATTCGATATTTCGGAAATATCATGCCCGTATACGGCATACAATTGCAGTGCCGCCCGATATTTTTCGGGAAGTTCGTTCAGTGCGGTTAAGGTCGTATCCAATGTTTCCTGTTCCAGAAGTGCGTTCATGGATTCTTCTGTAATGAGCGGAAGCTTGTAATCGTCAAACTCGGTTTCCGGGTATTTCTTGGCGCGGGAAATCATGTTCAGCGAAAGATTTTTCACGCTTACGGCAACGTATCGTTTCACAGGAAGAGAATCTACCGGCCCGATTTCCAGAATTCGGGAAAAGCACTGTGCAAGGCGAAGAAAAGTCTCGCTGACGGCATCTTCCGCTCGCTGATAATCGTGAAGAACATTATATGCAATGAAATACATTAAATCACGATGTGTACGGTATAGTTTTTCAAACTCAGACTGATCTTCCGGCGAGTCCAGCATCTGAAGGTATAATGCAAGCATGAAGCACCTCATTTTTTGTAGAGTTACGCTGTAGTTAATACATAATAACATATCTAAAGAATAATTGCCAATGAAATTGGAATACAAACCCGCAGGCAGCGATTGAAGGCGGGCGGGGGATGTGTTAGAATTTCAGTATCGAAAATCCTGCATGAACGCATTGATAACCAAGGGAGAGGGCGTATGGGAAGCAAGAACAAGAATCGCACAAAAATAATCGGTGCCGCAGCGGCTACCGGGGCTGTACTGGGATATACCGCCGTTTGCAATCAGCTTTTTGATTTTACGGTGGCGCGGAAGAGCCTGTGGAGTTACGGCGGAAAGAAAAAGAAGGATGGGAAGGCCAAAGCCGTGCCGCTGGATCGGTACGGACGGATTCCGGAACAAGATCAAGAGTGGTTGAAGAACCGGGAACAGGACGAATTGGAGATTTGCTCCACTGTGGACGACACCCCACTGTTCGGTCGCTATCTTCGATGCGAGAATCCTAAGCGAATTATACTTTGTGCTCACGGATACCGAACCAACTCCCTGAAGGATTTTGCCGGAGCTGCCCGGTGGCTTCACGAGAACAATTGCGACCTGTTGACAATCGATCAGCGGGGCTGCGGCAAAAGCGGCGGGGAATACATCACCTTCGGCGCCAGGGAGAAATACGACGTGTTGGACTGGCTGGATTTCATCGAGAGCCACAACAGAAAAGGCCTGCCGGTCTATCTGTATGGCGTGTCGATGGGGGCGGCCACCGTGTCCTGCGCTTCCGGCCTGACCCTTCCGCCCAACGTGCGGGGAATGATTGCGGACTGCGGATACACTTCCATGAAGGATATCTGCACCCTTTGCCTAAAAAAATGGTTTCACTTGCCGGCGTTTCCGTTCATGCAGAGCTTTGACCGGCGATGCCAGCGGAAAGCGCATTTCGGAATGCAGGAAGCGGATGCGGAACACGCCCTTCGGAAATGCCGGATTCCAAGTCTGTTCATCCACGGGACCGCAGACAAATTCGTGCCGCCGTCCCATGCCATTCGGAACTATCAGGCTTGCGGTGCGGCGGACAAAGATATCCTGTGGATTGACGGCGCGGAGCATGCGGTATCCTATTACGAGAACCCGGCGGGATACCGGAGTGCACTCAAGGCTTTTTTCGACCGGACGGAGCACCGGAAGCCGAGAGAAACGGAAGTATAGAATAATTAGAACGGAGAGAAGATATGAGCATAGAAATTCGTCCGGCAAAAGCCTCCGATATGGAGCTTTGTGCCGCTTTGTACAAGGAAATATATAACACCGTTTATCAGGGAATCGTGGATTCTCGGCTGATTACGTCCATCAACCAGGAGGACACCGTGCAGCGGATGCGGGGAGACTGGCTGCAGCCGGGGGGCGAATTCTGGATTGCCGAGGAAGTGTCGGAGGCGGGAGAACGCACCTTCCTGGGGTTCACCAGCGGATTGCCGTCGCCGGAGGTTTTGGGCGCCTTCTGGCTGGAAAAGTTGTTCCTGACGGAAGCGGCTCGGGGTAAAGGTCTGGGCCGGAAACTGATTGAGCACATGGGACGCTGCGCGAAAAACCAGGGATACGGTCAAATGGTAATAGATGTCTTCAAGGGAAACGACAATGCAGAGCAGATGTACCGCCATTTGGGGGCGGAGCTGATCAGCGAGGAGTATCCGGAGGAAATCAACCTGTTCCCGATTAAAGCGAAGTTGCTTTCCTGGGACGATCTGAGCATTTTTGAAGAAGAATAGCCCTTCGCCCATTTCGACCTGAAGGCCTACGAGTAGTTCAATGACGGAACCATGAGCGATACGATTCCGGCGGACGAGGACATCGCTAAGAGCCTGGCCCGGCTGCCGAAGGTGGAATAAAAACGACAATCCCGAAAAGGAAACGCAAAAAAAGAGCGGAACGGTCCATTTCCATTCCGCTCTTTCGGGTATTTGATTACTTTGTTGATTCCTTTCGCTCCTTAATATAAGCTTGCAGTGCTGCTTCGGAATCAAGACCGGTTTCCTTGAGTGCTACTTCCACCGGAAGGTATCCGGATTCAAACATTTTAAGGATAGTATCTATGCGGCCTTCTTCACGACCTTCCGCACGTCCTTCTTCCAGGCCAAGCTCACGTCCCTCTTCACGACCTTCCGCACGGCCTTCTTCACGACCTTCCTCCAGGCCAAGCTCACGTCCCTCTGCACGTCCTTCTGCGAAATAAGCTTTGTATTTTTCTTCCAGCAACATATAAACCCTCTCCCATCGTACATTATTTCGGGATTTAACGACCTCGTTCTGAATCCGATCGGTGAGCGGCGTATCCGGATTTCCTCCGCAGAGGTAGCGGAGAAAACCTTGCAGTTCCGGGGACATGCCCGGAATTGTACTCTTGGCATTGATGAACACCTTAACCGTACCGTCATCCAGATGAAGATCCGATGATTCCTGACAGATGTTCTCAAAGGTATATTTCGGAAAGCCTTTTCCGAACAAGTCAAAGGTGTTGATAAAAATGATGTAGCTCTGCTTCAGCTCATCGTATCCTGCTCCGGAGCTAATCATATTTAAATCAACGGTACCTTGGTAATAGCGACTTCGTTTCGGCAGATTTCCGGTATTGGAGGTCTGCATTTCGATATTGTATGCAGTGCTGAAATCGTCTTCAAAGTAGACATCCAGGCGAACCCCTTTCTGCTCCAATGCGAGATCAATGGATTTCTGAGTTTCACTATAAGCCACTTTGCCAACCTTTCGGTCCAGCAGCAGTTCCACCAATTCTTTGCAAATGTCCAGATTGTTCTGCATGATATTGCAGAACAGAAAATCATCGGTAAACGATAATTCTTTGTAGGTTTTGTACTTCCTTCTCGTACTCATTTATTCCTCTTTTCTTTATTATAAATCAAATATAGTTCCTGTCAAATCTTAATGACAAACACTGAAACTATATTGGACTCGAAATAACGGTGCGCGCGCGTATGTTTCTGAAATTTCATGGTTCCATCCTATCAGAAATAGTTTTAATCACAATATGTTTAGAACAAAAAGGACTGAAACCACCGATAAAAAAACTATACAACCTTGTTTTTAAACTCGAGGAAGCAACCCAACGAAAATCGCAAGAAAAGTAAAAAATCAAAAAAGAGAATCAGACGCATCCGATTCTCTTAGGTGTGTTCCGCATAATCGGAGATACACCGCAATTCACATCATTTGGTTAAATGTATAATAGCACCTGCTTTAAGTCGTAGCCAAAACCCATCACCACATATGTCTCGCAAAGGTGTGCGCCTTAGTCTCAATTCCCGGCACATTCGGGATGGCACCGGGGTCGTTGGCGGTTTCCACGATGGCAAATCGCCCCGGCAGGATGAAGCTTTTGTTAAAGCAGAAGGCCCCCAGAATCTGCTCCGATACGATATCGCCGCCACTGTAGCCGGAAACCACCAGACTGTAGATCCTTTTTTTGCTAAAATCATGGGTTCGGAACAGTGCAGTGAGCCGGTTGACCATGGCGGTGAGGTTGGCGCTCAGGGCATCGTTGTAATTTGGCGAAATCAGCATGACCGCATCGCTGCGGAGGATGGCGGGAAAAACCTTCTCCGTCATGATTCCGCCGTAAAAGCAATCTTCTTTCTCGCCGAAGTGGCGGCAGGTCTCGAATGTGCAGCCGCGGCAATCCTGAATGGAGCCGTTCCGGAGGGACACCTCTTCCACCACGGTATCCTTTGGCAGATTACGCCGAATCATATCCCACAGAAGAAGCGTGTTGGAGGTTTTTCGGGAACCGGAATGGATGGCGGCAATGTGAAGCGGGGCCGCAGACGGGGCGTCATCCGGATGGCGCCACCCGGCATCGGTCAGATTGAAGTCCAAGACCTTTCGCATTAGATTTTCCACCTGAAGGGCGTAGACTTCTTCTACTGACTTTCCCGTGATTTGGCTCAGGACCCGGAAGTTCGCCAGGGTGCCGGTGGCTTCCACCAGGGGTTTTCCGGGGAAGGTGCAGCCCGAACTGTTGGCGGAGAAGGCCATGCGGCGGGCCAATGCTTTGGTGTACAGGTCGCTGGCGCCGTCCACGATAATTCCTCCCACGGAACCGTCCAGGCAGTGGGGATGGAGCCGGAATGCTTCCAGCAGTCGGTAGTATTCCAGGTTGACGCCGGACTCCGAGAGGCAGATGGCGAAAATTACCTTTTTCCCGGGCATGGGAATATCCTCCAGTTCGGAGACTTTTTCCACCAGGGTAACCCGGACGCCTTCCGCTTCCAATCGGGCCAGGCAGTCTCCCAGCACCTGTTCCATCCGGCCGATTCGTCCCAGCATCTCGCAGATGGGACGAATCACCAGAAGTTCTTTTGGCTTGTTATTATGAATCTCATTATCGGATTTCGCAGAGGTTGTCATAAGCGTTTCGAATCCTTTCGTAAAGCTCCTCCGGAAGGTCCAAATCCTCCCATTCCCAGCCGCCTTCCGTAAGGCGGTTTTTCATTCCCAGAAATGCACCCCGCTCCCGGGTACCCAGGTACAGGGAGCCGTAATGCCATTCACCTCGGAGTGTGAGAAGGATGGACAGTGCGGCAGAAGAAATGGCCGGTGCGATGTAGGGTTTGAAACCCAGGTCCCGGACGGCGATGTTGGCCCGAACTGCCTGTTCCGTCAATTCTCGGGAAAGGGCATCGTCGTATCGGTCAATGCTGTTGGCAATCACCAGGTCTTTCCCGTGAGGACCGAAGGCCCGTCCTTCCGTGAAAAAAGAGGCGAAACGGGAATCCTTGGAGGCGTAGTATTCCGCTCTTTTGTGCATGACTCCAAGACCGTATCCCTGAATCTGCCATGGCTCCAGCCCGGATTCATCCAGGAACGCCGCACACAGGTTATCCACCGGATCGCTGACCACGCATACCAGCCCCTGATACCGGGCATTTCGTGCCAGTCCGGCATAGTGGCGGATGATATCCCGGTTGGCATCTAATTGAGCCATGCGCACGTCTGCTTTGGAGCCGGGCTCCACCGGTGGAATCCCTCGGCTGGCGCAGAAAATCAGCACATCTCCGGAAAAGAGTTCGTCTTCCGGCACCACCTCCACGGACGGAAGCGCGGGTCCTTCGAAGGGGTATCCAATCTGATTCATTTCCATTTCCAGCCGTGCGGTGTTTTCTTTCCGAATATCGCAGATGCCGATGGACTCGATTACATCGCTTCCCAGAAGCTTGAGGCCGATGAGCATGGTGGTGCCCACATCCCCCAGCGCCACGATATTCACCCGAGCTTTGGTGCCCGGGATTACCGGACACTTTCGCAGGGAGAGGGTTTCTTTTACCAGATCATGAATATGCATTGTCTATTCCTCCAATTCGCATTCTCGGTACAGGCTCAGGCGCTGCGCCTTCCGGATATCGCTTTCCACGTACTGGGACGGGGAAAGGTGCTCATCGTATTCCAGGTCGGCCCCCAGCACCGGCATCCGCGGATTGCTGATGATGGCTCCCAGCCGCCGGATGGTCAGTTTCTTGCCGAAGGTGGCCTGATACTCCTGCTCCAGCACCTGAAGGATATCCCGGGCGTTCTCCAGGCAGGTCATGGAGTATTTGTAAATGTGCTCCAGATTCTTTCCGCCCACGAAGTTAAAGCTGGTGTACGGCAGGATAAAATTAACGGAGCGTGACGCAGAACCGTCCGGCCGTTCGATGCTGTCTCCGCCGATGAACGGGTAACAGTCCCGCTCGTTGAGCCACATGGAGATGGTCGGAATGAAGTAGGCTGATTCCACCTCCCGGCCTCGCACGCTCATGGTGTCCCGGGCGTTCCCCGTAAGGAGGCCTACGATGATTTTGTGCACGTCGATATTCTGTGTCCGAAGAATCGGGTCGATGTTATTCATGCGCTGTCCCTTATGGAGCAAATCATCGATGAGAATCACCGGCCGGTTAAAGGATTTCAGCATCCGTGCCTGATTCTTTAGAGATGGATAATTTTCCGATGCGCCCACGGTAAAGCCGGACAGGTCGTTTCGGAAATACTTCTCTGTGTGCAGCGCTTTCGTTACCGTGTTGGGAACGGCCACATCGGACAGTGCTTTTCCGAACGGTACCGCCAGATACGGTCCGCGTTTCTGTGTCGGATCCGGAACGGTGGATACCCCGTTGTCCAGTGCCACCAGATCCACAATCTTGCTGTACACCGCACTGGTATTAAAGGAAATCACCAGTTTTCCCGGGAACATCTGGGTAAAGGTATTCAACAGCCGGTTGTGGGCATCATCGATGGCCTTCTGAACTTTTGGAATCTTGTTCAGCGGCGCTTTAATGACCGTCTCCACATCCCGGAAAATGACAATCGGGTCGGTGAGGTCTACCGCATACACCGGGTGAGCGGCGGTATCCGAAATATTTACAAAACCCTGCCGGCGCAGCGCCTCGATGGTGGCACCGCTGTAACCGCTTGGGTCAATCGGATGGTAGACCGCATAGGCGTAGTCCTTAGCCAGCAGACCGGTGAGCAGTTCCGTCAGAAGAATTTGGTTCAGATTGCTGACGGAGCGGTTGGCGTTCGCGTAGAATGCACCGATAACCGCAATGCCCCCGTGGGCCTGATTTCGAATGGTGGCGGTAATCTTCGGATCCTGAAACTCCGTCAGCAAATCGTGAGTCTCAAATCTTCGTGCCGCCGCAAAAGCAGAAACTTTTCGATTCTTCTGTCCGCTCTCCACGTAGAGGGTCTGGGTGTCTTCGTGGGAGAGGTAGTTCCACAGGGCGTCGAAAGCGTAGCCCCGGCCGCTCAGCTCCTCTCGCATATTGGCGATGGCCGCGTAGTTGTCGTGCTTGTAATCGCTGATCTTCAAATCCTGCGCCTGCAGTACGTGTTTGTACGCCGGCTCTCTGGAATAGAGGTTGTGGTCGTAGATATAGTTCTGCACAATCGGGTCCAGCAGGTTGGAAATATCCCGCCCCATATCGATGTTGTCCCGAATCTTGGTGGAACTGATATCTTCGTAGTACTTCTTCAGCTTCAGGTGGATGACCTCTCCCGTAATCGGATAGGCCTCGCCGGTTTCAGCATCCACATTCTTGGCATCTCGCGCGAAGACGATGTGGTTAAAAGAATGGATGGAGTTTTCGCAGGGCTCCATCCGGTAGCAAGAAGCGTTCTTCACCACATCGGAGCCCATTGCAATGTAGACCTCCTGATTCGGAAACAGGCTGCGCAGTTCCGCCAAATCCTTCGGATTGGCAATGTTGACGGATATGTCATCCGGGAAAACATAGAGGTTCTCTTCATCGGCGATGGACATGGTGAGAATTTCTTCTCGCAGCATGTGGGGCAGGGTCTTCTTGGACCAGGAGAATTCGTCGATGGCCAGATATACCTGATACCCCATGTTTCGGATGGTGGTGGCAATGGCCTTGTGCCCCAGACTGAACGGGTCGAAGGTTCCCGGGAAGAACGCAATCTTCTTCGTTTCCGGGAAATGGAAGTCGCCCACCTCCGTCTGGTATTCCGATATGAAGCGATAGATGTTCAGCAGTCCGGCAGAGTTATTGTAGAACTGCAAATCCTCCCGTTCCTTGGCGGAAAACGGGATAATGGTTACCAGCCGCTTGAAGCAGCGGGCCGCGAGGTCGTGCTTCTGTTCTGGGGTGAGCTTTTTGCTATGGAAGATTCTTTCGCCGATCATTCGGAAGGCTTCCTGAGAGATTGGCGCACGGTAATAGGCAAAACCCTTCATAAGGAGCCCCAGCAGTCGGGAGGTCCGGGCTTCCATGACGCCGTCCTTTTCTTTGAATTTGTAGATACTGCATTCTTCCAGAATGACGGCAATGGTCTGGAGGGCCGCACAGGCGGAACGCTCCACGCCGTTGTTCAGCATCTTCTCCAGTTCGTCAATCACCTCATCCAGCTCCTTCGGCGGAAGGTACAGGGTGATGACGCCCAGCACCTTCGGCAGGGACCGGCTGAACTGGTAATCCTCAATTTCCAATCCGTTGAAAACTTCAATCATCAGCTCGTTGGCCTGATCCGATGTGAGATCCGGCAGGATTTGGAACAGAACCTGAGCCGCATACCTACGAACCGTGACGGTTTCACTGTTCTTAATCAGGTTGGCCAGGTGAATCGCAATCTGAAGAATGCGGGCCTGTCCCACCTCGGTATGCACCGATTCCAGCATATACCGGACGTTGGCCATCTTTCGGTTCCAGGAAGTGCGGGTTTTCAGATTGTCCAGGAACATGGTGGACAGCTCTTTGTCGGTAAGGGTTTCTCCCGACAGCCCCAGGATATTCCTTCGGCGGATATCCGTGAAGTTGTCCATGGTGTCGCCGAAATAGTGATCCATCACGTCCAAGGTGATCAGGTCCACATCCTGAGAGAAGGAACCCAGCATATTCTTGGAAAAGAAACGGATGGTCTGAATAAAGGAGTCCGGGCACCAGGCCGGATTAATCCGAAGGGCGGTAATCATCAAAACCACAATTCGCGCTTCCGATACATCGTCCGAATCGTAATATTTCTCCAGCACATCGAAATAGAAGTGCCGGCGTGCCGGATTGCAGTTGTTCAGAGCCGCTTCTACGTAGAAGTCCGCACAGGAAGTAATCCATTTCCGATGGTGGTCGGTCACCTTGTAGTCCGGGTTCAGTATTTTTACCAGGAATGTTTCAAACTGATAGATGTTGGTGGAGGTGATGTTGGGCGAAGGGACGTCCTTCGGCAGCTCCTTTTTGTATTCCTCCCGGTAATTCGCCACGATGCGGCCCATGAGCGCCGCCGCCTGTTCCCGAATGTCGCTGGCCTGATGGGCCAGCATTTCGTACAGGAAATTCAGGGTCAGGTTTTTCTGATCCTCGGACATGTAGGTGGAGTACTCGCCCAGAAGAGTGATGTAAGTACGGGTATCCTTCCAGCGCTGGCAGCTGCGGGCGGATTCAATCAGGCTGGCGAACTGTTCCGGATTACTGAATCGGCTCATCACCCGAATGTTATGGCCGATGGCCCGGAATTTCAGCTCCTGCACCACCTCATCGTTTCGGAGCAGCGCCGGGCGGAGGCGCAGTGGAATCGGTTTCTGAATGCACTGCTCATCGAAATGCGCGGTGGCATCTTTCGGAATATCCACGGAAACTCCGTTCTCAATCATCAGGTCTTCGAAATCCTTCAGTTTGGCGTAGACTTTTACGTAGCGATGGCGCTTGGCGGCATCCACGTTGTCCAGCTTGTTCAGGATGACATCGAACGCTTCCTTGAGGGAATAGAAGTGAATGACTTCCCGGTCCTTCACTCGGGTGCTCTTTACGCGGAAATCCGCATAGATGAGCAGCAGGGATTCCACGGAAAGGTTCTCCAGTTCCAGGTCCCAGGTGGAGTGATTGGCGGCGATGTGCGCAATGGTGGGAAGGGCATTCCGGCTGAGACAGTAGTTGGTGTAGTAGTAATGAAGATACGGTACCCGCTTTTCTTCGAATGGGCGGCAGCCGTATTTTCCGATGTCATGCATGGCAGCGGCACCGGAGATGATGCCCAGATCCACCGGCATCCCTACCTGGTGCAGCTGATATGCCATATACATGGCAACGTAATGCACACCGCTGATATGACCCAGGGTGTTGTACGGTGTAATATCGATGCCGATGCGCATGAATTCGTAGATGTACTTGTTGCGAATCATCTTGTGCATCTTGGTGTATTCCGGATTGAAGTGGCCGGCTGCAATCTGAACATCGCTGAGCAGGCGAAGATCCTTTGTGGGATCGAAAGGAAGGGTTTTCTGTTCGTATATGAATACGCCGCGCATCAGCTGGAGCAGGTTGTTCCGCTGCTGGCGGAACGCGTCGGCATCCGCCGGTCCCGGAAGATGGGGGAACAGCTGATTTCGAAGGAACATGTAGCAATGCTGCAGCCAGCCGTCCTCCGGTTCCGAATTGCCGGTATGGAGGTGGTTTTTCCACACGGCCAGAATCTCCGGTGTGTGAATTCGTCCGGTTTCATCGCCCCGGTCAATTAGGTCGTAGGCCATGGCTTTGAACAGGTCTCGTGACCGATTTACCTGATCCTTGGTCAGACCCTCGCCATGCATGTACCCTCGATCCAGATAAGCACCGGTAATCTCGTTGTACAGAATATCTGCATTGTTTTCACTAAATAACATAAAAGCCCTCTCTCTGCTCGATATCACCGAGCGGTGCGGCCTCCTCCCTTCCCCGCGGAGAAGGCGCGTTTTTCTAAATAACCATATAAGTAAGTAAAATTATTCCCGATTTGCCATGGCCAACGCCATGGTGAGCAATTCACCCGCCGCATCGAATTTGGATTGAATCGGAAGTTCCCGTACCAGATCCTTGGTGATTACCGTAATTACGTTGGTGTCGGTGCCGAAGCCGGCCCCTTCCGTTCGCAGGCTGTTGGCGGCAATCATATCCAGCCCTTTTCGTTCTAATTTTCCTCGGGAGTTCTCGATGAGATTCTCCGTTTCCATGGAGAATCCGCAGAGGACCTGATCTGCCCGGCGAATCTCGGAAACGTCCTTCAGAATATCCCGGGTGCGGGTAAGCGGAATGGACATGTCCTCGTCCTTTTTCTTGACCTTCTGATCGTATGTCACCGCCGGAGTGTAATCCGCAACGGCGGCAGCTTTAAAGACGAAGTCGGCTTTCGGCACCTGTTCCAGAACCGCGTCATGCATCTCCTCGGCGTCGGTAACCGGAATGAATTCTGTGTGTGCCGGCGGCTGAAGGGCAGTAGGACCGGAAATCAAGGTGACTTCCGCGCCGCGGAACGAAGCGGCCCGTGCCAGCGCGTATCCCATCTTTCCGGTGGAGTGGTTGGTGATGTACCGCACCGGGTCGATGGATTCCTGCGTTGGACCGGCGGTAACCAGAACCCGTTTCCCGGCAAAATCCTTGTGGCAGGCCAGGAGGGACAGAATTTCTTCCAGCAGCACCTCCGGTTCCGGCATTTTTCCCGGACCGGAATCGCCACAGGCCAGGTGGCCGTTGGCCGGATCCATGATGTGGAATCCGTATTTCCGGAGAATCGCCATATTATCTTGAGTAATCGGATTTTCATACATGGCAGTGTTCATGGCCGGCGCCACCAGCTTCGGACACTTCGCTGCCAGAAGAACGGTGGTGAGCATATCGTCGGCCAGACCGTGGGCCGCCTTTGCCATGAAGTCGGCGGTGGCCGGCGCCACACAGATCAGGTCCGCGGCTTTCGCCAAAGAGATGTGCTCCACATCGTATTTGAAATTCCGGTCAAAGGTGTCCACCGAAACCCGGTTGTTGGTCAGGGTCTCAAAGGTGAGGGGTGCGATGAACCGAGTGGCGTTCTCGGTCATGATGACGTGCACATCGGCGTGCTGTTTCTTCAAAGCGCTGGCCAGCATGGCACTCTTATATGCTGCGATGCCGCCGGTAATGCCCAGCAGCACGGTTTTTCCCTGTAGCATAGCGAATTTCCTTTCAGTAATCGATTCGGCAGAGGGATGCATCCCGAACTGCCGGAACATGTTGAAAAATAAACCTTTTTTTACAAATATATTATAACCATCGGGGGAGCGGGGTGCAATGATTGATAGGGAATGGACAAATTGACGGGGTGAAAGCGCTTCCTTCACGAAAAATTGAAAGAAAAGGGCAAAAAACCCGAAAAATAAAGCAAAAATCCCTTGCGCACAGGGTTTCATGCTGATATAATTATAAAGCTATTCGGGTAATGGACTAAGCCGTGCCCGGATGGACATTCACAGAAAGAGGAGAGACAACATGAAGGAAGGAATCCATCCTGATTATAAGGAATGTAAAGTTACTTGCGCATGTGGTAATACATTTATGACACTGTCCAACAACTCCGAGATGAGAGTGGACATTTGCTCTGAGTGTCATCCGTTCTTCACCGGTCAGCAGAAGTTTGCAAACCGTGGCGGACGTATCGAAAAGTTCAAGAACAAGTACAACCTTTAGGGAACGAACGAGTAAGGGGGATGCTGTGGGAGAGACTGCAGCATCCCTTTTTGTATAAAGAAAACCCCGCGTTAGACGCGGGGTTCCGTGAACGCTATGCGTTTGACCAGAAATCCTCCAAAAGTTAGAATAAAGATGCGGTCTGCCAACTGCGTATTCTAAAAAGGAGGAAAACATGGGTCTTAATGACATAAACAGTTTAGCGCACTCGAAGTGGAATTGCAAATATCACATAGTATGATGTCGGGGTCAAAACCCCACTAATAAGTTAACGCTAATAGTTCATTTG
>ERZ1026872.362-NODE-362-length-13749-cov-26.969622_pt1 | contig 13749 bp, 12 predicted proteins | sample MGYA00380166_ERZ1026872 | MGnify/ENA primary metagenome ERZ1026872 (study PRJEB33269, sample SAMEA4719802) | human gut metagenome | biome: human-associated habitat; feature: organic feature; material: feces | place: Cameroon | collected 2013-10 ... | reverse complement strand
GGTGAGATCCTCGGCCTCATAGGGAATGTCTATGGTCCACACGCCGAGATATTTTCCGGCTGTTGTGAAGACATTGATGCGCTGCTTGCTTTTCCAGTCGTAGGCCTTGAAGCCGGCGCTGACTGCATAAATAAAGGAGCCATCGGTGGCAATTCCCTGCGAGCTGAAGTTCTGCGCGTAATATTCATCCACGGGTGTGATGGAGAGCGTCTGCATGTCATCGTTGAGGTCACAGAAGGAGTTGCGGCTGTCCTTGTTGCGGCCGATCAGATAGAAATGGTGATCGGCATAGGCAATGGCCCAGATATGCGTAAGCAGCGGGAAATTGTATTCGCGTACCACGTTCAGATCCTGATCCAGCTCCATGACGCCGCTGGGATAACCGGCACAGGTGCCGCCCTCTGCAATGTACAGATGGCCGTTGCTGTCGTTGTAGCAAATGCCGTTTCCATGATCAAAGGCGAGATTGCGGACCTTTTTCACCAGCTTTCCGGTGGAAAGGTCATATTTGTTCAGGACGGTTTCATAATGGGACAGATCGCCGTTGTTATAAGCCTTGTCATTAATGGAAGCGGCGGTAACCAGGTAGGTGGTTCCATTTTCTTCATAGACACAGGAGCCCTGTGTGCTCTTGAATTTATAGTCGGTGTTCTCCGGAAGGCCGGCATCTACGGTGATCACAGCCTGGGAATAGGTGTTGCCGGAGTGCAGGTTCCGGACCAGATCCAGATTGCTGTAGAACCGTCCGGTATTGGTGTCGATCCAGCGGCTGAACAGATGTCCGGGATTGGTGTAGAGGTTGCCAAGAAGGCGGGTCGGCTGGTCATAAATGCCGTAGGAATCCGCCATCTCGCCGAGAGACGCACCGTTCGGGGCATAGTGGATGATGTACATCTGGGGCTCCCAGAGAGCATACAGTGTCATACTCTCGGAATCCTCGGGGAGCACGGACTGATCCTCGTACTCGCAGGAGGTTCCGAAGGGACTCGTCATCCAGCCGCGAAAGACATAGCCGTAGCGCGTGAAGGTGCAGGCAGGCAGCTTGTCCTTTCCCACCTCCAGAAGGACCGGATCCATGGAGCCGGTTCCCCCGTTGGGATCGAAGCTCACGGTATTGGAAACCGCATGGACGGTCATGGAAACGGACGAGGGCACACTCTCCGGAGTGGCTGCGCCGGAAGGTCCATAGAGTAAAATTCCCGCCGCAAAAAGCGAGGCGAGACAGAAGAAAGCTTTATTCATTATCCTATCCTTAGGTCACATCGTACTGCAAAATCATCGTATGAAAGGCCGGTTCCCATGCTATACTAATCGAAGATTTGAAAAAGACCCGGCAGTACATATCGGTCATATTATAACACAGAATGGATGACCGGATCGGTCAAAATCTGCCTTTCCGGCAGATTTCCGGGCAGAGCTTTTCTTTTTTTACTGAAAATCAGAAAACAGACTGGGAGGACGATATGGCAAGAGAATACTGGAAACCGTCGAATATGCTGGCGCCTGTTCCGGCAGCCATTATTACAACATCGGACGGGGAAGGACATACGGATATGATGACGGCAGCCTGGGTGGGAACGGTGTGCTCCGATCCGGTGATGGTGTCGGTTTCGGTGCGGCCGTCCCGCCTTACACACGATTATCTGGAAAAGACCGGCGAGTTTGTGATCAATCTGACGACAAGAGAGCTTGCCTTTGCAACCGACTGGGTAGGTGTGAAGAGCGGACGTGACTGCGACAAGTGGGCGGAAATGAAGCTTACAAAGCTTCCGTCCAGATGCATTGAGACGCCGGGAATCGAGGAGAGCCCTGTGTGTCTGGAATGCGTGGTGCGGCAGAAGCTGGAGCTGGGATCGCATGATATGTATGTGGCAGAGGTTCTGTCCACGGACGTTGACTCTTCCCTTCTGGATGAGAACGGAAAGCTCGATCTGCAAAAGGCGGATCTGCTTGCCTATTCTCACGGCGAGTATTTTACTCTTGGGGACAAGCTTGGGAAATTCGGATTTTCGGTCCGAAAGAAAGGAAAATGATGAGCAGATTATATTTGGAATGTTATTCCGGAATCAGCGGCGATATGCTGACAGGTGCACTGCTGGATCTTGGGGCAGACCAGGAGAAACTGGAGCAGGTTCTGAAGACGATCCCTGCGCAGGGCTTTGACATCCAGATTTCGAAGGTGCAAAAGAGCGGGATTTCGGCGGTTGATTTCGATGTGCTGCTGGATCATGAGCACGAGAACCATGATCATGATATGGCCTATCTGTTCGGAGAGAATGCGCCGGATGCGGAGGAACACCATCACCACCATCACGATCATCATGATCACGACGGGCATCCTCACGACCACGACGATCACCATCACCATGACCACGACGATCCTCATCACGGCCACGACGGGCATCATCACGAGCACCGTTCTCTGCAGGATGTGCTTGCGGTTATCGATGGCACACAGATGACGCAGGGGGCAAAGGAGCTGGCCGGCAGAATTTTCCGGATCGTTGCAGAAGCGGAGTCGGAGGTGCATGCACGGCCCTTGAATGAGGTTCATTTCCACGAGGTGGGGGCAATCGACTCCATCGTGGATATTATTTCCATTGCGGTATGCTTCGATGACCTTCGGGAGAAGGAGCAGATCTCAGATGTTGTGGTTCCTGTTTTATATGAGGGAACGGGCACCGTACGCTGCCAGCACGGCGTTCTGCCGATTCCGGTTCCCGCTGTTGCGGCGATTGTGCGAAAGCATGGCATCCGGATGCACCTGATTCCGGATCTCGGCGAGTTTGTGACGCCGACAGGCGCTGCCTGCGTGGCGGCACTTCGGACCTCAGATCAGCTTCCCGCAGAGTTCGTCATCCGGAAAACCGGACTCGGCGCAGGGAAGAGAGAGTACAGAAGAGCCGGCGTTGTACGGGCTATGCTGCTGGAGGACTGAATGGGCATACTGTCTTTACCGGAAGAGTTTGAAACGAGAATGAAGGCCATGCTGGGGGAAGAAGAGTATGCGGAGTTTCTTTCGGCCTTCGAACGGGAACGCTCCCGCGGCCTTCGTCTGAATCCGCTGAAGCTGGGTCCTGCCCTTCGCATGGAATGTGAGAGGAATCCGGAAGGATTCCGGGAGACTGCGGAAATGCCGGACGGGATGAAGGCGGCGTTTTCAGAATTCGGTCTTCGTCCGGTTCCGTGGGCTGCGCCCTTTGGCTTTTTCTATGATGAGGCGGCAAGACCGGGAAAATCGCCGCTTCATGAGGCGGGACTTTATTATCTTCAGGAGCCGAGCGCCATGTCTGTCGCAGCGCTTGCGGAGATTCATCCGGGGGACAAGGTTCTGGATCTGTGTGCAGCGCCGGGGGGAAAGAGCACGATGCTCGCCGGGGCACTGATGGGCGAGGGGCTTTTGGTTTCCAATGAGATCCATCCGGGACGCGCGAAAATTCTGTCGCAGAACATCGAGCGCATGGGGATTCCCAACGCGATTGTCACCAATGAGACACCGGAGAAGCTTGCACAGCGGTTTCCCTCGTTTTTTGACAAGGTGATTGTGGATGCGCCCTGCTCCGGAGAAGGAATGTTCCGCAAGGAGGAGCAGGCTCTTGTCATGTGGAGCCCGGAGAATGTAGCAGCCTGTGCGAAGCGGCAGGCGGAGATTCTGGAGCAGGCTGCCGTAATGGTAAAAAGCGGAGGTGAGCTGGTTTATTCCACCTGCACCTTTGCACCTGCAGAGGATGAGAACAGCATTCTCTCCTTTCTGGAACGGCACCCGGAGTTTTCCATGACGGATCTTCCGGAGAAGCTTGGAGTAAAGGGAGAGGCCTTTGGTTTTGACACCGGCCATCCGGAATGGTGCGGGAAACCGGAAGGGGCAGAAGAGCTCCGGAAAGCGGTCCGGCTGTGGCCCCACCGGCTTGAAGGAGAAGGACACTTTGCGGCGGTGCTGCAGAAGACGGGAGAGCGGATCCGGGAAGAGATTCCTTCGGGAGACGGTCACCCTGCGGCAGCAGGAGATTTTATCCGGGATACGCTGCAGGGAGATTTTATGGACCGCCTTGCACAGCACTCCGGAAGCAGAGCCAAGTGGTTTGGTGATGATTTGTATCTGATGCCGTTTGAAGCGTCCGTTCGGACCGAGGGCCTTCGGATTCTTCGTCCGGGCCTCGGAATCGGTACGGTGAAAAAGGAAAGATTCGAGCCTGCGCATGCACTTGCAATGGCGATGCAGCCCGGGGATGCGATAAGAGTGCTGAATGTCTCTTCAGAAAGCAGAGAGGCGGCGGCATATCTTCGCGGAGAAACGCTTCCTTGCGACGCATCGTGGAAGGGCTGGACGCTGGTAACCATAGACGGCATTTCTGCGGGCTGGGGCAAGGCCTCCGGCGGGATTCTGAAGAATCACTATCCAAAGGGCCTTCGGAGGTCATTATGATTTATCTGGATCATGCGGCAACCTGTCCGATGCGGAAATGCGCACTGGATCAGATGACGGAAGCTCTGAAGAACGTGTATGGAAATGCCAGTCCCTCTTATCCTCCCGCACAGGAAGCAAAGGCGAAGCTGGACCAGGCAAGGAGCGTCCTTGCGGAAACGATCGGTGCGGACTGGAGAGAAATCTTTTTCACCTCCGGAGGAACGGAGGGCGACAACTGGGCGCTGACCGGTGCAGCGGAAGCGGGACTTCCGGAGCGGACGGGCGGTCATATCATTACAACCAGAGTAGAGCACCACGCGGTTCTTCATACCTGCGCATACCTGGAGAGCAGGGGCTATACCGTTTCGTATCTTCCGGTGGATGAAGAAGGCTTTGTGAGTCCGGACAGTCTGGAGAAAGAGTTGGCAGCGCATCCGGATACCGTGCTGGTGTCTGTGATGCTGGCGAACAATGAAGTCGGTACGATTGAGCCTGTCGAAGAGCTTGTCCGTGTGGTGCGGAAGCGGGAGCAGGAGCTTGACGGGAAAGAGGGCGTTCCGGATGGAAAGCGGAAAGTAAAGGACGGCCGACGGATTTTGTTTCACACGGATGCGGTACAGGCCTATGGGAAAATCCCGATTGACGTGAAGGCGCTTGATGTGGATCTTCTGTCCGTCAGCGCACATAAGATCGGTGGCCCCAAGGGAGTCGGTTTTCTGTACCTTCGGAAGGGAACGCGGATTGGAGCCCTGATCCATGGCGGCGCACAGGAGAGCGGAAGAAGGGCCGGCACTGAGAATGTGCCCGCGATCATCGGCTTTGCTGCGGCAGCAGAAGAAGCCGTAAGAGAAAGACAAAGCGGCGAGGAGAAAACAATGCATCTGCAGCGGTACTTCCGGGAGGCTCTTCGGAGTGAACTGCAGGAAAAGGAAGGCATCCGGATTCTGTGGAACGGACCGCAGCCCGGGGAACGGCGGCTTTCCGGGAATGTGAGCGTCTCCTTTCCGGATTTTGACCAGAGAACACTTCTGATCAATCTGGACCTTGCGGGAATCTGTGCATCCGGCGGAAGTGCCTGCACAAGCGGGGCGCTGGAGCCCTCACATGTCCTGATGGCAATGACGCAGGACCGGAAACGCGCGGAGGGAACACTTCGCTTTACTCTTGGCGCGGAGAACACGGAGGAAGAAATCCTGGAAACGGTGCGGGTCCTGAGAGAGACTGTTGACCGAATCAGTCATGACCGAGAACATCGAGCGAAGTGTCATAAGTAACGTCGGTTGACGTTACGATCCGGGAGGAGAGCACTTCATAGCGGGGAGCATCCGCGGAAGAGGGAAACAACACCCGGACAACCAGAAGATACGTCTGGTGCTCCGTCATGGGAGAGGAGAATACCAGAACCGGATTTTCTTCGGAAGGATCCGTGCAGGACGGAAGCGAGCGTGCCTTCTCCAGATAAGCTTCCCGATCTGCGGAGTCCTCCAGATATTGCTTCAGCTGCGCGTCCGTTTCCGCAAGGAACTCTACGCCGAGATTTCTTGCCGTGTGATAAGCCGTGATCTGCGCGGCATAGCGATCCGTAAGGCGGCTGTCCGCCTTCGCGCTGACGATGGAAAGCGCGGCAAAGCATAACAGGCTGATGATCATCAGTGCAACCAGAATGAGAGCAGCACCGTTTCCGAGATGGAAGCGGTGTTTTCTTTTGTCCTGCCGTGGGCTTTCCTGTTTTCCTGCAAGGAGATTGTCCAGAGTATTGTTTTTGGGGGAAAAGTTGTCATACATGATCGGAACCCTTTGACGCGGTCTTCAAAGAGGCAGCATCGTAGCGTTTGAATTCGATGGAATAGCAGGAGGTCTGCGGGGCATTGTCCTTCCATTCCGAAGCGGTAAGGTGCAGCGCGGAAATTCCAGTCCCGGAGTCCTTCTGCAAAGTGATTGCCATACAGAAGGCGGCGCCCTGCGAAGAAGAAAGAAGCTCCCAGTCGCTGTTGTAATACAGTACGATGGCATCTGCTTCCTCCGGCGCCTTCCAGTCCTCTGCGGGATTCGTTGTCTCCAGATAGAGGGAAAGTGTGTCTGCAAGGCTTCCGTCAGAGGACAGCCACGAGGAGCCGATGTTCTGCGACTCGCGGACAGCCTGGGTCTTTGCCAGAGAGGCTGCACTCAGATTGTGTGCATAGAGATAAAGCCGGATGCAGACTACAGAAGAAAGCGAAAGGAAGGCAGCCGCAAGGATCAGCTCCATCAGAAACAGTGCAGATCGTGAGAAATGCCTGACAGGATGTTTGTGGATCATGGCTGTCCTCCTGCGGTGAGTCTGCGGAGACGGAGCTTCTGCTTCCGCCCGTCTACGGAAAAGGTGACAAGAAGAGAATCACCGGAGGAATCCTCTACCGTCATGGAGTCCAGTGAAACGACCGGCGTTCCGGAGCTGACCGAAAGGGAGGTATTGTCCTTTCGGGCAAAAAGCTCGCACAGCTTTCCGTCATGGCAGTATAAATAGGTGCAGTACGCCTCCCCATCGAGATTCTGGTTCAGAATAATGGCATCCGTGCCGTCCAGAGTCCCGGAGGAGACGGCTCCGAGATCCTGATTCTGCCGGACCTTCTGAAGAAGGTAGGCACTGACCGTGCGGCTGTCGTCATTCCGGTTCATGGAGTCCAGAACGTTCTCATAGACCCCGCAGCCCATTGCGATCAGAAGAATACAGACCAGAACGAGCGAGGCAAACAGGAGCAGAATAAACAGAAGATCGGAGGAATGCTGTCCGGACTTGATTTTCATGGCTGCTCCTTATTCTGCTTCGCGGCGACACTCAGACTCTGCAAATCCGAGGCTTTACCGTCCAGCTCCAGAATATTGTATTCCGGTCGGATGTTGGAGGCGATGGGGCGATAGGAGACATAGAACCGATCCTCGTTGTAGGTCAGCCCGTAATGCTCCTTCATATACTGCAGATCCGGCGGATAAATGCCCTCCAGTGCATAACATGTAGTGACCGCGTGCTCCAGAGCATTGCTCAGTGCAAGCTCCTGCTCCTTCTGCGTGCCGGCATCCAGCCTTCCGGCGAGGGCGCAGATAATCCCGATGAGAAGGAGGGGGATGGCAGCGGCTGCGAGATGAATGAAATTGAGGCGGGAATGTTTTATTTTCATATTTTATCCGATGCTGGACATAATTCCCATCAGAGGGAGAATGACAGACAGAAGAATCCCGCCGATCAGGACGGCGAGAATGGCTACCATGGCGGGCTCGATGCGTGAAAGCGCGGCGTCGATGCGTCGATCCGTTTCCTCCCGGTAATGACGAGCGATGTATCCCATCACAGTGTCCAGGTGCCCGGTCATCGATGCAACGCGGATCATTGCGGAATAGAAGCCGGAGAAAATACCGGCGCTGTCAAGGGCCTCCTGAAATGGATTTCCTGCCTGCAGGGATTGCATGCAGAGATCAATCCGCGTCGCAACGGCATCGTTCTCTACGATATCCCGGCAAAGGGAAAGAGACTCGCAGGTGTCCAGACCACTGGACTGGGTCAGCTGCATGCCTGCAGCAAAACGGCTGACGGCAATTTCTTCGGCGAGGCTCCTGGTCGGCGGGAATTTCTGGAAAAGCCGGTGAAACTGCGCCCTTCCCTTTTCGGTGCCGCTGAAATAGAAATACAAAAGGGCAAGAAAAAGGAGCAGCGTGATAAAGACCGCATAATAACGGCTCAGTGCAGAGCTGATGTTCATCAGAACCGCAGCGATTCCGCTGACGGAGGTGCCGAGCTGCCGGAAAATCTGTGAGAAAATCGGAAGAACCCGGGAAAGAAGCACGATGACAAGAACGAACATCATCGCAGCCATGATCATCGGGTAGTAAAAGGCATCCCGGATGGCACCTCGGAGTTCGCTCTCTGCTTCATAGAAGGAGGAGAGCCGGGAGCAGACGTCGTCAAGGCTGCCGGTGAGTTCCCCGATCTTCAGAAGCTGTATGGCGTAAGCGGGAACAAGACCGCTCTCTTTCGCCGCCTCGTTCAGGGATGCACCCTTCATGAGCTGGTCCAGGAGGAGTTGGTATGCTCCCGAAAGCTCCTTATTGTCCTTATCGCGGAGCATGACGTCCAATGCCTCTGCCGGAGGAATGCCGGCACCAAGGAGCATGGAAAGCTGCTCAAAGGTATGGGAGAGCTGCTCGTCGTTCATCGGACGAAGCTTTTTCTTTTCAGAATGTGTTGCTGCCATAGGGCTCCTGCCTCCTGTGATGAGGTGATGTTCTGAGGGAATATTTCGGACAATGGTTCCGGTAAGGACGGGCTAGTACAGATAGCAGGTGCGATATTGCTGCCCGTCGGAAATGAATTTCCGAAGCTTTTTCGAGCTCTCTGAAGAAGCCAGAGTGGGATCCATTAACGACCAGTCCGTTCCGTCGAAGCGGATGATGCCGTTTACCCAGCCGACATCTGTAATATAGGTGCTGATCCATGCATGGTAGGTTGTTCCGGCATAGCCGATCTCCAGTCTTGTCGGGATTTTCTGACTGCGGAGCATGGCTGCCATCAATGCGGCGTAGTCGAAGCAGATGCCCTTCCCGCTTCTTAGCGTCTCATCAACGTCGGGAAGGTAATCGCTTTCCACGGTTTTCGCCTTGTCCCAGTCATAGGTGACGTGGCTTGTTACGTAGTCATATACCAGCGCCACGGCATCAAGATCGGTGTCGGCAGGCGTTACAACCTCTTCCGCAAGGGCGATGGCTTTCGTGTCCTTCGTGAACCAGACATACTGATTGGGGTACAGAAACGGCAGGTACTCATTCTCAAGAGTGACCTGACAGGTGGTCTGATATTCGGTTGCATACAGGGTGTCCTTCACGTTGGTATATACGCCGATGTGGTAGTCTCCGCTTCCGTCGGAAAACGGAAAAACCTGAAGACTGCCGTCGGAGGGAAGGTCATAGGTATAGGTAATCTGGTCCTTTGTGACGACCTGAAGCTTCACCTTTTCGGAGTCGCCATGGTAGGAGGCACAGAAATATCCATCGTCTGTGTGAGAGACGTCGATGCTGACATCCTCCGTTCCGAGAACTGAGACAGCATCTGCAGAAGGCGTCAGAACCTTTGGCGTGTGGTCCCTTGTTCCGTGCATGGAGGACGTGTCAGGCTCCTCAGAAGAGGTTCCCGCGCAGCCTGCAAGCAGAACGCAGAGCAGCAGGCCGGAAAGAAAAGCCCTGGAAAATAACCGGAATGAATTTGTGGGAAATGGTGACATCTGCAGCTCCTCCGCAGCTTATTTTAGCACATTCTGAAATTCATTTTTCCGGAAAAACAGAGGGCGTTCGATAGAAAATACGAAAACAGACGCAGAAGACAGAAACGGTACCGGAACCGTTACCAATGCCGAAAGTACGGGCGGTCTTTCCGTTGACGCTCCTGAGCTTGTCTGCTATAATCCGATCTTGGATATGCAGAGAGGGGTTTGATTCTGCAGCATCCGAAACCGATAATATATTTTTCGTCCATGTCCCTGCAGGCTTCGATTCCTGTCAGCATATGAGATCGGAAAGCCCGGGGAACAAGGGCAGAAGAAGAGAGGAAAGGTACATTATGAAGAACGTAGTAGTAGGTCAGTCCGGCGGTCCTACAGCCGTCATCAACTCCTCCATCGCTGGCGTATATGCCGGTGCCAAGGCAGCAGGCGCGGAGCATGTATATGGCATGATTCACGGAATCGAGGGCTTCCTTCAGGATAAGCTTGTTGATCTGGATAAGTATCTTGCAGATCCCATGGGAATTGAGCTTCTCAAGAGAACTCCTTCCGCATTCTTGGGCTCCTGCCGCTTCAAGATGCCCAAGATTGAGGGACACGAGGATGTTTACGAGAACGTCTTCAAGATCATGGAGGAGCATGACATTGATACCCTGTTCTATGCAGGCGGCAATGACTCCATGGATACCGTTAAGATGCTGAGCGACTATGCGAAGGAGCACGGCAAGAAGGAGCTGTTCATGGGTGTTCCGAAGACCATCGACAACGACCTTCCTGTTACGGATCACTGCCCCGGCTATGGCTCCGCAGCGAAGTATATTGCAACAACCATGAAGGAAGTTATCCGTGACAACGAGTCCTTCGGCGCAGCAAAGCCCACCATCGTGATCGCAGAGATCATGGGCCGCGATGCCGGATGGCTGACCGCAGCAGCAGCTCTGGCAAAGGGTGATGACTGCAGCGGCGTGGATGCAATTTACCTTCCGGAGAGAATTTTCGACGTAGACAAGTTCCTGGATAAGGTAGAGCACCTTTCCAAGACCAAGAGATCGGTTGTCATCGCTGTTTCCGAAGGCCTGAAGCTTGCGGATGGCCGCTATGCATGCGAGCTTGGCGACGCTTCCGATAAGGTAGATGCATTTGGCCACAAGCAGCTTTCCGGAACCGCTTCTGCACTTTGCAAGCTGGTTGCTGACCGCACTGGCTGCAAGACCCGTGCAATCGAGTTCTCCACCATGCAGAGAGCAGCGACTCACGTCGCTTCCCTGACCGATATCGACGAAGCCTTCACAGCAGGAAAGATGGCTGCTGAGGCTGCAGCACAGGGCGAGACCGGCGAGATGGTAATCTTCAAGAGAGTGAATACGGAGGCTGAGCCGTACCGTATCGAGTTCTCCAAGTTTGACATTCACCAGATCGCTAACGGCGTGAAGAACGTTCCTCAGGAGTGGATCAATGAGGACGGCGATGATCTGACCGAGGATTATGTGAAGTATGCACGTCCGCTGATTCAGGGCGAGCTGCTTCCGTTCTGGGTAGACGGAACACCGCGTCACCTTGTCATGGAAGAACTGAAAGAGTTCTGATCCTGCGGATTCTGAGAATGGGTGCCGGAGGGAAATTCCTTCCCTCCGGTTTCTTTTCATCCAGTACTGGAAACGTTACCGGTAAAGTTAAAGGAAGGAGAATAACTCATGAAAACACAGCCCACCAACATGCAAAGAGACATTCTTGCACTGAACATGGAGCAGCAGCTTTCGGATCTCGCCTCGGATAAATACGGCAAATCCCTTTCCGACTGCTCGAACAAAGAGCTTTATTACATCATTCTTGATTATTGCAAGCGTCTTCTGGCCGTCACCGAGAGAAACACCGGCGAGAAGAAGATCTATTATATTTCCGCAGAATTCCTGATCGGAAAGCTTCTTTCCAACAATCTGATCAATCTGAAGATCTATGACAGAATGAATGAGATTCTGGCAAAGTACGGACGAAATCTTGCGGAGATTGAGGAGGCGGAGCCGGAGCCGTCTCTTGGAAACGGCGGACTTGGCCGACTGGCAGCGTGCTTCCTGGATTCCATTGCAACGCTCGGACTGCCGGGCGAGGGAATCGGGCTGAACTATCACTATGGCCTGTTTCATCAGGTACTGGACGATCATCTTCAGAAGGCAGAAAAGGATCCCTGGATTGAAGCGGATTCCTGGGAGGTCAGAAGCGATGTTTCCTTCGACGTATATTTCGGCAAGCGCAAGGTGACCTCACACATGTATGACATTGATGTCATCGGCTACGATGCCGGTGTCAACAAGCTTCGTTTGTTCGATGTGGACACCGTGGACGATTCCCTGGTTGAGGAGGGAATTACCTTTGATAAGGATGAGATCGAGAAGAATCTGACGCTGTTCCTGTATCCGGACGATTCCGATGAGAAGGGACGCCTTCTTCGCATTTACCAGCAGTATTTCATGGTCAGCAATGCAGCTCAGTGGATTCTTCGCGAGATGAAGGCGAAGCAGTATGATCTGCGTCACCTCTATGATCATGCCGTGATCCAGATCAATGACACACACCCGACGCTGGTGATCCCGGAGCTGATCCGGATCCTGACCGAGGACAAGGCACTCTCCATGGATGAGGCGATTGAGGTGGTATCGCAGACCTGCGCATACACGAACCACACCATCCTTGCAGAGGCTCTGGAAACCTGGCCGATGGAATATCTGGAAAAGGTGGTTCCGCAGCTGGTTCCGATCATCAAGGAGCTGGATCGCCGCGTCCGTGCGAAATACAAGGATCCGGATGTACAGATCATTGATGCAGATGGCCGTGTTCATATGGCCTATATCGACATTCACTACGGCTTCTCCGTAAACGGCGTTGCAGCCATTCATACGGAGATCCTTGAGGATACGGAGCTCCATAAGTTCTACGAGATCTATCCGCAGAAGTTCAACAACAAGACAAACGGCATCACCTTCCGCAGATGGCTGCTTTCCTGCAACCATGAGCTTGCCAACTATCTTTCAGAGACCATCTCCGATGCGTACAAGAAGGATGCGAACCGGCTGGAGGATCTGCTGCAGTATCAGAATGACAGCGCAGTTCTTGACCGCATCGGCGAGATCAAGCAGAACAACAAGCTGGCTCTTACGGAGTACATCCGCGAACATGAGGGCGTGGAGCTGGATCCGAACGGTATTTTTGACATTCAGATCAAGCGCCTTCATGAGTACAAGCGCCAGCAGATGAACGCACTGTACATCATTCATAAGTATCTGGAGATCAAGAATGGTAAGAAACCGGTCCGCCCGCTGAACTTTATTTTCGGTGCAAAGGCGGCTCCTGCCTACATCATTGCGCAGGACATCATTCATCTGCTTCTTGTGCTGCAGGATATCATCAACAATGATCCGGATGTGAATCCTTACATGCATCTGGTGTTCGTGACCAACTACAATGTTACCTATGCAGAGAAGCTGATCCCGGCCTGCGAGATTTCCGAGCAGATTTCACTGGCCTCCAAGGAGGCCTCCGGTACGTCCAACATGAAGTTCATGCTGAACGGAGCCGTGACGCTGGGAACCGCTGACGGCGCGAACGTGGAGATTCATGATCTGGTTGGTGATGACAACATTTACATGTTCGGCATTGATTCGGAGACCGTCATCAATCACTACAAAAATGCGGATTATGTATCCAGAGACTATTATGAAAAGAGTCCTGTGATCAAGGAAGCCGTTGACTTTATCGTCGGACCGCAGTGCATGAAGATCGGACACAAGGAGAATCTGGAGAGGCTGTACAATGACATCCTGAACAAGGACTGGTTCATGGCACTCATCGATCTGGAAGATTACATTAAGGTCAAGGACCAGATGTTTGCAGATTATGAGGATCGGAAGCACTGGAATCAGATGAGCCTTGTCAACATTGCAAAGGCCGGCTTCTTCTCCAGCGACCGCACCATTGCAGAGTACAACCGCGATATCTGGAGACTGAAATAAATCAAACAGAGACAGAAAAGGTCCGCCCCGGAGCACGTCTGAGAGTTTTGTCAGAAGCGTGCTCCGGGGCGATTGTTTTTCGCAG
>ERZ1026872.354-NODE-354-length-13858-cov-4.709266_pt1 | contig 13858 bp, 10 predicted proteins | sample MGYA00380166_ERZ1026872 | MGnify/ENA primary metagenome ERZ1026872 (study PRJEB33269, sample SAMEA4719802) | human gut metagenome | biome: human-associated habitat; feature: organic feature; material: feces | place: Cameroon | collected 2013-10 ... | reverse complement strand
ATAGTAGGGTTATTATGAATAATTATTCATAACATAAAACGATAGCCAATACCGGTTTCGGTTAATAAATGCTGAGGGCGCGCGGGATCGATTTCCAACTTCTGGCGAAGGTGCCCCATATAAATGCGCAAATAATGACTATGTTCCACCGCATTCGGCCCCCACACCTGGCTCAGTAGCTGCCGTTGAGTGAGCACTTTTCCAGCATTGTTGAGTAACACCGCCAGCAGGCGGAACTCAATAGGGGTGAGGTGAATTTCTTCACTGCCGCGGGTTATGCGTCGTGAAGCCAGGTCCACGGTGATATCAGAGAAGGTCACTTGTGGATCGTGCGGCTGCGTGCTGGCATGGCGGCGCAGGGCCACGCGCAGTCGTGCCTGAAGCTCGCCGATGCCAAATGGTTTACTCAGATAGTCGTCGGCGCCGGCGTCCAGTGCGGCAATTTTATCGTGTTCTTCGCTGCGTGCGGACAGCACAATAATCGGCACCGGGCTCCACTGGCGAATATCGCGGATAAAATCGAGACCGTCACCGTCGGGCAGGCCAAGGTCAAGGATCACTAAATCCGGCTTACGCGTCGCCGCTTCCAGCAGACCGCGTTGCAGGGTATCGGCATCGAACACACGCAGGTCTTCTGCTTCCAGCGCGGTGCGCAGAAAACGGCGGATAGCCTGTTCATCTTCAACAATCAGAACGCTGGTCACAGCTCCTCGGGTCCCTCTTCAAGTTCAGGTGGTTTTTCTAGGGGAAGTGTAACACGAAAACAGGCTCCCCCTTCCGGGCGGTTGCTGGCCGACAGCGTGCCGCCGTGGATCTCAACGATTGCCTGGCAAATGGCCAGACCTAGCCCGACGCCGGGAATCGCCGACTCTTTGTTGCCGCGGGCAAATTTGGCGAAAATTAGCTGCTCCTGGCCGAGAGGAATACCCGGCCCGCTGTCCCAGACGTCGAGCAGCAGACGGTTATTCTCAGTGGTGGCGCGAATGCCGATTTGTGCCTCGCTGCCTGCGTACTTCACGGCGTTTTCCAGCAGATTGTTCAGCACCCGCTCGAATAACGGGCCATCGAGGTGGACCAGCATGAGCGGGTCGGGTAGGGCGAGCGCGATCCGGCGGCCGCCGAGCGTGGGCTCTAGCGTGCGCAGCGCGCTGCCGACGACCTCTTCCAGCGTCAGCCATTCCTTATGAAGATTAAACCCGCCGGACTGAATGCGCGCCATATCCAGCAGGTTATTGACCAGCCGCGTGGTGTTCAGCACGTGCTGGCGAATTTCGTTTGCCTGTGGCGCGTAGGGCGAGCCGCTGCTGGCCAGATCGAGCGTCAAAATTTCCGCCTGTCCGAACAGCACGGTTAGCGGCGTGCGCAGATCGTGCGACAGAGCGGCCAGTAGGGAGTTGCGCAGGCTTTCACGTTCGCTGATAAGCCTGGACTGCTCCTCGCTTGCCGTCAGCGCCAGCCGCTCCAGCGCGCTGGCGACCAGCAGGGTGAACGTTTCCAGCAGCCGCTGTTGTTCCGGCACCATTAACTGGCGCAGATTATTGGGTTCCACCACCACCAGCCCGTGGGTTTTATCGGCGCTGCGCAGCGGCAGAATCAGATAAGGTACGCCGGGGAGGGTATCGGTTCCGGCCCCGGCGGGCAGCCCTTTTTCAAAACTCCAGTGGGCAATGGCTTCATCCCACGGCGTCATGCCCTCCTGATGGTTAAGCGCCGCCAGCTTACCGTGCTCATCCGGCAGCAGTACCTGGCTGCGGGCGTGGAACGTCGAGCGGATATACTGCTCGCAGGTCACGGCGATATCGCGGGCATTACGCCCGACCGCCAGCGTTTTGGACATCTCGTAGAGGTGTCGCGTTCGCTGCTCGCGGTAGCGGGCAACGCGTGCCTGGTAACGTACCCCAGCGGTCAGATTACCGATCACCAGCCCCACCGTCAGCATGACCCCGAAGGTCAACAGATACTGTACGTCGGACACGGCCAGGGTGCCGCGCGGCGCCACGAACACTAAGTCAAAGCTCACGACGTTGATGACCGTGGCCAGCACCGAGGGCCAGCGGCCGTAGAACAGTGCCACGATCACCACGCCGAGCAGGTAGAGCATGACGAGGTTGGCGGCTTCAAAGGCCACCAGCCACTGTGCGGCAATAAAGGTAATGGCCGCGCACAGCGCGAGCGCCACCGCGCAGCCGCGAATCTGTACGCGCCATTTATCCCGCCATGGCCGCCGATCGTGCGGGCGATCCGGCAGAGGCAGCGGCGTTTCATCCACGCCGATAACCAGCAGATCCAACTCTGGAGCATGGCGTGAGAGGCGATCGCCGAAGCGTTCGCCGCGCCACCATTGACGCTTTTGTTGGCGACCAATCACAATTTTGCCGAGATTATGCTCGCGGGCGTAGCGAATCACCGCGGCTTCTTCGGAGGGATCGGAGAGCGTAGCGGTTTCAGCACCCAGCTCCTGCGCCAGGCGCAGTGATTTAAGGATTGCCCGTCGCTGAGGTTCTGGCAAACGGTGTAGCGCAGGGGTCTCGACGTAAACCGCGTGCCAGGCGCTGCCCAGACGAGCAGCCAGGCGGGCAGCGGTACGCACCAGCTTCTCGCTACCGGCATGGTGGCCGATGCACAGCAGAATGGCATCGTGGGTATGCCAGACTTTTTCCTGTCCCTGCGCGTCACGCCAGGCGCGCATTTGATCGTCCACGCGTTCGGCGGTGCGGCGCAGCGCCAGTTCGCGCAGGGCAATCAGGTTCCCTTTACGGAAGAAATTTTCGATGGCCCGCTCGGCCTGGCCGGCAAGATAGACCTTGCCTTCATTCAGCCGCTGGCGCAGATCGTCGGGCGGTAGATCCACCAGCACCACTTCATCTGCGGCGTCAAAGAAGGGATCGGGTACCGTTTCCCGCACCTGAATCCCGGTTACCCCACTGACCACGTCGTTGAGGCTCTCAAGGTGCTGAACATTGACGGTGGTAAACACATCAATTCCGGCGTCCAGCAGTTCATCGATATCCTGCCAGCGTTTAGGGTGACGTGAACCGGGGGCATTGCTGTGGGCCAGCTCATCCATCAGCACCAGCGCCGGGCGACGGGCGAGGGCTGCGTCGAGGTCAAACTCGCTGACGTAGCGGCCGCGATAGGCGGTGCGCTTTGGTGGCAGCATGCTCAGGCCGTTGAGCATCGCGGCGGTTTCTTTACGTCCGTGGGTTTCGACCACGCCCGCCAGCACGTCCAGCCCCTGTGCGCGCAGCCGCTGCGCCTCAGCCAGCATGGCCCAGGTTTTACCGACCCCGGCGCAGGCGCCGAAGAAAATCTTCAGCTTGCCGCGGTGCGCATCGGCGGTTTGTTCCAGCAGGCGATCCGGGTTAGGACGCAGCGGCTCATCGGTCATCATTAATTATCCTTGTGGGCATCCAGCGCCATATTCAGCTCAACAATATTTACCACAGGTTGACCGAGAAAGCCGAGCAGCGGCTTATGGGTTGCGGCCTGAACCTGCTGCATGAGCCACTGCGGCGAAAGGTGGCGCGCTTTGGCAATGCGCGGTACCTGCCATAACGCAGCGGCGGGCGTCAGGTGTGGGTCTAGTCCGCTGGCGGATGCGGTCACCAGTTCAACCGGAACCCGGCTGCTGGCGTCCGGATTGGCAGCACGTAGCGCGGCAATTCGGTCGGTAAACAGCTTATCCAGCGCCGGGTTACTGCCCGCCAGGTTACTACCGCCGGAGGCCATCGGGTTATCCGGCGTATCGGCGGTGGCGGAAGGGCGGCCCTGGAAATAACCAGGATAGGTAAAGGACTGGCCGGTAAGCCGCGAGCCGCGAATATCGGTATGGTCAAAAATCAGCGAGCCGTTAGCCTGAGTATGGAACAACCACTGCCCCAGCGCGGTGGTCACGAGCGGATAAATACCGCCGGTGATAACCGCGAGGAACAGGAAGATAACAACGGCAGGACGCAATGCAGACATGGTTTTTTCCTCACACCAGACCCAGCAGGGTTAACAGTAAATCAATGAGTTTGATGCCAATAAACGGAACTACCAGCCCGCCGGCGCCGTAAATCCACAGGTTGCGGCGTAGCATTGCTGATGCCGACAGCGGGCGGTAGCTCACCCCTTTTAGCGCCAGCGGCAGCAGGAACACGATGATCAGCGCGTTAAAAATGACGGCGCTGAGAATCGCAGAGTCCGGCGAGTGCAGACGCATAATGTTCAGCACTCCCAGCTGCGGCCAACTGGCGGCAAAGGCGGCGGGAATAATGGCGAAGTATTTCGCCACGTCGTTGGCGATACTGAACGTGGTCAGCGAGCCGCGGGTCATCAGCATTTGCTTGCCAATGTGCACCACCTCAATCAATTTGGTCGGGTTAGAGTCCAGGTCGACCATATTGCCCGCCTCTTTGGCCGCCTGAGTCCCGGAATTCATTGCCACCGCAACGTCGGCCTGGGCTAACGCCGGGGCGTCGTTGGTGCCGTCGCCGGTCATTGCCACCATGCGGCCTTCGGACTGGTACTGGCGAATCAATGCCAGCTTGGCTTCTGGCGTGGCTTCAGCAAGGAAGTCGTCAACGCCCGCTTCGGCGGCGATGGCCGCGGCGGTCAGCCGGTTGTCGCCGGTGATCATCACCGTTTTAATGCCCATCTTACGCAGTTGAGCGAAGCGTTCTTTAATACCGCCTTTGACAATATCCTTCAGCGCTATGACCCCAAGCACGCGCGCGCCTTCGGCGACGACCAGCGGCGTGGCACCAAGGCTCGCGACGCTTTCCACTTTCTGCTCGACATCAAGCGGGAAGCGGCCGCCGTTGCTTTCAATATGACGGCGAATAGCATCAACGGAACCTTTGCGAATCATACGGTTGTCGATGTTTATCCCGCTCATCCGGCTCTGTGCGGTAAACGGGACGAAGGTCGCGTGCAGCGCCTGCACGTCGCGTTCGCGCAGGTTGAAGCGCTGTTTTGCCAGCACCACGATGCTGCGTCCTTCCGGGGTTTCATCCGCCAGCGATGACAACTGAGCGGCATCGGCCAGCGTTTTTTCGTCTACGCCTTGTGCTGGAAGGAACTGCGATGCCTGGCGGTTGCCCAGCGTAATAGTGCCGGTTTTATCCAGCAGCAGCACGTCGACATCGCCCGCCGCTTCCACGGCGCGACCGCTGGTGGCGATAGCGTTAGCGCCCAGCATGCGACTCATCCCGGCAACGCCGATAGCCGATAGCAGACCACCAATGGTGGTGGGGATCAGGCATACCAACAGCGCGACCAGCACGGTGACGCTTATTGGCGTACCGCTCCAGGCGGAGAACGGCCAGATGGTGGCGGTCGCCAGCAGGAAGACGATAGTCAGCGCCACCAGCAAAATGGTCAGGGCAATTTCGTTCGGCGTCTTACGACGCTGCGCACCTTCCACCATCGCAATCATGCGATCGAGGAACGTCTCCCCCGGGTTGACGCTACAGCGCACCACCAGCCAGTCGGAGAGGATGCGCGTCCCGCCGGTGACCGAGGCGAAGTCGCCGCCGGATTCACGAATAACCGGTGCGGATTCGCCGGTAATGGCGCTTTCGTCTACCGATGCGCCACCCTCGATGACTTCGCCGTCGCAGGGAATAATGTCGCCTGCTTCAACCAGCACCACGTCGCCTTTGCGCAGATCGTCGGCCGGGATGTGATCCATTGCGGCACCGTAGCGAGCCTCACGCAATTTGCGGGCAAAAGCCGTTTTTTTGACCCCTTTCAGGCTGTTGGCCTGCGCCTTACTGAGGCCTTCGGCCATGGCTTCGGCAAAGTTGGCGAACAGTACGGTAAACCACAGCCACAGGGCGATGGCGCTACTAAAGCCCACGTTGCCAGGCAGGGCACCCAGCGCCATGGCGGCGGCCAGCGCGCTGGTCAGCACGCTGCCAATCCAGACGATAAACATGACCGGATTACGCCACTGCACGGTGGGGCTGAGTTTTTTCACGGCGTCGATCAACGCCTGGCGAACCAGAGACGGTTCAAACAGGCCCAGTTGTTTGCGACTCATAACCAATTGCTCCGCATGACTCAAAACAGGGAAAGATGTTCCGCTACCGGGCCAATCGCCAGGGCGGGAATAAAGGTCAGGGCGCCCACCAGCAGCACGGTGCCGATCAGCAGGCCAATAAACAGGGCATCGTGTGTCGCCAGCGTGCCTGGCGTAGCGGGCTGGATTTTTTTATTCACCAGCGAACCGGCAATTGCCAGCACCGGGAGAATCACGCCGAAGCGGCCGACAAACATGCACACCGCCAGCAGGCAGTTCCAGAATGGCGTGTTGGCGCTTAAGCCCGCGAAGGCGCTGCCGTTGTTATTCGCGGCCGACGAAACGGCATACAGCACCTCGCTAAAGCCGTGCGAACCGGGGTTGGCCATGGCGCTACGTCCGGCATCGGTCATCATCGCCAGCGCGGTGCCGAGCAGCACCAGCGTTGGGGTGACCAGAATCGCCAGCGCGGTCATTTTCATCTCCTGTACGTCGATTTTTTTGCCGAGGTATTCGGGGGTGCGACCAATCATCAGCCCGGCGATAAACACCGCCAGCAGGACGAACAGCAGCATGCCGTACAGACCGGAGCCCACGCCGCCGAAGACCACTTCACCAATCTGCATCAGCCACAGCGGGATCATGCCGCCCAGCGCGGTAAAGGAGTCATGCATAGCGTTTACCGCACCGCAGGAGGCTGCGGTTGTCACCACCGCGTACAGGCTGCTGGCAAGGATGCCGAAGCGGCTCTCTTTCCCTTCCATATTGATACTGCTGTCGGCACCGAACGCGAGCAGGTGTGGGTTACCGCGGGTTTCCGCCCACATCACCACCGCCACGCAGACCACGAAAATAATCGTCATCGCCCACAGAATCGCCCGGCCCTGGCGGTTGTCGCCTACCGACTCGCCGAAAGCAAAGCACAGCGCCGCCGGGATCAGGAAGATCGCCAGCATCTGCACGAAGTTGGTCAGCGCCGTCGGGTTTTCAAAGGGGTGTGAAGAGTTAGCGTTAAAGAACCCGCCGCCGTTGGTGCCCAGCATTTTAATGGCCTCCTGTGAGGCGACGGGGCCCATCGGCAGCAGCTGATGCGCACCTTCCAGCGTGGTAAACGGCTGGTAGGGCAGGAAGTTCTGTAACGTACCTTGCTGAATAAAGAACAGCGCTAACAGCAGTGAAATGGGCAGCAGCAGCCACAGGGTAATACGGGTGATATCGACCCACGCGTTACCCAGCGTACTGACGCTATGGCGGGCAAAAGCGCGCACCAACGCAAACAGCACGGCGATGCCGGTGGCGGCAGAGAGGAAATTCTGTACCGTCAGACCAGCCATCTGGCTGAAATAGCTTAGCGTGGTTTCACCGCTGTACGACTGCCAGTTGGTGTTGCTGACGAAGCTCACGGCGGTGTTCAGCGCCAGGTGCCATGACAGGCCCGGCAGCTGCTGTGGGTTAAGCGGCAGATAGCCTTGCAGCATTAGCATGGCGAACAACGCCGCCAGACCGCAAAGGTTCAGCAGTACGATGGCCATGGCATAGCGTCGCCAGCTCATTTCCTGGCCGGAAATGCCGAGGATGCGCCACAGAACGCTTTCCGTCCGGGCCAGACCCGGCAGCGGCGCATTGCCGATCATCGTCGCCAGCATCTTGCCGAGCGGGCGAGCGAGAATAAACAGCACCAGCAGGAAGCTGGCAACGAGTAGAAATCCCTGAGCAGCCATCACAGCGCCTCCGCCTTCAAAAGGGCATAAACCAGATACGCCAGTAACAGGAACACCAGCACCACGCCGGCTATTACGCCTGTAGTCACAATCCACCTCCGGACGATTGAGTTATTGCGCTAAGCGTAGGTTTTCAGGTGCAAAGATTTCGCAAAAATTGCCGGGCGGGGTGTAAAAAAAGTATAAAAATAACAAGTCCACAAATTAACTAATGGTTAGTATTAATTTAACAATAACGTAACTAAGTTACGCGGTGAATGTAAATAAACACAAAACAAACCGAAATTAGTGGTCGGATGAGTAGTAAAATTACACAAAAAGCGGTACGATTTTAAACAGATTACCAAGCATGATTTTCCGGCGAAGATTGCCGGCCAACTTAGGGGAGAGAATATGGAATTGTACAAAAAATATCCTGCACACGTCGTGTTAATGCGCCGTACTTTCGCCGTGGTGGCGGGGATTCTGGCGCTGCCGGTGATGCTGTTCTGGAAAGACCGCGCCCGTTTTTACAGCTATCTGCACCGCGTCTGGTCGAAAACCAGTGAGAAACCGGTATGGATGGAACAGGCTGAAGAGGCCGCCTGCGACTTTTATTAATCGTGTCGCAGCGAAAAAAAACGCGCAAGCCGCTCCTGCAAAGGGGCGGCTTTTTGCATTTACAGTGATGCAGGCCTGATAAGTGCAGCGCCATCAGGCAGGTGTGGTATCAACGTCGAAAGGTGTTGTGAAATAATTGGTGTAATATGAATGTATTAGTTAAATGTATTCAGGATTTTTATGCCTACGCATCTGGTCTGGTTCCGCGCTGATTTGCGCCTGCATGACAACCTCGCCCTTGCCGCTGCCTGCCGCGATCCGCACGCGCAGGTGCTGGCATTGTATATTGCCACCCCGCAACAGTGGGCGGCGCACGCCATGGCCCCCCGCCAGGCCGCCTATCTTGCCGCGCAGCTGAACGCGCTTCGTCAGGCGCTGGCAGAGAAAAATATCCTGCTGATTTTCCACGAGGTGGCTGATTTTGCCGCCAGCATTGAGGTGGTGCGCAGCGTCTGCAAACGGCATGCGGTCACGCACCTTTTCTACAACTATCAGTATGAGTTCAACGAGCGTCAGCGCGATCGCCAGGTGGAACACTCGCTGGTGGATACCGTGTGTCAGGGGTTTGATGACAGCGTGATCCTGCCACCGGGGGCGGTGGTGACCGGCAATCACGAGATGTATAAAGTGTTTACGCCGTATAAAAACGCCTGGCTACGACGGCTGCGTGAGCACCTACCGGAGTGCGTTCGTGCGCCAGCGCCAAGAAATGCGCCTGCGGTAATAGCTGGGCCGGCGATAACATTGACCTATCCGCAGCAGCCGTTTGATCCGGCGCTGTTTCCTGCCGATGAAAACACGGCGATTCAACGGCTGCGTCAGTTCTGCCAGCAGGGCGCATCTGAGTATGAATCTCAGCGTGATTTCCCGGCGATTGAGGGGACCAGCCGTTTATCCGCGTGCCTGACCGTTGGCGTACTGTCACCGCGTCAGTGTCTGCATCGCCTGCTGGCCGAGCAGCCAGCGGCACTGGACGGCGGTGCGGGCAGCGTGTGGCTAAACGAACTGATCTGGCGTGAGTTTTATCGCCATCTGATGACTTATTATCCGCGGCTCTGTCAGCACCAACCGTTTATCAAGTGGACAGATAATGTCCGCTGGCACGACGCCCCGGCGGCGCTGACGGCCTGGCAGCGCGGGCAAACCGGCTATCCGATCGTCGACGCCGCGATGCGCCAGCTCAATGCTACTGGTTGGATGCATAACCGCCTGAGAATGATCGTCGCCAGCTTCCTGGTGAAAGACCTGCTGATCGACTGGCGGGAAGGGGAGCGCTACTTTATGTCGCAACTGGTTGATGGCTGCCTGGCGGCTAACAACGGCGGCTGGCAGTGGGCGGCCTCAACCGGTACCGATGCAGCGCCCTATTTTCGTATCTTTAACCCGACAACCCAGGGCGAACGTTTTGATAAAAGCGGGGCGTTTATCCGTCAGTGGCTGCCGGAACTGGCGGCGGTGCCGGACAGCGCGATTCATCAGCCGTGGACGTGGGCTGAGAAGCAGGGAGGGGGGTTGGATTATCCGCGGCCCATCGTTAATCACAGTGAAGCGAGGGTTGCCACGCTTGCCGCCTATGAAGCTGCGAAGAAAAATGAGGCCTGATATTCAGGCCTCATAGACAGGGTTACGCGTCAACCGCCAGGCGGCGTTGGCGAACTTTCACCGAGTGGTACAGCCAGATAACCATGACGACGCCGACGCAGGCCAGCGCGCCCCAGGTAATCTGGCTAAAGACGTCAATATAGGCATTGATGGAGTAGTCTGCCGCACCGGCGGAATCAAACGAGGCCTGCGAGGTCTGGTCGGCAATAATGCCCGCCACATAGTTGGCCACCGCGCCGGAGAGCAGCATGTAGATGCCGGTCAGTACACCGGTGACGCCCGGGATCTGAATACGGGTAATCTGCGACATGGCCACCGGGTCGATAAACAGCTCGGCAAAGCCCATCACCGACAGCCCCAGCAGCATCAGCGGCATGGAGGAGTGCCCGTAGCTGGCAGACCAGCGGGCGCTGAGGGTCAGAATACAGAACCCGGCGCTCATCAGCCCCAGGCCCAGCGCATACTTGCCCCAGATCCGCAGATCGCGGTTGCGGGTCACCTGCTCTTTAATCAGCCACGCCAGTACCACACCGCAAAGCATGACCGCAAAGGCATTCACCGACTGGAACATGGCGGTCGGCACTTCGTAGCCCAGCACGTTACGGTTAACGAAACGGTCGATATACAGGCTGATTGAGCTGCCGCCCTGCTGGGCAAAGGCCCAGAACAACAGGCTGAAGAAGGTCAGCACCACAATCAGGCGCAGGTCTTTACGCTGTTCAGCCGTTTCGGCGCGACGGTAAATTTTCGCCAGTACCGCCAGGCCGATAATCGAAGCCGCGATCAGCGCATAGACCGACCATTCCTGCCAGAACAATACCGTAATAAACAGCGGTGCAACGACCAGCAGTACCAGCAGCCAGCCCCAGTTGGGCAGCAGGAAGCTGCGCGCGCACAGTACTTCTTTGTTGACCCCGCGGGTGTGAGCGAAGTGGCGACGGCCGCTGATAAAAATGACCAGCCCGGCCAGCATGCCGACGGCAGCCAGCGTAAAGCCCATCGCCCAGCTATACTGCTCTTGCGCGAAGCCACAGGCGATAGGCGCCACGATTGACCCGACGTTACCCGCCGCGTACATCAGCGAGAAACCGCCGTCACGGCGCGGATCGGTGGGTTCATACAGCTCGCCTAACAGGCAGCTGACGTTGGATTTAAACAGCCCGTAGCCGCAGACAATAATGGCCAGCGACAGATACAAGAACATGGGGGCCACTTCGCTGGCACCCAGCACCATATGCCCGATGACCATCAGCAGCGCGCCGAGCATCACCGCCATGCGGTTACCCAGCACTTTATCGGCCAGATAGCCGCCGAGAATCGGCGTGACGTAAACCAGTGAACAATAGGCGCTGAACAGCTCGTAGGCGTGAGTATCGTTGTACTTCAACTGGTTGGTGAGATACAGAATCAGCAGCGCGCGCATGCCGTAGAAGCTGAAGTATTCCCAGATTTGCAGGGCGACAACGTAGTAAATTGCCTTCGGCTGCGATTGTGATTTATTCATTGCACATTTAACCTCGAAACCCGGCAACGGCCTGCTGCGTAAGGCTTTGTTTCATTTATGTAATAATACGTAGAAAAGCGTATTATCTTTGTAATATGCGGTATGGTTGCATAAATATACATGAAGTTGCTCACATTGAAACAGGCAAATCGTGTTATTCAGGCATTTATTGTGCGTAGTTAAGCGGCGTTCCGGCGGATGTCAGGCATTGTGTATCGACGTAGCGGCAAAGTGACGCTATTTTATTCTGCTTAACAGCATTGATGGCTAAGGGAGCGAAAATGAAAAATACCGAGCTAGAACAACTGATTAATGAAAAACTTGGCAGCGGTGCCTTTAGCGATTATGCACCTAATGGCCTGCAGGTCGAGGGGCGTGAAACGGTACAGAAAATTGTGACCGGCGTGACCGCCAGTCAGGCATTGATTGATGAAGCCGTACGCCAGCAGGCGGATGCGGTTATCGTCCATCACGGTTATTTCTGGAAGGGCGAGTCGCCGGTGATTCGCGGCATGAAACGCAACCGCCTGAAGGCGCTGCTGGCAAACGACATCAACCTCTATGGCTGGCATCTGCCATTGGACGCACATCCAGAGCTGGGGAATAACGCCCAGCTGGCGCACCTGCTCGGTATTAACGTGATGGGTGAAATTGAACCCCTGGTGCCGTGGGGGGAACTGTCGATGCCGGTTTCAGGGCTTGAGCTGGCGTCGTGGATAGAAGTGCGTCTGGGGCGTAAACCGCTGTGGAGCGGCGATACCGGGCCGGAAAAAGTCTCCCGCGTGGCCTGGTGTACCGGCGGCGGACAGGGGTTTATCGATAGCGCAGCGCGTTTCGGCGTGGATGCCTTCATTACCGGTGAAGTGTCAGAACAAACCATTCATTCTGCTCGCGAGCAGGGGCTGCATTTTTATGCTGCGGGCCACCATGCGACCGAACGCGGCGGCATTCGTGCGTTGAGCGAATGGCTCAATGAAACCACCGATCTGGATGTCACCTTTGTTGATATCCCTAATCCGGCCTGATTAACGGGGGGCATAAAGTGCAGCGAGCGCGTTGTTATCTGTTAGGGGAAACCGCCGTCGTGCTGGAGCTGGAACCGCCGGTCACGCTGGCGGCGCAAAAGCGCGTATGGCGATTGGCCCAGCGTCTGGCGGCGATTCCGGACGTGGTGGATGCGATTCCCGGAATGAATAATATTACCGTGACTCTGCGCCATCCGCAGACCCAGGCGCTGGACGCCATTGAGCGCCTTCAGCGCTGGTGGGAAGAGAGTGAGGCGCTGGAGCCTGATTCGCGGCAAATCGATATCCCGGTGGTCTACGGCGGAGAAAGTGGCCCTGACCTACCCGAGGTGGCCAGCCTGAGCGGCCTGACGCCAAAGCAAGCCGTAGAACTTCATGCGTCGGTGGACTACGTCGTGTGGTTTCTCGGCTTCCAGCCCGGTTTTCCTTACCTTGGTGGCCTGCCGGAGCGCCTGCATATGCCGCGTCGCGCGGAGCCCAGGCTGAAGGTGCCCGCCGGTTCGCTCGGCATTGGCGGCGCGCAAACCGGTATTTATCCGCTGTCGACGCCCGGTGGCTGGCAGCTGATTGGTCGCACGCCTCTGGCGCTGTTTTCGCCGAACCGTGAGGATCCTATTCTGCTGCGCCCCGGGGATACGGTGCGCTTTGTGCCGCAAAAGGAGGGAATATGCTAAAGGTGATACGTGCGGGCATGTATACCTCAGTGCAGGACGCCGGGCGTGATGGGTTGCGACAGTCCGGCGTGAGCCGCTGCGGCGCGATGGATAAGCCGGCGCTGATAACGGCCAATTTGCTGGTGGGCAACGATGCTAACGCTGCGGCGCTGGAGATTACGCTGGGGGCGGCAACCTTTCAGTTTGCCCGCGACGGTTGGTTTGCGTTAACCGGCGCGGGCTGCGAAGCCACCCTGGACGGTGCGGCGGTATGGAGCGGTTGGCGACACTGGGCAACGGCAGGGCAGACGCTGATGCTCGGGCGCCCTCAGCACGGCATCCGTAGCTACCTGGCGCTGGCGGGCGGTATTGACGTGCCGATGGTGCTGGGCTCACGCAGTACCGATCTGAATGCTGGCGTCGGCGGTCTTGAGGGGCGATGCCTGCGCGATGGTGACGTGCTGCCGCTGGCAACGCCGCAGCGTACTTTCCGCGCGCCGCGCGGCGTAAAGCCGCTTCTCGCCAGCAATCGCATCCGTGCGCTGCCGGGGCCGGAGTATCATGAGTTCGATGACGTTTCGCAGGAGGCGTTCTGGCGCTCACCCTGGCAGCTCAGCCCGCAAAGCAACCGCATGGGCTATCGGCTTAAAGGGCAACCGCTGACGCGCGCTCATGCGCGCGAGCTGCTGTCGCACGGGCTGGTGCCTGTCTCTTATACACATCTCCGAGCCCACGAGACGCTACGCTAT
>ERZ1026872.350-NODE-350-length-13963-cov-4.866911_pt1 | contig 13963 bp, 11 predicted proteins | sample MGYA00380166_ERZ1026872 | MGnify/ENA primary metagenome ERZ1026872 (study PRJEB33269, sample SAMEA4719802) | human gut metagenome | biome: human-associated habitat; feature: organic feature; material: feces | place: Cameroon | collected 2013-10 ... | reverse complement strand
TGGGGAAAACCTATGACGGCATTCACCGCATCAGTTTCCTGATTGACGCCGACGGTAAAATTGAACACGTCTTCGATGATTTCAAGACCAGCAACCACCATGACGTGGTACTGGGCTGGCTACAGGCTAACGCCTGATCGCCACCGCCTCACGGCGCCGGTTCTCCGGCGCCTTCTTTTTGTGAGCAAGCTCACATCGCATTTTCCCTTCCGACACTAGTGCCGAACCTTCGCCGCCCCCTTTCTCCCGACATCATCACTTTTGTTCGGCCTCAGGCGAGAAAAACACATATCACATTGATTTAAAACAACTTTAAAAATTGGCATTACTTATGCATTAGGCGATGCAGATTCCGCTTTTGTCTCAAGGAAATGTCATGAATCGCTTTGTGATTGCCGACCCGCAATGGTGCATCGGGTGCAATACCTGTCTTGCCGCCTGCGCAGACGCGCATAAAACGCAGGGGCTACAACAGCATCCGCGGCTTGCCCTGGCGCGTACCGCCACGCAGACCGCGCCCATTCTCTGTCGCCACTGCGAAGACGCGCCCTGCCTGCATGTCTGCCCGGTGAGTGCTATCAGCGTCGTTGATAGCGCCGTGCAACTCAACGAGAGCCTGTGTATCGGCTGCAAACTTTGCGCGCTGGTCTGCCCGTTTGGCGCGATTACGCCCTCCGGCAGCCAGCCGGTAAGTACCCCAGCCCACTTTCAGCATCAGCCTGCTACGCCGCTGCACAATACGGTAGAAAGCGCGCCCGAGCTTCATCCCCTGCTGCGCTGGGATGTCGGTATCAAAGCCGTCGCCGTGAAGTGCGATCTTTGCTATTTCCTGCCCGCCGGTCCGGCCTGCGTACAGGCCTGCGCCACTCAGGCGCTGCACCTTGTCACCGAAGCGTCGTTACAGCAGCAGGCGAAACAACAGCAGCGGCTCGCGGCAGAGTCGCTCCCCTCCCTTTCCCCTCTCCAGGATCAACGTTAATGGATGCCCTACAACTCCTGTTATGTTCCCTGACGCTGTACGTGGCAGGCGGCCTGGCCTCATTGCTGCTTTCCAGCCGAGAAGCGCTGGCCATCAAGGCCGCGGGCATCCCGGCCCTGCTGGGCGGCCTGGCGGGCAGCGCCAGCGCCGTTAGCCAGCTCAATGACGGCGCCACCCTTTTCTGGCGTGTATCAACCCCGTTTGAATTCGCCGACCTGAGCGTGCGGATGGACAGCCTCAGCGCGTTTATGGTGCTGGTTATCTCGCTGCTGGTCAGCGTCTGCGCACTCTATTCGCTGGCCTATATGCGTGAATACCTCGGAAAGGGGGCGGCGGCGATGGGGTTCTTTATGAACCTGTTTATCGCTTCAATGGTCGGCCTGCTGGTCATGGACAACGCGTTCTGGTTTATCGTGCTGTTCGAAATGATGTCCCTGGCCTCGTGGTTTTTAGTCATCGCCGAGCAAAACGACGAATCGCTGCACGCCGGGATGCTCTACTTTTTTATCGCCCACGCCGGTTCCGTCCTGATCATGATCGCCTTTTTCCTGCTCTGGCGAGAAAGCGGCAGTCTCGATTTCAGTAGCTTCCGCCCGCTGACGCTCTCCCCAGCGCTCTCTTCCGCGGTGTTCTTGCTGGCCTTTCTCGGCTTCGGCGCCAAGGCGGGAATGCTGCCGCTGCACAGCTGGCTGCCGCGCGCACACCCGGCAGCGCCCTCGCACGCATCGGCATTGATGTCCGGCGTGATGGTGAAAATCGGTATTTTCGGCATGCTGAAAGTGGCGATCGACCTGCTGTCCCATAGCGGTATTTTGCTGTGGTGGGGGGTACTGGTGCTGGCTGTCGGCGCCATATCGGCGGTTATTGGCGTGCTGTACGCTCTGGCCGAGCGCGACATAAAACGCCTGCTGGCGTGGAGTACGGTGGAAAATGTCGGCATTATCCTGCTCGGCGTCGGCGTCGGCCTGATCGGCCTGGCGCTGCATCTGCCGGTACTTGCCGCCGTTGGCCTGCTGAGCGCGCTCTTTCATGTGCTCAACCACGCGCTGTTTAAAGGACTGCTGTTCCTCGGCGCCGGGGCGATTATATGGCGGATGCACACTCGCGATATGGACCAGATGGGCGCACTGGCGAAGCGCATGCCGTGGACCGCGGTAGCATTCGCCATCGGCTGCCTGGCGATCTCCGCGATGCCGCCGCTGAACGGTTTTGTCAGCGAGTGGTATATCTATCAATCGCTGTTCGCCATGACCCATTTCAGCGATGTGGCGCTGCGCCTTGCCGGACCTGTCGCTATCGTCACGCTGGCGCTGGCCGGCGCGCTGGCGGCCATGTGCTTCGTCAATGTCTATGGCATCAGCTTCTGCGGCGCAGCGCGTAGCGAAGCGGCGGAACGGGCGCGCGAAGTTCCGTGGCCGATGGTCGCCGCCATGTTGATATTGGCCGCGCTTTGCGTCCTCAGCGGCGTCGGCGCGGTCTGGATTGCCCCCCAGATAATGCAGATTGTCGCCTCGCTTATTGCGACAGCCACGCCGCCCGCCGCGCAGGGCGCCGCGCTGATACCCGGCGGCTTGCACGATACCCTGCTGACGCCTTCGCTCATTCTGCTGCTGCTTATCGCACTGCCTCTCATTCCCGGCGTGTTCTGGCTGATAAACCGCCCGAGCCGGGGCACGTTTCGTCGCGGCGGCGATGCGTGGGCCTGCGGCTACGGCTGGGAGAGGGCGATGGCGCCCTCAGCCAGCAGCGTTACCCAGCCGCTACGGGTGATGTTCTCCACGCTTTATCGACTGCGTCAACGCTGCGATCCGGCCCCGACGATGTCTCGCGGACTGACGCACGCAACGTCAGCGGCACGGCGCGCCGAGCCGTTCTGGGACGAGCGCATTATTCGCCCGACCGTTGGTCTGACGCAGCGGCTGGCGCTGATCGTTCAGCATCTTCAAAGCGGCGATTTCCGACTCTATTGCCTGTATGTGATCGCCGCGCTGCTGATCCTGCTACTGACCATTGGCGTCTGAGGATATGACGATGACCCACACTCTTTCCACCGGATGCCTGCTGCTTATGGCGCTGATTCAGGCGGTGATACTGTTGGCGCTCACGCCTTTTTTCACCGGCGTCTCGCGCCAGATTCGCGCCCGAATGCACTCCCGTCAGGGGCCCGGCATCTGGCAGGACTACCGGGATATCAGCAAGCTGCTGAAACGTCAGGAGGTTGCCCCCGCCTCTTCCGGGCTGATGTTCCGCCTGATGCCCTGGGTGCTGCTCAGCAGCATGCTGGTAGTGGCGACGACGTTGCCGCTTTTTGTCCGCGCCTCGCTTTTCACCGGCGGCGGCGACCTGATCACCCTGATTTACCTGCTGGCGCTATTTCGCTTTTTCTTCGCCCTCTCAGGGCTGGACACCGGCAGCCCGTTTGCCGGGCTCGGCGCCAGCCGCGAGTTAACGCTGGGCGTGCTGGTCGAACCGGTGCTCATCCTTGCCCTTCTGGTGCTGGCGCTGATCGCGGGCTCAACCCATATCGCCATCATCAGCAACGCGCTGGCAAACGGCTGGGCTTCGCCTGTCGCAACGCTGCTGGCGCTACTGGCCTGTGGGTTCGCCTGCTTTATCGAAATGGGCAAAATCCCCTTTGACGTCGCGGAAGCGGAGCAGGAGCTACAGGAAGGGCCGCTGACGGAATACTCCGGCGCCGGGCTGGCGCTGGTGAAGTGGGGGCTGGGGCTCAAACAGGTGGTGATGGCCTCGTTATTTATCACCCTCTTTTTCCCCTTCGGCAGCGCCGTCACGCTCAGCATCGGCAGCCTGTTGCTGTCGCTGGTCGTGACGCTGCTGAAGGTGCTGGTGCTGTTTGCGCTGGCCTCGGTGGTGGAAAACGCCCTTGCCCGCGGCCGCTTTTTGCTGACCCACCATCTGACCTGGCTCGGTTTTAGCCTGGCCGCCCTGTCGTATGTTTTCTGGCTAACCGGTCTGTAAGGAGCACCGTTACACTATGGAAAATCTTGCTTTAACGACGCTGCTACTGCCGTTTATCGGCGCGCTGGTCGTGTCGTTGGCCCCGCAGAAGCAGGCCGCCAGGCTGGGCACGCTGTTTGCCGGGTTAGCGACCCTCGCGATGCTGGCGCTCAACGCCGCGTTTTATTGCAGCGGCAAAACGGCCACGCTAATTCCCCTCGCCAGCATTGGCGATACCGCGCTGTTCGGTTTCGTTATCGATCGCGTCAGCACGCTGATTCTGTTCGTCGTGGTGTTCCTCGGTCTGCTGGTCGCGCTGTACTCTACCGGCTACCTCACCGCGAAAAACCGCGAGCATCCGCACGATGGCGGCAATCGCTATTACGCCTTTCTGCTGATCTTTATCGGCGCGATGTCCGGGTTGGTGCTCTCGGCCACAATCCTCGGCCAGCTGCTGTTTTTTGAAATCACTGGCGGCTGTTCATGGGCGTTAATTAGCTACTACCAAAGCGAGAAGGCGCAACGTTCGGCGCTAAAGGCGCTGCTGATTACCCATCTTGCTTCTCTGGGGCTGTACCTTGCCGCCGCCACGCTGTTTTTACAAACCGGCACCTTTGCGCTCAGCGCCATGAGCCAGCTACAGGGCGACGCCCGCTATCTGGTCTATGGCGGTATTCTGTTCGCCGCGTGGGGAAAATCAGCCCAACTGCCGCTCCAGGCGTGGCTGCCGGATGCAATGGAAGCGCCGACGCCGGTCAGCGCCTATCTGCATGCCGCGTCGATGGTTAAAGTGGGCGTCTACATTTTCGCCCGCGCCATTCTCGACGGCGGTAACGTGCCGACGGCGATCGGCTGGGTTGGCGTCATTATGGCGCTGGTCACGCTGATTTACGGCTTCCTGATGTATCTACCACAGCAGGATATGAAGCGGCTGCTGGCCTGGTCAACGATCACCCAGCTGGCCTACATTTTTCTGGCGCTATCGCTCTCCGTTTTCGGCTCCCCCCTCGCGTTTAGCGGCGGCATCGCCTACATCGTCAACCACGCCTTCGCCAAGAGTCTGTTTTTCCTCGTCGCTGGCGCGCTGAGCTATAGCTGCGGCACACGGCTGCTGCCTCGGCTGCACGGGGTGCTCACCACTCTGCCGTTAGTTGGCGTCGGCTTCTGCGTGGCGGCGCTGGCGATAACCGGCGTGCCGCCGTTCAACGGTTTCTTTAGCAAATACCCGCTCTTCGCCGCCGGTTTTGCCCTCTCCAGCCAGCACTGGCTGCTGCTGCCCATCATGGTGCTGGTGCTGATCGAATCCGTGGCCAGCTTCGGCTGGCTGATCTACTGGTTTGGTCGGGTGGTGCCGGGCAAAGCGAGCGAAGAGGTCGTTCACGCCGCGCCCCTGCCGCTGTCGATGCGCCTGGTGCTGCTTGTCTTAATCGTGATGTCGCTGGTTTCCAGCGTCATCGCCGCCAGTTGGCTTCAATAAGGAGGTGAAAAATGACCGGAATATGGCTGACCAACAATCTGGCCGGGCTAATGATGTTGACCTCGCTGCTGGTGATCTGCGCGAAACCCTATCACCTCTCCTGCGCGCTATACGCCGTGCAATCGCTGGTGCTGGTAACCCTCTTTTTCACCCTGTCGCAGGTCTTCGCCGCCGAGCAGTTGATGATGTGGGCCTTCAGCGCCCTGCTTACCAAGGTGGTGCTGGTGCCGCTGATTATGGGCTATGCATTGCGAAAAATGGCGCCCGTACGCGCTGAACAGACGCTTTTCAGCCCGGTGACGATGGCGCTGCTGGCGGCGCTGATCGTCTTACTGTGCGCTTTTGTCGTGCAGCCTGTTCGCCTGCCAATGGCCGCCGCGCTAAAACCGGCGCTGGCGGTGGCGCTGGGGCATTTTCTGCTGGGGCTGCTGTGCATCATCAGCCAGCGCAACATTCTGCGGCAGATTTTTGGCTACTGCCTGATGGAAAACGGCTCGCATCTGGTGCTGGCGCTGCTCGCCTGGCGCGCACCTGAGCTGGTGGAAATCGGTATTGCGACCGATGCCATTTTCGCCGTCGTGGTGATGGTGGTGCTGGCAAGAAAAATAGGGCGCACTCACGGCACGCTGGACGCCAACGACCTGACTGCGCTGAAGGGATAACAAATGAGTCACTCTGTCATGCTCACCTCGCTGCTGTTGACGCCGCTGATTATTTCACTGCTCTGCTTCGCCTGCCGCTGGCTCGGCGACGGGCAACATCGGGCCGTCACCCTGCTGCATACCTCAGGCATCACGCTGCTGCTGGCGGTGTCGCTGCTAACGGTCGCCACCGCGCTCGACGAGGGAGAGATATTCTCCCCTTTGCGCTGGCTGCATATTGATAGTCTGAGCGGCCTGTTTCTCGCCATCCTCGGCATTATCGGCTTTCTGACCGGTCTGTACTCCATCGGCTATATGCGTCATGAAGTGGAACACGGCGAGATTTCGCCAGCCACGCTCTGCCACTACTACGGCTTTTTTCACCTGTTCCTGTTTACCATGCTGCTGGTCGTCACCAGCAATAACCTGATCGTGATGTGGGCGGCCATTGAGGCGACCACCCTGAGTTCAGCGTTTCTGGTGGGCATTTACGGCCAGCGTTCATCGCTGGAGGCGGCGTGGAAATACATCATTATTTGTACCGTCGGCGTCGCCTTTGGCCTGTTCGGTACCGTGCTGGTATATGCCAACGCCGTCAGCATCATGCCTGACCCGGAACAGTCGATTCTGTGGACGGAAGTGCTGAAACATGCCGCCAGCCTCGACCCCACGCTGATGCTGTTGGCCTTTGTCTTTATCCTGATCGGTTTTGGCACCAAAACCGGCCTCTTCCCGATGCACGCCTGGCTGCCGGATGCCCACAGCGAGGCGCCAAGCCCGGTCAGCGCCCTACTGTCGGCGGTGCTGCTGAACTGCGCGCTGCTGGTGCTGATTCGCTACTACATCCTGATTAGCCACGCGGTCGACAGCGGCCTTCCCGCCAGGCTGCTGCTGATCTTCGGCCTGCTGTCGGTGGCGGTTGCCGCGCTGTTTATCCTCGTCCAGCAGGATATGAAGCGACTGCTGGCCTATTCCAGCGTGGAAAACATGGGGCTTATCGTGGTGGCGCTGGGGATCGGCGGGCCGCTCGGCGTGCTGGCGGCACTGCTGCACACCCTCAACCACAGCCTGGCGAAAACGCTGCTGTTCTGCGGCTCGGGTAACGTGCTGCTGAAGTATGGCACCCGCAACCTCGACGTGGTGTGCGGGATGCTGAGAATTATGCCGCTCAGCGCCGTCTTGCTGGCCGGCGGCGCGCTCGGGCTGGGCGGGATGCCGCCGTTCAACATTTTCCTCAGCGAATTTATGACCGTTACCGCCGGGCTGGCTCGCGGCCACGTGGCGCTGACCATTGTGCTGCTCCTGTTGCTGACGCTGGTGCTGGCCGGGCTGATTCGCATGATCGCCCGCCTGCTGTTTGCTCGCCCGCCCGAGGCGGTGAGCCGGGGCGAATTAGGCTGGCAGACCACCGCGCCAATGGTGCTGCTGCTTTTCATGATGTTGCTCATGGGCACCTGCATCCCACAGCCGGTTGCTCGCATGCTGGAGAACGCCTCGGCCATCGTCCTGTCGGGGTCGGCAGACAAACCCATTTCTCTTAGCCACTGGCAATCCCTTTTTCCCGCAACTACCGCATCTGCATCGGAGAGTAAAAGTGAACTATCTGGACAGCGTTAATGACTCGGCGCCGCGAGGCGAGGCTTACCTTGCGGCAGTCAAGCAGCAGTTTCCCGGCGCGGTGCTGGAGGCGGCGCGACAGACCCACAACCAGCTGACCATCACGGTAAAAACCCACCTGCTGCCAGAGGTCGTCCACTTTCTCTACTATCAGCACGACGGCTGGCTGCCGGTGCTGTTCGGCAACGATGAGCGTGAGCTGAACGGTCACTATGCGGTCTATTACGCCCTGTCGATGGAGGGGGAAGAGAAGTGCTGGGTGGTAGTGAAAGCGCTGGTGGACGCGACCAGCCGCGAGTTTCCCTCGGTCACGCCGCGCGTTCCCGCCGCCGTCTGGGGCGAGCGCGAGATCCGCGATATGTACGGGCTGATCCCGGTCGGTCTGCCGGACCAACGCCGTCTGGTGCTGCCGGACGACTGGCCGGAAGATATGCATCCGCTGCGGAAAGACGCCATGGACTACCGTCTGCGCCCGCAGACCACTGACGATGCGGAAAGCTATCCCTTTGTGAACGAGGGTGACCGCGACGCGCGTATTATTCCCATTGGCCCGCTGCACATAACCTCCGATGAACCAGGACACTTCCGTCTGTTCGTCGACGGCGAGCGGATTGTCGATGCCGACTATCGCCTGTTCTACGTCCATCGCGGCATGGAGAAACTGGCGGAAACGCGCATGGGCTACAACGAAGTGACGTTTTTATCCGATCGGGTCTGCGGCATCTGCGGTTTCGCCCACAGCGTCGCTTACGCCAGTTCGGTGGAAAACGCGCTGGGGATTATCGTGCCGCCGCGGGCGCACGCTATCCGCTCCGTGCTGCTGGAGGTTGAACGCCTGCACAGCCATCTATTGAATCTCGGCCTCTCCTGCCACTTTGTCGGCTTTGATACCGGCTTTATGCAGTTTTTCCGCGTACGAGAAAAGTCGATGACCATGGCCGAACTGCTCACCGGCTCGCGTAAAACCTACGGTCTGAACCTGATTGGCGGCGTACGCCGGGATATTCTCAAAGAGCAGCGTCTGCAAACGCTGAAGCTGGTGCGGGAAATGCGTGCTGAAGTGTCCGATCTGGTCGAGATCCTGCTGGCAACGCCCAATATGGCGCAGCGTACCCAGGGCGTCGGTATCCTCGACCGCCAGATAGCGCGCGACTACAGCCCGGTCGGGCCATTGATCCGCGGCAGTGGCTTCGCGCGGGATTTGCGCTTCGATCACCCTTACGCCAACTACGGCAACCTGCCGAAAACCCTGTTCAGCATGGACAGCGGCGACGTTTTTGCCCGCGTCATGGTCAGGGTAAAAGAAACCTTCGATTCGCTGATGATGCTGGAGTTTGCCCTCGACAACCTTCCCAATACGCCGCTATTAACCGAAGGATTCAGCTATCGACCGCACGCCTTTGCCCTCGGCTACGTTGAGGCGCCGCGCGGCGAAGACGTGCACTGGAGCATGCTTGGCGATAACCAGAAGCTCTTCCGCTGGCGCTGCCGTGCCGCCACTTACGCCAACTGGCCAGTACTGCGTTACATGCTGCGTGGCAACACGGTCTCCGACGCGCCGCTGATTATCGGTAGCCTCGACCCCTGCTACTCCTGCACCGATCGCGTCACGCTGGTCGATGTGCACAAGCGCAGGCAGACAACCGTGCCGTACAAAGATCTTGAGCGCTACGGGCGGGAACGTCGCCACTCACCGCTGAAGTAAGGACCGAATCGATGCTGAAATTACTCAAAACCATCGTAGGCGCCGGCGAAGCAACGGTGAAATATCCCTTTGCCCCGCTGGAGGTGTGCCCCGGCTTTCGCGGTAAACCAGAGCTGAATGCGCAGCAGTGTATCGCCTGCGCCGCCTGCGTCACCGCCTGCCCGGCGAATGCTCTGACGATGGAAACCGACACCCAAAGCGATACCCGCACCTGGCAGCTGTATCTGGGACGCTGCATTTACTGCGGACGCTGCGAGGAAGTCTGCCCGACGCACGCCATCCGACTGTCGGAAAACTTCGAACTCACGGTGCTGCGTAAAGACGATCTCTACACCCGCGCACGCTTTACGCTACAGCGCTGTCGCGTATGCCAACGGCCTTTCGCGGTGGAAAAATCCATCGCGCTGGCGGTTGCGCTGCTGGTACAGCAGCAAAAAGATGCCGCCAACCTGTCGCTGCTGCGTCAGCAGGCGGCGGTTTGCCCCCAGTGCAAGCAACGTGCGGCCCTCGCCGGCTGCGATGGGCTCACACTCTCCTTTTCGAATAAGGAGCAACGATGAATACGCCACAGGTTGTACACCCGCATCATACCAGCCAGCCCCTGATTATTGACGAGCAGACGCAGGCGATGAAGCGCCTGCTGCTCAAGGATATCCGTCGCTCCGCCTACGTTTACCGGGTGGACTGCGGCGGCTGCAACGGCTGTGAAATTGAGATTTTTTCCGCCATCACACCGCTGTTCGACGCCGAACGCTTCGGGATTAAGGTCGTCGCCTCTCCACGTCATGCGGATATCCTGCTGTTCACCGGCGCCGTGACCCGTGCGATGCGGATGCCGGCGTTACGCGCCTATCATGCTGCGCCCGATCGCAAAATCTGTATTTCCTACGGCGCGTGCGGGATCAGCGGCGGTATCTTTCACGATCTCTACTGCGTGTGGGGCGGCAGCGACACCATCGTGCCCATTGATGTCTGGATCCCCGGCTGCCCGCCAACGCCGGCGGCCACTATCCACGGTTTCGCCGTCGCGCTGGGGCTGTTGCAGCAGAAAATTCACGCCGAGGAGTGCGTTAACGCGGCTGAACCCGCGCAGCTGCGTCAGCCGTCGATAGCCAGCGCCCTGCGCATTGCCATCGAACGTGAAGCCCGGCGGCTGGCGGGCTATCGTCAGGGAACGGAAATCTGCAACGGCCTGTTTAATACGCTACGCGAAGATCCCTCCGGTGAACTGGTCGACATCTGGCTGCAGCAGGCTGACGATCCGCGCTTAAACGATATCGTCCATCAGCTTTTGCGCATTCTGGAGGCCCAGCGTGGTTGAAGAAAAAGGCGAAATCGTCTTCTGGACGCTACGGCAAAAGTTTATCGACAGCAGCACCACGCTACCGGAGCAGCATCGTCAGGTGATGTACTACTCGCTGGCGATCGGCCATCACGTCGGCATCATTGACTGCCTGCGAGTGGCACTACGCTGCCCGCTGGTCGAATACCGCAAATGGGCGCGGCAGCTGGCAGACGAACAGGCACAGCGCAAAATGCTGGGCGTATTGACGTTTGGTGAAATCATTATCGACGCCAGCCACCTCTCGCTGCTGCGGCACGCGCTGGCCCCGCTGGCTGACGATACCTCTTCCGCGCAGCAGGCATTCAGCAAAGACATGCTTTCACTGCTCGACGACATTGCCCATGAGCCCGCTATTTATCTGCTGGCCAGACATATTGCCTGACACGAGGCCATAGACGTGAAACAGATAACAATATAGTTAGCATGGTTATTATAAGCTCATTTTTTAGCCGCGACGCGCCCCTTGCGCCACACGCTACCAGTAAAAAGGATTGCGGATGACTCAGTTCGACGAGGCTAATATCGCCCCGCTTCCGGGTATGTCATTAAAAGAATCAGTGAATACGGTACTACAACATCTCCGCCAGCAGAGCGACAAAGCCTCGCTGCTGCGGGCGTTTATTCCTTTGCCCCCGCCGTTCAATCGGGTTCAGCTTATCGAGCTGCATTTTATTGATAGCGGCTTTTATTACCGCTGCTTTGATGATGGCAGCGTGGCCTGCAGCAGCCACGGCTGGCAGGGAGAGTGTAGCGACAGCTCGATTCATATGATTTTACTCAGCAACGCGCTGATGGCGGAGCTGCGCTTTATTCGCAGCGACGGCGGCCGGTATACGCCGCAGGATACACAACTCTTTTCATGGCTGGCGCGGCTGGCAAGGCCGGTGCTGGAAAATTTTCTGCAGCAGGAGATACTGCGCGCCAGCCTGCAAACGCTGGCTCAGGAGCGCGACCACCACCAGATTCTGGTCGATATCACCAACTCGGTGCTCTCGCATCTGGAGATGGAGGAGCTGGTGAGCGATGTGGCGCGAGAGATTCACCACTATTTTGGCATCAGCGCCATCGGGATCATTCTGCGTGACAACGGCAGGCCCGGAAAGCACAGCGTTCACTATACCGAGTTCTGCGAAGAGGGGCCAAGAAGCCAGCACTATATTTTGCAGGAGATGAGCCCGGTCCTCACTCAGGCAATGACGCAGAACCAACCGCAGCTGTATCAGCAGGATGACAGCAAGTGCTGGCAAAACGACCCGTTACTTTACGAAGCGGCCCACCGCGGCCTGAGCAATATTCTGGTGCTGCCACTCACCTTCGGCAACCACACGCCGGGCGTGCTGCTGCTCGCCCATGCCTCGACGACGCCGTTTGAACGCGAAAATGGCGCGTTGCTACAGCAGATTGCCGATCGCATCGCTATCGCAGTCGATAACGCCGATGCCTGGAGCAGCATGACCGCGCTGAAAGAGAGCCTCAAGCAAGAGAACAGCCAGCTGAGCGCGCAGCTGCTGTCGAGCATGGGCGTAGGCGATATTATTTACCAGAGCCAGGCGATGCACGACCTGTTGCAGCAGGTCGATATCGTCGCGCAAAGCGACAGTACGGTGCTGATTTGCGGCGAAACCGGGACGGGAAAAGAGATTATCGCCAGAGCGGTACATCAGCTCAGCAACCGTCACGATAAACCGCTGATCAAAATCAACTGCGCGGCAATTCCCGCCAGCCTGCTGGAGAGCGAGCTTTTCGGCTACGATAAGGGGGCGTTTACCGGCGCCATCAACACCCACAAGGGGCGGTTTGAAATCGCCGACGGCGGGACGCTGTTTCTGGATGAAATCGGCGATTTGCCGCTGGAGCTACAGCCTAAGCTGCTGCGGGTGCTGCAGGAACGAGAGATTGAGCGGTTGGGCGGCAGCCGCACCATCAACGTTAATGTCAGAGTGATTGCCGCTACCAACCGCGACCTCCGCCAGATGGTCGATAACCGCGAGTTCCGCGACGACCTCTTCTATCGTCTGAACGTCTTTCCTCTTGAGCTTCCGCCGCTGCGCGAGCGCCCGGAAGATATCCCGCTGCTGGCAAAATATTTTACCCGCAAGCTCGCCCTGCGCATGAACCGCACCATCGACAATATTTCGCCACAGACGCTCGAACAGCTGGTCTCCTACGACTGGCCCGGCAACGTGCGGGAGCTGGAGAACGTGATTGAGCGCGCCGTCTTACTGACGCGCGACACCACCCTGAACCTGCATCTGACTCAGCAATCAACGCGTCTGTTGCCAACGTTTAAGAACGTCGAACCGCCCGCGGTCAACCCGGTACAGCAAATGCTGCATCCCGGGCCGCCGGAAAACGACGACGAAGAGCGACGCGTTATTGTGCAGGCGCTACGGGAAAGCAACGGCATTGTCGCCGGGCCGCGAGGGGCGGCGAACAGGCTGGGGATGAAGCGCACCACGCTGCTCTCGCGCATGCAGCGTTTAGGTATCTCACCACGCGATGTCTTATAGACAGGCAGGAAGTCCACCATGAAAAGTCGCCGTCATGACCTCCCGCACTCGCTACTGGCCGTCGCCAGCCGCGCCGGAATGGCACGGGCGGAACAGAGCCCGGCGCAGCGCTTTGTGCTGGCCGCCAGCGCAGGTATTTTTATCGCCATCGCCGCCGCGTTCTACGTTTCCCTCAGCCAGCAGCCCAACACGCTGGTTAGCGTACTGGCCAGCGGCCTGTGCTTCACGCTGAGTTTGATTCCGGTCGTACTGGGCGGCGCTGAACTGTTTCCGTCCATGCTCGCCACGACCGCCGCAGCCGCGGGTGGCTATATTAGCCCACGCGAAGCGCTCTGCAGCAGCCTGATTGTCTGCGCCGGAAATACGGGAGGCGTACTCTTTTTGGCCGCGCTCATGTGGTTTTCCGGTCTTTGCACGGGCGGCGACGGCCGCTGGGGGTTGCGGGTACTGCAAATATCGGCGCATCATCCGGGCGACACGTTTATCACCAACCTTGGGCTCGGGATGGTCGGCAATTTACTCTTATGCTTTGCCGTGGCAATCAGCCACGCTTTCCATTCGTTGACGGATAAAATTCTCGCGATGCTGCTGCCGCTGAGCCTGTTTTCCGCCAGCGGCGCGGCACACGGTATGGTTAGCCTGTTTCTGCTACCGCTGGCCGTCGCCGTTCAGTCCTCGGCTCCCGCCCGTTTCGGGTTGCTGAGCGGCAGCGATAACGCGCTCAGCGTTGG
>ERZ1026872.346-NODE-346-length-14025-cov-8.975018_pt1 | contig 14025 bp, 19 predicted proteins | sample MGYA00380166_ERZ1026872 | MGnify/ENA primary metagenome ERZ1026872 (study PRJEB33269, sample SAMEA4719802) | human gut metagenome | biome: human-associated habitat; feature: organic feature; material: feces | place: Cameroon | collected 2013-10 ... | reverse complement strand
ATAATCGCTTGGTCGTTGGTTCAAACCCAACAGGGGCCACCAAATTTTAGCTTTAGAATCATATGATTAAGCCACTCTCGCGAGTGGCTTTTTTGTTATCTCTTTTTCGAGTGGCGATAGAATGGCGGTAGATCTTTTACCGCCACTTTGCCGATGGCATAAAAAACCCGCACGCAGCGGGCATTTAGCAGAAATTTATCAGAGCCATAATGGCCGCTGACCACCGATGGTCGGGTGCGGCGGTGCCGGGGTTATTGTTCCAGGTGTAACAATAAAACGCTCTACCGATTCCATCGTTACAAACGTACAACTGCAATTTATGTTTGTGCACTGATGGTAGCGCTCTTTGGTATTCTCACTGAGATAGCGACTGGTGCGCGCATGCGCCGCGTGCTGACATTTCGGACAATGGAACATAAAACGCCCTTCGATTCACATAAAGTGAATAAATGATACTCAAAATCTCACAGCTTGAGAATAACTTTATTTATCCAACTCTTCGCTTTCGTACTCCACATCCGAAACCTTAACCTCAAGCTCTAAGCCTGTCGTGTAGCCGTTCCCGTTGAGGTTATGCACTACCCGGCTGATTATCCACGCCTGATCGTCTATAACGCGCTTAAAGCCTTTAACCGCTAGCGGCGTTTCAGGAAATAAATCAGCACGGCCAATTGCCAGCGAGATTGAAAACTCCGCCACCCCGCGCTGAATTTTGTCCCACTTTGCCTGAGCGGCGCGCATGGCCTGCGCCTTTGTTGCGTAGATGGTCGTAAGCTCCAGCACGTTATCTGACTCACCGGCCATATATTCGCCCTCGCGTGCTTCCTGCTCCTTTTTGGCTTTGGCCTTTGTTGATGTTTTGGCGGCTTTCGGATGCTGCAGCGCGCGCAGATGTTGCTCTTTGGGCTTGCGCTTGAGTTCCACTTTTTGCTTTTGTGGTTTCGGGTCTTTGGTGTGCAGCCATTTCGCCGTTACGCCGGTGTAAGCCTCCCGGTCAGCAATCGCAAACTGATGCCGGTCGCCATCTCCCCGTTCGACGGTCATTTGCGGAATGGGTTTTCCGCTGGCCGTCATCGCGCTACCGGCTTTCAGGAATAATAATTTCCCGGCTTTGACCGACACCGCCGCCCCGTTCCGCTCTGCCAGTCGGGACAGAAACGCGACATCGGACTCCTGCGACTGGTCGATGTGCGGCACGGCGATCGCTTTCAGCGAATCGGCCACGCTGGCCGTGAGCTTATTACGCGTTGCGATAGTCTCAACAATCACCCCGAGCGAGGTGTTATGCCATGACTGCTCCCGGCGCGAATTCAGCGTCCCGCGAAAATCAGCGCTGCGCCCCCGGATGGTGAGCGTATCGGGCGCGCCCCGGTGCTCGATTTCATCGACCGTAAAGCTCCCTTTGTTCAGTAGCGCGGAGCCCTGCCAGCCTAACCACAACGTCAGCGTTGCCCCGCGCGGCGGCAGCTCGACAAGGCCATCGGTATCATCGAGCTCGATATCAAGCTGGTCGGCCTCGAATCCGCGATTGTCGGTCATCGTCAGTCCGATGAGCCGGTCACTGAAATTCTGCGTGATATCCGTACCATCAAGCGTGAGCATAAACGCCGGGGCAATACGCGCCCCGGCCTGAATATTCATTCCCGTAATCATCCCGTCAGCCCTCCGAGCCAGTTCCCGGCAGACGTGACCAGATTGTCAGCCTGTGATTTCAGGTCGCCATAAATGGCCGACAGGGATTTATCCACCCGTTTAAGCGACAGGCTAAACTCGATTTTGCGCGCCGCGCCGTCGCTGAATAACTCCGTGTGCGCGTGCGTCACTTTATCGATGACATACATGCCGTGGATCATGCCGGTTCCGTCAATCAGCGGCCACGCGCGACCCTCATCGGCCATCAGTTCGACCGCCGTCAGTGACAGGCGACCGCCAGTGATTTCCGGGTACAGTACACCCGAGAGCGTGCGCGAGGTTTCCCCCTCCCCGAGAAACTGATACGCCGGAGGTTTACCGACGCGGTCATTTGATGCCCAGCGATAATCCTTCGAATACTGCATCGACTGATACGGCAGCGTGCGGCGCTCAAACACAAAAAAACCCAGTACCATCAACATGTTTTAGCCCTCATCCGTCGTGACGCATACTTGAGCGCTGGCGCGCCCGTTCTTCCCGGTCGAGCCTCTCGACAGCTTCCCTGAGCTGGCGGTCAAGGTCACTTCCCGGCGCGACCCCGCCCTGCAGGGTGATGTGATACTCGCTCTTGCTTTGGTCGACGTAAGACCGGCCAGCCGGGGCCGTCACCGGCTGATATGCCTGATAGCCGCCATATGACGAGGTGGCCGGAATGTATGACCCGCTTTGTGTCCCGCCTCCGGCACCGGCTTTGGCTGCAGTCTGGTCTAGATCGCCCGACTCTTTTTTGATGACCCCGAGCTTTTCCAGCAGCCAGCCAACTTTGCCGCTCAGGCTGTTAAAGATGTTGAGCGGCATCAGCAGCGCATCGGCCAGCGCCTGCCCAAACGCCACGCCGACATTTTTACAGCGGTCGAGCGTCTCCTGCGTCGCCTTAACCGGCGCTATCAGGTCGGTGAACCACTGCCAGACGCCGCGCAGCTTATCGAGAATGGTGTCAAACACCGGCGCAAGCGGGGCGAATATCGCCGCCACCGGCGCAAAGGCCGCACTGAGCCCCTCCACCACACCCGAAAAAAATGCGCTGACAGGCTCCCAGTATTTTCGGATGAGTAGCGCCCCGGCCACCACCGCCCCGGCAACCGCCACCACCGGCAGACTGATGGCCCCGATCGCCGTGGCAATCGCTGTACCGGCGGCGCTGAATACCACACCCAGCACACCGGCGGCGGCAATAATGGCGTTAATCCCCATCACTACCGGCCACGCGACAAGCCCAATCCCGCCAATCACCCCGACCAGCGCCAGCGCACCACCGGCAACCACCCCGAGCGTCGTCGCCAGCCCTTTATTTTTCTGTATCCAGCCGTCAAGCTTTAACACGTATTGCGTGGCCGTCTGCGTCAGTTTGCGCAGTGCGCCCTCCTGCTGGTCAAACAGGTCAGTTCCCACGGCCTGATAGGCTGACTGAAACGCTTTAAAGTCGCCGCCGAGATTGTCCTGCATGACCTTAACCAGTTCTTCGGTTTTGCCGTCCGAGGCTTTAAACGCGGCGGTGAGCTGGTCGAGCTTGCCCCCTGATGCGGCGGCCATCAGCACCGCCGCCGCCGAGCTGGCTTCTTCGCCGAAGATGGTTTTCATGTACTCGCCGCGCTCACTCGTTCCGAGTTTGTTTTTCTCAAAACTGCGTTGCATTTCTTTCAGGATGGTAAATATCGGGCGCGTGTTTCCCTTGCTGTCGGACGTTTTAACACCGAGCTCTTTGATAGCCGCAAAGGCTTTGCCGGTGGGTGCCTGCAGGCGACTGAGCACCGCGCGGCTTCCCGTCCCGGCCATTGAGCCGGTAATTTTGGCATCGTGCAGCGCACCGACCATCGCGGCGGCCTGCTCGATACTCACCCCGGCATTTTTTGCCACCGGCGCGGCATACGTCAGCGCATCACTCAGCCCGTCGAAATCGGCGGCGGTTTTGTTCATCGTCATCGAGAGAACGTCACCGATATGCGCAATCTGGTCGTTTGAAAGCTGAAACGCCGACTTCATCCCCGTCAGCAGGGCGGCGTTTTCCTCCATCGAACGTTGATTCGACAGCGCCATATTCAGCGTGACCGGCGTCGCCGCCTGGATCGCTGCCGCATCCCCGCCGCTTTTCGCAATGATAATCTGCGCGCTGGCCGCATCGTCTGCAGACGCGGCGGTATTGTCACCGAGCTGACGCGCCTGTTTACGCAATGCCTGCATCTCGGGTGACTGCTTATCGACCCCGAGCACGGCCTGCAGCTCGGAGTTTTTCTGTGCAAACGCATAGCCCGGTGCCAGTAATTTCACCCCGGCCATTGTCCCGGCGGCGGCGATACCCACACCTGCCGCACCTGCCCCGGCCATGCTACCGGCCAGACCTTTCCCCGCCTGATAGCGCGCGTTGACCTGGTTTAATCTGGCCTGCTGTTGACTGACCCGCGTCAGCGCCTCACGCTGCCGGTTAAGCTGTGCGGTCGTCTCGCTGATACGGCTTTTCAGGCGGCGCTCATCTGCCGACAGGGTTCGGGTGTTTACCCCGGCCTGCGCAAGCGCCGAGCGCTGACGCTGCACCGACTCCCGCAGGCTGTTGTATTTAAGCTGCAGGTCAGCGGCGGATTTCTTCGCGGCCTCCATCGCGCGCGCCTGCGCTTTTGTGGGGTTCTCAGTATTTTTAAACTGGACGGCCAGCGCAGCGGCCTCCTGTTTCGCTTTATTCAGCGACTGACCGGTCACGGCAAGCTGCCCGCTCGCTTTCCTGAATCCGTCAATACGGGACGCCTGCGCGTTAAGGTCGCGCAGGGCAGTCTGTGAAGTGCGGATATCGCCAGCAAGGGATTTGCTGGCAGTCTGGATAGCTTTGAGCGGTCGGCTTGCCCGGTCGACTGCGTTAAGCAGTACCTCAATCCTGACGTTATTGCTCATGGTGGTTTCCGCTTCGCTGCAGCGCCTTATCGCGCCATGTGAGGAGCTCGGTCACACTCAGGGAATTTAGCTCTGATGGCGGCCAGTGAAAAATCACCGCGATATCCGCCATCAGGTCATCGACCGACAGGTTTTCAGGAAACGTCAGCGAGCCGAAGATGGCGACAAAAAACCAATCACCTCAGCGGCGAACAGCATCAGGTCGGAGCCATCGAGACGGGTAACTTCATGCTCGGTGAGTGCCGGGTAAGTCATACGCGGCAACACTTTAATCAGCGCATCGACGTCCGAGCTTGCCAGCGCGGCCAGCGACACGCCGCGCAGGGTTCCGGCATTCGGTTTAAACACGGTGACTTTCTCGATTTTCTGCTCACCGCGCATGACAGGATTATCGAGCGTAACGGTATTCGGTTTTTCCGTTTCGGTGGTGGCGGTTTCGGTCATATTTTCCATGATATTGCTCTCTTCAACGTTGGATGACCGGCCAGTCTGACTGACCGGTTAAGGGGTTACAGGCCGATGGCCTTACGGTGCTCCGCCAGACGGTCGACGCCGTCGACTTTCAGCACCATGTTGACGACGTCAATCTCAATGACTTCTTTGCCGTCAATGGTGAGCTGGTAGTAAGCGCACTCGGTCGACATTTTGGTCGAGCCGCTTTCGCCCTGCTTGTTTTCGCCGCCGTCGTACTCTTTGTGACGGCCACGCATGACCACCTCGACCGCAGAAATTGCGCCGGTGTCGTCCCGCTGGTATGAGCCGGTAAAGCGTAACGGCACGCTGTCCGCGCCCGGTGAAGCGTACTGCGCCCAAAGCTCGACGTCAGGCAGTCCGCCCAGCGTCCACTCCAGCGACAGCGCATCGTCATCGAGACCGAGGTCAATCGACACCGAGCCCGGCATCCCGCCCCCGCGATATTTTTCGAGCTTGCGGGTCAGCTTTGGCAGGGTGACGGATTCAACAACGCCCATGTAGCTGAGACCGTCGTTAAACATGTTCAGATATTTAAGCTTGCGGGGTAACGCCATGTTCTGAGCTCCTTAGCTGTTGACCGAGTCTGACAGGTCAGCCAGATAGGTATCGGTGATGCGCTGGCGCAGGGTCAGGTTTTCCAGCGGCGGGACGGGGGTATAGTCGTAATCGATATACAGTTTCCCCGTTTTCAGGGTCGACACGTCGTTAGAATCCGGGTCGTACCAGCACGTGCCGTCAACGATATAACCGTTATTTTTCAGCTCGCGGAATTTGGCATTGATACCGGCGACGATGTCGCGAATAAGCGTCGCCGTAATGGGCTTATCCATCGCCCACGCGTGCGCCTCCGCCATCGTGTCGGCCAGCACCTGCGCGGTGCGGGTGTAGTTCTCAAACAGGAATAACGGATCGTCTGAACAGGAACGGTTGCCCCAGAATTTAAAGCCATCGTTTCGAATCAGCGTGGTCACACCAGCCTGATTTAACAGGTTGGCGTCGGTGGCCTGCTCCTGCAAATCCCACGAAACCGGAATACTGACACCGGTGACGCCGTTCACACCGACGTTGGACAGCGTTTTGTGCCAGCCGGTTTCCTGGTCAATCTTGGCACGCAGACCCAGTGCACGCGCGGTCGCCCACGCGATCGTGGTGGCATTCGACGTGGTGTCCCATGCCAGAAAATCCGGATGAATCACCATCAGCTCGCGCTGGCTGAAATTCTCGCGGTAATTCATGGCCTCGGAAATGGTTTTGCAGCCCCACGAGCTGATATAACCAAAGGCGCGCAGGCTCTGACAGATGGACGCAAGCGCGGTCGCCACCGCCAGTGAGTCGAGCCCCGGCACGCCGAGAATGCGCGGCTTGACGCCGGTGACGGTTTTCGCGGTCAGCAGCGCTTTCATGCCGGTATACTGGCCGTTTTCATCCGTGGTGCCGATGATGTTGGAAATGGTTTCGGCTTTCGCCTCTTCCGGGTCGTCTGCTGCCCCTTCGGCAACACGAACAACCACGATAACCGGTTTGCACTGGTCCGCGATGGCCTGCAGGGACGCCGAAAGCGTCCCCTGTTTACCGGCCTTACCGATCGCGTTTTGCACGCTGGTAATCAGTACCGGCTTATTAAGCGGGAAAGTCGCCTCGTCGGCATCGCTGGCCGTGCAGACCATGCCGATGACCGCCGTCGAGACGGTGGAAATAGTGCGAATGCCATCGTTAATCTCGATGACCTGCACGCCGTGAAGATAGTCGCCCATCCGTTTAACTCCGTAGTTAAGGGGTAGCGACATTGTCCGGGCTGTTCTTGGTGTGCGCTATTTACCCCTGATGGATGAGCGGTGATACAACGAGCATGTAACCCGGTGGCAGGAAATTTTTATACAGCGCAGAAATCGCGACATCAAACATGATTAAGAGCCGCATACTGCGGCTTTCTCTTACACCCCAAGTGCAAAATACGTATAGCTGTCAATGTTGGTTGCCACGCCACTCCCATTCCACCCATAGAGACTAAAGCCAGTTAAGGTGTAATTAACTGACGTTACATACCGATTGTCAGCTGTGATTTTATGCGGCAAAACGATAAACGGGGTGACGTTGAACGGCTTTTTAAACCGTACAGTAGCGTTGGTCGCCTGAACAGAACCGCTCCCCCATTGCAGCAAAAATCCTCCTGGCAATTCAAAGTAGCCATTGGCCTCCAGTAGCCGATCTCCAAAACCGAGATTCTGGAGAACCTCACCAATGACACCCGCGTCGACCATTTCTTTAAGGGCATTCTCAATCAGTGGGTATTGCGTATGCGGATTTGCATCCCTGACATGCTCGCTTATCAGGTCATCGGTGTACCCCTTCACCTCAATGGCCGTCGAATCGACATACTGACGTGTAGCCAGCACGACAGACGGGTCAATTTTCAGGGTGATGGCTGACGTCGCCGACACAATCAAAATCATGCGAATGGTCTGCGTGCGGCCGCTGCCCTCCTGCAGTTGCGGCTTGTACGTTTCCGGGCAGTTCGCCACGGCAATCAGGATGCCGTCATCGTCATAAAGTCCAATCTCACGAATCCAGAATCCGCCCTCATTTTCAGGAATAATTTGCTCGGCAATAATCTGGCTGTCGTTGCCCGGGTCAATACTCAGCTGGTTGAGCGGCGCAATACGTTTCTGGTTAATGAGCTTTGTCTGTGCCGGATCAGGCGTCGGCAGCGCCCCGTTCGCATCCCCGACCGCCATTTGGGTCAGGTTAAGCTTTGTTCCCAGCGACACCGCGTTAGCCAGTCGCGCCGCGCCCTGGTTCGTCAGAATGGCGAAATATTTTGCGGTCATGCGTTCACTCTCAGGTAATCAATTAAATGGATGGCCGAGGCCGGATAATAATCACCGCCGACGACAATTTCCTCCGGGGTGTAGGGGTAAACGGTCAGCGCATCGCCGTGATAACAACCCGCGCCGACATACAGCTCGCCTGACGAGCTCAGGCTGATGGCAAGGCCGATAAGGTGACGGCTTGCCGGTTTGGCGTCATAAATCAGGCGCTCAAGCTCCTGATACATTTCATCCGTAATACCGCTGTCGAGCACGCCGATAACCAGGCGGAATGTGCCGGGCTCCTCGTTGAGCTGCCACCATTCCCGCACGTCAATCAGGAACCCGAGCGGCTCAACCACGCGACGCAGCGCGGAAATCGTGCCTTTGTGCGCGTGGACATAAAACGATGAGGCGATGACCCTGCGTTTTGTGGCCTCCGGCCAGCGCTCATCCCAGCGGTCGACCGATAACGCCCACGCCAGATAGGGCAGCAATCGCACCGGACAGGTGCGCCAGTTCCACAACGTGCGCAGCGGGACAGGGACGCGTTCGATTTCAGCCAGCGCACCGGCGGCAGCGACTTCAAGCTGAGAAGAGCCTGTCGGTAACAGCCGGTCACTCATCCGAGCCCCCGACAGCAATCTGATAGTCTGTACAACTGGATGCCTGCGACTTACTCAGCACAATATCGGCCTGCGGGGATGTCAGCTCGACACGCTGCACACCTTCAACATGCAGTGCAGCGTAAATGGCTGAGAGGCGAATATCACGCCCGAGGCGGTGCTGATCGCTGATATAGCTATTCAGCTTTTTCTCTGCGGCCTCCCTCACCGGTTCGGACTCAGGGCCGGGGTAAACATAGAGCGTGGCGTCAATCTGGTAAGGCACAATTTCGGCTGACTGCACGGTCACGCGATCGCCCACCGGGCGTACATCCTCCGCATTCAGCACTTTTTCAACAATCGCCAGTAACTCAGGGTTTGCCGTCCCGTCACCCTCTCGTGATAACACGGAAATCGTCACGCAGGCTGGCGCAGGGCTCTCGACTGAGATATCCGCGACCCGTCCGTCAGCACTGCGCCCGTGGTACTCATACGCCCCGACCGGCCCCGCCACGCTGAGACCTTCAAATGCCTGTTGTGCCCGCAGTCGTAAATCGTCGTCATCCTCCATCACTGCAGGTGTCGGCGGGATAGTGCTGTCATCTTCCGGGGTGACGGTCAGCCGGGCGGTGTTGTTGTTTGCGGCTGCGGCATCGAGGTCATTACCGCTGGCATAAGCCAGCATGACCGCACGCGCGGCCTCGTTGACACGCTGTCGCCAGATAACTTCCCGATAGGCGTTTTCCTGCAGGAGCTTCACAATCGGATCAGATTCAAGCGTCAGCGTGCGCGCGACTGCCTCCTGCTGGTCTTCGGGGTAAAGCGAGACCAGCGTCGCCTTGCGCTCGCTCAGGATGGTTTCATAGTCCAGCTCTTCCACCACATCCGGCGCGGGGAGCTGGTTCAGTTCAACAATTGCCATAGTGTTTAACTCAGTGGAATGGTGAGTGAAAATGCCGAGCCGCCGGTGGTACGCGTGCCGCTGATATCGACATACAGTCCGCCGTCAGTGTCCGACCGTTCAAACGTGATGGCCGACAGGGTGACGCGCGGCTCCCACTTCTGGATCGCGGAGTAACATGCGGCCATAATCTGCAGGCGCAGTGCCGGGGTCTGCGGCTGGTCAATCAGCGCCGATAACAGCGAGCCGTATTCCCGGCGCATCACCCGCGAGCCAACCGGCGTGACCAGAATGTCGCGCACGCTTTGCCGGATATGTTCGACCTCAGAAATACTGAGCCCGGTCTGGCGGTTCATACCGAGATAACGCACCGTCATTTTGTCCCCACCGTTCTGTTGTCGCCCCGCTGTACGCCGCCGTGGTCGTGGTCATCCACCTGCACGCCGTTGGAGGTAAATTTGCCGCCGGTGTGCTCAATATTCCCGGTCATCTTCCCGCCCTTCTGCACTTCGAGCGTGCCGGTCGTGAGCTTGTTGGTACACACCACCTCCGGCGTGTCGAGTGTGATGCGGGTCGAAGCCTTGACCAGTACCAGCGGCACGGTTGCGGTGATGGAGTCTGACGCGTGAACGTCGGCGGTTTTGATACCAGACACAGTGAGCGCCCCGTTGTCGGGCTCGTACTCGATAACCGCCCCGTCAGGAAAGGCAACATGAAACGCATCAGGGGAAGCGGACGGCGCGGGATGGTCATCCGAAAAGATGCCGGGCAGCACAAAGGCCGTATCGAGCTCACCGCCGATGGCCAGCACAAGCACCTGCTCACCAACCGAGGGAGCCCACCATACGCGCGAGCGACCGGCGCGGCAGGTTAGCCAGTTCAGCCAGGTGGTTTCCATGCCGCCGGTCTGGACACGACAAAGCCCCTCGTCGTGGTCGACGTCGGTCACGATGCCGGTGCGGATGAGGTTGCGGATCGCGCGAGCGATATCCTGCAGAGAAGTTAAATCATTCATGAGGAAAGGATGCCGCCGGGAAAGGCCAGCGGCAATCGAGCAACGTTTTATCAGGCATGAAACAACGAGCTCTTGATTTATTATCAATAAAAAAATATAACGTCCGTGGAAAAAAACTCATTCAAACCGAGAAAGGGTCATGACTAGTAGCGATATCATTGCAGGCATAGGTGCGTTCATTGCTTTTATTGCATTAATTATATCAATGAGGAGTTATTCTGTAGCTAAGCAGTCACTCAATATAACATCCATCCAACATAACCAGAGAAGCTTGGGCGTAATTTTGTATTACATAGACGCCTACAAATGGAAAAAAGATAGTGAAACTTACATATCTTTTGCATTGCGCTTTACGAACTTGAGCACATTAAGCGACACCATCTCAAGAATAGAACTCCACATACAATACCGAGACAGGAACAATACAGTTGGAAAAGTAAAGATTGAGCCCAATACTTTAGTAACCCCTATCAACTTAAAAAATCACACTGATATCATCAAGCAACCGCTAAACCTTTCTGAAAAATCGGCAAGATCAGGATGGATTACATTCAAACTCCCACAAGTCGTAAAAGATGAATTAACCATTGATCTCTATAGAATAGAAGCCGAATCAATTGAGAACAAGATAACCCACATCGAAACACATATCATTAATGAGGTTTAGGATGAAAAACAAGGTTGTAATAAAAAAAGAAGATTACTTAAATCTCGTTGGAGATGGTGCCATTGCAAACACTAAAACGGCTGATGGAAGATTAATCCCAGTAATAATATTAGACACCAGAGAAAAAAAAGAACTTGAATATTTAGTCAAAATGCACGAACAAATAGATACTGGTGATGTTAACTCCGTCTGGTCTGTATCGCGTTTCAACCATGAGCAAGTGTATTTGGTCCTCTTTTTTAAAAGTCCAATGGAGTTCAAAGTTGCTATTTCATTTCAAACCCTTAGGCATTCACCCATCATTGAAGGGATACGGACATCCAAAGCAGTTTATATTCAACCAGGTGCGCCAGGAGATAGAGTCAAACATGACATTAACGCTCCTAAAATTCTTATTGAAATACCCTCAAAAACTACTTTTGAAAAGTGGGATGATATCTTTAAAAAGGCTGTAATCAAAAGATTCAAAAAAGATGGGCTTCGCGGCAGTAATCTTAAGACAGCGTCACGCGAGCACATTTCTTTAATGAAAGACATATGGGGCAGAAGATTAAAATCAAAAGATTAGCAAAACCATTGTAAGAAGCTAGGTAAGCCATCCTTAGTTTACCTAGCCATCTTACGTTAAACATTCATACCAACATATTCGCCCTCAAAATTCACCCCTACCAATTGTAATTTAATTGAGAGACTTATTAACCAAATCCTCAATAAGAAGCCTGTCGTTCTGATTGATACCGAGTAACTGACGCTTCGGGTATTGCACATCCTGAAAGTGACGACCGGGCCTGTCTTTAAGCCCGAGCTGATGAACACGCGCAATACGCTGCACTTTGTCGTTAAATTCCACCACTGCACTTTTTTCACGGCTACTGGCTTTCATGTATCGGCTCGTGCGCAGCTTCTGAAACATCGCCCGTTTAATTCGCCCTTTTTTTGCTCTTAACGGCTGACGCTTTCTCGTCTGATACGGTGAGCCGTCCGGGGCTTTTTGCTGCTTGATACGTTGCTGTTGCGACTTGCGCAGCTCCTTTGCTATCTCCCCGGCGAGCCGTCGCCGCGCTGCCGGGGACAGAGAAGCAATCAGCCCGGCAAGTTTGTCATCAAAGGGTTTAAAGTCATTCATCCCACTGGCTCACAAGCTGACCATCAATAAAGATTTCCTTCGGCGGCGTGACCAGCTCCGGCGGTGGCGGCTCTGGCGCATAGCTCACATGCAGCGCGCCGTTTTCCTCCCTGACGATAGTGCGCTCGGTGAGCTGCAGGCTGATACTGATATCGACGTTGTCCCCGTCGTTTAAATCCATCTGGAAACGGTAGCCTTTTTTGCGCCCCTCATCGAGCGTGCAGATATCCGGCTGGTTCTCACGCAGCCATGCGGCCACCGGCACGAAAATCAGGTCAGGGTCGCCGACAAAATCACACACGATCACATTCAGCGTGTATTTTTTTTCATGCGACAGCGAGGCCGCGAGCCGCGCATCGATATTCCCCTCATCGGCAAAGATGCGCATCATTTCGGGATTGGTTTTTAACTGCGGGACAGCGTCAGTTAACGCTTTGCGCAGGCTGATTGCTTTCTTCATCGAGTTTATCCTGACAGTCTTTGATGGTTTCGACCTGCAGCGCGCAGGCGGCAAGCGCGTGCTCAAGCCTGCGAATATCGGCGCTCAGGTCGCCATTAGTGGCCGGGTCGCTTCCCGGCATCGGGCAATAGCTCACCTTCGGGCAGGCGCTGTAAACAATGACCGGCGGAGGCGCAGGCGGCACGGGTGTGCAGCCTGCGCACAACATCAGGCAACTTATCGCCATACCAGCGGCGTAGCTCTTCATTCTCATTCATCAGCCTCGTAATGGTTTCTTCACGTCGCACGGCCATTGCACCGGCGGCAGTCAGTTCATCGCGTAAATTGACCTGCGCGGTTTCATTTCGCCTGGCAATGCCCTGCGACACGGAGAGCTGATTTTTCAGCATCCCGATCACGTTTTTTTGTTCCGTGGCGACCTTGTTTGCCCGCTCAAAAGAGCGGCGTAGATTACCGTTCTCATGCCGTAACCAGAGCACAGCCGCCAGCGCCAGACCGGCAGCAAACAGCATTACAATGATTCTGGACACAGGCCAGCCCCCTTGATGCGCACACGGCACATATTGCGAGTCACATTAAATACAAGGACACACAGGGAATAAATCAGCGCAAGGAATACCCATCCGGCAAACAGCAGACAAAGCACAATCCCGACAAAAAGAATCAGAGACCACGCGCGACGCCAGCGCGGGACAGTCCTGCCAATAAGCGAGCGGAATAGTTCAGGATGTTTTGGCTTACGGGACGAATCAAACAGGCTCGCAACCCAGTCCTCATAGCTGATGACCGCCAGCAGACTGGAGACAACCAAAACCACACAACCAAAAACCGCCCACGCCGCAATCACATTCACAGCGACACTTGCCGGGTTACTCAGCCCCAGCGCAATCAGGATCACAACCACGGCATTCAACACCAGAGAACATAAAAACTTTTTCATTGAGAAACCCCTTTCAGACAATAAGCACGCTCACGCGCGCGGCGGTTTTCCAGCCCTTTGCTGACAACCCCGTTAACATAAACCCAGCGTGATAGCTGGTCGCACACCTGCCACCACTGATGACGTTTGACATACGCGACCATCGTCGACCGGCAGGCCGCGCCGGTTCCCACGTTGAAGGAGAAACTCACCAGCGCATCGTAAATATGCTGCGGCATTTCCACCGGCACGCAGACCGCGAGACGTCGCTCGACGTTCAGCACATCCGCGACGAGGTTCGCCGCCGCCTGTCGCCCGGTGATTTCCCCTTTCGGCACGACACCTGCAGTGTGACCGATGCCTGACGTCCACACTCCCGCGCTGCACTGGTAAGGGGTCAGGCGACACCCTTCGAGGTCGGCAATCAGCGCCAGCCCCCCGGGCGAGGTGTTAAGCAGACGAAAGTCAGGCATCAG
>ERZ1026872.341-NODE-341-length-14122-cov-21.803227_pt1 | contig 14122 bp, 13 predicted proteins | sample MGYA00380166_ERZ1026872 | MGnify/ENA primary metagenome ERZ1026872 (study PRJEB33269, sample SAMEA4719802) | human gut metagenome | biome: human-associated habitat; feature: organic feature; material: feces | place: Cameroon | collected 2013-10 ... | reverse complement strand
CCGTCATATGCGGCCACAGATTAAACTGCTGAAAGACCATACAGACGTCGCGTAATGCCTTACGGTTTTCCTTGTCGCTTAAACGCCGGCGTTTTTCGCCGCTGAGTGGTTCATAGCCGACGCACTCGCCATTCACCACAATGCTGCCGGAGCTGTAATCCTCCAAAAAGTTAATGCAGCGTAACAGCGTGGATTTACCCGACCCTGAGCCGCCAATCACGCAAATGACTTCTCCGGGAGTAATGCTGACATTGATGCCACGTAAAACATGGTTTTCGCCATAATATTTATTGAGGCTGTTAATCTCAATAGCATAATCACGCATACTATTAACCTCGGCTTAATTGAGAATAAGAATAATGACGCTCTATTTTATTACCCAAACGGGAGATACCGATCGCGATTCCCCAATAGACAATGGCCATTAAGGAGTAGATTTCAACCATCGCATAGGTCTGGTTGGCAATGGCCATGGCGGTATTGGTGAGTTCACCAACCGTAATAATCGACAGCACCGACGACTCTTTTACCAGAATAACGCTCTGACCAATCAGTGGCTGGATAATTCTCGCGAACATTTGCGGCCAGACAATGAAAGTAAATATTTGCCACGGACTTAAACCAAGGTCTGCCGCCGCTTCGCTTTGTCCGCCAGAGACAGCATTGCGACCTGCACGGAATATTTCCGAAAAATAAGCGGAACCATAACAGCCCAGGCACAGTACTCCGACCTGTTGGGCCTCGAGGTTAATACCAATATAGGGCCCACCATAAAAGACTAAAAATAGCTGTACCAGTAACGGCGTGCCGCGAAAAACATTAATCCATGTATGGTATATCACATTAAGTAGCGCTGGTTTTTGTCTTTCGAGGAGAAAAAAACACAGACCGATCGCCAGCCCCAGCAGGATACCGCCGAGGCTCATTTTTAGGGTCATTAAAATACCGGCGGCGATGGCATCTTTATAGGTAAAAAGTATCTCAACATTCATTTTGCTAATACCCTTTTAGCCGAAGATGAGCGGTTTTTCTCTAACCTGACGCCAGCGATACTCAGCCCCCATGAGGTCAGGAAATAAAGGAGCCCACATGCCGTATAAAACTCCAGCGGCCGATAGGTGGTTGAGGCCAACGTTTGCGTCACTCTCATCAACTCATGGACCGCCACCACCGAGACCAGTGCCGAATTTTTGATAATATCAATGGTTTCATTAATCAATGCCGGCATCATGGTACGCAACACCTGCGGCATCTGAATATAAAACAGGGTTTGCGCCGCTGAAAAGCCAAAATCTCGTGCTGCCTCCAGCTGGCCTTTGGGTAACATGTTAAAACCGGCCCGAAGAATCTCCCCCTGAAAGGCCGCGGTATTTAATGAGAGGGCAACAACCGCCGCCAGCAATGGCGAAAGCGTGATCCCCACGGCCGGCAAAGCATAAAATATTAATATCAACTGGACCAGTAACGGCGTGCCACGGTAAAAACTGACATAGATTTTGCAAAAACAGCGCACGAGACGCTGCGGAGAATTTAACCCCAGACAAATTAACCAACCGAGGATCAATCCTGTGAAAATTGCGCTCAGTGATACAGCCAGAGTACTGAGCACGCCGATTAATAGCTGAGGGAAATAGGGAAACACCACCGAAATATCAAACATATTGCCCTCCAGTATCCATCAAATTAGTTTGCCGGGGTTGGAACTTGCTCTGGAACGGCCATAGAAAAACCCAGCCATTTGGTTTGTAGCTGCGCCAGTTTTCCCGATTTATTCAACTGCACAATGCCGTCGCTGACAAATTTGACCAGTGAGGCGCTATCCGCATCTTTTCTTCCGGCCCATGCATACCAGGTGGCCGGGCCAAACGGCGGGCGTACAATTTCAAACGTATCACCACGTGTCTTCACCAACGGCGCGAGGTTCGGCAGCGATTGCACAACCGCGTCAACACGATGTGCCGCCAATGCCGCGTAAGCTTCGTTATAATCAATAAAGGCTTTTATTTCTTTAACGCCGTGACCGGTGGTGGGTTTAAGTACCGATGCTTCATACTCTTTTAGCACAGCAATCTGCGGCGCCCCGGCCTGACTGGCGACAATCATGCCCTGGAGATCTTTGGCGCTGTTAATACGGCTATCCCCTTTGCGTTTCAGAATGGCTACGCTGGCGTCAGAAAAGGGAGCGGTAAAGGCGAATTTAGCTTCTCGATCGCGGGTGATGGTTAAAGAGGTTGCCACAAAGTCGAATCGTTTGCTTTCCAGTCCGGGTAAAATCCCCTGAAATGGAATATCCAGCTGAACCACTTTCACCCCGGGTAATCCCTTCATGACTTCCGTGAGAATATCTTTTCCCAGACCGACTATTTTGCCATCTTCAAGCATTTCAAAAGGGGCATAGCGCGCTTCTGTGGCAATCACTATTTCTTTTTTTTGCTTAATATCATCCAACAAATCAGCCTGGGCAGTGGGTATCATTAATGGTGAAAGTTGTATGACAGACATTGACAGTAACAGCCACAGTTTATTTTTCATGAGATTTCTCCGCGAATTTGAATGACGCTGATAATATTTATTCATTCTCTTAGCGGCGACAAACGGTGGTTTCTAACTGATAACTATTAGCACGGCTAATGGTGCCTTTGGCATGAATAGTGCTTATTGCAGGTTATTTAGCAACAGAGAAACCGATGATGCAACCTAAACCAGGTTTGCCGTCCCTGGACGGTTTGCGCTACTTTGATGCCGCGGCGCGTAATCTTAGTTTTACCCGTGCCGCGCAGGAACTTTTTCTTACTCAGAGTGCGGTAAGCCAGAAAATTCAATTACTTGAACAACATCTTGGCTATCTTGTCTTTCACCGGACTCCCGCAGGGTTACGCTTAACCCCGCAGGGTGAACAGCTGTTTATCGGGGTGCGTCAGGCATTTTCCATCCTTGAAACCACGCTGCACCAAACCGGTGAAGAAACTCTTGAGGGCACCATAAAGATTCGGGTTATGCCGTCCTTTGCAACCAAATGGCTGCTTCCCCGATTACATCAGTTTTATGAGCACTACCCTGTCAGTCTGGAAATTGATGCCGATATGACACCCGCCAATTTTAAATCTGACGCAGTCGATATCGCCATTACTCCTTTTTGGGTTGACGATAAAAATTTAATTCAACGACACCTGTTCAATGATGTGATCTATCCTGTGATCAGCCCGGATTTGATGAAAAACCGACCTCTGAAAAATTACAGCGATCTCTGCGGTTTACGCTTACTACATGATTCCATGCCGCAAAATGCCTATAGCACCCACTGGCGATCTTATTTTGCCCGCCTCGGGCTCTATGACCTGGATGTTGAGGCTGGAACCGGCTTTTCCCGTGCCGACCTCGTGCTCCAGGCCGCCTGCGCCGGACAAGGGATCGCCTTAAGTCGTCACTCTTTGTGTGCAACGGAGGTTCGCAATGGCGCACTGATACGCCCTTTTACAGATATCGTCGAAGACGGACAGGTGTGGTTAACCTGTCCGCGTAATAATGAGAAACGGCCACGCGTTCAGGCGTTGATCAACTGGCTGACGGAGGAAACCGCGCGTCATATTGCAGAACGCAAGCAAATCCTCAGTGAATATACACTGCATAAGGCCAGCTAATGACGACAAATTAATAATCTCCGTTTGTCGCAAGATATCGTTTTCCAGATGATGACAACACGCCATTATCAACAACGGAGTTTATCATGAGCATGCCAGATATTATTGAATTAGCTAATGGACAAAAAGTAAAAGGAACGTTCAGCACCCATGAAATGCAGCGCCGACTGTCAGGATTACGCGCCATCATGGAGGCAGATAGTATTGATGCAGTTATTTTAACCTCGGTTCATAATATTAATTATTACGGCGATTTTTTATATTGTAGCTTTGGACGCCAGTATGCCCTGGTGGTGACGCCGAGCCAGTCATTTTTAATTACCACCAATATCGATGGCGGCCAGGGATGGCGTCGTAGCTACGGTGCAAATATCGTTTACACGGACTGGCAGCGTGATAACTATTACCGGGCAGTGCGCAAAGTGGTTCCTGATGATAGCCGGCGGATTGCCCTTGAAGGCGACCATGTGACGATCGAACAGCGTGCTAAATTTTGTCATTACTTAACCCAGACAGAGTTTGTTGATATTGCCCCAGCGACGATGCGTATGCGCATGATTAAGTCTGCCGAAGAGATCGCGCTTATTAAATTTGGTGCCCAGGTCGCCGACCTCGGGGGTGCGGCATGTATCGAGGCGATTGCCGAAAATGTTCCCGAGTATGAAATCGCACTGGCGGCCACGTCAGCGATGACCCGGGAAATCGCGAAACGCCTGCCGCATGTTGAATTGCGTGATACCTGGACGTGGTTTCAGTCTGGCTTGAATACTGATGGAGCACACCATCCGGTGACATCCCGTCGTCTCAAGGCAGGCGATATTTTATCGCTGAACTGTTTTCCAATGATTGCCGGCTACTATACCGCGCTGGAACGAACACTGTTCTTCGGTCAGCCCAGCGATGAGCAACTACGTTGCTGGGAGATCAACTGCGAAGTGCACCGCCGTGGGCAGGAGTTAATCCGTCCAGGCACACGTTGTTGCGACATTGCCGCCTCGCTTAATGAAATTTATCGCGAGCATGGTCTTCTGCAGTACCGGACCTTTGGTTATGGTCATTCATTCGGCGTACTGAGTCACTATTATGGTCGTGAAGCCGGTTTAGAATTGCGCGAGGATATTGAGACCGTTTTGGCACCAGGAATGGTTGTCTCGATGGAGCCGATGATCATGCTGCCGGAGAGCATGCCGGGGCACGGTGGTTACCGCGAACACGATATCCTGGTCGTAACCGAAATGGCAGCAGAGAACATAACTCATTTCCCCTATGGTCCTGAGCATAATATTATTGCAGCTAATATATAAGCATGCCGAATGACTCCTGTGCTGCGCCTTGATAAGAAAATAATGAGCAGCAGATGGCATCGCACCGTCTCTGTTCGGCTGCATCCGGCTGGCAGACCGTGCCGGAGCATCACGCCCCGCTCTGGCAGCAGGTCAGTCAGGTGGAACCCGAAATCTGATTTATTCAACAAAGCCGCACCAAATCATCACTCGAAGATATTCAGGCATGGTACATCCGCGGCAAGCCCCTAATTTGTACTGAGGGGCAAAGTGAAAAAAGTTACTTTTTGTTGAAACGACAGTTAGCAATAACCCCCGCTTGCGGGGGCCATACCCACCAGGAGCAAACGCAGAAAGCCCGAGATACTTCTGCTGTACCGGGGGCTGGCGACATTTCAGGCAACACTCATAGTTGACATCCTCCCCGCCCTAAAGGGCGGGGAGGATGTCAATAATAGCAGACCACATCATGATGTCATTCTGACCGACAGATGCCAGAAGCATAGGATCCATCCCATTTTATACCTACCTTATAACACTTAGAAAAACAACATTTTAAAAATGTTTATTGGAAACAATTTTATTTCCAATTGTAATGATAACCATTCTCATATTAATATGGCTACGTGATAATTAACTTTTGATGCACTCCGCATGTCTGACCGTGCCACTACCACAGCTTCCTTAACGTTCGAGTCGCTTTATGGCACCCATCACGGCTGGTTGAAAAGTTGGCTGACGCGCAAACTCCAGTCTGCCTTTGATGCAGATGACATTGCCCAGGACACTTTTTTGCGGGTAATGAGCAGCGAAACGCTCTCGACGATCCGCGATCCTCGCTCTTTCCTGTGCACTATCGCCAAACGCGTGATGGTGGACCTGTTTCGCCGAAACGCGCTGGAAAAAGCGTATCTGGAGATGCTGGCGCTTATGCCGGAGGGGGTAGCGCCTTCACCTGAGGAACGCGAAAGCCAGCTCGAGACCCTACAACTCGTCGACAGCATGCTGGACGGGCTAAACGGAAAAACACGTGAAGCGTTTCTGCTTTCGCAACTGGATGGCCTGACATACAGCGAGATTGCGCACAAACTCGGTGTTTCCGTCAGCTCCGTGAAAAAATACGTGGCGAAAGCCGTCGAGCACTGCCTGCTGTTTCGTCTGGAGCATGGGTTATGAATCCTTCGTTAACCGATTCCCGCCGTCAGGCGCTGCGTTCAGCTTCCCACTGGTATGCCGTGCTAAGCGGCGAGCGCGTCAGCCCACAACAGGAAGCGCGCTGGCAACAGTGGTATGAACAGGATCAGGATAACCAGTGGGCCTGGCAGCAGGTTGAAAACCTGCGCAACCAGCTTGGCGGTGTGCCTGGCGACGTTGCCAGCCGGGCGCTGCACGATACCCGCCTCACCCGCCGTCACGTGATGAAAGGATTACTGCTGTTGCTCGGCGCTGGCGGAGGCTGGCAACTCTGGCAGTCGGAAACCGGCGAAGGTCTGCGGGCAGATTACCGCACCACCAAAGGCGCAGTCAGCCGTCAGCAACTGGAAGATGGCTCCCTGCTCACGCTGAATACCCAAAGCGCGGCGGATGTGCGTTTTGATGCGCATCAGCGCACCGTCCGGCTCTGGTACGGTGAAATCGCCATTACTACCGCGAAAGATGCGCAGCAACGCCCCTTCCGCGTCCTGACCCGTCAGGGCCAACTCACCGCTTTAGGGACAGAATTTACCGTCCGCCAGCAGGATAATTTCACGCAGCTTGACGTGCAGCAGCACGCCGTGGAAGTACTTCTCGCCAGTGCCCCCGCGCAAAAACGCATCGTGAACGCTGGTGAAAGCCTGCAGTTCAGCGCCTCTGAGTTTGGCGCAGTGAAACCGCTGGATGACGAGAGTACAAGCTGGACGAAGGGCATCCTGAGCTTCAGCGATAAACCGCTGGGTGAGGTGATAGCCACGCTAAGCCGTTACCGCAACGGCGTGCTGCGCTGCGATCCCGCCGTTGCCGGGCTGCGCCTGAGCGGGACGTTCCCGCTGAAAAATACCGATGCGATCCTGAACGTTATCGCTCAAACGCTTCCCGTTAAAATTCAGTCTATTACGCGGTACTGGATAAACATTTCACCGCTGTAAGAAAAATAATTCTCATTTCGATTGTCCTTTTTACCCTTCTCGTTCGACTCATAGCTGAACACAACAAAAATGATGATGGAGAAGGTATGACGCCGTTACGCGTTTTTCGTAAAACAACACCTTTGGTTAACGCCATTCGCCTGAGCCTGCTGCCGCTGGCCGGTCTCTCGTTTTCCGCTTTTGCTGCACAGGTTGATATCGCACCGGGATCGCTCGACAAAGCGCTCAATCAGTATGCCGCACACAGCGGAATTACCCTCTCGGTTGACGCCAGCCTGACGCGCGGCAAGCAGAGCAACGGCCTGCACGGAGATTACGACGTCGAGAGCGGCCTGCAACAGCTGCTGGACGGCAGCGGACTGCAGGTAAAACCGCTGGGAAATAACAGCTGGACGCTGGAGACCGCGCCCGCGCCAAAAGAAGATGCCCTGACCGTGGTCGGCGACTGGCTGGGCGATGCGCGTGAAAACGACGTATTTGAACATGCTGGCGCGCGTGACGTGATCCGCCGTGAGGATTTCGCCAAAACCGGCGCAACCACCATGCGTGAGGTGCTTAACCGCATCCCTGGCGTCAGCGCGCCGGAAAACAACGGCACCGGCAGCCACGACCTGGCGATGAACTTTGGCATCCGGGGCCTGAACCCACGCCTCGCCAGCCGCTCGACCGTCCTGATGGACGGCATCCCCGTCCCCTTTGCCCCTTACGGTCAGCCGCAGCTTTCACTGGCTCCCGTTTCGCTCGGCAACATGGATGCCATTGACGTGGTGCGCGGTGGTGGTGCGGTGCGTTACGGACCGCAGAGCGTGGGCGGCGTGGTGAACTTTGTTACCCGCGCCATTCCGCAGGACTTTGGTATCGAGGCGGGGGTGGAAGGTCAGCTCAGCCCAACCTCTTCACAAAACAACCCGAAAGAGACGCACAACCTGATGGTGGGCGGCACAGCGGACAACGGTTTTGGCACCGCGCTGCTCTACTCCGGCACGCGCGGCAGTGACTGGCGCGAGCACAGCGCCACCCGCATCGACGACCTGATGCTGAAAAGCAAATATGCGCCGAATAAGGTGCACACCTTCAACAGCCTGCTGCAATATTACGATGGTGCAGCCGACATGCCCGGCGGCCTGTCCCGCGCGGATTACGACGCCGATCGCTGGCAATCCACCCGCCCGTATGACCGCTTCTGGGGCCGTCGCAAGCTGGCGAGCCTGGGCTACCAGTTCCAGCCGGACAGCCAGCATAAATTCAACATTCTGGGGTTCTACACCCAAACCCTGCGCAGCGGCTACCTGGAGCAAGGCAAACGCATCACCCTCTCGCCGCGTAACTACTGGGTGCGCGGTATTGAGCCACGCTACAGCCAGAGCTTTATGATCGGCCCTTACGCGCACGAAGTGGGCGTGGGCTATCGCTATGTGAATGAATCAACGCATGAAATGCGTTACTACACCGCCACCAGCAGCGGGCAGTTGCCGTCCGGCTCAAGCCCTTACGACCGCGACACGCGTTCCGGCACCGAGGCGCACGCCTGGTATCTGGATGACAAAATCGACATCGGCAACTGGACCATCACGCCGGGTATGCGTTTCGAACATATCGAGTCATACCAGAACAACGCCATCAAAGGCACGCACGAAGAGGTGAGCTATAACGCACCGCTTCCGGCGTTGAACGTGCTCTATCACCTGACTGACAGCTGGAATCTTTATGCAAACACTGAAGGCTCGTTCGGCACCGTACAGTACAGCCAGATTGGCAAGGCTGTGCAAAGCGGCAATGTGGAACCGGAAAAAGCGCGAACCTGGGAACTCGGTACCCGCTACGACGACGGCGCGCTGACGGCGGAAATGGGGCTGTTCCTAATTAACTTTAACAATCAGTACGACTCCAACCAGACCAACGACACCGTCACTGCACGTGGCAAAACGCGCCATACCGGGCTGGAAACGCAGGCACGTTACGACCTGGGTACGCTAACGCCAACGCTTGATAACGTTTCCGTCTACGCCAGCTATGCGTATGTGAACGCGGAAATCCGCGAGAAAGGCGACACCTATGGCAATCAGGTGCCATTCTCCCCGAAACATAAAGGCACGCTGGGCGTGGACTACAAGCCGGGCAACTGGACGTTCAATCTGAACAGCGATTTCCAGTCCAGCCAGTTTGCGGATAACGCCAATACGGTGAAAGAGAGCGCCGACGGAAGTACCGGCCGCATTCCCGGCTTCATGCTCTGGGGCGCACGCGTGGCGTATGACTTTGGCCCGCAGATGGCAGATCTGAACCTGGCGTTCGGTGTGAAAAACATCTTCGACCAGGACTACTTCATCCGCTCTTATGACGACAACAACAAAGGCATCTACGCAGGCCAGCCGCGCACGCTGTATATGCAGGGGTCGTTGAAGTTCTGATGTGTTAACGCCCGGCTTGCCGGGCTTTTAGCTGGAATGTGACTATGTTGGCATTTATCCGTTTTCTTTTTGCAGGCCTGCTGCTGGTGATCGGCCACGCCTTTGCCGCCACGGTTCAGGACGAACACGGCACGTTTACACTCGATAAAACGCCACAACGGATTGTGGTGCTGGAACTCTCGTTCGCCGATGCGCTGGCCGCCGTGGACGTCAGCCCGATCGGTATTGCCGACGATAACGATGCAAAACGCATCCTGCCCGAAGTGCGTGCGCACCTGAAACCGTGGCAGTCCGTCGGAACGCGCGCGCAGCCGAGCCTGGAAGCCATTGCTGCCCTGAAACCAGACCTGATCATTGCCGACAGCAGTCGCCATGCGGGGATTTACACCGCCTTGCAGCAAATCGCGCCGGTACTGCTGCTTAAGTCCCGCAACGAAACCTACGCTGAAAATTTGCACTCAGCGGCTATCATCGGCGAAGTGGTAGGTAAAAAACGAAAGATGCAGGCGCGTCTGGAACAACATAAAGAGAAGATGGCGCAGTGGGCCAGCCAGCTTCCCACAGGGACACGCGTGGCCTTTGGCACATCACGCGAACAGCTATTCAACCTGCATACCCAGGAGACCTGGACCGGCAGCGTGCTGGCTTCTCTGGGGCTGAACGTTCCCGCTGTGATGGCGGGCGCGTCCATGCCGTCCATCGGCCTGGAGCAACTGCTGGCGGTCAATCCTGCCTGGCTGCTGGTTGCCCACTATCGCGAAGAGAGCATTGTTAAACGCTGGCAACAAGATCCGCTCTGGCAGATATTAACCGCCGCGCAGAAGCAGCAGGTTGCTTCAGTCGACAGTAACGCCTGGGCGCGGATGCGCGGTATTTTTGCCGCAGAGCGTATTGCCGCTGACACGGTAAAAATCTTCCACCATCAGCCGCTTACCGATGTGAAATGACCGCGCTAAAACACCCGGTGCTGCTGTGGGGGCTTCCCGTTGCAGTACTTATTATTATTTTCTGGCTGAGTCTGTTTTGCTACTCGGCCATTCCTGTTTCCGGAGCAGACGCAATCCGCGCCCTGCTGCCTGGACACACGCCAACGCTACCAGAAGCGCTGGTGCAAAACCTTCGTTTGCCGCGAAGCCTGGTCGCCGTTCTGATCGGCGCAAGCCTGGCGCTCGCGGGCACGCTGCTGCAAACCCTGACCCACAACCCAATGGCCTCTCCTTCACTGCTCGGCATTAACAGCGGCGCGGCGCTGGCTATGGCGCTTACCAGCGCGCTGAGTCCGACGCCGGTTGCAGGCTATTCCCTGTCGTTCATCGCGGCATGCGGGGGCGGCGTGAGCTGGCTGCTGGTCATGACCGCAGGAGGCGGGTTTCGTCATACCCAGGACAGAAACAAACTGATCCTCGCGGGTATCGCGCTGTCGGCCTTTTGTATGGCCCTGACCCGCATCACCCTACTGCTGGCCGAAGATCATGCTTACGGCATCTTTTACTGGCTGGCAGGCGGAGTGTCCCACGCCCACTGGCAGGATGTCTGGCAGCTCTTGCCGGTGGTGGTCACTGCAGTCCCTGTCGTGTTGCTGCTGGCGAATCAACTGAACCTGCTCAACGTCAGCGACAGTACCGCCCATACGCTGGGAGTGAACCTGCCGAGACTACGTTTGATCATCAATATGTTAGTGCTGCTTCTGGTTGGCGCGTGCGTCAGTGTGGCAGGTCCGGTGGCGTTTATCGGCCTGCTGGTGCCACATCTGGCGCGCTTCTGGGCAGGCTTCGATCAGCGCAACGTACTGCCGGTGAGCATGCTGCTGGGGGCCACGCTGATGCTGATGGCAGATGTACTCGCACGCGCGCTGGCCTTCCCCGGCGATCTGCCCGCAGGCGCAGTGCTGGCGCTGATTGGCAGTCCTTGCTTTGTCTGGCTGGTGAGGAGGCGAGGATGAAAATTGTGCTGGTCATTTTCATCACCCTTGCCCTGGCAGGCTGTGCGCTGTTATCACTCCATATGGGGGTGATCCCCGTGCCGTGGCGCGCGCTGCTGACCGACTGGCAGGACGGACGCGAGCATTATTATGTATTGATGGAGTACCGACTGCCGCGCTTGCTGCTGGCACTGTTTGTCGGTGCAGCCCTCGCCGTGGCGGGCGTGCTGGTACAGGGGATTGTGCGTAACCCGCTAGCATCACCGGATATTCTCGGCATTAACCATGCCGCCAGCCTTGCCTCTGTGGGAGCACTGCTTCTTATGCCATCACTATCCGTGATGGTGTTGCCGCTGCTGGCCTTTGCGGGCGGTATGGCGGGGTTGATCTTGCTGAAGATGCTGGCAAAGACCCACCAGCCGATGAAGCTGGCGCTCACCGGCGTGGCGCTTTCCGCCTGCTGGGCGAGCCTGACGGATTACCTGATGCTCCTGCACCCGCAGGATGTAAACAGTGCCCTGCTGTGGCTGACGGGTAGCTTATGGGGGCGCGACTGGCACTTTGTGAAGATTGCCGTGCCGTTGCTCATTCTGTTTTTGCCGCTGAGCCTGCGCTTTTGTCGCGATCTCGACCTGCTGGCGCTGGGCGATGCACGAGCAGCCACGCTCGGCGTGTCGGTTCAGCGCACCCGGTTCCAGGGGCTGATGCTGGCTGTCGCGATGACAGCAACCGGCGTGGCCGTCTGTGGCCCGATAAGTTTTATTGGTCTCGTCGTGCCGCACATGGTGCGCAGGATCGCCGGCGGGCGTCACCGCTGGCTGATGCCCGTTTCGGCCCTGACGGGCGCGTTGTTGCTGGTCATTGCCGATCTGCTGGCACGAATCATTCATCCGCCGCTGGAGCTTCCGGCAGGCGTGCTGACCGCCATTATCGGCGCACCGTGGTTTGTCTGGCTGCTTGTGAAAATGCGATAAATGAGATTACGTACTGAAAATCTGACCGTCAGCTATGGCGCACAAACCGTGCTGGATGGACTTTCTCTCGCCCTGCCTGCTGGAAAAATCACGGCCCTGCTCGGCCCTAACGGTTGCGGGAAATCGACGCTGTTGAACTGTTTTTCTCGCCTGTTAACACCAGACTCTGGCGAGATATTGCTTGATGAAAAACCCATAGCCGGTTTTTCCGCCCGCCAGCTGGCTCGCCGCCTGGCTTTACTGCCGCAACACCATTTATCCCCCGAGGGGATCACTGTACGGGAACTGGTTTCCTACGGCCGCAGCCCGTGGCTGTCGTTGTGGGGGCGACTCTCCGCGGAAGACAACGAGCGGGTCAACGTGGCAATGAGTCAGACCCGGACGCGCAATCTGGCTGACCGCAGGTTAACCCAGCTTTCCGGCGGCCAGCGCCAGCGTGCGTTTCTGGCGATGGTGCTGGCACAGGATACCCCACTCATTCTTTTTGATGAGCCTACGACCTACCTCGATATCAATCATCAGGTTGAACTGATGCGCCTGATGGTTGAACTCAAAAGGCAGGGGAAAACCGTAGTGACGGTACTCCACGATCTGAATCAGGCCAGCCGCTATTGCGATCATCTGGTGGTACTGGCAAGCGGTCGCGTGATGGCGCAAGGTGCTCCGGAAGCAGTGATGAAACCAGAGCTTCTAAAGACGGTGTTCAGCGTAGAAGCGGAAATCCATCCCGAACCGGTATCTGGCAGACCCATGTGTGTGGTGAAGTAGTCTGGCGAAGTCATAAGGATCATCACAGGACAGATAAAGGAAGTGATAACCACCTGCCAACAGGCACCAAAATCTGGCTGGTTGCCGGTATCACCGACATGCGCAACGGCTTCAATGGTCTCGCCGCAAAGGTGCAGACGATGCTGAAAGATGACCCGATGTCCGGCCATGTCTTCATCTTCCGGGGCCGCAGCGGCAGTAAGGTCAAACTGCTGTGGTCCACCGGCGACGGGCTGTGCCTGCTGACCAAACGGCTGGAACGCGGCCGCTTCGCCTGGCCCTCTGCCCGCGATGGCAAAGTGTTCCTGACCCCGGCGCAGCTGGCAATGCTTCTGGAAGGCATCGACTGGCGGCAGCCTAAAAGACTGCTTACGTCCCTGACCATGTTGTAGGCCTCTTTATCCTGGTTGTCGTTGAATAAGCCTGGTAAAATGCGGGCTTATGAACAACACCTCCCCCTGACGACATCCTTCTGCTGAAACAGCGCCTGTCCGAACAGGAAGCGCTGAACCGCGCCCTGCTGGAAAAGCAGGCCGACCGGGAGCGCGAAATAGACCATCTGCAGGCGCAGCTGGATAAGCTTCGCCGGATGAACTTCGGCAGTCGTTCTGAATAAATCTCCCGCCGCATCGCGCAGATAGAAGCCGACCTGAACCGGCTTCAGACAGAAAGCGATACGCTGACGGGTCGGGTTGCCGATACGGGCCGGGCCCCGTATCGTTTTAACCCTGAATATTCATCGCAGATATTGTTTCGGGTTTTCCGGTATACCAGCCCTGAACTAGGTAACCGAGGCCAAGAGAACGGACGAATTCAAACTGTCCTGGCGTTTCCACCCCTACAAACACCAGTGGTTTGCCAGTACCACGTAACCCTTTCACCACAGAAACAAGTAGCGCTCGCTTCACCGGGTCATCAATATTGGCAATAAAAATACGGTCTATTTTTATCTCATCGAAATCCAGTACCGTCAGCCATTCAATATGGGGGCCGCTTGG
>ERZ1026872.337-NODE-337-length-14244-cov-6.220030_pt1 | contig 14244 bp, 13 predicted proteins | sample MGYA00380166_ERZ1026872 | MGnify/ENA primary metagenome ERZ1026872 (study PRJEB33269, sample SAMEA4719802) | human gut metagenome | biome: human-associated habitat; feature: organic feature; material: feces | place: Cameroon | collected 2013-10 ... | reverse complement strand
AAATTAAGTAAATCTTAATTGCTCTGGTGCTTAAGGCTACCGTAGCATTGCTCCGTAATTAATATTATGTGTTGTCGTCACTATGTATTTTTATATATAAATACATTGATTCGTATTTTATTAATTATGAGCCTTATGCTTAGGCTAGTGGTCCCTTAAATAATAGGGACGATGCTTATCAAAATTAATATTTTAAGGATAGAAAATGAACACAGCAGTAAAAGCAGTGGTTGCAGCTGCGATGGTTATGGGCGTTTCTAGTTTTGCTAATGCTGCAGGTAGCAATACGGGTACCGTTGCTTTCACCGGTACTATTGAAGATTCCCCGTGTTCTATTGTCGTGGGTGACGAACATCAAACGGTAAACCTGGGCCACATTGGTACTGGTTCTCTGATGGGTGGTAAAAATTCTTCCATGGTTGATTTTAAAATCGGCCTGGAAAACTGTGCGTTCACTACTGAAACGACGATGTCTACAGTGTTTTCCGCTACCGGTAATGAATCTACTGCCAACCCAGGCAACGTTGCTCTGATGCGTGTAGGCGGCGGTGAAATGCTGGGTTCCAGCCTGATTATTGGCGACTATAAAGGCAACCCTATCAAACTGAGCACCGCTTCTACTCAGGCGCTGGCCGTTGATAGTAACAATGTTGGTTTAGCAACTCAGCAGCTGAACTTTAAAGCTTGGGTTAAAGGTGATGCTGCTGCAACGGCTATTGATACTGGCGAGTTCAATAGCATGGTTAATTTCACTATTAACTACCTGTAATCCGTTGAAATCTCCCCTGCGGCATGTTTGCTGCAGGGTGATCCTTAATTTTATAAGAATTATAATCAGGGATTGATTGTCTGATGGTTCAATGTGGAAATTTTCGTCACAGCATACTGGCAGTTATCGTAAGTGCTATTTTGACTGTTGGTCTTGAAAATAGCTATGCAGACGCCCCTGTGCAGTTTAATACGCAGTTTCTGGATGTTAAAGATGGTACCAAGCTTGACCTTAACCGCTTTTCCCGAAAAGGTTATATTATGCCTGGGAAATATACATTGCAGGTTATGGTTAATCAGAGCCAGATTGCTCAAGAGGATGCCATAACATGGTATGTTGCAGATAATGATCCTAATGAAACATATCCTTGTATTACGCCTGAGTTCGTTCAGAAATTAGGTCTAAAACCTGATATCGTGACAAAACTGTCATGGATAAAAGATGGGCAATGTCTAAAATTAGATCAACTTGAGGGAATGGATACTCAAACAGATTTAAGTTCGTCGACATTGACATTTATTATTCCGCAAGCCTATCTCGAATATAATGATAAAGACTGGGATCCCCCTTCTCGTTGGGATGAAGGGATTGCAGGCCTATTATTTGATTACAACATCAACAGCCAATGGCGTCATCCTGAACATCAGCAGGGTGATGAGTATGATCTGAGCGGTAACGGAACCTTAGGCGGCAACCTTGGCGCGTGGCGTTTGCGTGCGGACTGGCAGGCTGACTATCGTCATGAGAACGAAGATGAAGATACGGATGAAAGTCTCTCCGAAAAAAGCTGGGACTGGAATCGCTATTATGCTTATCGGGCAATACCGCAGTTACAAGCGCAGTTGACGTTGGGAGAGAGTTCACTCGAGTCAGATATTTTTGATGGTTTTAACTACATCGGCGGTAGTCTTGTTACCGACGATCAAATGCTACCGCCGAATCTGCGCGGCTATGCTCCGGATATTTCCGGCGTCGCGCGTACGAACGCGAAAGTGACGATCACTCAACGTGGCCGCGTCATTTATGAATCTCAGGTTCCGGCTGGGCCTTTTCGTATTCAAGATATTAATGAGACTATTTCCGGCGATCTGCACGTCAAGATAGAAGAACAAAATGGTCAAATACAAGAATACGATGTGAGCACAGCCTCTATTCCTTATCTGACGCGTCCGGGGCAGCTTCGCTATAAGCTGGCTGCGGGGCGGCCGCAGGATTGGGATCATAATTTACAAGGATCGTTTTTTACTACCGGCGAAGCGTCCTGGGGGATAACGAACGGCTGGTCTCTGTATGGCGGCGGTATTGGCGAGCAGGATTATCAGGCGCTGGCCATTGGGCTTGGACGCGATATGGCGGTACTTGGCGCGTTATCGATGGATATTACCCATTCGCGGGCAGATTTACCCGAGAACAGCGATTATGGCGAAGGGGTCGTGCAGGGTAATTCTTTCCGCGCCAGCTATGCCAAAGATTTTGATGATATGGACAGCCGCTTAACGTTTGCCGGGTATCGGTTTTCAGAAGAAAACTATATGACCATGGATGAGTATCTGGATACGCGCGAGGATAGCGATCTTCAGCGTACAGGGCATGATAAAGAGATGTATACCCTGACGTATAGCCAGAACTTCACGGCAATAAACGTTAATGCTTATATCAACTTTACCCACCGCACGTATTGGAACCACCCCAGCGAAGACAGCTATAACCTGACGTTATCCCACTATTTCGATTTAGGCGATATTCGTAGCATCAGCCTGTCGGTTAACGGCTTCCGTAATGAATACGACAACGATAGTGATGACGGCGTCTACGTTTCTCTGAGCATTCCGTGGGGAACTAATCGCACATTGAGCTACAACGGTTCTTACAGCGGCAACAATAACAGTAATCAGGTTGGATATTACGAACGGCTTGACGATCGTAATAACTACCAGATTAACGTGGGTCATGCCGATGATGGTGCCACGCTGGATAGCTATTACCGTCACCAGGCAAGCTATGCCGATATTGATGTTAGCGCGAACTACCAGGAGGGCGATTATACCTCTGCTGGGCTAACTATGCAGGGGGGCGCGACGGTAACCGCGAAAGGCGGCGCGTTACACCGTATCGGCGTCAACGGCGGAACGCGGTTGCTGGTCGATGTCGGCAGCGAAGCCGATGTCCCCATTAGCGGCTATGGCACGCCGGCTTACACCAACTATTTTGGTAAAGCCGTTACGGCTGATATCAATAATTATTATCGCAATATGATCAAAATTGATATCACCCAGCTTCCTGAAAATGCTGAAGCAATTCAGTCCATTACGCAAGCGACGCTGACGGAAGGCGCTATTGGTTATCGGCGCATGGAAGTGTTGAGTGGTGAGAAAGCGCAGGCCAATATTCGATTGCAAAACGGTGATATGCCGCCGTTTGGGGCCGAGGTGTATAACGACCATCAGCAGCAGTTAGGCATTGTCAATGATGATGGTAGCGTCTACCTGATTGGTATCAATGCGGGCGAACATTTGTCGGTGAAATGGGACAACAAAACGCAATGTGAAGTGATATTGCCCAAACCATTGCCTCAAGAACTGTTCAGCGGGCTGCTACTGCCGTGTGTGGGTGATACACCGCGCCAGAAACCTGTTACGGGACCAGAAAAATCGCCGTTGTTGCAGCTCAATACGCAGCGCCTGGCGCCAACTCCTGAACCGGAAGCGCTATCAGGTATGCCATCTTTAACTCATTCTCCACACTGATTCAGGAAATTGCATTAATGATGCTATTAACACGTTATAAACTCGCGACTGTCGCACTGCTATTGCCTGTTTGCTATGGCAGCGCGCTGGCGGCTGTTGCTCCCGACCGTACGCGTCTGGTATTTCGCGGCGAAGATAAATCGATTAGCGTCGATCTGAAAAATGCTAACGATAAGCTTCCCTACCTGGCTCAGTCATGGGTGGAAGATGAGAAAGGGAACAAAATTACGACGCCGCTAACCGTCGTCCCACCGGTACAGCGGATTGAGGCATCAGGCACCGGGCAGGTTAAAATTCAGAGTATGCCGGCGCTGGCCTCCCTGCCTCAGGATCGAGAAACGCTCTTTTACTACAACGTGCGTGAAATCCCGCCGAAAAGTGAAAAGCCCAATACGCTACAGATCGCGCTTCAGACTCGGATAAAGATTTTTTATCGTCCGCAATCATTATCAAAAATCGATATGCAGCATCCCTGGCAGTACAAAGTGACGCTAAATCGTAGTGGCGATGGCTATCGTGTTGCGAACCCGACGGGTTATTACATCGTATTCAGCAATGCGAGCAGCCACGTCGATGGCACGCCAGGCAAGGGATTTATGCCGATCGTACTCGCACCCAAAAGCGATGTGATGTTGGGCGTGAAATCAGCTGAACTGGGAAATTCACCCGTACTGACCTACGTCAATGACTATGGTGCTCGCCTTCCTATGATTTTTGATTGCAGCGGCGGGACCTGTACCGTTGATGAAGAAAAGAGCCGGAAAGGCTAACCAGAATGAGAAAAGAATATGGGGATGATGCGATTGCGAGAGGCCATTATCGTTGGGGCGGCATTGCTCTGTGGAGCCATGACGCCGCCGGTTTTGGCCGCCAATAAGGCGGTCAATATGTCATTGACTGTGGTTATTAACGCCGCGCCTCCTTGTACGATTACCGGAGGAACGGTGGAGTTTGGTGATGTTCTGACAACAAAAGTCAATGGCGAAAATTACCTGCAAACGGTGGGTTACAGTCTGAGTTGCAGCGGTAGATTAAGTGATTTTTTGAAATTGCAGATTCAAGGCAATGCAATAGTGGTTAATGGTGAATCCGTTTTGCAGACAGATGTCCCTGGACTGGGTATCCGTTTACAAACTGCCTCGGATAAAACATTGATTGCTCCTGGTAGTAGCGCATGGTTGCCATTTCAATATACCGGCAGTAATGGCCCGGAGATTCAGGCGATACCTGTCAAAAATAATGGCGTAACGTTAACTGGCGGCGCGTTTAACGCGGGCGCCACGCTGGTGGTGGATTATCAATGAAAAAAATAGCTCTCCTTGTATTAATCAGTTGTGGCTTTGCTGCTCATGCAGCCGATAACCTGAAGTTTCATGGCACGTTGATTGCGCCGCCAAATTGCACGATCAGCAATGACCAAACGATCGAAATTGAATTTGGCAATGTGTTAATCAACAAAATTGATGGCACCAATTACGCGAAGGATGTGCCCTACACTATCACCTGCGATTCCACGGTGAGAGACGATTCCATGGCCATGACCTTAACGCTCAGCGGTTCAGCAACCAGTTTTAATCAGGCGGCGATCGGGACTACGGTCACTGGATTGGGCATTGAGATTCAGCAGGACAACCAACCGTTTACCCTGGGGTCAACGATCCCCGTTAATGAGCAATCCATCCCGAAATTGAAGGCCGTGCCGGTGAAACAGAGCGGCGTCGCCCTTCAGGAAGGGGATTTTGACGCAACGGCGACCCTGCAGGTGGAATATCAGTAATGGCGGCTTCAGCCTTACGGATTGGGGCCGCGCTGTTCGTTGGCGTTGCGGCCATACAGCCCGCAGCGGCAGTGGATAACCTGCATTTTTCCGGTTCCCTGGTGGCCAGTGCATGTACGCTTGTGGTGAACGGCACTAATCTGGCCGAGGTTAATTTTGCCTCACTGGATGGGAGTGATTTTATTCCGACCGGTCAATCTATGCGTAAGCCTTTGGTTTTTGAGCTTAGTGATTGTGATTCGGCGCTAAGCGGTGGGGTGCGGGTAAGATTCACCGGGACTGAAGTGTCTGGCATGAACGGAATTTTGGCCATTGATAGTTCATCTGCCGCCTCCGGGATCGGTATTGGAATTGAAACGCAGATGGGGGCATTAGTGGGGATAAACGACGAGAGCGGTGCGACGTTTACGCTGGTAACCGGTAATAACGCGCTACAACTTAATGCCTGGGTTCAGCGAATTACGGGTACGGATCTTGGGCCTGGGACGTTCTCTGCTACGGCTACAGTGACCTTTGAGTATTTATGATGAAAATTATACGAGTGTTGCTTTTCCTTTATGCCGTGTTAGGCGGCCTCACGTGCGCGAATGCCGGATCGGGCAAGTTGACGCAGAGCGCAACGTTTAAGAGCGTGACGCTTTATTTTGGCATTAGTGAACTTGATATGGCCTATCAGCTGCGTATGCATATCATGGTCGCCACCGGGAAAGGTGTTTATTATGGAGTCTATTCTGTTGCTGGCTACGGCGGGTCAACGCTAGACAATCTTTCCTGGTCTGGCCCCGATCCGGTACCGGTGATTAAAATTGTTGATTATGATAACTCTGTTGATAAGTCACATTGTCCAGGTATGCATGCTCACTGGAGCTGTGGATCGTACACGGTGAGCGTAACGGTTGATCTGGATGATTATACCTGCCCGTGGGTGACGAGCACCTATATTACTTCGGGCGATCCGCTGGATCCTAGCTATATTTATTATCCGCCGGTAATACGCAATTCCGACTGCCCGGCAGTTCCGGTGGAGACGTTTGATATCTCATGGGATCCCAATACGACTAAACACTCTACGATATTGAAGCTGGATGCGACGGGGGGCACGGTCAACAGTACATTGCACACCTATCTGATGCAAAGCGGCAAGCTTTGCGACGGCAGCCAATACGATCAGCGAGGCGAGTACTGTCGATTCGTGGCATCAGGTATTACGCTCAATGTACTGGGTTGCGATCAGGCGACGGTGACCACTGATGCGGTTGCGCATCCCATAACGGATGTCGAATTGCATGATATTAACGTTGCGGTAGATACTCGAAATATTGGCTCAGGGCAATTTACATCAACCTGCAGTTTTCAGTACATCATTAACGAGCTGTAGGTATTGGGTCTTTCAGATGATGTGCTCTGACTGAACGATAACCTCTTACCAGCCATTGAACTGTTTGCCTTACGGCGCCAGCCAATAGTTAATTGAGGCCAGTCATGTTGGCTCCCCGGCCATTCGCCTGAAGCGACGGCAGGGGAGCCTGTTCGGGTCTGGAGCTGGAGTGGCAAAACACCGCAGTCTTAACTTCTTGTGATCGCTGCTGTATTATTTCCTTTCGGCGCCAGCCAACAGTCAATCATTTCTCTCATTACCGTCAGCCGCTGATCCAGCGCTTCCTTCTGCCGTAGATCCTGCTGATACAAAATCGACAGCGTCGACTGGTTAATCAGATAGAAAAATCCCAGCGCGGAAATGCTGATATTCAGCTGCATAGCATCAATGCCTGCGCGGATTGTCCCATCCTGCTGACCGCGTGCGAGGATGCTTTCAGTAATCGACTGCCAGCTGCGGTTAATGGGCACAATGGTGTCCAACTCCTTCAGGTGACGCGCTTTTAGCTGGTTCTCGCTGTTCAGCAAGCGAATAAACTCCGGGTTCGCCAGATAGTAGTGCCAGGTAAAATCGACCAGCGCCAGAATGGCCTCGCGGGCCGGGATATTATCCAACTGCAAGGCTGCCTCTTTACGGCGAATATCGCGATACGCCTCCTCCAGCACGTGGGTGAACAACGTGTCTTTGTTGGCGAAATAGTAGTAAATCAGCTGCTTGTTCACCTGCGCCTCGGCGGCGATTTGGTCGACGCGTGCGCCGTCGAAGCCTTTCTCCGCAAACTCTTTTTTCGCCGCAGCCAGGATCAGGCTTTGCGTCAGCTCCGGGTCGTGGCGGCGTTTCTGACTTTTCTCCTTCGGCATGATTTCTCCTGAAAAACATAAAGTTATCTTTGATTTATTCATTATTAACCAATTAGTTGATTTTGAGAAGTCGATCATTATTTTCTTTTTGGCGACTTTCTATACTGCTATGCAGTTAATCAACTAGTTGGTTGAAATTGAAGTTACCGCTCAAGGAGACAATCATGCAGCCTTCACAACGCCCGGTCGCCCTGGTGACCGGCTCAACCCGAGGAATAGGCAAAGCCTGCGCGCTGGCGCTGGCCGCCGCGGGTTTTAACGTCGCCGTTAACGGGCGCGATACCGCAGAGGGACGCCAGCGTCAGCAGGCGCTGGTGGATGAGCTTTGTCAGTACGGCATCGATGCGCTGGCATTGCCCGGTGACGTGGCTGAACTGGAGCTGCAGCAGCCGATGCTGGAAGCGCTGTATGCGCGCTGGGGTCGGCTTGATTGTCTGGTCAATAACGCCGGTACGGCGGCGAAGCAGCGCGGCGATCTGCTGGAGGTGACGGCGGAAAACTATCAGTACTGCCTGGATGTGAACGCCCGGGCGATGTTCTTTTTCTGCCAGCATGCCGCGCGTCTGATGCTGCAACAGAGACAATACGGCGAGCAGATGCGCAGCATCATCAATATTACCTCCTGTAGCGCCAGCAGCCTGAATATCTCGCGCGGTGAATACTGTGTCTCCAAGGCGGCAGCCAGTATGGTCACCCAGCTTTTTGCGCTGCGCCTGGCGCAAGAGGGGATCGGCGTTTATGAAATTCGCCCCGGTATTATCGAAACCGATATGACCAGCGGCGTGAAGCCGAAATATGACCAGCTGATCGGCGATGGCCTGGTGCCGATGAAGCGCTGGGGCCAGCCGGACGATATCGCCAGCGCGGTAGAAATGCTGGCAAGCGGCAAACTACCTTTTACCGTAGGCCAGATCATCGACATCGATGGCGGTCTGCACCACTCCCACTTCTGATCTGATAACGAGGCTCGCAATGGCAACAATTCCAGTTGGCATCATCATGCACGGGGTAACCGGGCGGATGGGTAAAAATCAGCACCTGATCCGCTCGATCGTCGCGATTCGCGAACAGGGTGGGGTGGTTCTGGCAAACGGCGATCGTCTACTGCCGGACCCAATTCTTATCGGGCGTAACGCAGAAAAAATTGCCGCTCTGGCTCGCCAGACGGGAATTGAGCGCTGGGGGACGGACGTTGACGCGGCGCTGGCAAACCCCTACGACACCATTTTCTTCGATGCCGCCACCACCCAGGCCCGCCCGGGGCTGCTGAAAAAGGCGATTGCCGCCGGGAAGCATATCTACTGTGAAAAACCGGTGGCGGTGGGGTTGGAAGAGGCGCTGGATCTTTATCACTATGCCGAACAGCAGGGCGTTTGCCACGGCGTTGTGCAGGACAAGCTGTGGCTACCGGGGCTGCAAAAACTGCAAATGCTCAACCAGGCCGGTTTTTTCGGCCAGGTGCTATCGGTGCGCGGCGAATTTGGCTACTGGGTGTTTGAAGGCGACCTGCAACCCGCTCAGCGCCCGTCATGGAACTACCGCCAGCAGGATGGCGGCGGCATTATTCTCGACATGATCTGCCACTGGCGCTACGTCATCGATAATCTGTTCGGTGAAATTAAAAGCCTGAGCTGCCTTGGCGCAACGCATATTCCGCAGCGCATTGACGAGCAGGGCAACGCCTATGCGGCGACCGCCGACGATGCGGCCTACGCCACTTTTGAACTGCATAACGGCACGATTATACAGATTAACAGCTCGTGGTGCGTGCGCGTGCGCCGGGACGATCTGGTGACTTTCCAGGTCGATGGCGTCAAGGGTTCAGCGGTGGCGGGCCTGACCGACTGCCTGACCCAATCGCGGGTGAATACTCCTAAACCGGTGTGGAACCCTGATGTGCGTCAGACGCACGACTTCTTCAACGACTGGTCGCCGGTGCCGGATACCACCCAGTATGACAACGCCTTTAAGACCCAGTGGGAGCTGTTCCTGCGCCACGTTCACGGCGAAATCGACTTCCGCTGGAATCTGCTGGAAGGGGCAAAGGGCGTGCAGCTGGTCGAGCTGGCACAACAGAGCTGGCGCGAACGCCGCTGGCTGGACGTTCCGTCGCTAACGGATTAAGGAGGCGCTATGCAACAACCCGATTCCCGACGTTTGTCGATCAATACCGCGACGATTCGCCAGCAGTGGACGCTGGATAAAATTATCGATGGCTGCGCGCGCCATCAGATCCGCGGGATCTCACCGTGGCGCGATCAGGTGCAGGCCTTAGGGCTACAGCAAACCGCGCAGCGGATCCGCAGCAACGAGCTGAGCGTTAGCGGCTACTGCCGGGGTGGGATGTTTCCCGGTATTGACGATGCCGCGCGGCGCGCGGCGGACGACGACAACCGTCGGGCGGTGGACGAAGCGCTGGCGCTGAATGCCGCGTGTCTGGTGCTGGTCGTCGGCGGTTTGCCCGGGTCGTCAAAAGACCTGGCCGGCGCCCGCAGCCAGGTGCGTGATGGTATTGGTCGCCTGCTGGAGTATTCCCGCAATGTCGCAATGCCGCTGGCGATTGAGCCGCTGCACCCGATGTACGCGGCGGATCGTGCCTGTATCAATACGCTGGATCAGGCGAACAATCTCTGCGATGAGCTGGGCGATGACGGGCTGGGTATTGCCGTCGATCTCTATCACACCTGGTGGGATCCGCAGTTTTATACCCAGCTGGATCGTGCTGGACGTAAACGCGTTCTGGCGTTTCATCTCTGCGACTGGCTGGTGCCCACTCGCGATCTGCTGCTCGATCGCGGCATGATGGGCGATGGAGTGATCGACATTCGTGCAGCTCGCCAGGCGGTAGAAGCGCTGGGTTACCAGGGGGCGCACGAGGTAGAAATTTTTTCCGAACGCCATTGGTGGAAGGAGGATCCCGATCGCGTGCTGGAGACCTGTAAAGAGCGTCATTTACATCATTGTTGATCGGAATTTTGCGGTATCTGATTTTTCGTCATTTGAGCTAATCGAGGGCGTTATGCAGACAGATACAAAGAAAATGGTTCTGGTGTCGGTGCTGTGCGGGCTGGGGTACATGATGTACTCCGTCGATCGAATGACCGTCTCCTCCGCGATCGGCCTGATCGCGGGGGATTATGGCCTCGACCGCGCGCAGTCGGGCGTGTTGATGAGTTCGTTCTTCTACGGTTTTATCGGCTTTCTGTTTCTCTCCGGCATTATTGCCGACAAGCTGAGCGGCAAGCCGGTGCTGATCCTCGGTCTGGTGCTCTTTTCCGGGGCGACGATGATGACCGGCGTGGCCGGTAGCCTGACGTCGCTGATTTTTTACCGGGTCATGACCGGGATCGGTGAAGGTATTTTCTGGCCCGCGGCCTCGCTGGAGGTGGCTAACGTCACCTCTGAAAAGCAGCGCACGACCGTCATGTCGCTGTATTGGATGGGTTATCCCATCGGCGGCTTCTTCGGCACTTGGTTAGGGGCTATGCTCGGGCCGATATACGGTTGGCGCGTGGTGTTTTACGTTGCCGGTGGCTTGGGGATTCTGGTGGCGCTGTGCTATGCGCTGCTGGTGAAATCCACGCCAAAAGCGACGGAGAAGAGCACGACGGTGAAAGAGAAAGTGCCGCTGAAGCTGCTGTTCCGTAACCCTGCGGTAATGCTGATGGCATTCTACTACTTCCTGCTGCTCAGCGGCTGGTGGATTGTGCTGCTGTGGGCGCCAACCTTCCTGATGAACGTTAAACATCTATCGATTGGTATGGCGGGGAGTATCGCCAGCCTGTTGGGGCTGACTGGCGCGCTGGGCGGTTTTTTGCTGGGGCGGGTCTGCGATAAGAGCGATTTTACCCGCAAGCGCAACGTGCTGATTGCGATCACCCTGATCGGTAGCCTGCTGATGGCGGCCATGGTGCTGGATCTGCCGGTGTTTGCCGTCACCGTGCTGGTGCTGTTTCTCGGTCTGCTGGGCTACCCGGTCACGCCGCTGGTGCTCTCCTTTACCGCTGAACTGGTGCCGGAAGCGCTGCGAGGTTCTGCCATCGGCTTTGTGATGAATATAGGTATGGCGGCTGGAGGCATATCGCCGGTACTGGCAGGCTATTTTGCCGATCGCTACTCGATGAGCACGGTCTGGTTTATTGCTGCCTGCGTCATGCTGGTGAGTGCCATCCTGCTGCCTGGCGTGCGTAAGGTCGCCAGAGCTCACGGTCACGACAACGCAGTGTCGGCGCTGTCCGTCAGTAAATCATAAAGGAGTAAGCGATGACGACCCTAATCCCTCCGTCTATTCTGCACGACCTGACGCAGGTGGCAATGCCGCATCACCAGCGGGAAGGGCAACCTGAACGCTATCTGGCGATCGCGGGATACCGTATTCCTGAGTATCGCAGCGACGCGCTGGTTGTCGGCAGCGGTGCCGCCGGGCTGCGTGCGGCGGTTGAACTGCGCCGTCGGCGGGTGGATGTACTGGTCGCCACGCAAACCTTGTATTGGGGGACCTCAGCCTGTTCCGGTTCGGATAAGCAGACGCTGCACACGGCATCAACGGGGTTTCACGGCGATGATTTTACCCGTCTTGCCGATGCGCTGGGTGCCGGAGGGGCGATGGATGCCGACACCGCCTACGTTGAGGCGGTGGGTTCCATCGATGCCTTTATCGGCCTGAAAAGCATTGGCCTACCGCTGCCGGAAGACCGCTTTGGCGCGGTGCTGCGCTACCAGACCGATCACGACGAGGTGGGGCGCGCGACCAGCTGCGGGCCGCGCACTTCCCGGCTGATGGTGAAAGTGCTGGCGGAAGAAGCGCAGTTGCTCGGCGTTCCTTTTGTCGACCATGCGACGATCGTGCGTCTGCTCACCGACGGTGAGGGGGCGCAGCGTCGAATCGTGGGCGCGCTGGCGATCGTCAAAGGTGCTCGCGGCGCAGAAAACCCGTGGGGATTGTGTCTGCTACGTAGCCCGATAGTGGTGCTGGCCGCCGGGGGGCCCGGCGAGCTGTTTCGTGACAGCGTCTATCCGAAACGCTGCTTTGGTTCGCTGGGGCTGGCGCTGGAAGCGGGTATCGACACGGTGAACCTGACGGAGCACCAGTTTGGCATCGGGACCCGGCGGGATGAATTTCCGTGGAACCTGTCAGGCACCTACGTGCAAAGTATGCCGTACATCTACTCGCAGGACGCGCAGGGTGAGGAGCATAACTTTCTGGCGCGCTACTATCGCACCACCCGTGAGCTGGCTTCGAATGTTTTCCGCAAGGGCTATCAATGGCCGACCCACGCTTCGCGAATGCTGAACTTTGGCTCCAGTCTGGTGGATTTGGCGATTTGGTTGGAGGCGCGGCAGGGGCGAACGGTGTACATGGATTTCAACCGTAATCCGCAGCCGGTGTCGGGCGACGCCCCGTTTTCGCTGGATAATCTTGATGATGATGTTTCTCGCTATCTGGCCAATAACCAGGCCCTGCTGGCGCAGCCGATTGACCGTCTGCGTCATATGAACCCGCTGGCCATTGAGTTGTATAAGCATCATGGTCACGATCTGACGCGACAGCCGCTGGCCTTTAACGTTAATCATCAGCATATGAACGGCGGGATTGCGGTCGATATCTGGGGGCAGTCGTCGCTGGCTGGCTGCTATGCCATCGGCGAGGCGGCGGGTACTCACGGCGTCACCCGCCCCGGCGGCGCGGCGCTGAATGCCGGACAGGTGTTTGCCCTACGCTGCGCTAAGCATATTGCCGCGACGCCGCGCATGCCGCTGGCCGGGGCGCTGGATGATGCGCTTTCTGCCGCCATTTCGCAGATTGAACGTGATAGTCGCCAGCCGCAGGCGCTCACCTGTGAGGCGATACGTGGCGAAATACAGCAGCGGATGAGTGAACATGCAGGCTTTATTTGCGAAGTGGCACAGATCCCTGATGCACTGCGCGACGCTCGTCGGCTAAATCAACGTATTACCGAACAGGGTGTGGCGATTGCGCACCCCCAGCAGGTGGCGTTCAGCTTCCAATGGCGGCAAATGGCGCTGGCCTCGGAAGCGCTGCTGGCGGCGCTCGATTTTTATATCGCCCACGGCGGCGGCAGTCGCGGCGCGCGCGTGTTGTGCTCGGCCAACGGGGACGCGGTGCCGCAGAGTCGAGAGCGGGATCTAAGCGAGTTCCGTTTTCTCTCTGAAAACACCGCGCAGCGCGCAGAGCAACTGGTGGTGAACTGGCGCAACGGGGAATTTCATCTGCGTACGCAGCCGCTGCGGGCGCGGGATGACCTCAGCCAACTGTTCTTCGAGAAAAACTGGCCGGACTATCTGACCGGGAAAATTTTCAAGCCTCAGGGAGAGTAGTGCGGAAGGCTGGCGTAACAGGGACGCCTCCCCGGTGCGTCAGCGTTTTTTGGCCTCCAGCAAGCTTTGCGAACGAATGAGTTCGTCAGCCAACACTTTCTCGTCAGGCAGCTGTACTTTGTACTCGCTTGCCATAACGGTATTCGGCAAGCCATTCAGCGCATAGTGCGCTTCGCCCGCGCCTTTTCCAGCACACAGAATCAACCCAACGGGCGGGTTCTCTCCCGGCATCGTCCAGTGCTCTTTGGCATAGTTCAGATACATATTCATTTGCCCGGCATCGGCATAACCAAATTTGCCTACTTTCAGGTCAACGAGCAGCAGGCAGCGCAAACGGCGATGGAAGAACAGCAGATCGACGCGGAACCAGCTAT
>ERZ1026872.334-NODE-334-length-14367-cov-5.773756_pt1 | contig 14367 bp, 17 predicted proteins | sample MGYA00380166_ERZ1026872 | MGnify/ENA primary metagenome ERZ1026872 (study PRJEB33269, sample SAMEA4719802) | human gut metagenome | biome: human-associated habitat; feature: organic feature; material: feces | place: Cameroon | collected 2013-10 ... | reverse complement strand
GTACGCGATTTCGCTGATCGTCGTCTTCCTGTGTCTGGCGGCACTGTATGAGAGCTGGTCTATTCCGTTCTCGGTCATGCTGGTGGTTCCGCTGGGGGTTGTCGGTGCGCTGCTGGCCGCAACGCTGCGCGGTCTGACCAACGACGTGTACTTCCAGGTAGGCCTGTTGACCACCATCGGTCTCTCGGCGAAAAACGCCATCTTGATCGTCGAGTTCGCCAAAGACCTGATGGATAAAGAAGGTAAAGGGCTTATCGAAGCAACGCTGGAAGCCGTACGTATGCGTCTGCGTCCTATCCTGATGACCTCGCTGGCCTTTATCCTCGGCGTTATGCCGCTGGTTATCAGCTCTGGCGCGGGCTCCGGTGCGCAGAACGCCGTAGGTACCGGCGTAATGGGCGGGATGGTAACAGCGACCGTGCTGGCTATCTTCTTTGTCCCGGTGTTCTTCGTCGTGGTTCGTCGTCGTTTCAGCCGTAAGAACGAAGACATTGAGCACAGCCACAAGGTTGAGCATCACTAAAAACGTCTTACCTCAAGGGCCGCACATGCGGCCCTTTTTTTATATCGCCATCACCCGCCGCCATCGATTGATTACTATTTAATCATTTATTAATAAATGAAACTATTACTCCCCTTTGATAATAAAAATAGCCTTAACCACGCCAATACTAGAATTAAGATTTTTCTTTAATTTATTTTGCATCATTTTCTTAATGAGTATTTACTCAATGATTTTAGGATTATTCCTAGTCAAGCCTAAGAACTTTCCCCACCTCACCGCGGTCAAAGCTATGAAACCTGCATTTTTCACCCGCCGTTTCTATGCAGAAACAAGATGTTAGCTTTTATGTTCAGTCTTATGGGTGAGAGCAGAAAAAATTTAACCCTCTGAGATTTAATTGTAATTTTTCGTAATAGCGCGATGAAATCTTTTGCGCAGTGGATTATAGTTACAACAGATCGGGAACACGTGCATGTTTCAGGTTTGCCAGCAGTACCATCCCGCACCGGTATTTGTTACTCGTTGTCTGTACTACGAACAGGGGGATGCGTTATGGACGAATACTCACCAAAAAGACATGATATCGCACAGCTTAAGTTTCTTTGTGAAACCCTGTATCATGATTGTCTTGCCACGCTCGAAGAGAGTAACCATGGCTGGGTGAATGACCCTACCTCGGCGGTTAACCTGCAGCTTAATGAGCTGATAGAACATATTGCAACGTTCGCGCTTAATTATAAAATTAAGTACGACGACGATAATAAACTGATTGCACAGATTGACGAATATCTGGATGATACTTTCATGTTATTCAGCAACTACGGCATTAATAGCGTCGACCTGCAAAAATGGCGGAAGTCAGGGAACAAACTCTTCCGTTGTTTTGTCAATGCTAGCCGTGCTAACCCTGTTAGCCTGTCTTGTTAAAATTATTACAATCAATGGGTGAATTATGTCTGATAAACCACTAACTAAAACTGATTATTTGATGCGCCTGCGACGCTGCCAGTCTATTGACACGCTCGAACGCGTAATTGAAAAAAATAAATATGAGCTGTCCGACAATGAACTGGCGGTATTTTACTCAGCGGCCGATCATCGTCTGGCTGAACTGACCATGAATAAACTCTACGATAAGATCCCTTCAACCGTGTGGAAGTACATTCGCTAATTTCTTTTTTCGTGCGCGACTCTCCTCTGGATACGATTAGATTCTGTGAATAGCGTCACAGCGATGCCATGGGAACGTTCCCAAATCATGTATCACCTTTTAAGGTGGTGGCTCCGCTAACAGGAGGCACCGATGAGTGATGAAAAACGCAAAATGATTGCCGGCGAACCCTATCGTCCGGGAGATGAAACGCTAAGAACGGACCGGATTCGCGCCAGGCAGCTTATCCACCGTTATAACCATACGGCACCGGATGAAAAAGCCGAACGCACAGCGTTACTGAAAACGCTGCTCGGCAAAGGGGATGGCGCCTATATTGAACCCACCTTCCGCTGCGATTATGGCTACAATATTCACCTTGGCGCTAACTTCTACGCCAACTTTGACTGTGTGATGTTGGATGTCTGCCCGATTCACATCGGCGACAACTGTATGCTGGCGCCGGGTGTGCATATCTACACTGCCACGCATCCGCTGGATGCCGACGAACGTAACAGCGGCGTGGAGTTCGGCAAACCGGTCACCATCGGCCACAACGTATGGATCGGCGGACGAGCGATCGTCAACCCCGGTGTGACCATCGGTGATAATGCCGTCATCGCTTCAGGCGCGGTAGTCGTCAAAGATGTCCCGGCTAACGCCGTTGTCGGCGGCAACCCGGCGCGCATCATTAAAATGTTATCAAAATAACAGCGGCAGACTGTTATGGTTTTTTGCAACCGATCTGTTACTTTTTGCATGGATTAACGCAACATACAATAGGCTATTCCGCCCTACGTTGCCGAGCAAAAGATGTCAGAGATCCAGCGATTACTCACGCAAACCATTGATGAACTGAACGCCCGTGAAAAGCGCGACAACCGGCCGCGCTTTAGCATCAGCTTTATCCGCAACCATCCCGGACTGTTTGTCGCCATGTACCTTGCCTTCTTCGCCACCCTGGTGGTGATGATGCGCTCAGAGACGCTGGCCGACTCCGTCTGGCTACTGTGGCTGCTGTTCGCGCTGTTGAACGGCTTTTTCTTTTTCGACGTCTACCCGCGCTACCGCTACGAAGATATCGACGTCCTGGATTTCCGCGTGTGCTACAACGGCGAGTGGTACAACACCCGCTTCGTCCCACCGCAGCTGATTGAAAAAATTCTGCACTCCAGCCGCGTCGACGGTCAGTACAAAACTCAGCTGCAAAAAATGGTCACCACCAAAGGCGAACTGTCGTTCTACGATGTTTTCACTCTCGCCCGCGCCGAAGCGGCGCAATAAGCCGCTGTAAAGTCCGTATCGCCGGTGCAAACTGCGATGCGGACGTATTGCCATAGCCCAGTACCAGCCCTGAACGCGCGTGCTGACGGTTAAGGTAAAAGCTACTCAGCGCACCGGGCGCCATCTGGTGCGCGCGCAGTTGGCGAACCAGCGTCACATCATCAATGCCGTCAATCGCCACCGTCATATGCAGCCCGCCTTCGCCCGCCATCAACTCGTGCGGCACGATCAGTTCTTGTTCCAGTACCTCATACAGCTGTATCTGCCGTTTACGGTACAAACGCCGCATCGCCGCCAGATGGCGAGCGTAATGTCCCTCCTCAATAAAACAGGCCAGCGCGCGCTGCTCTGCACGATGACCGCCGCGCAGCAGCGCACGGATAGCCGGCTGGGCGCTTTCCACCAGCATCGAGGGTAGCACCATAAATCCGAGGCGCAGCGACGGAAATAAGGTTTTGCTAAAGGTGCCAAGATAGACCACCGGCGCGTTAGGGGCCATGCCGCGCATCGCGGGAATCGGCTCGCCGCTAAAGCGAAACTCGCTGTCGTAATCATCCTCCACGATCCAGCAACCGTGCTGACGAGCATATTCCAGCAGCGCCAGACGTCGCGCCGCGCTGAGCACGCTGCCGGTGGGATACTGGTGAGAAGGTGACGTAAAAATCAGCCTCGGTGGCGCTAACCCGGCGTCAATCTTCATGCCCTCTCGATCCACCGCCACCCCCTCCAGCTTTAGCCCGGCGGTCAGAAATGCGCTTTTGGCACCGAAATAGCCAGGCTCTTCAACCCATGCCGACTGCCCAGGCTCGCTCAGCAGATGGGTGCACAAATTCACACCTTCCAGCGCCCCTTCGGTGATGACTATCTGTCGCGCGTCGCAGTCAATCCCGCGCGACAGCGCCAGATGGCGGGCAATTGCCGTTCGCAGCGGCCACTCGCCTGCCGAGTCACCATAGCCCAGCAGGCTACTGCCCTCTTCGCGCAGCACGCGATCGAGCAGACGCCGCCAGAGCGGCAAAGGAAAATAGTTGATCGCCGGAGTACCGGGCGTAAATAACAGCGGCGGATGATCACGCGGCAGCACCTGTGGCAGGGCGGAAAGACGTGCCGAGAGCGCGATCGGTACCTCAACCGGCCCTTCATCGGCCGCCGTCTGCGGCAATCGCGCCACGCGCGAGCCGCGGCGATCGCGGCGCAGGTAGCCTTCCATCGCCAGCTGCTCCAGCGCGGCATTGACGGTATTGCGTGAAATCCCCAGCCGCAGGGCCACAGTACGCGATCCGGGCAGCCAGCTCTCTGCGCGCAGCTGCCCCTGCAGGATGGCATCTCTGAGCGTAGCGTACAGGCTTCGTTGCAGCGTTTCCTCGCCGCGTGCGCTCAGCGCGGTAGACAGCAGGGCAAAAAAGGGATCGTCGGGAATATTCATTGCGGCTCCTTGTGGCACCATCAAAAGATAGCCTGGTGGCACTTTTTATGGAACCAGTAAACGCCTACGCTCGGGGCATTGCTTTTTACCCGAAGGAGAGGTTATGAGTCAGCTCAATCAATTTGGTCAATTAATTGGCGATGCGCTGCCGGACTGGCAGCCGCGCGCACACCCACAGCGTACGGTACTTGAGGGGCGTTTTTGTCGTCTGGAGCCGTTGCAACAACAGCACGCTGAGGCGCTCTTCGCCGCGCATCAGCAGGCCGCGGATACCCGCAGTTGGACGTGGCTACTGCGCGAGCCGGATGATTCGCCGGAAGCTTATCGTCAGTGGATCGCCAGCGTTGAAACGCTGCAGGATCCGATGCATTTTGCGGTAATAGATGCGCACAGCCAGCAGCCCGTTGGCTCGCTGGCATTGATGCGCATAGACCCCAAAAATGGCGTGGTGGAAGTCGGCCATGTGCACTTTTCGCCACGGCTTAGCCGCACACCGGCGGCCACCGAAGCGCAGTGGCTGCTGATGCGCTACGCCTTTGATACGCTAGGCTATCGTCGCTATGAGTGGAAGTGCAACAGCCTGAATGAACCGTCGCGCCAGGCGGCGCTGCGCTTAGGCTTCCAGTTTGAAGGGCGCTTTCGTCAAGCGCTGGTGATTAAAGGGCACAACCGTGATACCGACTGGTTTTCCATCATTGACGGCGAGTGGCCAGCGCTGGATAGCGCCTTCCGCGCCTGGCTTGCCGCCGATAACTTTACCACCGACGGCAAGCAACGCCGGTCCCTGGCGTCTTTACGTTAGCGGCGTTTCTTACGCCCCTGCACGGCTTTAAAGCGGGGGTTTGACTTGCAGATGACGTACAGACGCCCCTTGCGTTTAACAATCTGGCAGTCAGGGTGGCGCTGTTTTGCGCTGCGCAGCGAGTTCAGTACCTGCATCATTCACCTCTTTTTATATCAACAAAGCGGCCAAAGCGCTGGGTAAAGCGGGCAACGCTGCCTTCCGCCGACACGCTTCTCTGCTTGCCGGTGTAGTACGGATGCGATTTGGACGACACATCAATGGTGACATACGGATATGTCACGCCTTCCAGCGTAATCTCGCGCTCCGTTTTAATGGTAGAACCCACTTTAAAGTACTCATTGGCACTGGTGTCGTGGAATACCACGGTACGGTAATGGGGATGGATATTCGCTTTCATCTCGACCTCAATAGATATGTTATAACATAACAATTAAAATACGCCGTCATAAAGCGTAATGCAACCCCACCGTTTGCAGGTATAACCGTTTTCCCCGCCGAGCACCTCTCTCCTGGCGCTCGAGCCCGATGCTGCACACCTTAGCGATTTTTCGCAAAAGCTCAGACCCGTCCGCGAATATAAATTAGACAATAACGTTATTGGTCGCATGAATTGCCCTCTGGCAGGCTGTCTCCATCAACCCGAAGGAGATATCCCATGCAGCGCTGTTGTTGTCATCCCGCATTCGCACCACCTGAACATCACGGCATTAATTGGCAATACGGAGAACACAATGAGTCTGACCACCCTGCCCGTCCTCAGCCTGGCGCACTACCACCGGCCGTCTGAGCGCGCTGAATTTCTGCAACAGCTTCGCCACGCCGCCCGCGACGTCGGCTTTTTCTATCTGACCGATCACGGCATCGACGATGCCCTACAGCGTGCGCTACAGTCAGAGTCCCGCCGTTTTTTCGCCCTGTCCGACGAACAAAAACAGCAGGTTGCGATGATCCACTCCCCGCACTTTCGCGGCTATAACCGCAGCGCCGCCGAGCTGACGCGCGGGCAGCCTGACTGGCGGGAACAGTTTGATGTCGGCGCTGAGCGCCAGGCCATCACTTTACGCGAGCACGATCCGCGCTGGCTGCAGCTACAAGGGCCCAATCTGTGGCCGGAAGCGCTGCCCACCCTGCGCCCGGTGTTGCTGCAATGGCAGCATGCGATGACCGATATGGCCATGACGCTGCTGCGCGCCTTTGCTGAGGCCCTGCACCTGCCGCGTGAAGCATTTGACACCCTGTATGGCGAAAAGCCCAACGAACACATCAAGCTGATCCGATATCCGGGTCAGCAGGATACGCAAAACAGCACTCAGGGCGTCGGTGCCCACAAAGACTCCGGTTTTCTAAGCTTTCTGCTGCAGGACGAACAAAAGGGTCTGCAGGTCGAGGTCAGCGACGGCCAGTGGATCGACGCCGCGCCGCTGCCAGGCAGCTTTGTTGTGAACATCGGCGAACTGCTTGAGCTGGCGACCAACGGTTACCTGCGCGCGACCGTGCACCGGGTGATCACCCCGCCGGCTAACAGCCAGCGATTGTCGATTGCCTTTTTCCTCGGCGCCCAGTTGGATGCCGTCGTCCCGGTGTACTCGCTGCCGGAGGCGCTGGCGCGGGAAGCCAACGGGCCGCAAAGCGATCCGCAAAATCCGCTGCTGCGGGATGTGGGTTGGAATTATCTCAAAGGCCGCCTGCGCTCCCATCCAGACGTGGCGGAACGCTATTACCGTGACGTGCTGCGTGCGCGCAGCGAACAACTCATTGCCTGACCTAAAACAATAAGGAAACACACCATGAAATATGCTGCTTTTAAACTGGCAGGGGTTGCACTGTCTCTCGCTCTGGCCTGGAACGCTTCCGCCGAGCCGCTGCGCGTCGCTGCCGACCCGGTTCCGCACGCCGAAATTCTGAAGTTCATTCAGAAGCAAGATCCAAAGCTCGATCTGAAAATCGTCGAGTTGACCAGCGGCGTAAATGCCAATGAGCTGCTGGCGAATGGCGATGTCGACGCCAACTATTTCCAGCACGTGCCGTACCTGAAAGATCAGGAAAAAGCGCTGGGTAAAACCTTCGCCGTGGCCGCCACAGTACATATTGAGCCGCTGGGCATCTACTCGCACAAACACAAGGATCTGCAATCGCTGCCGGAAGGGGCGACCGTCGCGGTGCCGAATAACACCACCAACCTGAGCCGCGCGCTGTTCCTGCTGCAAAGCAAAGGCCTGATCAAGCTGGCGGCCAAGTTTACCGACCCGGCAACCACGCTGGCGACGCCAAAAGATATTGTCGAGAACCCGCACAAGCTGAAGATCCTTGAAGTGGAATCACCGCAAATCCCCCGCTCGCTGGATGACGTCGACCTGGCGGTGATCAACGGCAACTACGCCCTGGAAGCCGGACTTACGCCAGCCAAAGATGCGCTGGGGCTGGAGAGCGCCGAGCATAACCCGTACGCCAATATCCTGGTCACCAATCCGCAGCTGGCGAATGACCCACGGATTAAAGCGCTGGCAAAAGATTTAACGTCACCTCAGGTGGCGGAATTTATTCGCCAGCATTACAACGGTTCGGTCATCCCGGTCAGCGCGCCGCAGTCATGATCGTCATTGAAGGGCTGAGTAAGCACTATGCCGGAGGAGGCCAACCGGCGCTGAATAACGTGTCGTTTAGCGTTCCGCAGGGGGCGATTTACGGCATCCTGGGGCGCAGCGGCGCGGGCAAAAGCACGCTGATTCGCTGCCTGAACTTACTGGAGCGGCCCAGCGCGGGCCGCATCTTGTTCAACGGCGAGGATATTGCGCACTATGACAAAGCGCAGCTGCGCGCACATCGCCTGCGCACCGGCATGATCTTCCAGCACTTCAACCTGCTGCACGCCCGCAGCGTCGCCGACAACGTGGCGGTACCGCTGGAGATTGCCGGCGTACCTAAGGCGCAGCGGCAAAAACGCGTCGCCGAACTGCTGGCGCTGGTGGGGCTGAGCAACAAAGCGGACGCCTTTCCTTCTCAGCTGTCCGGTGGGCAGAAGCAGCGCGTGGGCATTGCCCGCGCGCTGGCCGCCGAGCCGGATGTACTGCTGTGTGACGAGGCCACCAGCGCGCTGGACGCCGAAACGACCGCCAGCGTACTGGCGCTGCTGGAAAGCATTAACCGCCAACTGGGGCTGACGATTGTGCTGATCACCCATCAGTTGGAGGTCGTTAAAAATCTGTGTGACCACGTGGCGCTGCTGGAAGGCGGAGAACTGCAGGAGAGCGGCAAAATTGCCGATCTGCTGGTCTCGCCCTGGTCGCGTCTGCGGGATATCTTGCTGGGTGACGGCGACGAAGAACGCCGCTTCCTGGCTCGTCATGGTCTGGACGGGAGGCCGCTATGCATAGTCGCATGAGCTGGGAAGAATTATGGCCGCTGCTGGTCGATGGCACGCTGGAAACCGTGTATATGGTCGGACTGGCGGCCCTGTTTACCGTACTCATTGGTCTGCCGCTGGGCGTACTGCTGTTTATTTCGCGCCGTCAGGGGCTGGTGCCGATGCCGCATCTTAACACCGTGCTGGGGGCGGTCATTAACACCGGCCGTTCGCTACCGTTTATCGTACTACTGATTGCGCTTATCCCCTTTACCCGGCTACTGGTGGGGACCACGCTCGGCAGCACCGCGGCGATTGTGCCGATTACGCTCGGCGCCATCCCCTTCTTCGCGCGCCTGACCGAAAGCGCGCTCGATGAAGTGGAGTACGGACGCATCGAGGCCGTGCTGTCAATGGGCGGTAACGCCTGGCACGTCATCGGCAAAGCGCTGCTGCCGGAGGCCCTGCCCGCGCTGCTGGCCGCAACCACGCTGACCATCGTCATGCTGATCGGTTTCTCGTCAATGGCCGGCGTCATCGGCGGCGGCGGACTGGGGGATTTAGCGATTCGCTATGGCTATCAGCGATTTAACGATCAAATTATGGTAGGAACGGTGTTGATTCTGGTGCTGATGGTACAAGGTGTACAAATGGGCGGTGACCGGCTGGTGCGTTCGCTGGCACACCGGCGCTAGTTTCCTGACAATTCGGGTAGGCCAAAGCGATTTCGCATAATAAGCGCCTGGATTGTCAGGTATACTTGTCGTAGTTTGCCCTGGATAAGGACTGGCAGTGACAACTCGACATCTGGTCGGCCTGATAACCGGCGTGCTTATCATGGCGATTTTTTTACCCATACTGCTCAGTATCTGGCTTGCCCAGCGTGAAGCGCATAAGCAGTTTATTGATGAGCAGGAGACTTACGCCTCCCGAGTGCTTGTTCGCACCGAGCAGGTAATGAACCAGGCGAAAGGCGCGCTGCGTGAAATGGACGCCATGCAGGTATCGGGATGCGGCCCGGAGCATCTGCAGGCCATGCGCCGCCTTTCCTACTCCTGGCGCTATATCCAGGAAGTACTGTTCCTCGACGGTTTAACCGTTAAATGTTCATCGCTGGAAAGCAACAGCACCCATTTTACCTTCCCGAAACCCGACCGCATTATCCCCGCTGGCTACCGGGCCTGGTACACCGATCAAAACGATCTTGGTATACGTCGCTATATGGCGGCCTTCGCTTCCGATCACCACATGGTGATTATCGACCCTATCTCGTTTATCGACGTGATTCCGTTTACCAATTCCACCACTCAGGTGGCGTTAATCAGTACGCATAACAACCGCGTCCTGGCCAGTAGCGCTTCGCTGGATCAGCAAGCCTGGCAGCGTATTCAACAAGAGCATCTCGAGACCCTGACCCGCGACAACGTTGTCTATACCGTCCGCCAGTTCCCCGACCTGCAGGTGGCGATCATGACCTGGTCCTCCACGCTGCCCCTGACGGCGCGTTTGCGCCACCAGCTCATGATCTGGGTCCCTGCGGGCGTGCTGCTCAGCCTGCTGGCATGCTGGCTGATTATCCGGGTTCTGAAACACCTGCAGTCCCCGCGCCAGCGGATGCTGGACGCGTTGAACAACGCCGATATTTCCGTTTACTATCAGCCCATTGTCTCAATCAGCGACGGGAAAGTGATGGGCTGCGAAGCGCTGGCCCGCTGGAAGCAAGCCGACGGGAGCTACCTCTCGCCGGAAATTTTTATCCCGCTTGCCGAGCAAACCGGCCTGATTACGCACCTGACGGAAAGCGTGGTGAAGACGGTCTTCCACGATCTTGGCAAATGGTTAAGCCTGCATCCGGATGTGCACGTCTCAATTAACCTGTCGGTGGCTGATTTTCAGTCGGTCGTGCTGCAAACCCTGCTGCACCAGCAGCTGCGTATCTGGAATGTGCGGCCGCAGCAGGTGGCGCTTGAGCTAACCGAACGCGGCTTCGCCGACCCAAAAACCACGCTACCGGCAATTAAAGCCTACCGTAAGGCCGGGCACGCCATCTATATCGACGATTTCGGCACCGGCTACTCGAGCCTGAGCTACCTACAGGATTTAGAGGTTGATACCTTAAAGCTGGATAAATCTTTCGTTGACGCACTGGAATATGCGCAGGTCACGCCGTACATCATTGAGATGGCGAAAACCCTTCAGCTCAACGTGGTGGCGGAAGGGATTGAAACCCCATGTCAGGCCAAGTGGTTACACGAACATGGTGTGCAGTTCGGGCAAGGCTGGCTCTACAGCAAAGCCTTACCCAAAGAGGCCTTTATTATCTGGTCGGAAAACAATCTGCGCACGCACGCTACTTCAGGTAAGACTTCATCACCTGCATGACCACCTCCAGGTCGGCTTCACGCTGCGTTTCATCGGGCTCTTTCACCACGTGATCGGTGAGATGGCCCTGAATCACCTGCATCATCATACCGTTAACCGCACCGCGAATCGCCGCCAACTGCTGTAGCACCTCGGCGCACTCGTGCTCGCGGTTCAGCATTTTTTCCAGCGCAGCGCTCTGCCCCTGAATTTTCTTCAGGCGGGTCAATAACATCTTCTTGTGACGAACGGTATGTGACATAGCGGGTTCCTTTCTCTACACCTGCGCAAGCATACCATGCACCGCCTTTTCTGCGTATTTTTGTACTAGGGGGTAGTATATAAATACTGGGTAGGAGTATAGTGTGCGCACTTTCTGACAAGGATCTTCACGGCAATGACCGACTTCACCACGCTCTTACAACAGGGCAATGCCTGGTTCTTTATCCCCGGTGCGATTGCGCTTGGCGCCCTGCACGGCCTGGAACCAGGACACTCCAAAACCATGATGGCCGCGTTTATCGTCGCCATTCGCGGGACCCTCAAGCAGGCCGTGTTTCTGGGACTCGCTGCCACGCTATCGCACACGGCGGTAGTCTGGATTATCGCCATGGCGGGAATGTGGTTTGGCCGCGGCTGGAACGCGCAGACGGCCGAGCCGTGGTTTCAACTGCTGTCCGGTATCATCATTATTGCTATCGCCCTATGGATGTTGTGGCGAACCTGGCGCGAGTCGCACGGTGCGCATCACCATCATCACCACCACTCTCATGACCATGATCATGACCACGCACATGGACATGACCACCCGTCTCACGATCATCATCACCACGACCATCTGGTGGACGTTGACGAGCAAGATGCCCACCAGCGCGCGCATGCCGAAGAGATCAACCGGCGCTTCACCGGGCAGGAGGTCACGACCGGGCAGATCGTCATGTTTGGCCTGACCGGTGGGCTGATCCCCTGCCCGGCATCCATCACTATTTTGCTGATCTGTCTTCAGCTAAAGCACGTCGCGCTGGGCGCAACGCTGGTGCTGAGCTTTAGCGTCGGGCTCGCGCTGACGTTAGTCGCTTCCGGTGCCATCGCCGCCATTGGCCTTAAACACGTCAGCACACGCTGGCGCGGCTTTGGCGAACTGTCACGCCGGGCTCCGTGGTTTTCCGGCGCGCTGATCATTCTGGTAGGGCTTTACATGATGGGGCACGGCATCAGCGGATTATCCTGATGTCATCGGGCTCAGGACGGCAGTTCGGCTTTTAGCGGTTTGCGCTGAGCGACGCGCGGTAGCTGGAACCACGGCAGGCATATTTGAATCAGTGGGCCAATTGCCAGCGCGTACAGCACCGTACCAATACCAAACGCGCCGCCCAGCAGTACGCCAATCAGCAGCACTGAGATTTCAATCGTGGTACGAATGCGTCGAATCGGCCAGCCGGTTCGGGCATGAATGCCGGTCATCAGCCCATCGCGGGGGCCAGCGCCGAACCCTGCGCCGATGTACATCCCGGTCGCCAGCGCGTTCAGCACCACCGCCAGCAGCAAAAGCGCGCTGCGCAGCCACAGCGATTCCAGCGGTGGCAGGATCGACAGCGTCGCATCAGCCGCCAGCCCCAGCACGATAACGTTGCTGATGGTGCCCAACCCCGGCCGCTGACGCAGCGGGATCCACAGCAGCAGCACCGCCGCGCCGGTGAGGATCATCACCAGGCCAATATCCAGCGACGCAAGCCCGGCCACCCCAAGGTGAAATACGTTCCAAGGATCGGCACCCAGGTTGGCGCGGACGTATACGGCAGTTGAAACGCCGTAGAGTATTAACCCAATATAAAGTTGAATCAGTCGGCGTAACATCACTACCTCTGCCTGTTATGTGAGGCTTTCATCATCGATAAAAATGGCATTATGATTAATGACCAGTTTTAAAGAAGTGGACTGCTCTATGATTCGACGCTCTGCGACCCAATCGTTAGTTCGCCTGCTCGGCCAATGGCAGGAGAGCCCCTCATCCACACCGCTGTGGCGACAGCTCACCGATGCACTGCGGCTGTTGATCCTCGATGGCCGGCTGCCGCTGGGGACCCGTCTGCCTGGCGAACGTGAATTTGCCAGCGCGCTGGGTGTCAGCCGTACCACTATCGCCAGCGCGCTAGCGCAGCTACGCGATGAAGGCTATGTGCAAAGCCGCCAGGGAAGCGGCTCCACGGTAACCCTGGCGGGAAATAGTCATCCGCGGGCGCCGCGTACCAATGCCGCCCCCACGCTGGATCTTTCTACCGCTGCGCTGGCGGCGGGCGCTGAAATTCATCATGCGTACAGCCACGCGTTGGCGGCACTACCGGAACATCTGGCAAATACCGGCTACGATCAGCACGGTCTTCCCACGCTGCGGGATGCCATCGCCCGGCGCTACTGCGCGCGCGGCCTGCCAACACACGCCGACGAAATTATGCTGGTTAACGGCGCGGTCAGCGGGCTGGCGCTGATCCTGCGCTACCTGACAGGACCGGGCGATCGCGTGGTTGTAGAGACCCCGACCTATCCTCTCGCCATTTCCGCCATCGAAGGCGCCTCCTGCCGTCCGGTGGCCCTGCCGCTGCCGGAAAAAGGCTGGGACACCGATGGTCTGGCCGCTATCATCGCCCAAACCGCGCCGCGTCTGGCCTATCTGATGCCCGATTTTCAAAATCCGACCGGCCAATGTATGGACAGCGCGACGCGTCAAACCATTGCCGATCTGGCGGCGCGAACCTGCACGACGCTGGTGGTTGACGAAACGATGGTCGATTTGTGGTACAACGCCCCGCCACCGCCACCGCTGGCGGCCTTCAATCACGAGGCGCCGATTATTACCGTCGGCTCGACCGGCAAAAGCTTCTGGGGCGGCCTGCGGCTGGGGTGGATTCGCGCGTCGACCACAACCATCGCCGCGCTCATTCAGACTCGCGATACGCTGGATTTAGGTTCTCCGCTGCTGGAACAGCTGGCCACCTGCTGGCTGCTGGAAAATGAACGCACCCTGCTGCCCGAAAGGCGCCGCCTGCTGAAAGCCCGTCGTGATATGTGTGCGACGCTGATGCAAGAGTACTTTCCACAGTGGAAATTTGTGCTGCCGGAGGGAGGGCTATCGTTCTGGGTAACGCTACCAGACATGATGGCCACGCGTTTTGCCGCCCGCGCGGAGGCGGTTGGAATTCATATTGGCGTCGGAACGCGCTTTGGCCTGGCCGGTGGCGGTGAGCGGAACCTGCGTATTCCCTTCACGCTGGATGATAACACCCTGCGGCAAGCGTTTATGACTTTGCAGCCCGTATGGACCGCATTAGCGGGCCAGCACAGCGGGAATAAAGTGCGGAAAATTATTTAATCGCGCGCGATGCATTGCCGCGCGCAATAACAGAATGGGCCTGGCGCTGATATATTCTTTATAAAAATAAAATGAAACCAAAGAATATATTAGTGCTGCGGAGGGATCGGAAAACCTTTTAGC
>ERZ1026872.332-NODE-332-length-14398-cov-20.492854_pt1 | contig 14398 bp, 16 predicted proteins | sample MGYA00380166_ERZ1026872 | MGnify/ENA primary metagenome ERZ1026872 (study PRJEB33269, sample SAMEA4719802) | human gut metagenome | biome: human-associated habitat; feature: organic feature; material: feces | place: Cameroon | collected 2013-10 ... | reverse complement strand
TAGACGCCGAACTGTACCTGCTTGAAATAAGCCGCGCGCGGATCGTCATCCACGTCCGGCGCGATCTCGCCGACCCTCGGAAGCGGATGCAGAACGTAGCAGGTGGGCTTTGCAAGAGAAAGCTTCTCGCGGTCCAGCACATAGAAATTCTTCAGACGAACGTAATCCTCCTCGTTGAAGAAACGCTCCTTCTGGATTCTGGTCATATACAGAATGTCAAGGCGATCGATGGCGTCCTCAATTTTGATGCACTCCTCATAGGAAATTCCCCTGGCATCAAGCATTTCGGTGATGTAATCCGGGACGCGCAGCTCCTTCGGAGAGATAAAAATAAAATGCACATTCGGGTAGCGCACGAGCGCATTGATCAAAGAGTGAACCGTGCGTCCGAATTTCAGGTCTCCGCAAAGGCCGATGGTAAAATTATCCAGATGCCCCTGCAGGTTCCGGATGGTCAGAAGATCCGTCAGAGTCTGCGTGGGATGCTGGTGACCGCCGTCGCCGGCATTGATGACCGGAATGGAAGCGTAGTGAGCGGCAACCGCGGCAGCGCCCTCCTTCGGATGGCGGATGACCATGATATCGGCAAAACAGGAGATGACGCGCGCCGTATCGGCCACGGTTTCGCCCTTCGATGCAGAAGAGGACTCGGCGCCCGCAAAGCCCATCGTGCGTCCCCCGAGATTCAGCATGGCAGTCTCATGGGAAAGCCGGGTTCTCGTCGACGGCTCGTAGAAGCAGGTCGCCATTTTTCTGCCCTCGCAGGCGTGCGCGTATTTTTCCGGGTGCAGACGAATGTCGTCAGCACGATCAAAAAGCTGCTCAAGCTCCTCCACGGAAAAGTCAAGCGGTGTCAGCAAATCTCGTTTCATAATTCCTACCTCCTGAATATATTCAAATCTTACGATGTAACCATCCCTGCGCCCGCAGTCGGCCTGTCTCCGGCGTTCCGTGAATGCGCCCGCAGCCTGCCTGCCTCTGGCGTTCCGGGAATGCGCGCCCGCAGCCGGCCGGAACCGCCCTAATCCTTCACAAAGTCGATTCCCTTTGCGGCAAGAAAGCGCTCTACCGTGTGGTCCCAGATCCGGTCCGGGCTCTTGTCCGGCGTGAACGAGCTCATGGAGACCCCGGTCACAAGGTGCAGACCATGGGAATCCAAGCGAATGCACAGAGCCAGTGCAGAGACAACGTCCAGCGTGCCGGGCAGAAGCTCCGGCGCATCCTTCAGCGTTTCGGCCACGAACGCAGGCTTTAAGCACAGCGTGAAGCGAAACGAAGAAGGTGCCTTCTTCCCCTTGATGATTTCCCGGCAGATACCCCGGGCGCTGCTCCACGGCTGCATAATAAAAGGGCGCTGCACGGGATCCACGGGATCCGCATCTGCATCGCTCTCCAAAAAGTCCTTATTCAAATGGCCATCGATGGTATAGGTGACTGCCATGCGAATTACAGCTTCCTCAAGCAGGAAAGAATCGAAGCAATCCGAAGAGAGAAGCTTCGACATGAAAGGTCCTACATTGTGAATGGTAAATGAGACCATACCGGTTCCTTTCGTTGGAATTCGACTGACAACCGCCCGTGATCTCTCACAAGGCCGTATGCCAGTTTATCACAAAAAACAAGATGTGCAAGCACGATTTTCACTGCAGAAACCAAACTCCTGACCGAACGGAAAACGAATTCATCCCCTGCAGCAGCCAAACTCCTGACCGAACAGAAAACCGAACCCCATCCCCTACAAAAATATAATTTCCGAGGAAAAGAGGACCAGCATCAGAATCAGCAGGAGCTGAACCAGGAGAATCACCGGCATTCCGATGCGGAAGGCCGTCTTTCTTGTCTTGTGGTGGAAGAGATTCATGGCGAGAATGCTCCCGATGCTGCCGCCGATGATGGCCTGCAGGAACAGGACCGACTCGGGCGTCCGCCATTCGCCGCGGCGTGCCTTTTTCTTATCCAGCCGCATCGTCTGGAAGGAAATCAGGTTGATTGCAAGAAAATAGATCAGCAGCAGAATTCCTGCATTGATATGGAAGGCGGAGAGCTTTTGCAGAACCTGATTCAGTATCGACATGAAGTCCGGAACCCCTTTCGAAGAAAATAAGAAAAAATACGGTATCTATTTAGCGTCCATCTCGAATTTGCTTCGCAAATCCTCGATGCGGCTGGCCAGAGTCCCTTCGGGCCTTGGCCGCCTGCCAATTTCAATCGTGAATTTGCCTGCAAGCAGTCAATTCACGTTGAAATGTGGCAGGCGCTAAACAGAAACAAAATACGGTATAATAGATGTATTACCTGCAGCAAGGAGAAAGCACAAATGATTTACACAGTAACCTTCAATCCTTCTCTGGATTATATCGTATCGGTACCGGAATTCAAACCCGGAAGGACAAATCGCACACAGGAGGAAATCCTCACCGCGGGCGGAAAGGGCATCAACGTATCCCTCGTCCTGACGGCGCTCGGCGTTCCGAATACGGCGCTTGGCTTCACCGCAGGCTTCGTCGGAGAGGAAATCCGAAGACAGCTGAGGGAGAGGGAAATCTGCTGTGATTTCCTCACGCTTCCGGAAGGGTGCTCCCGCATCAATGTGAAGCTTAAGAACCTGGAAGGAACGGAAATCAATGGGAGGGGACCTTCCATTGACGAAGCCTCTCTTTCCATATTAAAAGGTAAAATAGCACACCTGTCCGGCAATGACATTCTCGTTCTCTCCGGAAGCATTCCCTCCGGAATGAGCAAGACCCTGTACGCGGAGCTGATGCAGCTCCTTCCGGAACAGGTCAAGGTCGTGGTGGATGCAGCGGGAGAGACGCTCCTTCATACCTTGCCCCTGCATCCCTTCCTGATCAAGCCAAACCGGGACGAGCTCAAAGAGCTCCTGCCGGAGAGCCCATCCGGAAACCTGAAACACTGCGCCTTAAGGCTGCAGCAGCTGGGCGCCCGGAACGTCCTGATCTCCATGGCCGGGGACGGGGCCGCTCTTCTGGATGAGAACGGCGGGTGGCATCAGCACCCCGCACCGGAAGGAACGCTCGTCAACGGCGTTGGTGCGGGAGATTCCATGGTGGCAGGCTTCCTTGCGGGTTATCTGCAGGCCGGAAGCAGCGAAGAAGCCTTTCAGAAGGCCTTTCTCAGGGGTCTTGCAGCCGGAAGTGCCAGCGCGTATCAGGAGGGCCTTGCGGGGCAGCAGGAGATCCGTGAGCTGTATGATCAGCTGGCGACCAGATGATTCGCTGACAAAGGGTAGAACCAATCGACGAACGACAGGATCAGCTGACGAAAAACCGCAACATATAACTCGAGCACAGCACAATCTTAAAATAAGATTAAGTGGCACGGAAGAATCACTCTCTGACACTTTACAAGAGCTTGTTTTCCATCTAGTCTATAGGATATTTGTGGGAAAAAGAGTACAATGATTCATCAAAAGGCCGGATATTCTTACGAAAAGCATCTCTGGCATGATGAAAGGACAACCTATCTATGATTCAGCAGACACAGGCAGATCGAAGCAGTGATTTCCGAAATGCACAGAGTGGCGCAGGCAATGCTGCCGCATCAAATTATTATTCGCCGCAGAGCGGCATGGGGAGCTCTTCCGACGATGAAATAACCATCGATCTCGCAGAGCTCTTTGGCGTTCTCTGGCACTGGATCTGGCTGATTCTTCTTGTGGCGCTTCTTTTCGGCGGTGCGGCATACGCATTCAGTAAATTCGTCATTCCGGAGGAGTTTCAGTCCACCACGAAGATCTATGTGCTGGACAAGGAGAGCGGCTCCGGCGGGCAGACCACCTATACGGATCTTCAGGCTGGTGCTCAGCTCACGAAGGACTATGCGGAGCTGATCACCTCCCGGACGGTCATCGAGAAGGTTATTGCAGACAACCATCTGGAGTCTGTCTATGACTATAGAGAGTTCCTGAAGAAGGTCGAGGTAAATACGCCGACCGATACCCGAATCGTATCCATCACAGTGACGGATACGAATCCGGCTCTTGCACAGGCACTTGCCGATGATATCCGCGTGGAAGCTTCGGACCTCATCATCGATACGATGCAGATCAATGCAGTGAACACCTATGAGGTGGCCAATCTTCCGACGGAGAAATCCGCACCCAGCTGCAGTAAATGGGCACTGATTGGAGCACTTCTCGGAGCTCTTCTGGTTGGAGGAATCGTGACGCTCCAGTATATTCTGGATGATACCATCAAGACCAGCGAAGACATAGAGCAGTATCTTGGCCTTTCCACCTTGGCACTGATTCCTCTGGATGAGAACATCGGAGGAGTAGAAAAGGGAAAGAAAAAGAAGAATAAGAACAACGGTAAGAGAGCAGCCATGCAGCAGTCTGCCCCTCTGGTGGAACACCAAAATCGGTCCCGGGCCATGAATCCGGCGGAGTGTCAGAATCAGGCCCCGGCCATGGTTCCCACAGAGGAGGAGCGCAGAGCTCCCGCAGAGAAAAAGCCGAGAAAACCCTCGAAGCGTGAGATGAAGCGAGAAATGAGCCGTTCAAACCCGGATTTCGACGAGGAGGCGGACTTCGGCACGGAGGAGTTCCTCGGAGAAGACAAGCTTCACGACGAAGAGGATTACGATTACGACTTCCATGAAGAAGTAAGCGCAGACGAGGAACATGAATCGGATGACAGGATTCAGAAAGGAGGGAACTGATCATGCAGCAGCTGTGTTTGTACAACGAAGATCTGTCCTTCCGGACCTTGGAGGCCTATAAAACGCTTCGCTCCAACATTGAGTTCAGCGGCAAGAACATTCGCACCATCACCGTGACGAGCTGTACGCCGAACGAAGGGAAGTCTGAGGTTTCTTTTGAGCTTTCCAGGTCCTTTGCACAGAACAATAACCGCGTCCTGATGATCGATGCGGACCTTCGCAAATCGGTTATGAGAGAGCACATTCGTGCGGGAAAGGTGCGCTATGGACTCGCCAACTATCTGGTCGGGCAGTGCAGTATGGAGGATGCCATCTGCACCACGGATGAGAACGGCTTCGATATCATCCTCGCAGGACCGACAACGCCGACGCCCAGTGAGCTCCTGAACAGCGATGCCTTTACGCAGCTTCTTGAAAAGGCGAGAAAGCAATATGACTACGTAATTGTTGATTCCCCGCCACTTGGAAGTGTTATTGATTCTGCTATCATCGGTAAAAAATGCGATGGAACCATTCTGGTGCTCTCCGTGGGCACCATCAGCTACCGTTTTGCACAGACGGTCCAGAACCAGCTGATCAAGGCCGGCTGCCGGATCCTTGGCTGTGTTCTGAACAAGGTCGATATGGATGGCAAGAAGGGCTACTATGGCAAGTACTACGGCCGCTACTACGGGAAATATTACGGCAAGTACTATGGCAAATACGGAGAATCATAATTTCAGTATCAATGTCCGCAGGGACTTTTGATATACCACATGGATGATGAGGAAAGGAGTAAGCACTATGAATAGAAAGTTTACCGCAGCTCTCACTGCAGTTCTGACTGCCACAATGGTATTCGGAACCACGGTTATGGCTGCACCCAGCCCGTCCACAAAAACGACGGAAGTAACCGCTTCGGAGAATGCAGCACCGGCAGCAGAAACCAATGCATACATTCCGAGAGGAGGAAGCTATCAGGAAGTTGCAGGAGTCAGATTCTCTTCTGATTACTCCGAGACGACCGATAACAAGGTGATTGCAACCAGCTACAAGGCATCGGAGAAGGACGCTGCAACTAAGGCCCTGACCGACTATGTTGCTGCTGCATCCACCGGTACCGGAAAGACCTTCGGCCCTTACAAGCTTCGCATGTACAAGGCTGGAAAGTCGATCTGGGACGGCTTTGGTACCTTCAAGTACACCGTAGGTGTCGGCAATAAGTATGACGGACAGACCGCTACCGTATATCAGATCCATAAGGACGGCTCTGTCACAGCTACACAGGTTGTTGTATCTCACGGCAAGATTAACATTGCTGTTCAGGATATGGGAACCTTTATGATCAAGTTCTGAGTTTCTTCTCATAACATGTGGGCGGCCTCACCGCCTGAATAAGACGATGGGGCTATTTAATTTATGTTCCGTAATCTCATGATTCAGAGACTGGAACATATATATTTTTCATTCGCACAATCACAATATAAACGATTGCGAAGAAAAATATATTAACGAACGATTGTTGGACAATACAGAAGGCTTGGGAGTTGAAGGCATGCCAACAATGAAGAAATAGGAAAATAAGGGAAGGGATGTGCTTGGGGAATTCAGGGAAGGCATGTCCCTTTTGCTGTCAATGGACGGAGCAGACGATCAGAGGATGGAAAAGGTGTGCACAGCCATGCTTGAAATGGAGAAACCGGAAAAGAGTAAGCCGGTTGAAATCAATCGAAAAGAAAATCTGAGCGATCACCATCTCTACTGGGTCGGCCGCCGGACGCAGGATATTGTCTTGTCTTCGCTGGCTCTGGTAATTCTGTCACCGGTGATGCTGATCACAGCCCTTGCAATCGTCATGGACGACCCGTCTGCCGGTCCGATCTTCTCCCAGGTGCGAGTCGGACGAAATGGCAAGCTGTTCCGGCTTTATAAGTTCCGCTCCATGTGTCCCAATGCAGAAGCACAGCTTGATGATCTGCTGGAGCAAAATGAGATGGACGGTCCAGTGTTCAAGATTAAGAATGATCCGCGCATTACCCGCGTAGGTAAGTTCATTCGCAGAACCAGTATTGATGAGCTGCCACAGCTGTGGAATATCCTCAAGGGCGACATGAGTATTGTAGGACCGCGTCCGCCGCTTCCCAGGGAGGTGGAGCAATACGGCGAATATGAAAGACAACGGCTGTATGTGACACCGGGCCTTAGCTGCTACTGGCAGATTGCTCCGCATCGCAATGAGCTAAGCTTTGATGAGTGGATAGATTTGGATGTGAAATACGTGAAGGAACGAAGCTTTCTGGTGGACTGGAAGATCATTTTTAAGACGATCCAAGTGTGTTTGCTGGGCAGTGGGGAATGAAATGGCTTTGACGATGGTGTGTTCTTCCAAAAAAAGTCATGAAAATAGAACAGTGAATCAGCACAAGCCGGCGATAGAGAATGCCCAACGGTCTATCGTGGGCTTGTTGATTTTTAAATGGAATGTAGTACATATTCATGCCGAAGGACCAGCTTTTTTCTGTTGGCTTCCGAAATTGTTTGAAAAACGTGTTGTTACCATTCATGGGGAGTGTGAAATAATATGGACAACCAGAGAAAAGCCTGATTTCATGCGGGTTTGCGCGGCTTGACCTTTTCACCTCAACTTGTTTCTGCTTGTCATGGTGCGTTACGGCCAGCGTGATTTCAGGTGCTAATGGCTTCTGGTTGCGCTCTATACTTAACCCACCACAGCGAAAGCTGATAGAGCAGAAAACAGAATAAGGAGGTACGAGGACAAGCCTGCGTATAGATTGTTGCGGCAATCTGTATACAGGCTTGTTGTCGTGCAATGAAATAAGCAGAGGATTCAACAAGGGAGGATAAGAAAAATTATGATGGAAAATAAAACAAAAATTGATCTGAAAAACAAGAGCATTTTTATCACGGGTGTGGCGGGCTTCATCGGTTCCAACCTTGCAAAGCGGCTGCTCTCCACGGTGGAGGGCGTCAAGGTCGTGGGTTTGGACAACATGAATAATTACTATGACGTGCGCCTGAAAGAAGCACGTTTGAAGGAACTGGAGCGGTTTGAAAATTTCAGCTTCGTAAAGGGTAATCTGGCTGATAAGGCTGTGATCGAATCTATCTTTGAGCAGTATAAGCCGGAAATTGTGGTGAACCTTGGCGCGCAGGCTGGCGTTCGTTATTCTATTACAAACCCTGATGCATATGTGGAAGCAAACTTGATTGGCTTCTATAACATTCTGGAAGCCTGCCGCCATTCTTATGATGATGGCCATACTCCGGTGGAGCATCTGGTTTATGCATCCAGTTCTTCGGTCTATTTACAGCTATGAGTGTGGTTGCGATGAACTGAAAAAGCTGTATGAGATCATGGTTGATACTGATGGCATCTACGGTGGCCGCTTTTCTGGTGCGGGTTTCAAGGGCTGCTGTATGGCACTGATCGACCCGGACAAGGCCGAAGATATTGAAGCCAAAGTAAGCTCTGAGTATTTGAAAGCATTTCCGGCGTTGGAAGGAAAGTATAGTTTCCATCTGTGCGAGAGTGCCGATGGCGTGGAACTGTAAGGAGAATACATAGATGAAATGTTTGATTTTAGCAGCGGGCTACGCTACACGGCTTTATCCGCTGACGGAGAATTTTCCGAAGCCACTTCTTAAAGTGGGCGAGAAATCCATCCTTGATTGGTTAGTGGATGATTTGGTGGATACCACTGACATTGACGAATTTGTGGTGATTTCCAATCTTAAGTTCGCACAGCATTTTGTGAACTGGAAGAACGAGAAGGTCAAAACGCGGCCTTATGAGATTACGGTGATTGACGATGGTACAAGTACCAATGAAACTCGTCTAGGGGCCGTCAAAGATATTCAGATGGCAGTAGAAAAGCTGAATCTGGTCGATGATCTTCTGGTTATGGCTGGTGATAATGTGTTGGATTTCAGTCTTTCCAAGTTCGTGGAGTTTGCCAAGGAGAAGAATACCTCTTGCGTCATGTGCCATGAGGAAAATGAACTGAAAAAGCAGCAGAAAACGGCAATCATCACGTTGGATGGCAATGACCTGATTACCAGTTATGAGGAAAAGCCGAAAGAACCGAGAGGAAATCTGGCTGTGCCGCCGTTCTACTGCTATCGTGCCTGTGATGTGAAGCGTATTCAGGAAGCACTGGACAATGGCTGTGGCTCTGATGCACCGGGCAGCTTTGCGGCTTGGTTGAGCAAGCAGACTCCGATGCACGCTTTTCTGATGTCGGGAAAACAATATGATATTGGAGACATTAACAGCTATGAGCATGTGAAAAAAGCGTTCTCAGAATAGGAAGATAGAGTGAAGGTGTGATGGGTGGCACAGTGATTTATTAATCAAAAATGTATAAAGTGGCAGAAGAGTGTGCGACATAGTCAAAAAGACAGGGAGGAATAAGAACATGGATAAATTGCGGATATTTTTAAACTCCAAAATTGGGTGGATTATGGAAGTATTGATTACCGTAACAATTCTGTTCACGAGTTTGTTCTTACCGACTGCATTTGTTGATATAGCTGTATCAGTAACGATTATTTTAATGGTTGTTGGTGTCTATGCAATATATGGATTTTTCTTCAATAAAGAGAAGAGAACAGCGTATGGCTTTTTGCTGTTTAATATATTTTTGTCAATGATGTTTGCCAATAGGTTATATATTTACGATAATCTGGTACACATTTTTCCGATTATTGATCAAGTGGATAAGGGAGCTTGTGTTCTTGCGGTTTTCTTGTTGGTAACATTTGTGTTTACCCTTGTAAAAGTTTCCCAAAAAATAGGTGACATAGCAAAAGAAGAAAAAATTGTTGAAGAAAATGAAAAACAAAACCAGTGCGAACTTGAAAATCAACGGAAACAGAAGAATGAAAATTATGTAGCCAATGAAAAAGTTCAACAAGAATGGAAAAAGGAAAATGAAAACTTAAAAGGTAGAACAGATGTTGATAGCACGAAGTTGGCAACATCTATGAAAGCAAGCACATTTTACTATGTTGTGAGTGTAATTGTAATGCTGCTAATTATAGTGGCTCTTTCATTTTTTCTAATATTTAAGGTTAATGGAATGCCTTTAGACAAGATGAAAGCAAACCCAATGGAGAATGCGACTACTGTTTTCATCTACGGAATTCTTTTTTTAATGGTAGCATTCGCTGTAGTATTTGGCTTTCTGATTTTACTGACCTTTTCAAGCTATTTGGTTCGTAAAGCATTGCAATTTGTAAATGAATTGAAAAATCCACAAAAGGAAAAAGATGAAGAAAACGGAATTCCATTATATGTATTAAGCGTTTTTGTGGTGTTGGCTCTTTTCTATTTATCCTATAAAATGGGGAAATTTACCATTGATGATTTTACGAATTTTGCGATTGATGGAAAATATTTAGCATATCCATTACTGCTGATTCTAATTATTACAGTGTTTGTGCTCCTGCTGTGGATCGTTCATGGAATGCTTGCTTTAATAAGTACAATCAATGGTAAATCAATAAAGGAAAAGTTTAAAAGCATAGAAGAAGAAATTTGTTTGGTGGAAAATTGCAAAAAAATTATAAAAGCACTGTTTGACTATGTATTTATGACAATCCTTTCCATCCTTAGTTTTTTATCATTTATTCCCAGCTATTTTACCGCTATGGCAAATTTAGCAAATGTGACGATTTTGACGAAAAAAGAAAAATCAAAGGAAGAAAGAAAGAACAATGAATCTCACGAAGAGGAGGAAAACAAAAATGAGTGAAAATGACGCCAAGAAAAATAAGAATCGTTTTAAAGATATTGAAAAAGCTTCTCGTGAGAGCAATGAACAACAGGTTTTGACTGTGGCGGCTTTTTGCTTTGCAATTGTTTCGTGGATGGCAACAGCAAGAGGTTTGCAGGCATATGTTTTCTCAGGTGGAGCTGAAGCAACTTTGATTTCGTTCGGAGTTCAAAGCATTCTTTTTGTATTCAATCTTAGGCTTCCATTCCTTATTGAAAAAATTGGAGAATCAACGCCTGAAGAAGAACGTAAAGTAAATCGAAAAGGAAAATATAAGTATACTTTTGCGCAGAAAATCGCGATTGTTTTTTATGCTCTGGTGCTGATTACATCTTCATTCTTTTCGTTTGTGTATATCGGAAATGAATTGGTATATAAACATGATACGGGTTACGCGGATGATAACACAGTATTGATGAGCTTTTATAGGAATCAGTTGAATGAGGCGGAAAAGGCGATAGATGAGAACCTAAGAGTTTTGCCATTGCGTGCGAGTAATAAACTGTCCAATTTACAGATTAAAATGAGCGAGGCAGGACTGATTGAAAATTCACAATCGGTGAACTTGGAAGCTTTAAATGCAAAGAAAAGCGACATCATCAAAGTTGTTAAAGAAAAACAAACCGCCTTTGAAAATGCGGAAAGAGAATACAATCAGGCAAAAACGGATTATGAAGATGCAAAGGCAACAAGATATTGGAAATCAGATGAATTTGAAGACGCAAAAACGAACTTGGAAGAAAAGAACAGGGTGTACACCGCAGCCAAGAACGAACTGACACAGGCGCAAAATGACCTTATGGATGCAGAAGATGCAGTAACGAATTATAAACCGTCTAGTGGAAGTTTGGTAATGGAAATGCTGGTTGAGTTTTTGAAGCCGAACTTTAACATAAATGACATGAATAAACACATGGAAGACCTTGTTGACTACGTTTTGAGCATTGGAGAGGGCGAGCAGATACCGAGTAATTATGCCGAGATTGTTGAAACTGTTTTAGAAATTAATAATGTACTCGATGATTATTCGCGTTTGAAAAATGCAGATGATAGTGAAAGTGCCGAAGAAAAAATCAAACAATTGAAAATTGATGTAGAGGAAAAATTGACAATACCAAATCCACAAGAAGATGACTTTGAAAACACAAAAACAATGTGGGTAGCAGAGTGGAAGACACGGCTAGAGAATTTAAGAGAAATTGTTTGGCGTATTCCCTCGTATTCAGGAGAAGAAATAGCAGCTTTTAGTGCGAGTGGCATTGAAATAAATAAAGATGCGCTGGAATATGATTCAACCGATATTTCTAACAAAATTGATCGCTTGGAGAGAAACAAACTGACAGATATAAATGTCATGGAAAAAGTTTGTCTTTTGATAAGTGGAGAATATCCATTGACTGCGATTGTCGCCCTTCTTATTGCAATAGAGTTGGACATGATTTCTCTGCTAGTAGGAGTTGTTATCTACTGGATGAGCAAAGTTAGTAAGGGTACCGATAAAGAAATAGAATTGACTTAAAACAGGAGGATATAAAATGAAAAACTACAAAATTGCTGTAGCCGGAACTGGTTACGTTGGTCTGTCGATTGCAGCCTTGCTGAGTCAGCATCATCAGGTAACTGCAGTTAATATTTATTGCCGCAGAGAAGGTTGATCTGTTTAATAACCGCAAGTCTCCGATTCAGAATGAATATATTGAGAAGTACCTTGCAGAGAAAAATTGAACTTGACCGTAACGTTGGCTGTTAAGACAGCATACGCCGATGCGGATATTGCTGTTATAGCTGCACACACAAACTACGATAGCCACACTCAGCACTTTGACACATCTGCGGTTGGAGATGCAATCAAACTGGCAATGGAATATAACCAGAATGCCATTATGGTCATTAAGACTACAATTCCTGTCGGTTACACCGCTTCTGTGCGTAAAAAGTTCAATAGCAAGAACATCATTTTCAGCCCGGAGTTCTTGCGGTAATCCAAGGTATTGTGCGACAACCTGTATCCAAGCTGTATTATCGTTGGTACTGATTTTAAATGATGAGCGTTTGGTGGAGGCTGCCCATAAGTTCGCTGGTTTGTTACAGGAAGGTGCGATTAAGGAAAACATCGACACACAGTTTATGGATTTCACCGAGTCAGAAGCAGTTGAACTGTTTGCTAATACGTATTAGGCACTGCACGTGGCTTATTTCAACGAACTGGACACCTATGCAGAGAGCAAAGATCTGAGTATTCAGCAGATTATCAACGGTGTTTGCCTTGATCCTCGTATTGACAGCCGCTTCAACAATCCGTCCTTGGGTTACGGGGAGTGTGAAATCATACGCAGCTGTCATAATAGAGACAAAGGAGCGGCAGAGAATGAAAGGCTCCGAGCCTCGAAGTTCATATTTTTTTCCAAGAGAATGAATGACTGATCTTTCTGAACATCAGCAATGCCGTGCAGGAAGACACTCAACTATGAGGGTGGGTGACTGTTAACGGACAGGTGAGAGGGCCTATCCACTATTTGTGTTTGATGAAATGACCCTAAAATTGAATGTATGGTAAATTAACGTTGTTACAAGTAAAGGGAGGATTGTTTCCTGAAATATTCTATGCAGTTTATTAAACATATTTACGATATGAATGATTTTTTTAGATGAGAGAGTCCGCATCAGCGGATTTCAGAATATATGAACTGAAATATTGCAAATCTAGAACGTGAATGAAGTAATAGATTTGTAAAAAAGATTGGGAGTATTTGGAAAATGAGGAAGAATAAAATTAGAATACTGCATGTGGCACAAGCTGCTGGCGGCGTGGATTGCTATATCCGAATGCTTCTTAAATATTTGGATAAAAAAGAGTTTGAAAACATATTAGTTTGCTCACAAGATTTTCATGAGGAAAATTATAAGGGCTTGGTTGATTCTTTTGAACGTGTCGAGATGGATAGAAATATTGAAATCAACGATTTAAAGGCAATCGAAAAAGTCCGGAAACTGATAAAGAAATATAATCCTGACATTGTTTATGCTCATTCTAGCAAGGCAGGAGCGATTGCTCGCGCTGCAGATATTGGCCTAAGAAATTGCTGTGTATATAATCCACATGGGTGGGCTTTTAATATGCGATGCTCTGCAAAGAAAAAGGTAATATATGTTACCGTTGAGAAAGTAGCTGCGCTATTCTGTGAAAAAATCATTTGCATTTCGGATGCAGAAAAGCTGTCTGCATTAGATAGGAAAATTTGTAGAGAAGACAAACTACAGGTTATTCTTAATGGCGTGGATATTGAAGCATATGAAAATGGAGGTCACAATGCAGTCAAGAGAAAAGACTTAAATATTCCTATAGATGCATTTGTTGTTGGCATGGTAGGGCGAATAAGTCTGCAAAAGGCACCAGATGTGTTTGTTAAGATGGCAAAGAAAGTGAAAGATAAAGTTCCAAATGCACATTTCATTATCGTTGGTAATGGGAATCAGGAATCTGAGATTAGAAAGTATGCGGAGAATAATGGATTCTTGGATAGTTTACATATCACTGGGTGGGTTGATAATCCGATGAGTTATGTAGAGCTTTTTGATGTTGCATGCCTACTAAGTCGTTGGGAAGGTTTCGGATTGGCACTGCCTGAGTATATGATGGCAGGCAAACCTATTGTGGCAAGCAAGGTGGATGCCATTCCAAACATAATTCGAGATGGAGAAAATGGTTTGCTTGTTGAAGTGGATGATGCAGAGGAGACAAGTGAAGCTGTGTTGCGAATCCATCGAGAAAATGGATTGAGGGATAGATTGGTGGCGCAGGGCATAAAAGATGTACATAATAGGTTTAATGTTCGGAGAGTTTCTGAGGAACATAGGAACCTTTTTATAAAATTGGAAAAAGTTTTTAATAATCGGAGAAATGGAAAATGAAAAAGATAAGAGTTCTACATTCAGAACTTAAT
>ERZ1026872.330-NODE-330-length-14445-cov-4.667477_pt1 | contig 14445 bp, 21 predicted proteins | sample MGYA00380166_ERZ1026872 | MGnify/ENA primary metagenome ERZ1026872 (study PRJEB33269, sample SAMEA4719802) | human gut metagenome | biome: human-associated habitat; feature: organic feature; material: feces | place: Cameroon | collected 2013-10 ... | reverse complement strand
CGATGAAATAGCCACCAGCGTCGTTTGGGTGATCGTTGTCGGCTGATTTATCCGGTTCGCCGTTGGCCGCCCAGACCTGCTGCTCAAGGCTATCGGTATAAACCGGGCAGCGGGTAACGTTCACTTTGTAGCGGCGCTCGCCGTTGCCATTGCAGAACATGGCGTTCATTGAGTTAATGCGATCCTTCACCGGCGGGTTCGCGGCATTCACCACCACGCTGAATCCGGCCTGTTTGAGCTGGGCGATATCCGTCGCGCTGGCGTTGTTTGACTTACGCGAATCGCCGGATGCATCCGGATAGACATAAATCTGCCTGGAGGCTACATAGCGCCCGCCCTCGTAGCGCCAAAACTCTTCCTGGATGCGCTTAATCATCGCCGGGGTGTCATAAACCTTTATCAGTTCGCGTACAGCCCTGGGTTCTCCATCGCGAAGGACGTGGACGATGGCCGCCATTTTTCCAACGTTAAAGTCCATGCCGATATAGAGCGGTTCGCCTGCCTGTTCTTCATCAGCACAGTTATTCAGACGTCGATCGAACTGGTGATAGATGGTGCCGCTGGTCAGGTTGGTGAAGCGCCCCTTCAGATACGCCTTAATCAACTCCGGCGGGTAGGAATTCATCAACGAAGGGATGTAATCCGCGGGCAGGTTCTTCGCGTTGTCGAACGTGCTGGCCTGTATCAGACCGTACAGGGCTGAGAGCTCTGGCTTTTCACGTACTGCCTTCACGAATTGCTGGTAAACGAATTTGAACCCCTCCGGCGTTGTCGTGACGTCAATACCGTTACGCAGCCCATCAACCTTGTAACGCATACGGGCGATGATTTTTCGCCATGCTTGCTGCGCTTTGACAGCCGCCATGACATCCAGCTCATCCACCATCGCGTTACCGATTTTGAAACCAACTATCGAGCCGGGCTTCTCCATCGAGCGGCATATTGTGGTCCCGCGGAACCGCCGCCCCTCGTAGAAGTGAACCTCTTTGTTCCCCTCATTGATTTTTACGCTCAGCCCCCAGTCAAAGGCCACCTCTTCGATCGTCGGGTAGAAGATGTCACGAATCTGCGGGTACGTCGGCGCGAAATAACCCTGGTTGATTTTCGGGTGTTCCCACATCCCTTTGCAGATGCCGCCACAACCCACCCACGTTTTACCGGAACCGAACCCGGCAACGTAGGCTTTAAACTTGTGCTCCATCGCGAGGAAGCGCGCCTGAGGAATGTTAAGTGTCGGGCTGATCCCCATCTTCTTCCCTCGCATCCACTACGTTGATGTTGATCTGCACTGGTGTTGGTTCGTCATCATCACCATCACCGGCCAGCTCTTTGCGGAGTTTCTCAATCTCCAACTGCCGGCGGTCGATTTCGATTTGCTGGAGGCGCTGCGCGAATTCGCTATCGGCCAGGCCCAGGCGCTTCATTACGGCTTCGTACATACGTTCGCGGCTGATTGCCGTTATCTCGACACCATTCTTCCCTAGCTTGACGCCGGAATACGCCAAAGCAGCGTCAGGGGGGAGTTTCCTGGTATCAGCGAAGTAAGGCTGGCCAATGCCATCGCCATTGCAGCGCGGGCAAGCAGGGTTAGGCTCACGGGTGTGGTCATAGCCGTAACCACCAACATCGACGGGCTCGCGTTTATCGCGTTCTGTAGCTTCCAGCCGCTTCTCTTCGAACTCCACCATATCGCGCCACTGGTACTGGTGACCGAAGCCCCAGCAGTAACGACATGCGCCGCGGCGATACTGTGAAAGCTGATTTGCATCGAAAGTGGCGAGTTGCCACATCTGCGCGAGCACTTCATCGGCACTGCCAAGCGTGCGCGCAATGGAGGCTTTCTGCTGCCGCGCAATGGCCTGAGCAACGTTAGGATTCGTTATGAGCTGGCGACCGTAGTTTGGGTCACTATAACCAGCACGTGCAGCGGCAGCGGTGGCATTGTTGTCCTTCAGGTATTCCGCGACAAATAAGCGCTGCTGAGCGGTAAGTCCATCATCATCCACCAGCTCATTTGCGCTTTTATCTTTCTGCGCAGTGCGCATTTTTTTCTGCGCAGGTTTTTGCGCAGTTTGCGCAGAAGGTTTTTTGATATATCGACGTGCGGTAGCGTAGTTCAGTCCCTGCGCTTCACACCATTCCTTTGGTGATACGCCGGTTGCGGCATGTTCGGACAGGAACCGTTGCTGAAGCTCGCCCCAGTCCGGTTTTGCCATTCTTTCCATTCCTGTTTCAGATAACCATTATCAAGCCCACCAGCTGATGAGCTTTGTAGTGGTTAACAGTCAGCGTCACTTTGGCCAGCTGATAAAAAACATAAAGCCGATGAATGCGAAAAACAGCCCAGCGGCTGCTGCAACAACGATTAGAGTCCAAACAAGAATTGTTCCGATGGTTGCGATCACTTGGACCTCGCTAATTTTGGTTTCTGGCAGTTCGCCTGCCACGCTTTGTTATGCGCCAACTTGCTTTTGCTGGCTTGTAGATGGATATTGCTGGGATGAAACACTTGGGGATAACCAAATGAAGCAGATTCTTTTTGCTTGGTTTGTTTTAACAAATACCTTTGCCTGCATCACCGCCAGCATTAACGTGAACAACTCACTAATGCTTGATTCAGCTGTGCCGTGGATTGTTGGGATTTCTCTTGCAGCAATCACCAATTACTTATTGGCTAAAAAACTGAAGAAAAGCGGTTTTCTTTAGCACATGCTTAAGGCATTGGTGTATTCACTATTTCAGGCACTGCGTGCGGATGTAGTCCTGCAGATAGCCGACCTGCTTCGTCACTGTGACGATTCGCTCTCTGAGGGTGAAATAATCCCGTTCAGCGGAGTCAGTAAGTCGGGGGCCGGTAGCATCGCCCAGGCCGCCGGTGCTGGCCTCTCCGTTCGCGGGACAGTTTGCGTTGAGCTGCAGCCGACGCTTGCCAGAAGTAACATCGCGCTCAAGCTGATCGATAGTAGCTTTGGCATCAGCCAGTTCTCCGGTGTATTTGGCATCCAGCGCAGCCAAATCTCGCTGGCGCACCTGCATATCTTTGATCGTGGAGTTAGCCAGGTTGAGAGCTTTGGTGGCTTTATCGCGCTGGTCTTTGTAGGTGATAGCATTGTCTCGGTATCGGTTGACGAAGAACGTCAACACACCAATTAGGACCACTACCAGCAATTGCATCCAGTAACGCTTAACCAGCGCGCTAATCATGACAGGAACAGAGCGCGCTCCGCCTCGCGCCGACGGGCCAGGCCATTCAGGACTTTACCACCAGCTTTATTCCAGCGCAGGAACTCATCAGCTGCGCCAGCGTAATCACTGGCGTTGAGTTTTCGCAGGAGCGTAGATGTTGACAAAGACCGGGCACCGAGATTGTAAGTGAAAGACACCAGAGCATCGAATTGCCCCTGAGTCAGATCGACTTTAACCAGGCGGGACACGTCACTTTCGTAGCTGACTAGTCCTGTCTTCAGCAGGCGTTCTGCCGTTTCCTGCTTAATCGTCATCCCGGCGCGGATCGGTTTGCCGTCGACAGGCTGAGTCCACCCATAGCCAATTGTCCACACTCCGACGCTGTCCTGGTACGCGGTGAGCTTGCAGCCTTCGAACTGCTTGATTAGGGCAAAGCCTTTATCACTGGTTTGCATTCTTCATCCCCGTTATGTGTTCCCAGAAGTACGTCAGTGCCACGAAGCCCATCGCTCGGCTGATACTTACCGCCTTTTGAAATTGTGATTGGTTCATTAGTGCCTCAGTGCATCAACCAGGCGCGCAACGTTGCCTCTTACGGCCACCAGCACGGAAAGGAAAATGATGTTGGCCCCAATAGTGGCCCATGACGAATGAGGATAAATCCCACACAGGTAAGCCAGTGGCACAGCGCTGTACGTGACGGTAATCAGCCAGGCTAAACGCGAAACCCACGGACGATGCCGGGAATCACCTCGACGGTAAAACATCAGGGTAACCACCACTCCGGCGCAGAGCAGGGCGTTTAATGTTGCAGTTGGGTCATTTAGTACCACCTGAACCTCCCCGGCGCGTTATCAGCGCCACCAGCGAGCCGACATCCTGGTTGTTCAGGAACGTCAGGATTTTGACGGCTAATGCGGAAATGATTACGGCACCGATGGCGTCAAGAGGTTTATCACTATATCCGGTCCAGGCAGACAGCTTTGAGCCTACCAGCCCGGAACATAAGATCCCGGCAATGTACGACACGACAAAATATGCCAGTCGACGGGTCGCGCTCAGATCAGCAGCTGTCGCGATATAGAATACAGCTCCTGCAAATGCGCCAAAAACCACGCCATAATCGGTACCTGTAAGCAGGCCATAGATACTGGCACCCGTCAGAGCACCACCGGCTAAGCCAGTGCCGGAAATCGGATCGGACATAGGTCCCCCTCAATGCTGTGAATCCTCTCAGTAAATTTGAGGGGAAAGAAAAAGCCCCGCATATGCGAGGCTCTAAAAATTTGTTGCCACTTCCCGGAGTGGCCACGCTCATGCCCTTGAGGCTCTGTCGCTTCATCGCCGCTTATAACCGGTGCGCGTTTGGCTGTCGCGCTGCTTTACCGGCATACCCTTTTCCTCGATTAACCATGACCAGCGGTATGTCGCAGTTCGGACCTGCGTCTGGCTCTCTCATGGAGACTCTGGGCCGCATCATTACTGCGGCTTGAAAGTGCGGTCTGTCCGCTTTAGTTGTGCATTTTACGACCCTCCAGAAATGACAAAGCCCCACGGGATTAACCGTAGGGCTTGTTTGTGTTACTACCTCAACGAATGCAGTAACCCATCGTTAGAACCAAATTAACACAGATTCCGGAAATGTAAATAGCCCACTATGAATTCATGAGCTATTTTCTTGGGTGCTATCTTGTTATCTGCTTGAGTTGCGCCTCCGCCCACGCTTCTTCAATGTCGAATTTAGTGATCAGTTGGTCGTAGAACCGCTTAACGGACTTTTCCCAGGTGGCAACAGATATTGCATCGGTAATACGGCAAACAGCCGCATAAGCCTCAGTGGAGGGGATACGCTCATATCCACGTCCTCCGCAGCGCTTACAATCGGCCAGAACCGGCACGCCCTGCTTTTCAGTGAGGTCCTGATTCACTGCTTTACCGCGCCCATGGCAGTCTTTGCAGGCGCAACTGATAACCTTTTTCCCCTTGCAGGTCGAGCAAAGTACCTTAGCGACTTCTTTCACCTGGCGCTTAACCTCGAAATCACTCGGAGATTGCTTAAGGTCTTTTGCCCACTGTGGAATCTTCATGGTGTAGTGCGATTTCATCGTGAAAACATCAGCCTCAATGAATCCCTGACCCGAGCAGCAATCACACTGTTTCACGCTGGCGGCGCTGCGAGAATAATCTTCAAAAGCGAAGGTGGCCAGCTGGCGCATAACCAGTGGCTTGACCGCATCGTTCAGCTTACGCAGCGCGGCGACCTTATCGCATTTGGTTAACGCGTACTCAGCCAGCAATTCAATCGCCCTCGCCCGATCATTGTTGCTGATACCCATCTTTCCGAGAAAGGCACTGTATCCCATGGCGGCGCGTTCCTGGGTCATGCCCATGGCCGCCATGACATCCGTCCCGGTCAGCGAATCTGAACCAGTGGCGCGCGGAGAGTCGCTGATCAACGTGGACTTTGCGAAGTGAAATTTCACTGTGTTTTCTAGGTTCATGCTGCGGCTCCTGCTATCTGGTAAATGCGAAATAGGTTTCTAAGAATGCGATAATCCACCAGCACGGAACCCGGGCGGCGGTAAATTCGCAGGCGCAGCCAGCACGTACGGAGTGTCTCTATCGTATCTGGCTTCATGCTGCCTCCTGCTGTTTAAGGGATTTGAGTTTGGCGCGGTACTCATCCCGGATCCGAATGAAGTCTTCGCGGCGGTAGTTGGTCATTTTGTGGGGCCCGTTGAGCCAGTCGACGTACTCCTGCCCGTAACGAGCGACCAGGCCTGCTTCGTATTGCTGTGCTACAGTCGCCTCTTTAGCGGTGTACTTGCCAGCTCCGGCATTACAGGATTTGCACTGCTTATGGGCGTTGCGCTCTTCAAAGCGAAGTTCAGGGTTAGCGCCGACCGTTTTGAAGTGGCCGCAATCCCATTGGCCGCCGTGGAGATCGGGTGGGTTAGTCTCTCCGCAGCTGATGCATGGCAAACCGGCATCACGCGCCCGAATAAAGGCGTTGAAAGCCTGCTGAGCCTGCGTCTTGTAGTACCCGGCAGGTCTGAGTTCTGCCAGTCTTGCCTTGCGGCGCTGACGGCCGGCCTTCTCTTCGGTGCGCTGGCGCTTCGCTTCCTTCTGCTTAGCGGCTTCACGGGCTTTTGCAGTCTGTTCTTTGCCGATCGCGCTGGCGCACTCAAAGCAACAAACCACCTGCCCTTCGCGTACAGGGTGGAACCACTGGCGACAACCCTGATATGCGCACTTACGGCGCGGTAACTTAGCCATGATTACCCCCATACCCGGTTATGCCAGCGGTTATCTGCCCGCGGCGGATTGGTGGAGGTAGGGAGGAATGCGCTGACTGTCCAGCTGGTGTAATCCGGGTTTAAGCTACGCTCTACCTTCACGCCGCGGCGCTGATATTCCGCCATGAGTTCATCGGCCTGCTGGGTTGTGCAATCGGTATGATGGAACCAGGTATGCTTCATCCCCATCACCCCGCGAAGCTCATGAGCTGCTCAGCGGCGTTCTCCGCCTCGCCCTGGTCCCTGAACGCTTTTGACAATATCCAGCGCCAGAGGACATCGAGCGCGGCTTTGTACAGCTGCTGGAACTCGATTTCGTCCATGTTCGCGAATGAGATGCTGCGGGGATGTTTCTGAAGGGTGCCATCCGGAAGCTTTATGGCGTCGTAATGCCCGGCCTGAATCGTCACCCAGGCGCGGTATGCATCGAAGGATTTACAGAGGCTGATCCCGTTTGTGACGCGGCGGCTCGCTACCTGATCAAGATATTGCTCAGCAGCATCCAGCAGTGCGCCTTCGTTGCCGCCATAGGAGGCCAGAAATTTAGCATAGCCGGTAATCAGCTTGCGCTCATTGGAGGATATCGCGCCGCCGGTTGGCTCCCAGTATTCGAAGCCCAGATTCAGCAAAGCGAAGAAACGGCGATGAAACGCTGGATTGCGTACCTGTTTGAAGTCGGCCACCAGCACGGCGCCGAGCTTTATTTTTGATTGCAGTAAATCGCTGCTCTCCGGCGTGGCCGGGATCAGGATCCCTGAGGACTGTTTGATGAGTTGTAACTGCGCCATGGTGTTCACTCCGTGGCGCATCGAGGTCAGGTTGCTGGTTGTTCAGGCCAGCTCAAGAATTATGATTGCGTACGTAGTGACAAGTCAATTTTTTGAAGTCATTTCCCTTACAACTTCCATTATGGTTTCCTTCGACCAGTAACGATCGTCCCTGCTTAGTTTTCTGTGAGTTATGGAACTGTCGTTGGTGGAAATTATATACCGCTCTTCCGCCCCCATACTGAAGGTCAGCAGCTCTTTTCCTTTCCCATCGGTTATGGTCACTCGTAGATCTGACTGAGCTACATCCTCCACGAAATCCCCCTGAGCGACATACAGACGCGATTAGAAATTGTCGGCAGCAGCATCAAAGGGATTCGCAAATTGCGTTATTCTGAAAATGAGCGCTACCCCTGAAAAAACCTTAGTAGAACCAGTCGTCTGCACTTTCCCATGTATCCTGAAGAATCCCTTCGACTGTTTTCTTTGCTTCCTTGGCGCCGCCATAAACATTTAATCCATCTGAGCCTGCACGACGGATAACAAGGCTGCAATCTTCGAATTGATTCTGAAGTCGTTTTAATAGTTCTTTTTCCAGCGCCGGTAATGCGCCCTTAGGAAGTTCTTTTGTACGATCAATGGTTAATTCAACTTTCATGGTAGCCTCCCTTGCCTTTACTGTGTTTTTATACAGTATACCTACATGGAAAAATGGTCAACGCCTTAAGAGCACAAAATGTTAATTCCATGTCAGTAAGCAAAAATAAAACCCGCCGTAGCGGGTTGAATAATATGGCATTTTTATGCAGCAATTTCTTTCGATTGGCAAAGTTCAGGGAGATTTGCTCTCACAAGCGCCTCGGCGAACGGCGGCGGAACGGCATTACCGCAGCGCGCTACCTGCTTATCCTTCGCATACTTCACGCCGCGGTAGTCTCTGTCGATGATGTACCACTCAGGGAAGCCCTGCGCCCGGTATAGCTCATGTGGCTGCAGCATTCGCATGCCGATATCAACGATGCGGTACACCACACCTTCGATGGTCACCAGCCCGGTGCTGTCCGGGCCGCAGTATTCGCGCAGGAACTCCAGCGCCTGCTGCGCGCGCAGCTCGTCGTACCCGTCAACGGCAAGAAGGGTTTTCACTTCTCCCACATGCAAGCCGCCAGCGGTGACAGTCGGCATTGGCTCGTCGGTGCGCTGCCCGTCCCGGCAGGTACCGCGAAGCTTCACCAGGTGAGACGTCACCGCGGCATGGTGATTTCCCGTGGTGATGGTATGGGTAGGCTGCCCCACTTCGCCGCCAGGATGACCAGTGTTGTTGACCATCAGATGAGCAGCGACAACCGCATGATGATCGACAGTTGTCACTGAATGCATCGGCTCGTCCATGCCCACTCCAGCCCCCTGGTAATTCCCGCCATAGTGCTTAACCAGATTCGCGGCCACCAGCCCGAACTTGCCGCCACCGGCGACGACCGTGCCCAGTGGCTTATGCAGACCTGGTACGCGAGGCTCCTGCCCAGGGCGTTCGCCATAGCCCATCTGAATGAGCGTAGGCATCACCAACTGCGATTTACCGCCCCCACCAGCCGTAATCGTCGCGCTAGGCTCACCAGCACCATGTCCGACACTGGCGCCGAACTGGCGGGCAATGAAGGGCGCCAGCGCCGCCTCAACCAGCCCCAGCGCGTGCCCATTGCCGCCCGGGCGCCGGGATGTGCCAGCGGTGACCGTTGGTACCGGCTCAGTAACATCCTGCCCGGTGGCTCCCGTACGGAACTTTGTCAGGTGCGGTACTGCGATTGCATAGCCGTGTTTTTTTGTGATGGTCTGCAAAGGCTCATTCAGGCTCTGTCCTCTGAAACAGTCATAACCCGAACGGGTGCTGGTGTGGTTACACTTCACGATGAACGGGGTCGGATTATCCAGGACGAAACGCTGAATTCCGCGGGCGATCCGCTTCAGAGTGTTTTCTGCCAACGGCTTTTTACGGACAAAAATTGTCGGCGCGGCAATCGACCAGTCGATGCATTCAGCAGCTGTTCGCCACGGTACCAGCTTACCAGCCTGCACTGCTGGAGATTTCGGATCCGCGTGGGTTACTTCCGGCCAGGTCACAGGGACGCCGTCGCAGCGCATCACCATGAAGAACCGCTTCCGGATAGTCGGCGCGCCAAAGTCGCAGGCGCGCAGTTCGCGGTAATCGACAGCATAACCAAGCCCGGCCACCAGCTGCTGCGCCTGCATGCCGTCGGCGGAAATGCCCAGGAACTCGCAGCACTCTACCAGTGCTGGATGCCCGGCGGGGATACCTCCGGACAGCATGCCGCAGAACGCTTCGAAGGTTTCGCCAGCGCGTTCCGGGTCCGGGCGCTGCCCACCGTCAGCCGATGCGATGAGCGGACCCCACGTTTTGAACTCCTCCACGTTCTCCAGCATCATCACGCGCGGTCGAACCGCCAGCGCCCAACGAATGACGATCCACGCCAGACCGCGAATCTCTTTCTCCACCGGCTTCGAGCCTTTGGCTTTCGAGAAGTGGCGACAGTCCGGGGAAAACCATGCCAGCCCCACCGGGCGGCCAGTGGTCGCCACCTCAGGGTTTACGTCAAACACGGATTCGCAATAGTGCAACGTATCCGGGTGGTTGGTGGTGTGCATCGCAACGGCGTTAGGGTCGTGGTTGATAGCAATATCCACACTGCGCCCGATAGCCATTTCAATGCCTGTACTCGCCCCGCCGCCGCCGGCAAAGTTATCGACAATAATTTCTCTCACGCGTATTCCTCCATGGCGGCGGCCAGCGAACGGGCAGCAGCGATAATTGACGGTACCGGCATTCGTTCCAGCCACATCCGATTGATGTGATGCTGCAGGCGGCGCTGGTGGTGCGCCGGAAGGTTCCCGGCGTTTTCAATCTGGCTGTAGACCATAACTACCTCGGCAGGCCATACGGTTTCAGGCACCTCCGCCAGCAGCAGGCTTTCCAGCTCGATAATTCGTTTTGTGGCGTACTGCAATTGCGGGTCAAAGTTATTCTGCGGTTCACCGTCTTTAACGAATGATATCCAGTGGGTTTTGTCATTTTTCCCGGTGCGCTGGCCGATGATTGGTTTCACATCCGTTAGCGCCAGAACTTGGCTAACTGGTATCTGCGTTTCGTTCCATTTAAAAATGAGAACACCGTGTGGCCGCAATACGCGAAATGCTTCCTCAAACCCGGCGCGAAGGTCGGCACGCCAGGTAGTTTTATTCAGCCTCCCGTATTTTTTCCCCATCCAGGCAGCTTCACCAACTCGTTCAAGATGGGGAGGATCGAACACCACTACAGGGAAGGTGTTGTCAGCAAACGGCAGCGCGCGGAAGTCAGCAATCAGGTCAGGACGGATAACCAGACGGCGGCCATCGCAAAGCTCATGCTCTTCACTGCGAATGTCGGTAAACACAGCGCGAGTGTCGAGTTTGTTAAACCAGAACATGCGGGAGCCGCAGCACATATCCAAAACAATATGCTCAGCCATGTTCCCCCTCCATGCAGGCGCGGACACCAGCAGTTGCTAACGCCGTCAACACATCCTCGCGTGAATACCAATCCCCATCAGGGGACTGCGTGGGACATATTTCAACTTCGTAGCGCTCGGGTAATGTCACCTTCCGCGCCTCCAGCTCAGCAATACGCTTCTCTGCGGCTTCCAGCGCTGCTATCAACTCGTCGGTATAGCTTTCTACCTCTGATGCCAAAATTCGAAGCTCATGGGTATGCACTTCCATGGTCAGACGAGACAAGCGGTGCTGATTGGCGTGTTTCGGAACGCCTAATAAGTTGTGGTGCTTGTTGCTCATTGTGGTGTCTCCTCAAACAAAACCTCACCATCAACGCCGCCAACTTGATAAAGAACTGAACCATCTTCACGGTACTCCATCGGCGCTGCGCTCCATCCCTCCCCGTCCAGTTCGTCATCATCACCGACCAGAACGAAGCCACCGGAAACCACACGGGCTGGGTACATTTCGCCCTCAGTCCACCAGCCCTCGGTATCTTTGGTACATTTGAGAAGTAACAGACTGCTCATGCTGGCTCCTTGCTGTGCGAAAAACGCTTCTGATCAAAGTCGATAACTGCACGCTGGTCGCGGAAAATGCCGCACCTGCCGTGACGGATGAGATTCCCCCGATCCACCGCAACTCGGATGTATTTCTCTGCGGTGGTGCGATGCAGGCCAAACATTTCGACGATGTCTTTGGTCGTTGCGTGGCCATACTTTTTCACCATCTCGATGATCCAAGCGATGAACAGGCTGCGTTCCTCATGGGTCTTAGGCCTTGCCATTCTCCACCTCCGCGTTTACCAGCTGCTGCACGAGATTTTTATGCCGACCAACAACGCGCACCGCATCGCGCAGTTTCTCCAGGCTCGCCAGCTTGTTTCTGGTGCGGCGGATTTCGCGGGAGATCACCCGAGCGGTCGGAATGGTCTGGGCAGTTGCTCGCTCTTCGGTGAACGAGGGGATCTCCCTGATAATCTGCGCGATATCCTTCGGCTGCGCGGTAGCGGCCAATTCAGGCTCAGCACTGACTGCAGGTACAGATTCAGCTGCAGGTTCTGGCTGCGGTTCGGTCGAGGACGCTGGCAGCGACCAGGTTACGCCTTTGCCCTGCCCGTTCTTCACCACAACGCCCTGGCGCTCCAGCGCGCGCATTACGGAGGTCATGCCGCGAGCGTTACGGTTCACCGCTGTTGCCAGTGAAGGGGTATCCATGGAGCCATTCTTTGCCAGAAGACTACGAATAACAGCCGGATCAACTGGTTCAGGCGCTTCGCCATGTAGTGCAGGCTTAGGCTGGGGAACGAAAGCAACACGCTTAGCATCTTTAGCCGAGCCAATGAACCAGCCACCGTCTGAGAAATCACAAAGACCTTGCTCGCGCTGTTCGCGCAGCATGTTCAGAGCTTCGACAGGCTCGACATCCAGACGAGCTGCCACTTCGCGGTATGTCGCCCGGCCCATTTTTTCCAGTGCTTGAATTACGGTTTCCATGCGTTCTCCTGTTAAATAAAACCAGCGCCTTTGCGTTGTTCGTATTGAGCCTTCAGCATTTCTGCTGGCGTAGGACCGCTTGCTTTAGCCGGTGCGGAGAGCGCACGGCGAACTGGCGGAATGGGTTTACCTTCAGAGAGACGCTTCTCCCAGCCTGCGAGACATTTTGCGGCCGCCTGGTGCAGCTCCTTTTCTGTCATCTGGCGATCGGTGCTCTGGCGGCGAAGCTCAATGCAAATGTGATAGAGAACCGGCGCTGTCCATGGGTATTGCTCGCTGGTCGGGTAGCGGAACACCAGACGGCGCCACTTCCAGTATTCGGCCATCACTTCGTCAACCGTAATGCCAAGCAGGCAGATTCCCTCTTTGCACCAAGCGACGAACTGACCTGGTGAAGGCAGAAAGGGTTTCTCCTGACGGCGTGCCACACGAAGCCCAGCGTTCACCTGCTCCATGGTAGTGATCCCGTTTTCACGGAATGCCAGCGCCCACTGGCGGCGCAGTTCGTTGAATTCGGCCTGGTCGTTAAAGCTGTGCAAGCTGGCCGGGAACGCGGCGCGCAATGCGCTGAAAAGGGCGTTAAAAATTTCAGCCGTCTGCTCAACCTGTGGGCGTTCTGCCGGCGCTTCGGGCATACCGTTTGCGATGCGGCGGAAATTTTCGCGATCGCAGTTCATCAACTGCTCAGAAAGACTTTTCATCGAACACCCCGTTTATCCAGTCTGTGTTGTTGAAATCGATCTTGCCCTTCGCTGTGGACTTCGTTGCCTTTCCACCGCTGCGCAGGCGCTTGGTTGTCAGGTCGTCCCACTTCCTGCGCAGGCTTGACGGGCTCAGGATGTTGTCTTTCCAGAAATCATCCTTATTGGCCCACTTGAACAGATCGCATATCTCGAAGTGCGTATGTTTGTCCTGGACGCGCATCAGGCGGATTGTGTTAGCCCATTCGACCCACTTCGGCTCGCTAAGGCTGGAATTCACCGTCAGGCGCAGGGAATGAATCCAGCGAGCGGCTTTGAGATCGTCAGCAGTTCCCCATGACTTACCTGCAGGCGTGTAGATGCCGTCAGCAGCTTCAGGGTGACGAGAGAGGAATTTTTGAGTTGTCTCGTTTCGGGATTCTTCAGAATTCCGAGACGAAGAGATCTTATTATTTATATTGTTGTTATTACATTGTTGTTCATGATTCTCGGTGAAATGCGCGGCCTTATTCGCGGGTAAATGCGCGGCATACCCTCCGCAAGCCGCACCACTGCTGGCTTCGTCATGCGCGGTGTAATGCTCGGCAATATGCGCGGGGAATTGCGCGGGTAAATCGCTCATTTTCTGAGCATATTGCTCATAATTTGTGATGGTTATCACAGTGCCTTTTCGCTTCTCTCCAGAGCGAGAAATCATTCCTTCACGCTCGAAAATATCCAGCATTCTATCCACGGCGTGACGACTACATGGCTTCCCGTCCCTGTCGCATAATTTCAGCCCCAAATCGGCCGAGGTGGTTACCAGTTGTCCGGTTTGTAATGGCCACTGACGGCCTTTAAAGTTCGCCGTGTAGGGCTGGCGCGCAGCCCCCAAAAGAAGGTTTTCCCACAGCGTACGCAGGAACACATCTTTCGCCCAGGGCTTCTTCAGTACGCTCCGGTACAACGGGATGAATCCGGTCTTCTGGTTCTCCATCCGGTTGCTCCTGATGGCACTACGTGCCGCAAAATCGGCATAAGCGACATTCGACATGCTATGCCCCTTTTGCCTGGTGTTTAGTACATGCGTTTGTCATAATTACCTCGCAATTACGTCGCGTTTTTGCACCCGAAAGCCGTTGGTGTTCGCGCACCGCGGCTTTCACCTTTTCAGAACAGACCCTGCTGCTTCTCCCGCTTAACGCGTTTCGACTCAAACCGATCTGCTGGAACTGTCTGTTTCTCTGCCCATAATTTCGCGTGACGCAAAACATCATCGAAAATCCTCCCCTTACGACTTGCCTGAGACATTCGCCTGTACATATCGACGGCCTGGAATGCCCCCCCCTGCGCGACAGCTGCGGTGAAGCCCTGTCGGATAAGTTCTTCGCGAACGTGCTTTTCAATAAATTCGACATGATTCACTGTGCACCTCACATGACTCCTGTCTCTTATACACATCTCCGAGCCCACG
>ERZ1026872.328-NODE-328-length-14506-cov-4.591862_pt1 | contig 14506 bp, 12 predicted proteins | sample MGYA00380166_ERZ1026872 | MGnify/ENA primary metagenome ERZ1026872 (study PRJEB33269, sample SAMEA4719802) | human gut metagenome | biome: human-associated habitat; feature: organic feature; material: feces | place: Cameroon | collected 2013-10 ... | reverse complement strand
GTAATGGAGAGTCATTGATGAGCGTTAAACTGATCGCTGTCGACATGGATGGCACGTTTTTAAGCGACAAAAAAACCTATAACCGCGCGCGTTTTCTTCAGCAGTATGCGCAGATGAAAGCGCAGCAGATTCGCTTCGTGGTCGCGAGCGGCAACCAGTACTATCAATTAGCGTCGTTCTTCCCGGAGATCGCCGGTGAAATCGCGTTCGTCGCTGAGAACGGCGGCTGGGTACGGGATGCCGGTGAAGATATCTTTAACTGCGACATGCCGCGCGATCGTTTCCAGCAGATCGTAGCGTTCCTGCAAACGCGTCCGGAAATCGAGATTATCGCCTGCGGAAAACAGAGTGCCTACACACTGAAACAGTATGATGCGCGCTTCCATGATATCGCGGCCCACTACTATCACCGTCTGGAACGGGTGGAGAATTTCGATAGCCTTAATGACACCATCCTCAAGTTCGCCCTCAATATTCCGGACGACAAGGTGCCACAAATGCAGGTGCTGCTTGATAACCAGCTCGGCCATATGCTCACCGCGGTCACCACCGGCCACGGCAGTATCGATCTGATCATGCCGGGCGTACATAAAGCCCACGGCCTGAGCCTGCTGCAGGCGCGCTGGGGGATCCGCGACGATGAAGTCGTGGCGTTTGGCGACAGCTGCAACGATATCGAGATGGTAAGCCAGGCCGGCTTCGGGTTCGCGATGGCCAACGCGGCCGACGCGGTGAAGGCCGTTGCCGGTTATGCTGCACCGCACAATAACGAGGAAGGCGTACTGGCCATTATCGATAAGGTACTGAAAGGCGAAGCGCCGTTTGCCTGACCCAACGCCAGGCCCGATAAGCAAAGCGCTATCGGGCCATTTCATTCCGGCTGCCGGATGGCGGCGTTGCTTTATCCGGCCGGACTATTATCCTGGCTGTAAGCCGCTGCCGACGGTTTTATCCCGCAGGAACATCACCATCAACACTAGCCACAGTATGCCACCCGCCAGATTAAACAGGCTGAATAAGCCAATGCCGCCCAGCAGATAGCAATGCTTACTCAGCTCAATCCCTACGGTAAAGATCAGCATTTGCAGCATGCCCATTGCCGCCGACACCGTTCCTTTACTCATCTCACTGGCAAATAGCGTCAGACGCACTAGCCCGGCGTTAGCGAGGCCAATCCCGAAGGCGTAGAAGCTCAGCCCGGCGGTCATCCACAGGTAAGCGTGGGACGACGCCGCCGTCGCAACGGAGGCCAACAGCAGGCCAAACATAATCGGGTAGCCACCGGCGATGATCAACGCACGTACCGTACGGCGTGAGGTCAACCGTGCCAGCACCAGATTGCCCAGGATCAGCGCGCCAAAAATCGGCACCTGCAGCAGCCCGTATTCATAGCTGCTGGCCTGTTCGCCACTGATAATAATAACCGGAGATTGCGCAATCCACGCCAGCAGCGGCAGGCTGACAAACCCCGTTGCCAGCGCTCCGGCCACGAAGCGGCCGTTTTTGAGCACTTCGCGATAGTCGCGCCCCAGTTCTTTAATCGACAGCTTCTCACCAATGCGGGTCGCCGTTTCCGGCATCTCTTTATGCAACCCCACATAGGCGATGACCGCCAGTACCGCGAAGAGCACAAACATGCTCTCCCAGCGCGCTACGTGAATCCACGCGGCCCCCACCAGCGGCCCCAGCAGAGGCGCAATCAGCGCAACGTTAGCCATCAGCGCAGTGATTTTTATACAGGTGGCTTCGTCAAAAGATTCCTGAATCGCTGCATACCCTACCGCGCCAATAAAGCACAGGCTGACGCCCTGTAAAAAACGCAGGAAGGTGAACTGTTCAATATTTTGCACCATCAGGGTGGCCAGGCAAGTCACGATAAACCAGATGACCCCGGTCAGCATCACCGGGCGGCGGCCAATCCTGTCGGACAGCGGCCCCAGCAGCCATTGCAGAAACATGCCGCCCGCGAGATAGGCGGTCATGGACGTCGGCACCCACTCGTCGCCGGCGTTGAATTCTTTCACCACCGCCAGCATTCCGGGCTGAATCATATCGTTAGCGATATAAGTGGAAAATTCATAGAGCACGAGGCAAAGCGGAAACAGAATCGCCTTGCGCCCTAAGCGTTTCCGGGAAGGAGAGGAAGTATCCATAGATGACTCGTAACCATTATAAAAACGCGCAAGTTTAATCAATGCACAGTAGTGGTGATAGTTAATTATCACGTCAATTAACGATTTCGCACAAATTGATGTTGTTAAGATTGGCTTAAGGTAGCGCACGCTATACTGTACCCACGCCATACGCCACCTTAATATCAGTCACTTGCACGACGGTAGCGCGATTCAGACAATGCCGCTTTACCGTCCGGAAAAGGATTTTTAAGGTAGCTGTCATCAAACCGTCATCTATAAAGCCGGAACGTTATGCTGGAAAACCTGAATAACACGCTGTTTTTGCTGATCAACGCCACGCCCGCCTCTGCGGCTTGGGAGATAGCATTAGCGACCTTTATCGCACAGGATCTGATTCTGATTGTCCCGCTGCTCGCCGCCGCCATGTGGCTGTGGGGAGAACGTAAGCAGGTCCACGCCCAGCGGCACCTGGTGGTCAAGGTAGCACTGGCTATCGCCGTCAGCCTGACGCTGTCCTGGACAATGGGGCAGTTGTTCCCGCACGCCCGTCCTTTTGTGGCGAACGTCGGCCACACGTTCCTGCATCATGCGCCCGACAACTCTTTCCCCAGCGATCACGGCACGGTCATTTTCACCTTCGCGCTGGCGTTCCTGTTCTGGCATCGACTGTGGTCTGGCCTGGTGCTGATGGCCATTGGCGTGGCCATTGCCTGGTCTCGCGTCTACCTCGGCGTGCACTGGCCAATGGATATGCTGGGCGGTTTCCTCAGCGGCCTCGTTGGCTGCCTGGTGGCACAAATGCTCTGGCAGTACATCGGCGCGGCGGTTTACCCGCGTTTGCAGCAGATTTATCGTCTGGTGTTCTCCCTGCCAATTCGTAAAGGCTGGGTACGTGACTAGCACCGCGCACGCAGGTAAAATAGCGCGCTGAACCCCGGCCTTTTTGCCGGGACACGTCCATCAGAGGCACTATGGAAACACGACGCGACGAGCGAATTGGTCAACTGATTCAGGCACTGAAACGTAGCGACAAGCTGCATCTTAAAGAAGCGGCGGCACTGCTTGGCGTGTCGGAAATGACCATTCGTCGCGATCTGAACAGCGAGAGCGGCCCGGTGGTTCTGCTGGGTGGTTACGTGGTGCTGGAACCACGCAGCGTGCCGCACTACCTGCTCAGCGACCAGAAAACGCGGTTGGTCGAAGAAAAGAAGCTGGCGGCGCGTCATGCGGCAAAGCTGTTAAAAGCGCACCAGATGGCGTTTTTTGACTGCGGTACAACCACGCCGTGGATCATCGACGCCATTGATAATGACCTGCCCTTTACCGCCGTGTGCTACTCGCTGAACACGTTCCTTGCGCTACAGGATAAACCTCACTGCCGGCCGATTCTCTGCGGCGGTGAGTTTCACGCCAGCAACGCCATTTTCAAACCGATCAGCGAGCAAGATACGCTGTCGCACCTGTGTCCGGACATCGCCTACTACTCTGCGGCGGGTATCGACGTTGAGATGGGGGCAACCTGTTTTAACCTTGAAGAGCTGCCGGTGAAGCACTGGGCGATGCGCCAGTCGCGCTATCACGTGCTGGTGGCGGATCACAGCAAATTTGGCAAAGTGCGCCCTGCCCGCATGGGCGACCTGACGCGCTTTGATGTGATTGCCAGCGACATCTGCCCGGACGACGAGCTGGTGACGCTGGCGAAACAGCAGCAAATCTCGCTGCTGTATTAGTCGGCGATTAAGCGAACCAGTTGCCAAACCAGTCGTGGAATTTCATCAACACGAAATCCACCATACGACTGAAGAAACCACCCTCTTCGACCGCTTCCATCACGATCAGCGGGCGCTGCTCGATGGTTTTGTCGTTGAGTTTAAAGTCAATGGTCCCGACCACCTGACCTTTGGTTAACGGCGCCGTCAACTGAGGCTGGGTCAACGCAAAGCTGGCCTTCAGGTTTTTCAACTGGCCTTTCGGAATGGTCACTGACCCGCCTTCACCGGCGCCCAGATTCACTTCGCTCTTATCGCCAAACCACACGCGCTGGCTGACGAACGTGGCATCTGGTTTAATTGGGGTGACGGTTTCATAGAAGCGGAAGCCCCAGGTCAGCAGTTTTTCCGATTCGTTAAAGCGCACGCGGTCGCTCTTGGTGCCCAGCACCACGGCAATCAGCCGCATATCGCCCTGAGTAGCCGACGAGACCAGGTTATACCCTGCCCCGGCCGTCGTGCCGGTTTTCACCCCGTCGACGTTAAGGTTGCTGCTCCACAACAGGCGGTTGCGGTTCGGCTGGCGGATATTGTTAAAGGTGAACTCTTTCTCTTTGTGTACCGCGTACTCTTCCGGCACATCGTGAATCATCGCTTTGGTCAGCAATGCCATATCACGCGCCGTACTGTACTGCCCCGGGGCATCCAGGCCATGCACGGTTTTAAAGGTGGTATTGGTCAGGCCGATTTTTTGCGCATAGCCGTTCATCAGGCTAACGAAAGAGTCCTGACTGCCGGCGACGTAGTCAGCGATGGCAATACTGGCATCGTTACCCGACTGAATGATCACCCCTTTATTCAGGTTCTCAACGGAAACCTGTTCACCGGGCTTGAGGAACATCACCGATGACCCGCGCAGCGCCGGGTTGCCGGTGGCCCATGCGTCGCGGCCCACGGTCACCATATCGGTCAGCTTGATTTTATTCGCCTTCAGCGCCTGGCCGACGACGTAGCTGGTCATGATTTTTGTCAGACTGGCCGGATCCAGTTTTTCATCGGCATTGCCTTCCGTCAGCACCTTACCGCTGGCGTAATCCATTAAAATCCACGCCCTGGCATCGATGGCCGGAGCATCAGGAAGCTGCTCTGCCGCCTGCGCTATCGGCGCGACCAAAAGTAAAAGCACAGAGCCTGCCATCAGGCTGCGAAAGGCGTTAGCGTTACACATCATAGAAGCCACCCAAGTATCCATTCCCAAAAACACGCCACGACAGTACCGTGTTGCACCAGGCCGTGAGTAATAGCGTAGAAACTCTCTCAAAGAAACAGTGAGTTGGTAAAGTTTTTTAAGTTTACGCAAGATCCCCGGCTTGTGCTTAAAACCTGACATTTTTTTTGATCAAGATTGCGTAAGCGTTAACTTTGGCTCACATTGAACTTTCGCGAAAAAAACGGGAGTGACTATGGTTACGCTGTGGGGAAGAAATAATTCAACAAACGTGAAGAAAGTACGCTGGACGCTGGCCGAGCTCGACCTGCCCTACGAGCAGATTATGGCGGGCCAGGGCTTTGGCGTGAACCGCGACGCGGCCTACCTGGCGCTCAACCCGAACGGCCTGGTGCCGATGCTAAAGGACGGCGAAGACGTGCTGTGGGAGTCCAATTCCATCGTGCGTTATCTGGCGGCACAGTATGGCGCGGACAGCCTGTGGCAGAGCAAACCGATCGCGCGCGCCAAAAGCGAAAAATGGATGGACTGGGCCAACGAGACGCTGTCGCCGGTGCACCGTAAGATTCTCATCGGGCTGGTGAGAACCCCCGCCGAGCAGCGCAACATGGCGGAGATTGAGGGCGCGATCGTCGCCTGCGAGCCGCTGCTAGCGATACTCGACAACACGCTAGCCGGGCAGCGCTGGCTGTCTGGCGACCGCTTTGGCGTGGGCGATATTGCCGTCGCGCCGTTCGTCTATAACCTGCTGGAAACGGTCAACACCTGGCAGCCGCGCCCGCATCTCACCCGCTGGTATCAGCAGCTCGCCGAGCGCCCGGCGTTCCGCGAGGTGGTGATGATTCCGGTCAGCTAGCCCCTCAGGTGCGCTGGCTGCTGCCACGCACCTGTAATTTCCCCACCAGCCGGATGTGCGCGGCGGTATCGTCGCCCTCGCACAGGTAACTCACCGCCATTCTGCCCAGTTCATTATAAGCCAGCTGCACGCTGGTTAACGCTGGCGTCAGCTGGTGCGCAATGCGCTGATCGTCATAACCGCACACCAGCACGTCTCCCGGAATCGACACGTTTAAGGTGGCCAGCGCCTGGTAGCAGCCCAGCGTCATCCAGTCGCTGGCGCAGAAAATCGCCTGCGGCGGCTGCGGCAGACGCATCAGCTCCAGCGTGGCTTTAAAGGTCGCGTCCAGCGACCAGTCGGTTTGTTTGATGAGCGCCTCATCGACCGCGATCCCCGCCTGTTCCAGCGTTTGACGATAGCCTTCCAGACGCAGCACGCTGGCGTCCATCCACTCATCGCCCATGATGTGGGCGATACGCGTCACACCCTGCGCCAGCAGATGGTTGACCGTCTGGCAGGCGTTAGCCCGATCGTCCGGCAAAAAGGTCGGCAGCAGCGGACGATGAGGATCGTACTGATTCAGCAGCACCACCGGCTTATTCAGCAACGGTTCAAAGGGTGAAAAATCAAACGCGCGCGTCACGGAGCTGGCCAGGATCACACCTGCGCAGTTGCGTCGATCAAGCTGGCGCAGAATCTGCGCAGCCAGCTCCATATCGTCGCCATAGTCGTACACGCTCAGCAGCGTATCCCGCTGCCAGGCGGTGCTGCTGGCTTCGCTAATGGCGTCAACGAACGGGTCATAGTTCGGCATCCCGCACAGCAGCATGGCTATCTCTTCCTGCCCGTCCTGACGGTGCGGCACGATAATCTTCTGATAGCCCAGCGCCTGCGCGGCGGCATATACCCGCTCGCGCGTGGCGTCGCTCAGGCGAATGGCGCGGCTATTGTTGAGCACCAGCGAAACGGTCGCCTGCGAGACACCGGCTTCCCTGGCGATATCACTCATCGTTATCTTATTTTTTTTCTGCATGATTACTCCTTGACGTCGCCGACTATAGCACAGTTACCCAACGGTTTTTTTGTGAACGCCCCAGCATATTGGCAGCTTTGGGATTGCGTATCTCTCGTCAGTTAATAAATATTAGCTAATAATTATTAGTGATGGAGATACAGAAATGCATTCGCAATGGACCGAATCTCAGGCGCAAGCATGGTTTCAACAGCATGGCTGGGCCTGTGGCTTCAACTACCTCCCGCGCAGCGCGGTAAACTGGACCGAAATGTGGCAGGCGGAGACCTTTGATATTGCCACGATCGACCAGGAACTGGGCTGGGCGCATGACTATGGCTACAACGCGCTACGCACCAACCTGCCGTTTATCGTCTGGGAGGCCGATCGCGACGGCCTGCTGGCGCGCATCGACACCTTCCTCAGCGTGGCGGCAAAGCACAATATTCAGGTGATGCTAACGCTGATGGACGACTGTGGTTTTTCCGGCGACGAGCCGTACCTCGGGCCGCAAAAACCGCCGCGTGACGGCGTACATAACAGCCAGGCGGCCGCCAGCCCGGGGCGCGCTATTGTGATGGACCCCGCCCAGTGGCCGCGCGTAGAAGCCTACGTGCGCGACGTCCTGACCCGCTTCAAAGACGATGACCGCATCACCATTTGGGATCTTTACAACGAACCGGGCAACCGCGGCATCAACCTGTCGCCGACGGAATCGATGGAGTATGACGAAGCGCTGGAAACCTTCGCGCTGGAGCTAATGACCGCGACTTTCGGCTGGGCGCGTGAAGTCGGCCCGACTCAGCCGCTGACCGTCGGCGCCTGGCACATCGACCATGAAAAATACGGCACGCTGGAACACCCGATCGACGCGGCCGCCATGGATTTGTCAGACATCATCACCTACCACAACTACAACACCGCCGCTCGTCAGCTAAGCGTGCTGGAAAGCCTGACGGCGCGCAATCGTCCCATCCTGTGCACAGAGTGGCTGGCTCGCCATATGGACTGCGTCTTCAGCGAACAGCTACCGCTGTTTTGCGCCTTTGCTGCTGGCTGCTATCAGTGGGGTCTGGTACAGGGCCGCACCCAGACCTGGATCCCGTGGACCAGCGTCAATAAAAACCACCCGGACCCGCAGTCGCTCTGGTTCCACGACGTGCTGACGCCAGAAGGTAAGCCGTGGTGCGAACAGGAGATGCGGCTGGTAAAAGGCTTAACAACCTGGCGTCGGCAGCAACACTAACTCGTTGAACACGGAGGATTCATCCATGAAAAAGTCTGTTTTGTTCCTGCTTGCCTGCTGCAGTTTCGCCGCGATGCCGATTGCGCACAGCGCCGATCAGGTGGAACTCCGTTTTGCCTGGTGGGGCGGCAAAGCCCGTAACCAGGCAACCTTAAAAGCGCTGGAAGCCTTTGAAGCCCAATATCCCAACATCAAAGTGAAGGCGGAATACACCGGCTGGGACGGTTTCTACTCGCGTCTGACAACGCAGATCAACAGCAATACCGAAGCCGACGTTATCCAGACCAACTGGAACTGGCTGACGCTGCTGTCGAAAACCGGCGACGGCTTTTACGATCTGAATAAGCTCAGTAAACCCATCGGCCTTGACCAGTTTTCCCCCGAGTCACTGGCCAGCACCACGGTCGACGGCAAGGTAAACGCGATTCCGATTTCCGCTAACGTGATGCTCTTTTACTACAACGCCGCCACCTGGAAAAAAGCCGGCGTTGCGCTCCCGCAAACCTGGGACGAGCTGCTGAAAGCCGGTCCGGTATTCAAAGAGAAGCTGGGCGATAACTACTTCCCGCTCATTCTGACCGAACAGGACGCGCTGCTGCTGCTGAACTCCTACGTTTATCAGGGTAATCAGAAACCGATGGTGGATGAAAAAACCCGCAAGCTCGGCTGGAGCCACGCCGATCTGGTAGAAGCGTTCACCTTCTACCGTAAGCTGGTTGACGCCCACGCGGTGCCGGATGCCCGCACCATGGCCTCGTTTGGTAAAGGCGTAGCCTACGAGATGAAACCGTGGATTAACGGAGAGTGGGGCGGCGTCTACAACTGGAACGTGCTGTATACCGCCGAGTCGCAGAATTTGCCGAATCCGTCGGATCTGGTGATGGGGCCCTACCCAATGCGTGAAGGAGCCAAAGATGCCGGTCAGTTCCATAAAACGGCGCTGATGTTCTCGGTGAGCAAAAACACCCGCCATCCCCAGGAAGCGGCCATGTTGATTAACTTCCTGATGAGCGAAAAAGACGGCGTCATCCCCGTGGCGCTGGAGCGTGGCGTGCCGCTGAGCAAGGCTGGCGAAACGATTCTGCGTGAAGCGGGCCTGCTGACCGACGACGACCCGGTGATTTCGGGCCTGCTTCAGTCCGCATCGTTGCCAAACAAATCGAAAGCGCTGCCTTATCTGGAAGATCCGCAGTTTGGCGCGCAGTTCAGCGCCGCGCTGCAAAGCATCGACTACGGTAAGGCGACGATCGATCAGGCCGCCAGCAACTTTGAGGAACAGGCTAACCGCATTTTGCGCCGCATTATGCGCTAGCGGAGTCTTTTCCGGGACCAAGGATGTGTGCCCGAGCGACTCCCGTCGTTCGGGCACATGCTACCGGGATAAAATCTACAACGCCCGCATCAGCACCTCACAGCCCCACGCCGCCAGCCTCAACTGTTTTTCCACCTGTTCACCCGACACCGCATTTTGGAAACGATCCGCCAGGGCGATGCGCTGTTCCAGGTCAGTGTAGTTTTGCACAAATACCCACTCCCACTCACCGTCTGTGCGTCGGGTGGTGACCACGCCAGCGGGCAGATTGGCATCCAGCGCGCGCGGCAGCTTTAACGCCTTCACCAACATTGCCGTCAATGCCTGATGGAAATCATCATCATTACGTGATGCCACATAAAAAGCCTTGCCTTTGCCGACGCGGTTTTGCGTCAGCGCCGGGTAACCCGCATAGAAATCATCGGTGTAACAGGCCAGCACTTCCGCGCCTTCCGGATGAATCACCTCACACAGCTCACGCGCCCGCCAACACCCCTGAAGGCCGCTATCCGGTAGCGCTTCAACACCATTGCTTTGTGAGTCCGTGAGGCTATCAATCTCCTCGGCCCAGATGCCGAGTAGTGGACGCAGCGGACCAGGAAACCCGCCGAGATGACACAGGTCGGTTTCATTGACAATCCCCGACCAGTAGGTGGTAACAAAATACCCGCCCTCACGAACGAAGGCCTCCGCACGTTGGGCAAACCCATCACGCACCATGTACAACATAGGGGCGATCACCAGCGCATAGCCAGACAGGTCGACGTCGGCATTAATCATATCGACGGCGATCCCCTGCTCCCAGAACGGACGATAGTGATCAACTACCGTCTGCTCATAGTGAATGCCGCAGTTGCGCGGCCCGGCGGCATCGTTTACGGCCCAACGGTTCTCCCAATCGAAGACGATCGCCACTTTCGCCTGTGTTTTCGTGCCCACTAACGGGTTTAAGGCCGCCAGGATCTCGCCAAGACGCGTCACTTCACGCCCGGTACGGGTGTTGAGATGACCGACATGGTCAACAACGGCACCGTGGAATTTTTCAATGGATCCCCGACTTTTACGCCACTGAAAATACTGCACGGCATCGGCACCGTGAGCAACAGCCTGAAGCGATGAGAGAATATGCATTCCCGGTTTTTTAAGCTTACTGGTAGGCTGCCAGCTAGTCTGGCTGGGCGTCGACTCCATCAGCACGAACGGTTTACCTTTCAGCGTCCGCATCAGGTCATGGTACATCGCCGTTTTACAGGCTACCGCCCGTTCATCATCGTGCTTATGCCACATGGGATAGCTGTCCCAACTAACAAAATCCACCACGTCTTTAAGCTGCCAGTAATCATAGTCGTTGAAATACCACATAAAATTGGTCGTTGCGGGTAGCTCAGGGCGTTCAGCTTTGAGCGGCGCGACTTCCGTCTGATAGAACGCGGTGACCTGCGAAGTGACAAAACGCCGCCAGTCAAGATTCAGCCCATGATTGGACATCTCGCCCTGCGGCGCAGGAGATTCAATTTGCGACCAGTCGCTGTAGGTGTGACTCCAGAACCCGGTCCACCAGGCATGATTTAACGCTTCCAGCGTTTGATAACGCCCCTTAAGCCAATCGCGAAAGTTCTGCTGGCAGCGTTCGCAATGGCACTCGCCGCCATATTCATTATTGATGTGCCATCCTACTACCGCAGGATGGTGCGCATAGCGCTGGGCTAATTTTTGATTTATCTGTGTGACTTTGTCTTGATAGACCGGCGAAGAGAGACAGTGGTTATGGCGCCCTCCGTGCAGCGCTTTCACTCTGTCGGCACTGACGCGTAAAGTCTCTGGATAACGCGCTGCCAGCCACGCGGGTTTTGCGCCGCCCGGCGTCGCCAGGAAGACGGAAATACCGCCTTCATAGAGCGTATCCAGTACGCTATCCATCCACTCGAAGGTATAGCGTCCCTCCGTAGGTTCCAGCGCCGACCAGCTAAAAATCCCCACCGACATAATGTTACAGCCTGCCTGCTGCATCATCGCGATATCCTGCTCCAGGATACCCGGGACGTGCAGCCATTGTTCAGGGTTGTAATCGGCACCGTGCAAAAGCCACGGCGCGCGGGGGATTATCGGAAGATACTTGTCCATACCGGCTCCTTTATGTCACACAAAGACAAAAAATGTTATTCGTTCACATTACGAGACTTCTACGCGCCTCTCCTCTGATATCGCAACCAGAAGCAGTAAAAAATGTGACTCCTCGCGCGTTTTCGCGGCTTTATCCAGCAAATACAGCGCAGACAGCCCCGATGGCGCGCGCTTAAGTGATACGTCCAACAACGGCTCGGGTATACTGAAGCAAACTTTTGATGGGGCGAGTATGAAAACCAAAGCAGCAACCCTCGCGGATGTGGCGCGTCACGCCGATGTCTCTTACCAGACCGTCTCCCGCGTCCTGAACAATTCAGCAAATGTGTCGGCAAAAACCCGTAAGAAGATCGAACGGGCAATCGCGGAACTGAAATACGTTCCGAATCGCGTGGCTCAGCAACTCGTGGGCAAAGAGAGCAAAACGCTGGGGCTGGTGACAACATCGCTTGCGCTGCATGCGCCGTCGCAGATTGCCGCTGCGGTGAAGAAATATGCCGCAGAACAGGGTTATCAGGTTCTGATTTCCATGATTGATGACGGCAGCGACGGCGGGATCCAGCACGCCATCCATGAGCTGAAATCACAGCGGGTAGAGCGCATTATCATTAATGCGCCACTGGAGACGCCGGTCGCCGAAAATCTCGTCGACGAGAACCCGGACGTGCTGTGCCTGTTTCTGGATGTTGACCCCTATAGTTCGGTATTCAACGTCACCTTTAACCCCGCAGAAGGCGCACGCGCCAGCGTCAAATACCTCTACGATCTCGGCCACCGCCAGTATTGCCTGCTCTCGGGGCCGGAAAACTCAGTGCCCGCGCGCCTGCGCCTGAATACCTGGCGCGATACCCTGGCTTCTTATCAACTCAGCCCGCTGGCGGTGCACTACGGGCAGTGGGATGCGCAGAGCGGCTATCTGGCGACGCTGCAAATGCTACGGGAAACGCCGCAGGTGACCGCGCTGCTGGTCGCCAATGACCAAATGGCGTTAGGCGCGCTGAGCGCGCTGCACCAGCATAAACGTAAAATCCCCCAGGATATTTCGCTGATTGGCTATGACGATACGTACGAGAGCGCCTTCTTCGAGCCCGCGTTAACCACCGTGGCAATCGACTTTGATTTACAAGGAAAAATAGCGGTACAACAGCTTCTGCAACCCGTGGACGCACCGCTGGCGGCGCGCGCCTCCACGATTCTGCCCAGCCGTTTAGTTGTGCGCCACTCCGCCGGGCCGTTACACAGCCCTGAAACCAATCTGCAGGATATCGCTGAAACACTACGATCGCTGGCCGAACAGCTCACGGCAAAATGATAAAAAGTTATACGTAAACCAAAAAAATTAAGTGATCGCTATCGCTAATCAAAGCGAAAACCAACCCAAATTTGTGAATAAAATCGCAATTAATCGCTATGGGCATTGCTCACCCATAGCGTTCAGATGTCAGATTAAAACAGAAATTGTTAACGTATGACATTTTAATAACGAGACATACCAAAACAATATTCAGTGGGCACCCTGGCATCACCGCGTGCCCGGAGAGAGGTCTGATATTTGATGAGGATGTGGCGATGCTACTACCCGGCAAGCGTAATTATATTCTGCTCAGCATTTTCGATTTTCTGTACCTGTTCGCCTGGTCCTCAACCATGGCGTTCTTTGTTATCTGGACCACCCAGCATCTCGGCATTAGCGCGACGCAAACCGGGCTGCTTTATTCCATCAACGCCTTCATCGCGCTGCTAATGCAGCCGTTCTTCGGCTTTATTTCCGATAAGTTTGGCCTGAAAAAACAGCTTATCTGGATTATTGTCGCCCTACTGCTGCCCGTCGGGCCGTTCTTTATCTATGTTTATGCCCCCTTATTAACGCATAGCTTCTGGCTCGGCGCGGTCCTTGGCGGGGTTTATCTCGGTATTATCTTTAACTCTGGCTGCGGCGTTATCGACTCCTACATCGACAAAATTTCCCGTCGTTATGGCTTTGAGTATGGCCGCGTAAGGATGTGGGGTTCGCTCGGCTGGGCGGCGGCGGCGTGGATCGTTGGCAGATACATTGACACCCTACCCAACCTCTCTTTCTGGCTGGCGAGCTGCGCTATCGTGGTGGCAGCACTGTGCTTTATGATGACCAAAATTGAGCTGACCGACGCGGAGATCCAGAAAACCAATTCGCTCAAGGTGGTTCACGCGCTGGAGCTGGCAAAAAACGGCCAGTTCTGGATGCTGCTGATCTTCACGCTATTCGTTACGCAGATTTACGACACCTATGATCAGCAGTTCGCCCAGTACTTTTCGATGCAGTTCCCAACGAAAGAAGAAGGCAACCACTGGTACGGCATCCTGGCATCCCTACAGGTATGTGGCGAAACGCTATTCCTGTGCCTGATGCCATGGTTTGTTAATCGAACGGGGGCCAAATGGGCGCTGATTATTGCCGGTACGATAATGTCGGTGCGTATCGCGGGGTCTGCTATTCAGCTGGGACCGATATGGATTGCCGCAGTGAAAATGCTGCACGCGATTGAAAAACCGCTGATTCTGGTGTCGGTATTTAAATTTATCTCCGCCAACTTCAACAACAAGCTGCTGTCAACTGTCTACCTGCTGGTGCTGTTTGTGGCCTCTATCGCTACCGCTATCTACTCGCCGATAGCCGGTTATCTGTATGATACGATTGGCTTTGCTGATACCTATCTTATTCTGGGGGCGATTGCCGGCTGCTTTACGCTGCTTTCCGTCTTCACGCTACGGGATGCCCGCACGGATAAACCCGTCGTCACGCAACCAGAAGGGACTATCCAGGCAGGATAATACTGACAGGGGGACGATTGTCCCCCTGGTTTCAAGCCTGCACTGCGTGAGACTCGGCCTCCAGTTTATGGATACTTTTTGTCAACGCCGT
>ERZ1026872.326-NODE-326-length-14519-cov-7.507259_pt1 | contig 14519 bp, 17 predicted proteins | sample MGYA00380166_ERZ1026872 | MGnify/ENA primary metagenome ERZ1026872 (study PRJEB33269, sample SAMEA4719802) | human gut metagenome | biome: human-associated habitat; feature: organic feature; material: feces | place: Cameroon | collected 2013-10 ... | reverse complement strand
AGAGATTATAATAGTATTATTCTTAAAGCAAGTAGAGAGTATCGAAATAATATCGTCACCCTCTAAGTCACCATAAGAGACACTATTATAATTCTCCTTGATATACTCCACTAAACCTTTATAGCAGGTGGGTTTTCTATGAGAGGCTCTTTGAGCTTTATATTCAGGATTTAATTTCTTTCTGTAATTAGTATCTGAACTAAAACAGAATACCATATTATCCCATTCAAGTTTATCAAGACCCTGCCATTTTAAATCCAAGGAACTATTGATCTCACCCAATAACTGCTTGAAATAATCCATAGCATCATTGAGATAAGCATGACACGTCCAGAGGCCATCCCCCCAGTCAATGTCTTTCTGAACCGCTGAAGAACACACATAAGCAATAATATCCCCATCAATAAGAATCTTCATCATCACCTTCCCAAGTATGATACTCTTTTACGCCATACCCAAGATGCTCAAGGAGTTCCGTATAGCATTCCTCAGGGGTAAACCGAGTAACACTCATGATTACCTCATCATCAAGCGTAGCAGTAAGACGAACCGAAGGATCATCATCTTCAGTAGGATTATAGTAATACCAATCTAAAACAAGGTTTTCCATATTAATTCCTTTCATTAGTGACATTCGCCCCAGTTGTGTCCAATGATGCCTTCAGTATCCAACTGAGACCTAAAATTAAATTCCTTTTGAACTTGCCTCATAGATTCCTGAGCAATTCTTACACAGGCTTCAGAGATTTCCTTAGTACGACAAGCATACTGCCCTTCATCCATTCTGTATTCTCCCATTACTAAGAGTGTCGGACTATATCATCACAACCTATAGGTATTAGTTGTGGTAGGCGTTTCGGTTACTAGGGGAATCTCACCCCTAGCCCTATGGTTTTCACCTAGTCTCTACACTTCCACTTCCTAATCCATCTACAACCAATAGAAAAGGAAACACCAAACTTATCAGCTAAGTAAGTTCCAGAACAATGAGTCTTCTCCCAGTACTCTCTAGCTTTATTTTGTCTATCAGCATATCTAGTACTGTTATGTTCAACCTTATGTTCTGAAATCTTGATTAGCGCCAAATGATTAACATTAAGACAGGCTCTGTTATGACAAGTATGGTGTAATTCGTAACCCTCAGGGATTACTCCACCACACTCCTCAAACATAAGTCTATGAGCCATAATAAGAGGTTTTCTTCCTTCACCCTTATAACGCTCATCTCTAATTCTCAAATAACCATCTTGGTTAAGCCTGTGTGAGATAGAAACTATGCAACCATTTTCTTTATAAACTAACTGTAATGGTTTACCTCGCATATTTCCTCTCATGTTTAGCTCGGGATTACCCTAGAAGGGTTTCCCCGAATTAACCTACTTTAACGTGCACAATGTCGTTTATGCACCCAAGCCATACAACAAAAATCTCCATCCCATCCATGTTTATATCCTGCTTTTCTCATGTTCTCTTCCCATCTTACCATCCACAGTTTACAAATAAGTGCCCCTGCGGATTGCAAAACAGTATTCAATGCAGAGTGCCCTGAGCGAACATAAACAGGCCGACCATCCAAACCAACAATGCAATGGCTATAGTCAAGACCATTCTTAATGCGTTTCTTCCATGTTACTTTATTGATTCCCCCAATCCACACAGAGGATGCAATAAGAGAATTCTCAATGCTATCTCTTAAAGATTTAATTGCAGGAACAGCCTTAAGGAACTTCTCTCGGAGTCTCTTTCCTTCAGCTTTATCTTTCCCTACAATCTGTCCAATCTTTTCATCCCCTGCACCATAGAGGAACCCATAAATAAACGTCTTAGCGTTATCTCTAGTAGGTAATCCTGCGGCTTTCTGATTAGCTGTGTGAATATCACCATTTAGAATTTCATGGAGATAAGCCCCATTGTCATAGGGGTACAGGAAATGACTAAAACAACGCAACTCAAGGCCACTAGCATCCACACCAACCTCGTACCAACCTGATGGAGCTTTGAATAGTTCTCTACATTCAAGCCCATAAGGCGAATGTCCTGAAGGCACCTGTGCAACGTTAGGGTAACTGTGAGTAGCTCTCCCAGTAACAGCGCCATTAGGATTAACACTACCATGTATACGGTAAACCCCATCTTTGTCCTCCTTCATCATCTTTAGCCAAGCATAATCCCCTTCAGCCAACTGAGAGATTCTCTTTTGGATCAATAAGTATTCCAAAAGCATATCTCTCTCAGGAATATCAGGGGCATCCTTTAGAGTCTCTTCATTAACCTGAGGTTTTCCACTAGCAGTAAATACTGTGGGTTCCCATCCGCGTTCCTTCAAGACTCTAGCTATGTGATCCCTTGAAGAAGGATTAAAGGTTTCCTCTTTGTATACAGGATAGGTCTTCCCTGCAATGATACCTCTCTTAGCGTTGTCTCTCTTATAAGTCTTATACCCAACAAGTCTCTTCCAAGAACCAAAAGACTTCACAAGAGAATCCATGAGAACCTGTCGTCTCTCTGAGAGTTTAGCATAGAGTTCTACTGCTTTGTCTTTATCAAAACAGAAACCATTACGTTCCTGTTTAGCCATTAACCAAGCAATATTATGTTCTAGCTCAATAGCTTTCAGAGGAAACTTCTTAGAGATCAGCTTATCGAAAAGCATAGAGGTTACTTTAACGTCCTGCTTACAGTAGACAAGCATATCCTCATTGAATTCCTTCCATGCTTCTTCTTGTTCCCCATAGGTACCCTTGAGTTCACCTAGACGATACCCCCAGGCTTTCAAAGAGTGACTCCCCATGAGTTTCTTAGGGAAGTCTTTACGCTTAGAGTCCCTTTCAAGCATCTCAGGATAGATCAATCGAGCCATCACTAAGGTATCAATAACTTGCTCTTTAGGGTCTGTCTTGAAACGTTTCTTATTGAGTAACTTCAAGCAAGGTAAATCAAACTTGACTATATTGTGTCCTACTACTACATATCCTTGTCCAAGAGCTTCGTCCAGATAATTAAATAATCCAGAAGAATCCCTAAAAGGAACATAGGCATCTGTATCAGCGCAATACACCCAACCACAATGAAGCTGAGAAACAGAGTCAAGAAGGCCATCGGTTTCAATATCAAATACGATATACTTTTTCTGAGAAATTCTCTCATATAAATCCTTAATCATTTAGTAATCCTTGGTTTCATCACTGAAGTCTTCACTAATAGTATCTTCACTAGTAAAGTCTCTCAGTCTGCCTGTCTCAGGGACATACTCAAGATAACCACTAACACCTGTCTCCCCTGAGAATCTATTCTTAAGGACTCTCAAAGTTAAGATATTAGGGGTATCCCCTTGTTGATTTCGCTCTAAGCCTATTACCATATCACTCAATTGAGCAATAGCCCCAGAGCCTCTAAGTTGACTCAAAGAAACCTGAGCACCTTCTTCATGGCCTTTCTTCTCAGGTCTCTTAAGGTGAGAGATTACAAACATACGACACTGAGTCTCTTCTACAAGAGACCTCAAGTTAGTCATAAGTTTATCAATAGCTTTTCTCTCACCACCATCCCCATCAGTGTCCATCCCAGAGACCACAATAGAGATATGGTCTAAGAAGATATTACGACACCCAAGGGCTTTAATCATGTATCTAAGTTTGCTAAGGAGATTGCCAGAATCAAGCGACCCAAAGTGATCGTATAGGAAGAAGCGTCCGTTCCCAATAGTGCATTTAAATGCTTCCTCCAACTGTTGCTCACTAAAATCCTCACACCCAAGGATAAGTCTTTTGTTGAGCTGTATAGACATGAGTTCAAGCCCTGTTTTTCGAGTACTTTCTTCAAGAGCAACAACTCCGCATACTTCTCCCTTGGTAACACCAAAGTAATATTCCAATTCTCTGAGGAGAGTACTTTTCCCCATGCCACTTCCACTTGTAAGTGTAATAAGTTCTCCATAGCCGACACCTCTAGTTTTTGCATTTAAAGCGTCCCAAGGATATGCTTCTCTATTTGAGAATTCAGAAATATTAGTAACGCAATCAGCAAATAAGTCACTACCACTAACAATACCATCAGGCCGATATATTTTAGCATTCCAAATAGCCTTAATAACTTCTGAAGATTTACCCTCTTTGAGACACTCATTGGGATCCTTGAAGGGTAATGTTGCAATATAAGCCTTCCCCACAGGTAATACCTTAGCCGCCTCTTCAGCTCCCTTACGTCCAGCATCATCCATGTCAAACATAATGATAACCTTCTCGAAGCTAGAGAGATACTCCAAGTTATCCTCAAAGGCTTTTTTAGCCGCCTGAGCACCATTAGGGATACTAACGACAGGCCATTGATTGTTCTGAAGTTGACTCACAGTAAGACAATCAATCTCACCTTCAGTGACTACAATCATCTTACCCCCTGATCCCCATAACTGAGAACCAAAAAGATGACCTGAAACTTTACCAAAGATAGTAAAAGTCTTATCTGCGTATCTAAACTTCTGTCCTACTACGGTACCTGCATCATCACAATAGCAAGCTACCTGTACTGCCTTACCATTGTATTTCCCAATGTAATACTTATACTTACGACAAGTATCTTCATTGAGACCACGTGCATTGATAGCCCTAAATTCCCCTTCAAGTTCTTCCATAGGGATACATTCTTTGCTCATCTTTTTAGTACTCCTAGTATCTGAGATTTCCCCATCAGGTTTGAAATATTTGTTACAAGAAAAACAAAAACCGTGCCCATCATCGTAGACTCCACAGGCATCTGAGGAGCCACAATTAGGACACGGACAATGAAAAAGGAACCTAGAGCTATCCATAAGTTACCACCAAGGCATTACATAGAAGTCCAAAGGATACTCCCCATACTCCATCTTAAGGAGAATCTCAGAGAGCATCTTAAGGCAGTCATATTTGTTATACCCATGACTTTCTTCAAGCCATTGCTCCATGTCACAATCCTTAATGGCATCCATGCAATCTTTAACCATCTTAGGAGTGAGCTTCAGGTAAGAGCAATTAAAATCTACTTCTTCAGCATTATACTCATCACCCTTGTCTTCAAGGACAGCCTCATGGTAACGAGCACTAAAGAAGTCACAAATGAACCAATTCTTACGCCAATAGGCTTCTTCACAAAGACCATCTGTAGATTCCTGACTAGAATAACATTCATACTCAGGCATCCACTTCAGGAAGGGGTAACTCTTAGGATTCCCCTTAGCATCTACTTCCTTACAATCTACATAATCAGGGTTACTGTCATGATGCTTAGTAGAATAAATATAAAGATCAAGACCCATTTTAAACTCCGTGTTCAATTTTATAACGCTGAGAATACCAACCCTTAAGGTTAGCATGATAGTCATCCTTAGAGGTTGCATAACAGAAATGCTCAAAGGGTGTCATGTGTCCACCCTCCATAAGGGTATCTGCAAGTTTAATGTCATCACCGTGGAAAGGCTTAGTGCCATCATGCTTATTATAGCTAACTCTAGCACATCTAGCGGCACTCAATGTAGGAGTCTTATAGCCTTCCTCACAATAAGGAGCATGAATAAAGCCAACCACAGGAACAACCTTATCCATAGCATCCTTCATAGCCTTAGCAAGGTCTCTCATGTGAGGCTCTGCATCATCAGCAAGACGAAGCTTAAAGAAGTTATCCCAATCAGTAGCAGTAACAACTACCTTAATGAAACTAAAAGGCTCCAAAAGACGATTCACAATCTGCTTATGGAGACCTAAAGATTCAAGGTTCTTAGCATTACGAATAGCCCCAGTACGAGCTAACTCCCAAGCAGTCTCATACTTCTCAACCTCAGTAGCATCAGTGATTTCAGCATTGTTCACCATACCTTTGCCATTAGGCATCCAATGAGTAGGCGTTACAGTAGCTTCTTCAATGAGTCGCTTAATGGGGATAGCCCGAGAGGAACTAGCATTACGGCTAAACATTCGGTGAGTCATGAATTCACTGTGGATAAAACGAGGATAAATAAGTTCCAAGGTAGTAACCACAATGTCATTCATAGGGTTCTTAGTACGAGCAATTACAGTTGCCATACAGTTACCCACACGAGTGCTACTAGAGTTTTCAGTGTGATTCAACAAGTACTCATTCATTGTTAATGTTCCACCTTACCCACAGCAATACCCTTATCTCCCTGATACTTACCATTATAGATTGCTTCAGGTTCTTCTCCACGCCAAAACATCAGCTGACAAATAGGCATTCCAGGATAAAGAGCAATATTACGATCAGTCTTATTAAAGACCTCCAAGGTAATATTCCCTGTCCAATTAGGTTCAATAACCACAGAAGCTACTTCAAGACCCAACCGAGAGAGGGTACTCTTAGGTTTCGTAATACCAACCACATCCGTAGGCATCTTAATGAGTTCCAAAGTACTCACCAAGCAACGACTCAAAGGCTTCAACAAGAAGACCCCATCATCAGGAATCGTAAAGGTACTATAAAGAGTACCCAAGTCTTCCATCGTGGTATTAATCGTAGGGACAGTCTTCTTGTTCTTCTGAGACATCACCTTAACAGTCTTATCCATACGGAGATCATAGCCAAAGCTAGATGCTCCATAAGACATACCAAAGGCATGACTCTTAGCTACATGAGGGGAAATAATACCTGCTTCAAAAATCTGATAATCAGTCAATACAGTCATTTAGTTTTCTTCTCCATTGTCATACAAACTTTCGAGATACTCTTCATATTCTTTTTCCCACTGAGCATCCTGAGCATCTTCTTTGTCTTCTTCATAATGATCAATGAAGTCATCATCATTGGCAGGCTTCTTTTCAATCAGATCATCAGGTTCAAGCTTATAAATAGGAACATGGATGTTAGACATAATTTACTCCTAGTTAAAATAAAAAGTAGTGGCCTCTCGGACAGGGATCGAACCTGTAACCCTAGGTTTAGAAGACCTATGCTCTGTCCAATTGAGCTACCGAGAGGGAATTCTTTAATCTAATTCGTAATAGCACATCATCAGGTTATCCATAAGGCAAGCCACAGTCACCCTACCGATACCCTTGGGGACAGGCGTGTACATGTAGGACAGTTCCTGAGCATCCTCAGCAAAATCTCCACAGTAACTACCTCCCCACTTAAAGCACCCTACATCAATCAAGATAGGAGGCCTTGAAGGGTTCAACATAGACCCAAGCCATTGATGAGGTTTCCCTGTAGCAGAGATAATAATATCTGCTTCACTCATGATCGAATAAGGATTCTTTGTCTTAGAGTGCATCACTGAGACAGTCATATCTCTATCCAACAAGTGTTCAACCAAGGGACGACCAATAAGATAACTACGGTTTGCAATAGCCACGTGCTTTCCTACAAGGCTGTACTGCTCACCTTCAGGGGTCTTCAGGTTATCCAACACAGAGAGAATAGCCTTTACAGTACAAGGAATCCAATGGGAATTCTCAGTAAGTCCATCTACATCCTTAGTGGGATAAATGAGCTGTTCAATACCCTCAAACTCATCAGGAAGGGGCAACTGAACCATGATCCCATGTACAACAGGATTATTATTAAGATGGATAATTCTATTGGCTACATCTTCAAAATCAGCCTTATCAGAGAAGTGATAGTGTTCAACATTAAAGCCAATCTCAGTAGCTACCTTGAGCTTATTGTTCACATAGATACGACTAGCTTCATCATTCCCCACAGTGATAATAGCAAGACAGGGGATAGTAGCATCATCAGGGAGATCATCAACGTCTGCTTTAATACGTTCAATAATCTCATCAGCCAACTTAACACAATCAATAGGAATACCCATGATTATTTCTCCTTACAATCTAATGATTGTTCTTAATAAGAGTATTTAAAGAATCAACCCTTAAGGATTCTCTTCGATATCCTTCAAGAGTCTGTTTAAGTAATTCTGCACCTTCAAGGTTAAACTCTCTACATCTTTCGAGTGAGATTCTTGAAGAGTCTGAGGAATTGTTTGCTCTAAGTCGTTTGTTGTCTTTGGACAACTGCCACAACCTACCAAGAGACTTGTCAAGATCAGACTTGAGGCTATCCCCTTCATTAAGCAATAAGTTAATTGTTGCATCCTTTTTACTTGCATTTTCTTCAGCCTTCTTCTTAAGATTGACAATGACAGTCTCTTGGTATTCTTTAACTGCCTTATCATAGCCACTACTATGACCCCACAAATAGGCTCCCAAGACAATTAAAGAACTAAGGCCAACCATGATAGCCTTAGGGTTTAACATATTACCTCCGAAATGTACAACCTAATTACTGTTCTGAGCATACCAAGGGATGACATCAAAACAGGGACAAGCCTTAGGAACACCAAAGTCCCTATGGCCTAACACAGTGGGGGCTTCATCCGCATAGACATCCTTCTGAAGCCACTCAAGCAGTTTCAAAAGGCTATCCTTCTGAGCTTTCGTGAAGTTATCCACAGGATTCCCCTTAATGTCAGTCCCACCAATAAGGCAGATACCCACAGATTCCTCATTGTGCCCCTTTACGTGGGCTCCAATAGTATCCAGAGGTCTACCTTCTTCAATAGTTCCATCAGTGCGAATCACAAAGTGATAACCAATACAAATCCACCCCTTCTGTCTGTGCATTCTATCAATAGTCTTCCAGTCAAAATTGGGGTTGTTAATTGTAGCACTACAATGAACTACCAAGTATTTAGTCTTCGGTCTCTTCTTAATAGACACAAAGAGCTTATTAGATTTAATCTTAGGTTTTTCCATATAAACACTTACTTATTATTTCTCATAAGTATCCCCTTAGGGATTCTCTTCTTAGGTTCTTTAAACCACTCTTCAGGAATCCATTTGTCTGCATATTTGATTCCATGAGCTTCACAGAAAGAAGCATAGGTAGTCTTAGAACCTTTATAGATTGGTGACTTACTGCGGGAGAACACGAACCTAATATCAAGATCAGGATGTTGAGACTTAATAAGTAAATGTTTCTTCCTGTCCTCTGCATCCCATACACCTTTAGATTCAATAATGATACCGTTAGGTAAAATAAAATCAGGGGTGTACTTATGCTCAGAAGCAGGTACGGTATACTTCAAATAGTGAAGTTCATAAAGTCCATCAATGTTGCGGTCTCGAAGTTGGCTATTTAGCTTCTCTTCGAGACCACTTCGATATGTTCCCTTGCAGTGTCTCTTAAATTTACTATAAGCGGCACTGCGAGTTGTCATTTAGTCATCGTCCTCGTCTTCATCATCGTCATCAGCATGAACCATGAGAGGTTTAACCCAAATGAGACCTTCCTTGATGTTCTCTTCGGTGAACCATTCATGCTCCTCTTCAGAGGCACCAAAACTCCACTGATCGGGATCATCAGGAATGACATCACTATCAATCGCAGGGAACCCCACAGCACGATCATTGGTACTACCACTGTAATGCGAGTTGTTAGGATTAATGTACCAAATACCCATCACAAAGTCTTCGTAAGAGTATTCATACCACTTATACTCCTTAGCATCCTTAAGATTGACCCAGAAGTCACCCAAACGTTTACGCATCTTAGGAGCCTTAGGAGGTTCTACTTCTACTTTCTCCAAGCATTCAGGCTTAATGCACTTAAGGATTTCATGGAGGTAGGTAAATTTGTCTTCACAAGACATAGCTTCAAATTCAGCACGAGTTTTCATTTTAAATTTCCTTATCAGTTGTGTTCGTTAGGAGCATCTTCAGGCTCAACTTCATGGATGCAGAGAGGTTTAACCCAAATCTTACCATTGTCGATATTTTCTTGGGTGAACCATTCAGGGATAGGTGTGCCATCACCAAAGCTCCAATGGCAAGTCTTATCGGGAGAAGCTCCATAGAATTCCTTGGGAAAGGCCACACTACGATTAGTAACACTCCCACTGTGTCGAACCCTGTTGGCATCACATCCAAAGAGACCTACAACAAAGTCTTCATAGGAGTACTCACCCCAGTAGAAGTTATCGGCTTCCTTCAGGTTCACCCAAAAGTCACCGACAGGTTTACGCTCAATAGGGAGTTCCTCTTCTTCTTCCTCCACTAAGCATTCAGGTTTGATCCTATTCACAAGTTTGATCAGATTATCAAGATGATTCTGAATGACTTCAAACTTTTCACCAATGGACAGACCTTCAAAGTCTACATTATGCATCTTACCTCCTAGTCTTCTTTCTTGGGATGAACAGTGACAGGCTTCACCCAAATGTAACCTTTGTCCAGTTTCGTCTGAGTGAACCAATCGGGAGCGTTTCGAGTAGCCCCAAATTTCCAAACATTCACATCATCAAACCCCTTATTGCCATCCGTATTGGGATAACCCAAAGAGAGGTCATCCGTGTTGCAACTACGGGTAGCCTCATTGGGATTGATACCCCAATGACCAATCAAGAAGTCATCGAAGGCATATTCCTCCCAATCGTACTTTTTGGCATCCTTAAGGTTCACCCAAAAGTCACCCAAAGGCTGATTGGTTTCTTCAACAAAGCATTCAGGCTTAACCTTATTCAGCTTCTCATAGAGGTACTGAATTTTCTCGGGGGTATTCATGAGTTCAAAGTCAGACATAAAAACTCCTAGGATTAGTAATCACCGTTATTGTCTTCTTCAGATTCTTCAAAGGGAGGGTCTTCTTCATCATCCTTGGATTCATACCCTTCTTCTTCATCGAATCCGTAAGATTCTGCATTGCCCGCAGAGTATTCCACAAGTTCAATTACCTGCACAGCAACAAGGCGAAGACTGAGACCAACACCCTTATTCGTAGCATTGTAGTAGGGTGCTACCGTAAAGGAAATACGGCAGACGCTACCATTACCCAACTTGATTTCCTTAGTGATAGGCTTTCCCTTAGCATCAAACAGGGGAATCTTCACTTCAGAGGTAGTACCATCTTTACGCTTAATGATCTTGTTCTGCTTGAACTTAAAGACCAGGTGCTTACCATCTTCAGATTCTTCAAAGAAAGGAATCTTATTGAGCTTCTTCTTCTTTTCCTTGGAGAGAGCATCATGTTCCTTATCAAGGATTACCGTGAGCTTCTCCACCAATTCCGTAGTCTTAGGATCATCCTGAGGGCACTCAAGCTGAATATGATACACACCTTCTTTAACAAAAGCAGTATCAGCAGTAAGAACCCACGGATACATAGCAATACCCTTGGGAGAAACATATCGAACAATTTTAGTTGCCATTTAATTTAATTCCAAATAGTTAATACAAATCTTTCTTGTTAATACAAAATTTATGAGTGATAAAGGAACTATTTACATCCTTAGCTCGAAGGACAATAAAGTCATCCCCATCATTCAACTGTCGGTTCCATGACTTAAGTAATTCAGTTGCTTTTTCAGCTCCCCCTGCACAATTAGTGTTATCCCAAATGAATTCTTTAAGAGCCTTTAGAGTTTCCTCATTTGCATTAGGATAGAGTCTCTTAAGATTCTCCCTATAAACATAACCCAACATGGGAGTAATCGTAGGAAGTTCCTTCTTAGGAATATACTCAGGCTTCAACTTGCAAGTTACCGTAAGGTTTCCACTCTTACTACAAATAAACAGCGTAGTAATATCATCCCCAGGTACTTTAGTATTGAGAATCTTCAGCATTTCATATTTGTCATCAAGAACCTTCAAGAAAGAATTAAGACCATTGAAATCCCGACAGCCTCGATAGAAATCTACTACATCCTGAGCATTACTAAAGACCACAGAAAAAGACTCATAAAGAGTCTTTCTGTGCATAGGGAGTGCGTTACTGAGTTTATCAATCATCATAAATTTAACTCCTAGATTAAAGATAGAGAAGAGCCTTAAGAAAATGAATAGGAGAAAACTTAAAGCTCTTCTCTCCGAAATGTGTAACCTAATTAACTATCATGCTAGGCATAAATAACATCATGCAAAAGCATAGGCAGATTCCTTAACAAGATCAAGATTTAGGGTTCCCTTAGAGGGTACTTCAGGTAACTCCTTAGCTGACTCATCAGGTAACATATTAAGTACATGATCGTGAATATCCTGAAGAACATCATGGTTTTTATAGGTGTCCACAAAGACCTCACGGACAGTCTTAAAGAGAACCCCTGCGTTACCTGCATGAGTACCATAAGAGTCATGAATCATAGCAAACGAATGAATACCCTTAGACACACAGGCATTCACCGTGAGCATCAAGTGAGAAGCATCCATAGAGTGAACAAAGTTAGGTGCAATACCCTGTCGTTGTTTTCTCTTATCAATGGTTCCAGGCACATCTTTCCCAATGAGGGGTGCAAAGATTTTAGTAGTCTTCTCTCTAGTATCTCCTGTAGTATCCTCACAGTTAAACATGACAGAAGTTCCCATAGCTAACTTAACCCGCTTCATCTCTGTTTTGTGATACTCTTGCTTGACAGGGAATCCTGCGGGAGTAATCCAATAGGTAGGCAAAGCGTTGCCCATAGTGTCAGTCTGAGAGGCTAATAACCCTGAGGCATCTTGTAACCATGCCATAGCTTCTACAGCTTTTACGACAACCTTCTGAACAGAATCCCAAATAAGTTTCGCCATATAGGTAGCCGCTTGCTTAGGCTTAGAGAATGCCAAAGGATTCTCCAAGATAGCAGGCATAATGGTATCCTCATAGACTTGCTCAGAGAATCCATACTGTTTAGAACCATAGCACAAAGTCATGACTGAACGCTTAGTAACCTTACGGTTTACACCGTGTTTTAGCCATTCAGTAGCCAAAGACTGAGTACCCTTTTTGAGATACTCTTCTTTAGTCTTAGGGTCTACCACATAGGCGTCTTCAGTGCCATTTTTGGCGTCTTCTTTAAGCACCTCATTGACTTTATCAGCGACAATACCATAAATATCATGCACCTTAGTATCAGGCACAAGATTTACAGCAGTGGCACCTACCTCATCCCTGAGCATAGCTGAGTAATGCTGAAGCCCTGAGCATGATCCATCGAAAGCTACAGCAATATGAGACTTATAGGTATCCCCTTGTTTGAGATACTCAGCCCACTCAAAGCAGAAACCCAAGAATTCCCAAGGTGAATCCGCAGTAGTCCAATCAAGGTTGCTCAAAGGATCATCAGCAACCCTTGAGATCAACTCAGGGTTCTCATAGACCCACGAAAGTCGCTCCTCCAATGGCTTCTTATCAAGACCCCAACAGTTAGCACCGTGGAAGGCCAACCATTTAGCCCCATCCTCTCCCAATTCCACACCCTCAGCAAACTCAAGGAGACCCTTGGTGAAGTCGTTACCTTGAGGACTAAGAAGCGTCATAGGATAGACACGACCCCGGAAGTCGATACTATGTGGGAAGTAGATGCGATCCTCATGCAGATAGGTTTTGGATTGTTCCATAACCATATCCACTAACAGTCTCTTACCCTTACGAGTGTTGTCAAGCTGATAGTAACGCATCATATCCTTGCGCCACTTCTTTTGCACCTCGGGGTTATCATCAGCTTCTTGGGGTCGAATAGGCTTCTCAGGGGCTTCTTTAGTGGGCATCCCTAGAGCATCAGGTATGTTAGTCCAACCTGCTATCTCCTCAGCTACCCTATAAACCTTCTTATTGATCCTCCAAGCAGTGGACTGAATAGCATTCACTGCATTGTAGACCAAAGGCATATCAACATCCATATAAAACTCTAATGAATGCTTATTAACCTTAATGAAGGAATCATCTTTCTGTAACTTCAAGAGATACCCTCCATCTACAGGAGTAGTCCAATCAAGTGGTTTAATTAACATAGGTCTCTTAAAGTACATAAATGAGGCTAATTCCTCATCTGTCTTTTCGAGATATTCCATAATATAAGAATCTACATGTAACATATATGTAAATCCTTTCTTATTGGATACCTTTACTAATCTAGCTAATCCAGTAGCCTCAATAAATAACTCAACAAGTTTTAATCCGAGACGTACTAAATCAGAATCCTGGAGTTTTTCTTCAGGGGCTAAAAGATTATCCTCAATAAGTTTATTTGCTACTGCATTATAAAATGCTTTCTTATAGGCTTCTCCTATACGTTTATCAGCGGCTCCCTGAGTATATTTAGGGGCAACCTCTAATATTTTCTTTACACGGATTTCCTCTCTTACCTTTTGGCCTATACCTTTAGATATACTGACAAGAGTTAATCCTGTCATATTCTTAAAAGATGCCGCCAAAATAGCCCTAAGAGTAATTAAAGACAACTCCTCATCAGATAGCCCTTCCATAAAGACAACAGTAGAGTTTTTCCTCCCTGCTTTCCCAGAAATAGCTTCTTCTCTAAATTCATGAATCTTTTTAACCATAGGATACATGGCTTCACTCATAAGATGATAACCAGACCCCATGATATTACCTTCAGACTTAGCCTTATTAAGGTTAGCCATAAACCTATTATAGGCAATAGTCTTAGATTCTAGCTCTAAGTTTATCTCCCGATCTACTATGGTTTTATTTCCATAGTAATCATAGAGTTCCTCTAAGGATTTTTTAAACTGTTCCATACTTGAATTATATCC
>ERZ1026872.324-NODE-324-length-14593-cov-4.293575_pt1 | contig 14593 bp, 6 predicted proteins | sample MGYA00380166_ERZ1026872 | MGnify/ENA primary metagenome ERZ1026872 (study PRJEB33269, sample SAMEA4719802) | human gut metagenome | biome: human-associated habitat; feature: organic feature; material: feces | place: Cameroon | collected 2013-10 ... | reverse complement strand
GGTCATAAGCAGACTCCTCATGATGGGAAAATAAAGACAGAAAAGCCCTACCGCTCAATCGCGGCAGGGCTTAGGAAACTACGGGTTAGAAGGTTAATGTTCAGAAGAAGAAGTTCCAGACTGCACGAGCGACCGATACCACGATGTCGCTTACAGACTTGATGACAGTCCGAACCGGGGCCGGTATCAGGGGCATGGAACTTACTGTGTCCAACACCGAGCCAACCGTCTCACCAAAATCGTCGCAGGCTTTTTTATTAACGGCATCGGTACGAAGTGGCGCACTGAGCTGTACCGCTACCGGACTACTGGCCTCACGCGGAAGGCAACGAATCATCCGCTCCGCCATGACCCGCAGCCCCCATTGCAAACGTACCGACACCGCGCAGACAGGGTTTACAGGTTGGAACAGCTCATGCAGCAGACAGATTTTGCGGCTGATATTTTGTTTCTGCACTGTAGACAGCTTTTCACCACCGCAAGTGGGTTCAACCTTGTCGGACTGACTGATAACAAACAACACCTTATGCCGGTATGTTTCACCAATCACCTGCCGGTAAAAATGTTCATCCACCGCCAGTGCCCGGTCATCGGCCTTAATCAGCCATAGCACTAGGTCCAACCGAGGAAGATGTTCGCGATATAGGGCGGCGTATTCAGCATCGTGTAAGCTACTTTCCCCCACACCTGGTAGATCAACAAGGGTCATAACGCGCTCACCCACTTGTAGGCTAAATTGCAAGGGTTCGCGTGTGCAGGCGACCACATCGCTAACGGGTGAAACCTCACTGGCAAACAGGGCATTGCATAACGACGATTTTCCCGCCCCGGTTTTACCCATAATGCCGATTACCGGCTCGTACTGCGTGAGACTTCGAAGACGTTCAAGGATAAGGTTGCGAAGCGTGTGTGGCAGTGACGCCAGTGGTTTTTCAAAAGCCTGTAGGCCGTCAGATTTTTGCATACGAATATCTCTGTGTGAAAAAAAAGACCCCGCGATCCGGTAAAGGATGTGGGGGATTCACGTAGATAATATCTATCTGAATTTATTTGAAATATAAGCAGAAACCTGTAACTGCAGCAGTGCCACTTTTAAATACCGCTCATGGTGACTGACGGCTTTTTGCTAATAAGAGACATTTACGCCTAGGTTTAGATATCGAAATTAGTACTCCAATATGGATAGAACATGGAGTGAACCGAATTGCCACTGCGAGACAAGAACCGTTGGTCCCTTTGGTTCGAAGGATTGCAGGAAAGTCGTTTCCGGTGTTGAAGAGGGCTTCTGATGCAACCTGAGAATGTTTAAGAACATGAGAAATAATGACGTAAGTTACTCATATGCGACCGTCTAATATGTCATGATGTTAGTAGCATTTAAGTGCATGAGAGTTTGTACATTTGTTCGAATTTATCTCGAAGCTAAAAACCTCGCCATAAATACACAAAAGGGTTTTGTGAAGCGAGAGTCTGAGGCTGAATCTGCTACAGAGCCGGGTTCTATTCTGCTAAACTTGCGGTCAAAAATTTCCAAGAAAACCTAGGATATGACATGAGTTCACTGCACATCATCGGTCGCAGCAGGGCGGTCACATGCCAAAGGAGAGCTGTACGTAAATGAATGCCGTAGAAATTGAGCAAGCCATAACGGATCTCGCGGAGCAACCCTTTGAGCCCTCAGAGTTTCCTTATGCTTTCCTTGAAGCCTTTGGTAACAAGGTAACAACTATTAAACGTCTGCGTGCCGGGGCATCGAACAAGTCCGATTTGGGCGGTGTTCTCCAAACCAACAACATCCACATTCTGGCCTGTGAAACAGGGCAGGTAACGCAGATGCTGGCCGCGCTCAAAGCCAGTCCAGCAACAGTTAAGGCCAAGGCAAAGTTCATCCTTGCCACGGACGGCAAATATTTTGAAGCCGAAGATATCAACAGCGGTCAGACTGTCGCTTGCGCCTTTGAAAACTTTCCCGATCACTTCGGCTTCTTTCTGCCGTTGGCAGGTATTACCACAGTTCGCCAGATTAGTGAAAATGCCTTCGATATTCGAGCTACTAGCCGTCTAAACCGTTTGTACGTCGAACTACTGAAAGATAACCCTGAATGGGGTACTGCGGCACGTCGTCACGATATGAATAAATTCATGGCGCGACTAATTTTCTGCTTCTTCGCCGAAGACACCGATATTTTTATCGGAAAGGGGACCTTCACCGATACTATTTCACAGATGAGTGAGCGTGACGCTTCCAATACGCACGATGTCATTGCCACTCTGTTTCGCGCTATGAACACCCCGCGCAATGAGCGTGCTGTCGCCGGTATTCCTCGCTGGGCTATAGATTTTCCTTACGTTAACGGTGCTTTGTTCTCTGGTAGTGATGAGGTTCCGCGTTTTAGCCGTATTGCACGTTCCTATCTACTGCATGTTGGCAATCTGGATTGGACCAGAATCAACCCGGACATCTTTGGCTCGATGATTCAGGCCATTTCCGAAGACGAAGAGCGCGGCGAGCTGGGCATGCATTACACCAGCGTTCCCAATATTTTGAAGGTACTTAACCCGCTGTTTCTCTATGATTTGCGTACGAAGCTAGAAGAGGCTGGTGACAACCCGCGTGCCTTGCTTAACCTGCGCAAGCGCATTGCCAGAATAAGAGTTTTCGACCCAGCTTGCGGTTCTGGTAATTTCCTTGTTATTGCTTACAAAGAAATGCGTGAGATTGAGGCGGAGATCAATCGACGTCGTGGTGAGCCAGATGGAAGGTCGGAAATACCGATCACCAACTTTCGCGGGATTGAGCTGCGTGATTTTCCGGCAGAAATTGCGCGTCTTGCACTGGTTATCGCCGAGTATCAGTGCGATGTGCTGTATCGGGGCCTGAAGCTCGCGTTGGCTGAGTTTCTGCCCCTTCGAAACGATAACTGGATCACCTGTGGTAACGCGTTACGAATTGACTGGTTGAGCGTTTGCCCTGCGACTGGAACCGGAGTGAAGTTGCAGGCAGAGGATCTTTCTGAGACGCCGATCGATCAGGCAGAGATCGACTTTGAGAATGAAGGGGGGGAGACGTACATCTGTGGCAACCCTCCGTATGTTGGGCGTCGCAATCAAACTGCTCAACAGAAAGAGGAAATCAAGTTTGTACTTGGGAAGAAGGTAAAATCTAGTGCATCGCTAGACTATGTATTTTGCTGGATTGAGAAAGCAGCAGACTATGTGCTTCAGACACGTTGCAATTTCGCATTTGTAACAACAAATTCGGTGTCACAAGGCACTCAAATTCCCATTTACTGGCCGCATTTGTTCTCGAAAGGGCTGCAAATCAACTTTGCTCATCGCTCGTTTCGCTGGAGCAACAATGCATCCGATAACGCTGGTGTGACCTGTGTGATCCTTGGAATTGGTCATCCGCAGCTGCCAAAGGTCATCTTCGATGATCTCCAGCGTTATGAGGTAGCCCACATCAATGCATATTTAACAAGCTCTGATGTGCAGGTAGTGGAAACAAGAAGTACACCGATTTCACCGCTTGCTCGGATGAACTATGGAAACCTTCCCGGTGATGGAAATTTCTTGACGTTGAGCATGTTGGATCGAGACCGACTACTACAAGAGAACCCAAAGTTTGAGCGGATTATATTGCCACTATATGGCGCTAAAGAGTTCATTCGGGGATTGCAACGCTATTGCTTATGGATTGACGAAGATGATCTTGAATTTGCTAGTCAGAGTGAGTTTGTGCGGCGTAGGTTGGACGGTGTAAGAAGAATACGCGAGGAAAGCTGTGACTCGAGCTACAACGCGCTGGTGGACCGGCCGCATCAATTCCGTGACAGAAATTTAGCAACCAGATTGACCATCCTTGCGCCTACAGTGAGCTCTGAAGTACGGGAGTACCTCCCGGTTGCGGTACTTCCAGGTCGGACGGGAACAACTAATCAGGCTTATGCCCTCTACGATGCTCCGCTCTGGAATATGGCAATTCTTGCCAGCCGCTTGCATCTAGCATGGATCGCAACCGTATGCGGTAAGCTGGAAACGCGTTACCGTTATTCCAATACCCTCGGCTGGAACACCTTTCCTTTGCCTATATTGACCGAGAAAAACAAGGCCGATCTTACCCGCTGCGCTGAAGAAATCCTGCTAGTACGAGAGCATCACTTCCCCGCGACTATTGCGGACTTGTACGACCCCGCAAACATGCCTGCCGATTTGCGAGCTGCGCATGACCGCAACGACGAAGTGTTAGAACGCATCTACATCGGTCGTCGCTTTAAGAATGACACAGAGCGGCTTGATAAGCTGTTCGATCTCTACACCAAGATGGCTGCTTCGGCTGCACCAACCAAGGGCAAGAAGCGTAAAGTGGGAGCCAACATATGAGCGCCAAGATTAAGTCAGTACCGTCCGTTTCCGTTACCTATGCACGCAATGGATCATCGACTAGGGCTAATATCCTTGGGATGCGGCCTATGCAAGAACAGGCTTATGAGAAGCGCGGAGAACAATACCTACTTATCAAGTCGCCTCCCGCTTCCGGCAAAAGCCGCGCGCTGATGTTCATTGCTCTCGATAAACTTGAAAACCAGGGGCTCAAGCAAGCCATTATTGTTGTGCCGGAGAAATCCATCGGTGCAAGCTTTAATGATGAGCCGCTATCGCAGTATGGCTTCTGGGCTGATTGGTATGTCAAACCTAAGTGGAACCTGTGCAACGCGCCCGGTAACGACAATGGTGGCAAGGTGAAATCTCTCGGCACATTTCTGGAAGGTAGCGATAAAGTGCTTGTTTGCACACACGCAACCTTTCGCTTCGCGGTCGATGCCTACGGCATAGAAGCGTTTGACGATCGCCTGATCGCGGTCGATGAATTCCACCATGTATCAGCTAACCCGGATAACAAGCTTGGTAGGCATCTGGGGCAGTTTATCGCGCGGGACAAGACGCACATCGTTGCCATGACCGGATCCTACTTCCGGGGTGATGCGGAGGCCGTGTTGGCTCCTCAGGATGAATCTAGGTTCGATACTGTCACCTACACCTACTACGAACAACTCAACGGCTACGAATACCTCAAGCAACTCGACATTGGCTACTTCTTCTACAGTGACTCCTACGTCGATGACATCCTCAATGTACTCGATCCTGACAAGAAGACCATTATCCATATTCCCAACGTCAATTCGCGCGAGAGTACGAAGGATAAAATCAAGGAAGTGGAGCACATTCTCGGCGAGCTTGGCGATTGGCAAGGTGCAGATCCTGCGACTGGTTTCCAGCTAGTCAAATGCCTCGATGGCCGAATGTTGCGTATCGCTGACTTAGTGGATCCAACTAGTCAAGGCAAGATTCAGGAAAGCCTTCGTGCTGTAAAAATGAAGTCAGATCGTGACTATGTAGACATCATTATTGCACTTGGTATGGCAAAGGAAGGTTTCGACTGGATCTGGTGTGAACATGCGCTGACAGTTGGCTACCGAGCCAGCTTGACTGAGGTTGTGCAGATCATCGGTCGCGCCACTCGCGACGCACCGGGTAAAACCCGCGCGAGATTTACTAACCTGATCGCCGAGCCGGACGCTTTAGAAGGCGCGGTTACCGAAGCAGTCAATGATACCTTGAAAGCCATCGCGGCAAGCCTGCTGATGGAGCAAGTATTGGCTCCGCGCTTCGAGTTCAAGCCTAAGAACCCTGAAAGCGGTCCGACCCCAGGTTTTGATTATGGTGAAGGAGGGTATGACCCGGATAACTGTAATTTTGGTGTTAATGAGCAGACAGGGACGTATCAAATCGAGATTAAGGGACTTGCCGAGCCTAGGAGCAAAGAGGCGGCACGCATCTGCCAGGAAGATTTAAATGAAGTAATCGCGGCCTTTGTGCAAGATAAGCCCGCCATCGAACGTGGACTGTTCGACGAAGAGCTCATTCCCGAAGAATTAACACAGGTTCGTATGGGTAAGATCATCAAAGAAAAGTACCCTGAACTTGACGCTGAAGATCAGGAGGCTGTGCGTCAGCACGCTATTGCCGCCCTTAATCTCACGCAGCAGGCCAAGCGTCTTGCCACCGGTGAGAACGATGGGACGCTTAATACTGCCCTTATCGACGGAGTGCGTCGCTTTGCGATGGACGTACGTGATTTAGACATAGATCTTATCGACCGCATCAACCCCTTCGGCGAAGCCTATGCCATCCTTGCTAAGACGATGAGCGAAGATAGTTTGAAGCAGGTCGCGGCTGCCATCTCGGCCAAGCGTACCTCGATCACGCCTGAAGATGCCAAAGTGATCGCCAAGCGCGCCGCTGAATTCAAACGTGAACGTGGACGCCTCCCATCGTTAACTTCGCCGGATGCTTGGGAAAAGCACCTTGCCGAAGGCGCAGCCGCGTTTATGCGTTTCAGGTTGGAGGGGCGTTATGAGTAAATCTGATCTAGACGATTTGGCTAATGAACTTGCCGAGTTTGCACCTCCTGAGAAGAAAAAAGGACGTCCAGCCAGCGAGGAACGCATCATTGCAGGTTTTGAGGAAATCCAGCGCTTCGCTGACCAACATGGGCGTGCGCCGCAACCCGGCGAAGAGCGTGAGCTCTTCGAGCGCATCTATGCAGTGCGACTCGAGCGCCTACGCACTCTCCCAGACTACCGTGCCTTGCTTGAGCCGCTGGATCATCATGGCTTATTGGCCGGAGGGGGTGAGGTAGCGGAGTCAGCGGACGAAATTGTCGATATCGATAATTTGGCTGCCGAACTGGCTGATGTTTCCAGCGAGGACGACATCACAGTCTTGCGTCATGTTCGTGCTAGCATCGAAAAGCGAACTGTACAAGCGATCGCGGATCGCAAGCCGTGCGAGGATTTTGATGCGTTCAAACCGCTATTTGAGCAGGTGCGCAGTGATCTAAGTTCAGGGTTAAGAGTGACCCGACCTTTTGGGCAGTATGCAACGATTGAAGTGGGTCATTGGTTCATCCTGGATGGTCAAACGGCTTATGTGGCTGATGAAGGTGAAGAGTTTGATTCACCACAGGGGAAGAAAGATGCTCGGCTGCGTGTTATTTACTCGAATGGTACGGAAAGTAACCTACTTCGGCTGTCATTGGTTCGTGCTTTGTATAAAGACGAAACAGCACGCCGAATTACCGATCCAGACATGGGGCCTTTATTCAGCGATGCTCTAGAAGAGGGCGATCTAGAAAGCGGCACCATTTATGTGTTGCGTTCACTATCTGATAACCCCTATGTGGCTGAACATCGTGATGTCATTCACAAGATTGGTGTGACTGGTGGCAAGGTAGAGACTCGTATTGCCAATGCTGAACACGATTCCACCTATCTCTTAGCGAAGGTCGAGGTGGTAGCTTCATACAAGCTCGCAGGTATCAACCGCACCCGGATGGAAAACCTGTTTCACAGGTTGTTTGCACCCGCACGGCTTAAAATTACCATTAACGACCGTTTCGGCCATCCAGTGCAGCCCGAGGAATGGTTTCTAGTTCCGTTATTCGTTATCGATGAGGCTGTTGCACGTATTAAGGATGGTAGCATCATTGGGTATGTCTATGACCCCATGTCTGCGAAACTGGTGAAGGCATAGGGCAGAATTCACGCATTATGATGAAAATAACCAATGCAGTTCGCAGGGATATTACTTCCAGAGAGAATAACGGCGATAGTGGGCATTGTTTACTTAAGCTACAAAGCACTACTGAGATGATTAGTCAGGATCACTAGATAAATCAGATTGAAGTCCTAGGGGAGATTCCGTTGGAAGTAGAAATGTGGGATGGCGGTTTACAAGAGCAAGAAGTGGCAGCTATTGAGAAAATAAAGGCTGCGTTTTCGGATAATTTATCTATGTCTGACAAGCCTGTTCGTGGAGGTTCTATTGGCGAGCAGCTACAAAGATATGGTTATACCGGCAACGGAATGTTCCCCTGGAAAGGTTATGCAGGTTTTCGTTTTGTTGAGGCAAAAAAAGAAGGTGAATTTGATTTAGTCATTGTTACGCATTGTAATGTGATCATAGTTGAGTTGAAGGACTGGAACCATCAGCCCGTAACTGCGCGCGGAGAGACTTGGTATAAGGGTGATAAGAACATGGGACGCTCGCCGGTAAGCGTGACCCGTGGCAAAAAGTTCACGTTGGACAACAAACTCAAGCGTCTGGCAGATCGTTTTACGAACAAAGGCTATGTTCCATTTGTACATTTCTTTGTTGTGATGACTGGCAATGCGGACTTCAGTGAGTTACCGGAAGAACAACTTCACCATACAATCTCGTTAACAGATTTTCTTAAATTTGCTGATCGCAATACATTCAACAACTATTTCAGACCCCATCCAAGCTCCCAAGTTCTAAACAAAGATTTTCCCCTTTTTGATACCCTTTTCTTAGGGCCTCAGACAGCGGCAAAAGCCCTGCGGGTTAATGGCTTCGAAGCTAAGGATATGATTTTCGAACATCCTAAAAAGGTGTATCGGGAATACCTAGCAAAATCAGAAATATCGGTAAATAGCGAAGCATTACTCAGGGTATGGAATTTCCGGAACATCCAAGGGACGAAAGCGTACACGCCGGAAGGAAGAGCTGAGATCGTTTCACGTGAGCGTGAAGTGTTACAGCACATCAATCACCAGAACCGTGACCTGTATAACCACTGTCTGAGATCTCTGACGAGTTTTCAGAAAGACGAAGTGACTGCCGAGTACAGTGAAGTCTATGAGCTTCCGCCGGGTCATGTTCGGTTTAACGAATTCATCGGAAAGTATGGAAAGGCGTTTTCAGATCTGGACCGGTTGAATGTGGTTAAATTGCTCATTGCGAAGTTTAGCGATCTCCATGAGATGAAAATTGCGCACAGGGATATCGCCGATCATAGCTTGTGGATTTCACCTTCAAAAGAAGTTGCCCTTTCGAACTTTATTTCGGCATACCACCGACCAGCCGGAACGGTAGGCGATTACCGTAAGCTTTTATCCGTAGGTGCAGTCGAGGTAAAAGACATGCTTGATGGGGGCGAGCTTACGCCTTTTCAGCAGGATGTTCATGCCCTGGGCCTTGTAGCCTGGCACTTGTTAAGCGGTAAGCGCATGTCTCCCAAGAGTCTGGAGACAGTACAGGACAGTATGCTAAACAGCCAGCACTGGTATTCATATGTATTACTGGATGCCGTTGCTGCAAAATTTGCTTCCGCGACAGAATTCTTTGATGTCCTGAAACAAGCCGAACCTGCGGGCAAGGCTATCCCAACATTTGATGATACTGAGCTTGACCCTTATCGGCATGCTATCAACCACTCTCGTCAGTACCGGGAAGACGATGACTTTCTGGTAGAAACATCCGACAAAGAAGTTTATATCTCGGGTGGAAGGGTCGTGAAGGCTTGGCTGAACGTTGGGGGGCAGGGAGACGATCCGTCAGTAAACTTCCAGGTTATGAAGTTTTTAAAACAGGTTGAGCAGCTTTCTTTAGTTAAACCAACGTATCTGCCTGAAATTCGTGAATTCGGTATTGCATCCAAATCATCAAGTCTGTACCTGGTCACGGATCAGGTACTGGGAGAAACCTGGGATAACATGGCGGTCCCAGATGATGAAAAAATCGACCTCATTGATAAGTTTGTCGCCGCCGTTGAGCACTTGCACGGACTGGGTGTTTCTCACGGGGACATCCATCCTGGTAATGTGATGCTTGGGACACAGAGTCGTTCTCTTTTCCTCATCGATATCCCCGATTTTTCACCGTCTGGTGACGAAACTAAAAACCACAGCTACAGCCCTGAATATATCGATAATTGTACTTCCTTTGAACGCGACAACTATGCAGTGATGAAGATGTCCTGCGAGTTGTTAGGTTTGTCATGGGGGCAGGAATCAGGCATTTATCCGACTATTGCGAATGCCATCCGAGCAGAGCTGGAAGATCCGGTTTTTGGGTTTAAGGATTTAGGTCGGTTTAAAAAAGCGATAGACAGTAATGACCAGGCACCAGAACAACCCCTGATAGATATCACTGTAGGAAACACCGATGAAATAATCTCTGTCCTGCCTGATAACGGGCATCTGTATGTCAAAGTTGAGCCAAATCCTAAAGCGCCAGCTGAAGTAAAAGTGACTTTCACCGGGATAGGTGGCAGTTTTACTGCAGTGTTCAACAAAGAGCAGAAGACGCTGATTCATGGTTTCAGGCCAAGGGCTCGCGCCACAATTCGTAAGCAAGATATTGATGAAAGTCAGTTCGAAATTGGTACTGGCATCAGGATTATTCCCGGTAGACCGCAGGATATGTCGGCGTTGACAGTATTGCTTAATGAAGAAGAATCTTTTACGCGGGCAATCGAGTTGATTGCCGCTCCTGAAGACGTTCAGGAACAGGATCCGCTTACGCTTCAGCTAAAAGATGCCTTTGCAAGACTTGATAAGCAAGCGCTTGAACCTGCTTTAAAAGAAGTGCTGGAAATCCCGACGGTGAAGCTGTGGCGCGCCATTCTGGATACTGAAACAGAATCCTATCCAAACATTGAAGTCAGCGGGGAGGTGGTCCCGGTTGCAGATGCTCATGGAGAGCTTCTTCTCCCTTACTCTGCAGACGTTGATCCACTTGGCGCTTTCAGAAGTAGTGATGAAGTCGAAGCCTTACAGGTCGATCAGGAAGGTGTTGAGCGATTTATAGGTGAGGTGTCACTTAAGAAGTCAGAGCTCAAAGAGATCCGCTTGGTCAAAGTGCGTTCAGCAGCCTACAGGCTGAAGGATTCTGATACTGTCTTCTTCCGTACAAGGCAGGATCGGGCATCGTATCAGAAACGTAAACGCGCATTGGAACGTCTCCTAGATCGAGAAAGTGTGCTGCCTGACTTAATTGATCTGTTCGACCCATCCTGCAAACAGATGGCTCAAAATTATGGTATCACTCTCAGCGATGACGATTTTGCCAGATACGACCGTGAAGATCAGCACGGAAACAAGATCAGTCTAAATGAACAGCAAAGAAAGGCGTTTAACAAACTGGTCAACAATGGCCCTCTTTCCCTCCTGCAGGGGCCGCCGGGGACCGGTAAAACCGAGTTCATCGCGGCCTTTGTCCACTACCTGATCGAGAAACAGAATACCAAACGCATTTTACTGGTCAGCCAGTCACACGAGGCTGTGAATACAGCAGCCGAGCGCATCAGAAAGCACTGTTCCCGGCTTGGTACAGAGCTGGACGTTGTCAGGTTCAGCAACCGGGAAGGAGCCGTTTCCCCTGGCCTGAAAGATGTGTATTCAAACGCAATCACAACTGAGAAGCGCGAACTGTTCAATGCTGAAATTAAGTACCGTGTTGAAGCGTTGAGTGAAGCCATTGGTCTGGAACCGGGTTTTATTTCGGGTGTTGTACTTGCTGAGCTCAGGTTGTTCAGACAAATCGATCACCTTGAGAAATTGCTCTATCAGGTTAACGATTTAACGGATTCAAAAGAGATTGGTGAACTGAAAGAAATTGCAGTCGAACTCGATTTTTCCATCCGCTCCAGGCTGAGTCAGGAATATGGGATTAACCTGGACAAAGGCGCGAAGGTCTCTGCAGCAAAAGACATTCTGATTTCCAAGCTGTGTACTGAGTATGGTGTCAGACCTGATGAGGCAAGACGAGTAAAGGCATTAGCTAAAATATCCCGTGATATGCAGGATGCTATGTCGGGGGAGCGAGTGAACCTAGACGAGTTTTATTCGCGCTCCAGGCAGTTAGTGGCTGGTACATGCGTTGGTATTGGACAGGGGCACATTGGCATTCAAGAGAATATCTACGACTGGGTGATCATTGATGAGGCGGCGCGCTCGATTGCAAGTGAACTGGCCATTGCAATGCAGTCAGCCCGACGCGTCCTGTTGGTGGGTGACCACCTGCAGCTTCCCCCGTTGTACTCAGATGCCCACAAGGCGGCATTAGCGAGGAAGCTGGGTATCAATAACTCCCGCACTGAAATTGACGAGGTATTACGAAGTGACTTTGCCCGTGCCTTCAACTCTGCTTATGGTGCGCAAGCGAGTGCAGCTCTGCTGACCCAGTACCGTATGGCTCCACCGATTGGTGATCTCGTATCGAAGACGTTCTATGACAGGAAGCTTCTGAATGGAGAACGGGCAATTCCGGATGTCTATCAGCACGCTCCAGAAGCGTTATGTAGCGTCGTAACCTGGCTTGATACTGCTAATCTGGGCCACCGGGCACATCATCTTGAAGATCGCGGAACAAGCATTTACAACCGATGTGAAGCTGACGAGATTATTTCTGTACTTAAACAGGTGTCAGAGAATGAAGAATTTGTCGCTCAGCTTTCAAAGCTCGTTAACAAAGATGAAGCCGCTATCGGCGTGATATGTATGTATGCCGAACAAAAGCGGTTGCTCCGTCAGAAATTCAATCAGGAAATCTGGAGCGAGGGATTTAAGGACATTGTTAAAATTGACACTGTTGACAGTTATCAGGGTAAGGAAAACCGGATCATCATCCTGTCACTGACGCGTTCGGATAAGCAGCATAGCCCAGGTTTCTTACGAGCTCCAAACCGTATAAATGTTGCGATGTCACGCGCAATGGATCGCCTGTTGATTGTGGGTAATGCCGATATCTGGAAGGGAAACAATAAAGAACTGCCATTAGGCTCAGTTGTAAGTTATATGGCTGAACGAGGTCAGGAAGCTGGATACAGGTTCCTCTCCGCTCAGCAGGGAGGCAAAAAGAAATGATATCTGATAACAAAGTAACCTATCACGAGGTTGACTTCCTGCTGCCCGCACAGAGGTTTAACATTCAGTTTTCCTATGTTTCCCAGAAGGGGCTGCCATTCATCCGAGAGTTTGTGCTAAGACTTGTTCATGTAGCCTCGATGAGCAAAGCACAAATAGCAACCTATTTCGGCCTGACCCACCGTGAGACAGAGGAGGCGATTTCGGATCTTGTGCAGCGTGGCGAATTGACGCTCTCCTCAGACGGCAGACTGACTTTAACCGACAAATCAAATGGCTATTTTTCTGAGGTTGGCGAGATACCGCACCTTTCAACTATCCAGGACAGTGGTGGTACCTTATCCTTTGATTTAGCCACATTTAGCTGCTTCAGCAACCAAACTTTCCAGGACCACTGGAGGGGAGGGTTAACATTAAAGGTTGATGACAACAACGTTTCTCAAAGTGAGAAACTGGTTGAGAAGCACTTTCAGTACCAGTTTAATCAAATCCTGGATAAAGGTTTTCTGTCTCACTTGCAGGTTCAGGGCGGAAAAGAACAACCTTCTATCTATACAGTTAATTCTGTTAATAAGCTGCGGCAAATACCGCTCCGTTTAACAACGGAATTTAAAATGGATAACGATGGTAAGGCTGTCGAGCGTGAAGACTATGAACAGTTAAACAGTTCGGAATGTGTTCATGAGTTAATGGCTGTTGAGATAGCTAGGTTATCACGGCATAACAATACTATGAGTATTTTTAAGGCCATGGTATCCATAAACGATGACCTTACGCTTAAGCTGTTTGACTCTAAAACGAATCAACTTAATCCATTATTTATCAAGGATATGCAGGCGCTGGAAGAATACTCAGACTCTGGCAGGACGACTTTTTTAGGCCCGGTTTATTCTAAAAACAACTGGGAAAAGCTGCAGAAAGCTCTGGCACCGGTGCTCAATCAGCGTATCAGAGACAAAACCGATTATGGCGGTAGCCCGTTCGTCTGGGTAGCTCCATCAGATCCCTACTGGTCAAAGAGCGTCCGATTTATCTCAAGCCTGAGCGATTTTCTTAACAGGTCGGCTACGAAGGATAAGCGGCTGTATAAACCGGTGCTGTACGTACCCGTCCAGGATGCAGTTGATGCCCGGGTTGCCAGACAGTGGAAGCATGAACTTGGGCAATTCCACGCGTGCGCTAAAGGGCTAGTAGAAGGACTGTTAGATGGTAATGTTGAGATCCTTCATCTTGAGGATGAGTTATCTGCCGTTATCTATCATATTTCTCAACCAGAAACGCTGCCTGTGACGATGCCATTGGGCTTCATTACAACTAACAAAGATGCAATTAAGATTATTGGTGCGCTGATTACTGAATATATCAAAAGCACCTCTGGTTTTGATAAGCCTCATGACTGTGGATTTCTTTCTTCAATAGTTGAAAAACATTGAAAGGATGATAATTTGCTTTTTTTTGCCTAAACCACCTCCATAGGAGGTGGTGATTAATGGCACTATTAAAATATCGCTTAAAGGGATCGGGTAGCATCTACGACTTACGAAATGGTTGTGGCTCATCGGCATATCGCGATTCGAGGTTTGTATGATATCTGTAACGAACTAGGTGAATATTGTTTGAAGGCTATAAAATAGCCAATATATGGGGGTAGTATATTTATCATAGAGTTGCGAGCAGAAAAATAAAAAATGAAACACACATCCCTGCTACAGCTGCTACATGTAGCAGCTGTAGCAGGGATAAAGGGGGTCACTCATCATATTTGAAAAGCTCACTGCTCAGGTCGTGTATTAGCGCCATTTTTTGAGCTTTTTCACCTTCAGTTAAAGGCTTAATTTGACCTTCTCTCTCATTAACAATTC